>Ga0116217_10004625_pt1 | contig 12235 bp, 14 predicted proteins | sample Sb_taG_6_FD_89697 | JGI IMG/M metagenome (GOLD analysis project Ga0116217, IMG submission 89697) | Peat soil microbial communities from Weissenstadt, Germany - Sb_50d_4_PS metaG | ecosystem: Environmental > Terrestrial > Soil > Wetlands > Peat | place: Germany: Weissenstadt | collected 2010-09-21 | reverse complement strand
AGCATCGCTCGCTGTGGGCGGCACCCGATCAAGTCCTGCGGTGCGTTGCCGACATTAGAAACGCGTGACATCGACACCCAGCCGAGGTAGACTGGAAAGGCAGTGAATTACGGAATCTTCAGCCCGTGTCGCTGCTGGTACTGCCCGTCGTAGCCGAGCGGTGAGATAGTGTTTGTGTTCTCGATCTTGTTGCCGTAGACGTCGAATATGATGCTGCCGGTGGCGGTGCCGGCGAAACCGGTCAGTAGGCGGATTGAGTTTTGCTGGTCGTGGTGGAGGTAGGTGGCCGTGCCGGTGGTGTTGTTGACTTGCTCGAAGTACGCCGTCTCATTCGGCGCAAATCGACAGGCCGAGCTGCTTGAAGGCACTGTTGACTGCGCGCAGGTCCTGATCGGCGCGCAGGGAGACCGCGTTTGCCCTGAGCAGTTGGCCGGCTGAGAATAGCCGCGTTGACTCGTCAGCTACGTTTGCCGCCGACGTTATTGCCCGATACAAGCGTTCGAGCTGACCGAATCCTGGTGGCCGAGGAATCTGCATTAGCGCACGGGCCTCCGAGGCCGTGGCGGCATTAGTTGCCTGGGCAAGCTGCACTTCATGCTCGCGCGATCCGCGTGGCTTCCGGCCAATCTGCTTGATCTCGGCGTTGTAACGCTTGCACACGGTATTCACCTGAGCACGGTACGTCCGTGCGGCGACAACCTGTGCCGAGCTCGGCGCTTGTGACCCAGTGCTCGTCGAACGCTGGCCACCACAGCCACCGACAACGCCCGCGTAAATAGCGACTATCGCCATCATGGTCCACGAGCGCCACAATCCTGCCCGCACGATGGCTAAGCGCATCAATCTCCAAATCTCGTCGCCAGCGGCAAGCCGTCCGGTGTCTTGATACCGTCTCTTGCTGCAGCGATGGTGGCACCGAATGCCAAAAAAATAACCGCGACCCCGCCAAAGAGTCGGAATCGCCCCATCGTTAGGTCTCGATATTCAGAGCGGGAAATATACCGGATGAAGTGTCCGTAGCGAGTCGCGACGTAGTGACCGTCGCGAACCATTGGTGTGTCGAGCGTGACATGATCGCCAACGGCGATAACCGCTACGCCCCAGACAACACAAACGATTAGGAAGATACGCCAGGCCGGCGGCGAGCATCGCCATACCATAGGGACGTCGACTCGGACCGTGCGTCGCCCGACAACCCGCACATATCGACCAAGCTGGTATACAAATATGGCAATCGCCGACCCGACAAAGATCCACGTCAGAAGCCCGGCATATTCGACGTATATCCCAAGGCTTACCGTCGTCAGCACCAACACTGCGATGGCGGATGACACCGCGACCATCGCCTCGGCCGCGTTTCGGTCTATGCGCTGTCTAAAAGCCGGTCGCAATGGTTCCCGTCTCTGACACACCGCCATACGTGTCTGCGCCCGCTCCCACGCCCACGGAGACTTCTCCTCCAGTGATCCGTTCACCGCACGGGTTGTCACCGCCGTAGAACGTGTCTGCAGACGCCCCGCCGCCAGCATGGACCGATCCGCCAAGATGCGCAAACGGGCCGCCGAGTTCTTCAATATGCTCCGCATTGGAACTCTGCAGACCAAGCCCGGCAGACGCGCCGGCCCCAGAAGCGAACCCAGCACTTGCTGTCCCGGTGAGGCCAACTTCCCCCGACGTACTCACTTGTCCGCACGCACTGACGCCGACTCGGATTCCCAGCGCAATTTCCCCGCTCACACAGATCCCAAACGTGAGCAGCCCTGTCGGGTCAACGTGATTCACCGGATTGTCGCTTGCATAGTAGTAGGGCGCCCGGGTGAGTTTGGAGATGGGATCAACGGTGAGGAATTGCGCCGTCTTGGGGTCATAGGCGCGGGCGCGCATGTAGATCAGTCCGGTATCGGTACTTGTGTACTGGCCATCGTAGCCCAGGGGCGATGTGGTTCCGGTGCTTTCGATCTTGTTGCCGTAGGCGTCGAACGTGATGCTCCCGGTGGCGGTACCCGCGGAGCCTGTGAGTAGGCGGATTGAGCCTTGCTGGTCGTGGTGGAGGTAGAGCACGGTGCCGCCACTTGAGACCTGCTCGACCCGTTATGTCGAGTCGGCCATACACGTAGCTGCCGCTCAATCGGGGTCGTAGTACCGCAAGACCGCTTCAAGGTCACTAGGCCCCGCGACAACGACATCTTGGGCAATATACCGCTCCAGCTCGATTTCCCCGTCGGGAAAGAACTCGAACTCCCACATCTCGCGCGGTACGTCTACCGTGACCCGGATGGCTTCCGGTCGATCTACCGAAATCCTGTAAGAGGCGCGCCGCTTATCCAATTCATTGCAGAACCGCAGGACATTCTCCAGTACTGTCATGGCTTGTTGTACTTTCCTTCCGTCAAGAGCTTGACGATCGTTCTAAAGCCGTGCTCAATGGCCTGCTTCACCGTCCTCGGTCAATACCGCCATCACACACTCCTGCCAGTCGCCGAGAGCCGCTGGGTCGGTCGAACTCCCATCGCTCTCGATTTCGACATCTCCGACCAGCGGCCCCACTTGTCCCATGCCGTTTGTTTGCTTGGAATACACCTGCAAGAACTTCGCCATTGCGCGAAAACCTTGACTGGCCGTTAGCACCACGTCATCCAAGTCCGCAAGCTTTACCGGCGTCTGCATTGTCATCTCACTGCTACTCCTTTACTCAAGGGAATGGCACCTGGTTCAAGCCCCCATTCGTGATGGAGCCATTGAACACCTTCGCCCACACCTGTGTGCCATTGGGAAGCGTTTCGCGATACAGAACGTCCCCTTCGGCGCCAGTCCTGACATAGTTCCCGGGCTTTACAGCACCTTCGATAAGCGACCGGTTCTCTGGCGTGTCCTCCGCAAGGTGGCCCAATGCGTCCCGGAAGATATGGCCAGATGAGTTCTCGGCGATCCCGACTCCCACACCAGCCTCATCAGCGCCCTCACCTCCGGCGAACAAGGCAGCCCCGGCGATAACTCCCTCAAGTCCGTGTGTGACTGAGGCGAAATAGCCACACCCGTTTTCGTAGGATTCTACCTCTGCTTCGTAGTAGGGGACGGGATTGAGTGGGCTTTTGGATATGAAGTTACCTTCGGTCCAAAAGCTTTCACTGAACGGGTTCCATTCGCCGAGCCCGGTTGGATCGCTCGCGTTAAGCGGGTTATCTTCTGTGTAATTGTAGGGCGCACGGGTAAGTCCTACCAGCGGGTCGACGCTGAGGAATTGCGCGGTCTTGGGGTCATAGGTACGGGCGCGCATGTAGATCAGGCCGGTGTCACTGCTGGTGTACTGGCCATAGCCGAGCGGTGAGATGGTGCCTGTGCTTTCGATCTTGTTGCCGTAGGGGTCGAATGTGATGCTGCCGATGACGGTGCCCGCTGAGCCTGTCAGTAGGCGTACTGAGCCCTGCTGATCGTGGTGGGGGTAGGTGGTGGTGCCTCCGCTCGAGATTTGCTCGATCGGAACGTTCCCTGGCCCGTAGATGTAGCTGTTGGTTCCGTCGCTGAGTAGTAGTGGTAGTTCTTCGGTGGTGTCCCAGGCCATGTACGTGGTGGTGGCGGAGATGGTCTGTGAGGTGCGTAGTCCTTCGCCGTTGTAGGCGTAGCTGTCTTCGATCTTGGGGACCGATTCTTTTTCGGGCCGTTCGACCGTGATGAGGTTGCCGGCCTGGTCGTCGCCGTAGGTGGTCGCCGCGCCGGTTTCGGGGGTGGCTTTGGTGCGCTGGGCGACTTCGTTGTAGGTGTATTTGGTGCTGGGGCCGGTTTCGAGCTCGTCGGCGTTGTCGTATTTGTACGCGTTGGAGCCGAGCTTGGTGGCGTTATTAGCCGCGTCGTATTCGTAGGCGATCCCGGCGCCTTTGGTCAGGCGACTGTTTTTGTCGTATTCGTAGGCGGGTTTTTCTTCCCCGGGCAAGCCTTTGGATGTGACGCTCGTGACCTGGCCGTCGTTGTCGCGCGTGTAGACGAGTGATCCGAGCGTTTCCGAGCTTTTCTTCATTTTGACTTCGCTGAGCTGTTCCGCGACAGATTGGCGCCTGGCTACGGAGAGCGATCTAGCTGATCGTTTTCCCTAGCCAACATATGTCCAAAATACTTACCGTATGCCCCACGTCCATCAAGCTGGCTTAGAGATAGCCTCTCAGCCGCCGAAAGATCGTGATAGCGCTGCTTCAAGCCTCTCGCTATCACCGCCCAGACATCCTCGTCGCCACAGCAGTACGGGAATGTCGACGCCATAATGCCGACTGTGAACATCACCTCTACGTCGGTAGTTTGCTCGCCACCCAAATGCTCGAAAAGAGCCCCGAACAACACCCCCTTTGACCCTTCTGGTAGGCCTGTCAGAGTACCAGGCTCGCTGCATGCATACCACGACAGAAACATGAGACGCAAACACTCCTCTCGATCAGCGACGTTGCTCTCCCAGCGCGAAACGAGGGCGGCATAGGCATCACCTAGACTCGGGGCTCCATCCACTGTGTAGCGATTTTCTATCGCGGTTATCTCGTTGATATCGAAGGGCATTGTAGATTATCTAGGGGTTATAGCGAGGCGTAGTGTTCGCGCCACCGTTTTGGATAGTGCCGTTCCGTACTTCCACCCATATCTCGCTTCCGTCTGATTGTCGCTGTGCATATATCTGATTTCCGTACTCGTTGGTCCCTACGTAGTTATCAGCATTGTTGGCTGTGCTTGTAAGAAGTTGGCGAGTCTCTAGCGTGTCCTCGGCGAAATGACCCTCCGCCGACCTAAATATGTGACCAAGCTGGGACCCATCCTCCGGTAGCTCGGCCTCGTCCTCTCCTGGTATAAGGGCGGCTGTGGCGAGGCCGGCATATCCACCGGCTTCGTAGGCCGCGGAGCAGGTATTAACGTTTTCGTCGCCTAGTTGTTCGCGTGCCCATTTGGTGGCGCCGAAGGTGAGTTTGTCGCCCCACCCGGCGATTCCTTCTGCGGCTTCTTCCCACGACGGTAGGCTAATGCCGAACAACAACCCGGTCGGATCGCTCGCGTTAAGCGGGTTATCTTCTGTGTAATTGTAGGGCGCACGGGTAAGTCCTACCAGCGGGTCGACGCTGAGGAACTGCGCGGTGCTCGGGTCGTAGACCCGTGCTCGCATGTAGATCAGCCCGGTGTCTGAGCTTGTGTATTGCCCGTCGTAGCCGAGCGGCGTCGTAGCGCTCCCTTCGCATGTGGGTGCGCCGTAGGCGCCGTAGGTGCATTTGCCCGTGACGGTGCCGGTCGAGCCCGTCAGCAGGCGTGTCGAGCCTTGCTGATCGTGGTGGAGGTAGAGGATGGTGCCGGTGGTGGTGTTGATTTGCTCGATACTCATTTTGCGCTGGCCGTACACGTAGCTCTCCGCAGCATACGAGTCGATCGTCTCAGTCAGCATCGCGCCTACTTCGAGTGAGATTGAATACAAACGCCGCGATCAGCAAGACTAGCCACACACACAGCATTACGATGCCCGCCGTACCACCCCAATGGCCACGGCCACATCCTCCGCATGATGGCTCCGCGTTGACTAGGAACGCGGCCACCCCGACGCCGATTCCAACAAGTATCTGAAAATAGGCACCCAGTCGGAGAATCCGTTTACTCACCCACACCGTTCCCGGCGGCGTGGCGCCAGTCTTCAGAAAGAACAGTCCGCTGATCACACAGACGACCGCAAAGGCTGCCGCGCCAACTTCCCACACATGTTGAGGCAAAAACGCAAGCAACATCTTCATCTCAGATCGTGTCCAAACATTATGTTCGCCCGGTACCTAAAATTCTATTACGCCAGTATACGAGCCGCCCACTCCGCCCTCAGCTCCAATTCCCGCAGTAACACCTGCCGTCCCGCCTGCAATCACTTCGCCACACGGCCCGGGCGGACTTGCGAATCCCCCTCCGTAGCCCCCGAATCCCGCCTGTGCACTACCACCAGCAGTACCGAAGAATCCTCCGTATTGCCCCGGTGTCTGCGCATTGCTACCACCCGCACCCGCGTGAATGTTTATGCCGGCGCCCCCGCCGTAGGCCCCCCCGACGGTACCCGTGACACCCGCGCCATGAGGCGTTATGACAACACAACCATTGACTTCTATAGTCACGATTACACTGACGGTGCCGCCTACGCAAACCTGCACCGCCCGGCCACTAGGATCGGCGAAGTTCAGCGGGTTATCGTTCGTGTAGGTGTATGGTGCGCGCGTCGCGGCCGAAAGCGGATCAACCGTCAAGAACTGCGCCGTCGCCGGGTCATAGATGCGTGCCCGCATGTAGATGAGTCCCGTATCGGAGCTGGTGTATTGCCCGTCGTAGCCGAGTGGTGTGGTGGTGGTCCCTTCGCAGGTCGGGGTTCCGTAGGCGCCGTAGGTGCATTTGCCCGTGACGGTGCCGGTCGAGCCCGTCAGCAGGCGTGTCGAGCCTTGCTGATCGTGGTGGAGGTAGAGCACGGTTCCGGTGCTGTTGTTGATTTGCTCCACGGAAAGTCCCCCTGGCCCGTAGATGTAGTTGTTGGTGCCGTCGCTGAGGAGCAACGGTAATCCTTCGGAGGTGTCCCAGTCCATGTAGGTGGTCGTACCAGAGATGGTCTGTGAGGTGCGCAGCCCTTCGCCGTTGTAGGCGTAGGTGTCTTCGATGGCGGGGGTTTCGCCTTCTTTGGGTCGTTCGACGGTGATGAGGTTGCCGGCTTGGTCGTCGCCGTAGGTGGTCGCGGACCCGGTTTCGGGCGTTTGTTTGGTTCGTTCCCCGGTTTCGGCGTAGGAGAAGGACGTCGTCCCTGCTTTTTCGAGTTCGTCGGCGGCGGAGAAGGTTTGGGTAGTCGCGCCAATTTTCGTCGGGTTGTTGGCCGCGTCGTATTCATAAGCGATGGTGCCGCCTTTTTTGAGGCGGCTGTTCGGGTCGTATTCGTAGCCGGGTTTTTCTTCGCCGGGTAGCCCTTTGCTCGTGATCGTTTTGACCTGCGCGTCGTTGTCGCGGGAGTAGAGGAGCGAGGCGAGCACTTCGGTGCTTTTTTTCATTTTGACTTCGCTCATCCGGTCCGCGTCGTTGTAGGTGTATGTATCTTCGTTTTTGGTTTCGGAGGGATACACAATCGCTTTGAGCTCGGAGTCGGGGTCGTATGTGAATTTGGTGATCTTCGCGTTCCAGTCCGTGACCTTTTCGAGGCGCTCGTCTTTGTCGTAGGCGCGGGTCACGGCTTTTTCGTTGGGGTAGGTGATCTTTGTCGGCTCGTTGGCGAGGTTGTATTCGTACTTCGTGAGTTCTTTGTGCCCGTTTTCGACTTCGGTCGGCCGGTCCAACTGGTCCAGGGTGGTTTTGGTGGTGCCGCTGCCGTCCTTCATCCCCGTGACCTTGCTGTCTTTGTTGTATTCGTATTCCACGGCGTGGGTTTTCCCGTCGGAGTAGCTGACTTCTTTGAGACGATTACCCGGATCGTAGGTCAGGGTCGTCGTGCGTTTCGCCGGGTCGGTTAGCTTCGTGAGGTTGCCGGCCGGGTCGTATTCCTTGGTCGTCTTGCGTTCTTTCGGGTTGATGACTTCGGTGACCTCCTCCAGGAGGTTCCGTTCGTATTTGGTGGCGTGTTTATTCCCGTCGATCTGCTTGACGACCTGCCCCATCGAATCAAATTCTGTTTCCGTAATCGCTTTATTGGGTTCTTCGGTTTTCGTTCGCTCGTTATCAGCGTCATACGCGTATTTCGTTTTGTTGCTGTTGGGGTCGGTCACCGTTTCGCGGTTACCGTCGCCGTCGTAGGTCATTTTCGTTTTGTGGCCTAGCGGGTCCGTGATCGTCAGCGGCCGGCCTTGGGCGTCACGTTCGGTTTTCGTCGTGTATTTCGACGCTTCCCCTTCTTTGACGTTCCCCCTGGGACTGACCGTTGCGGTTTCCTGGGAGTCTTCGTTGTATTCCCAGGTCCGCTTGTTGCCTACAGGATCGATTTCGGTCTTGCGGTCCCCGTAGGTGTCGTATTCGTATTTCCATTCGTTGCCGAGCGGGTCGGTCATGCTTTCGACATCACCATTGCCGGCGCTTTTGTAGCTCGTTTTCTGGATGGTGCTGCCCGGCGCGGGACGTTCGATCACTTCCGGGTCGCCTTTTGCGTTGCGTTTGATCGTCGTCGTCTCGCCTTCAGGCGTCGTTTCTGTTTCGATGTCGTGCTTCGTGTCGTATGTCCATTTGCGTTCGTCTTTGTTTGCGTCGATTTCGAGTGTCTTGTTGCCTTCTGAGTCGTAGCCGTATTCGGTGACGTGTTTGTTTGGGTCGGTGGCGACCTTCAGCTCATCCGCGAGGTTATATTCGTAGGTGGCCGTCGCCGCAATAGACGTTCCCGAGGCGTGCGTAACGCTCGTCGGCGAACCGAATTCGTTGAACTTCTCTACCGTGGTCGCGCCGTTGGGTTCGGTGATCGTCGTTTCGGTGCCCGCTTCGAGGGCAGCGTATTTCCAGCTGCGTTTGCGTGACATCGGGTCTGTTTGCGCCTTGACCTGGTGGGCTTCGTTGTATTCGATGGTGATCGCGTGTTCGCGCCCGTCCGTCACTGAGGTCATCTCGTGTTCAGTGTTGTATTTGTATTTCCACCGGGCTTTTTCTTCGCCCGGTAGCGTCACGCTCGCGAGATTCCCGGATTCATACGTGTATTTGACGACATGTTTCATCGGGTCTTCGGCGCTTTCCACCTGGTGTTCCGCGTTGTATTTCAACGTCAGTTTGCGACCGGAGCCATCGGTCTCCGATTCAAGCTGTTTTTCCGTGTTGTACGCGAGCGTGACCGTGTTCCCATTGCGATCTTCCTCGCCCGTCAGCTGCCCAGCTTCATTGAAATGCAGCTTTGTCTGGTCAGGCAGCGTATAGACATAGCCGGTTCCTTCATTGGCAAGCGTGGCCTCTACCAGACCGGCAGGCGCGTTCCATTCTTCTCGTGAGCGCGTAAACGTGACCGTGCTCCCGTTGTCCTGGTAGACGGTCGCTTCTTGGCCTTCGTTTGTCAGTTCCAGGTGCGCGCTGTAGGAGCCCGTCCATCCGAACCCAAACGAGCCCGCCGTGGCCTGTTTGACCGCGAGCAGCGAATTGTACGTCAACGCTAGTTGTAGTCCCGGACCCCGGCCACCAACCGACAGATCGGTCTCGGTCTGCACCTCGTTGCCCGTAGCGCAGTTCACAGGTTTTTCGGTAAAACAGCCACTCCGACCAGGCTCAGCCGCACTGCCCGAGCCCAACTGTTCGCTCCTTCTTGTTTCGTCGCCCGCATAAGGACGATACGCCCAACCAAGTATCGTCGTATAGTGATTACCCATCGCGTATTCACCGTGGGTTTTATAGGTAGCAAGAGTAAATCCAGGCAACACGAGAGGGGGACCCCCCGTGCAGGTTTCTTTCCCTTTTCCATTTTCCGTTGTTGTACATTCAAGTCGATAAGCAACTGGGATGTTATCCGTCCGATAGAGATAGTCATATTCGCCGGCAGGAAGAGTAAATTCAGGTTCCCAGAAACATTCTGAGCCTTCACACCATCTCAGCGCTTCCGGGCCACTTTTGAACGCTTCTGCATGCCGAATAAAGCTCACCCCTTGTTTTAGCCAGTATTCTTCTTCAGCTTTAGACATCCCTTCCCGCGCAAAAGCCGACCCCACCCCAACACACAAGAACACCACAACACCACACACAAGGACAGACGACAAACGAACAGGGCGCTGTACCAGCGACGCCGTCCGACCTACTCTCAAGACATCAACCACCCTCTGCATAGAACCGGCCAGCCCGAGCATGTGCACCCTTTCGTAGACTTGTCTCGCCTTGCCTCGCTTTGCGTGGATCGTAGCTCTCGACGATGGATAGATTCGACGGTCGCGAATCACTCTTCGCGCATTTTGCGGCTGATTCTCTCGCGCCGTTATGGCTATCCAGTTACAGATCTGCACCAAGGAAGGGCGACTCACCGAGTCAATGAGCATGGACCTCTACGACTACGGCCGTCAACCCGCGGTCAACGCACCCTCAGCCTCTGAAGTGTCCGACATCACCGGCAAGCTCGAGTCCCAGGTCTCGCAAGGTCTACAGCAACTCGGTTGCTAGGTCGACCACGATGTGGTAGCGCTGCATAATGGCGCGATACTCTGGCGAAGATGGCACGGACCGGCTCGTGCGCTGAGCTCGTGCTTGCCGGCCGGGCGCCACCGGGGGCCCTTCGAGCAAGGCTTTCAGGGGTCCGTGGGTTGGAAAGCTGCCTGGCAAGGCCCATTTTTCTCGGCGGCCGCTAACCCCGGCGAATGCAGTCGCGCCGACTGCCGGATGCGATAGGGGTCCGCGTCGGTTGGCATCCTGGGGGGATGGACGAATCTGGACATCCCCGTTATCGCGACAACGAGGGCTCGCGCTTCTACAGGACGGGCCGCTCCTCGCCCGAGGAGACGTGGCAGGCTCTCCGGGACGAGCTGGGACGTGTTCTCATGGATGCGCAGCGGGCCTTCTGGCGCAAACCGCTGCGGATGGATGCAGAGCGCGTGCGCTGGTGGCACGGCGCGATCTTCGCCCGTCACTTTCCCCACGATGGCGGGCATTTTCGCCAGGAGCGCGCGTTCTTCGGAGTGGTGACGGCTGCTGGCGGGATGCGCCAGCTCGAGGGGAGCTCGCCCGAGACTCTGCGCCGGGATCTCGAGCAGGTCTGCGTCTCGTTCAACGACGGTATTGAGCGACTCGGGAAACGGAGTACCAGTGTTCTGGAGCGGACGCTAGTGGTAGGCGCTCTATATGCCGGCATCCTGCGTGTGCATCCCTTTGCGGACGGCAACCACCGTACGAGCTTTGTAGCGCTGTCGGCCGCACTTTGGTCGCTGGGGCTACCCGCTGTCGAATTTGCCAAGGACGGGGACATGACCGAGCACGACGATGCTGTCGCACCCGCGCTGTTCTCACGTGACGGGGACGTCGAGCCGTTCGCGCGACTGCTCGCGACGCGCATCGAACACGTGAGGAAGGACACGACATGAGCTACCATCAGGGCGTGGAGAACGGCTCGGACAGCTCGAATGGCACGCGTGACGTGGCGCAGATCGTCTGCGGGGACAGACTCGTAGACGCGACTCCGGAGGCCATCCGCGATTTGGCCGAAAGCGCGATGCTGCTATCGCAGGGCGCCCGGCGCGCGATCGAGATGCGCAACGAGGCCCGTAACGGCGCAAGCACGGACCCAGCAGTGCCCGCCACTGTGCCAGCGGCGGCCGAAGCGCGCCCCTCCTGAGCGCAAGCAAGGCCGCGTCAACCGATCCCCACCGCAGGCGCCCGACATCAGCGCATGGTTTGCGCACAGCGAAGTTTCGCCCGGTGAGCCAGGCGAGAACCGTCCCGCGATCGTCGTCTCGTCCGATCAGCTGAGCACCGGCAGTGTGGCCGATCTGATCGTCGTCGTGCCGCTGTCGAGCACATCGAATCCGAGCTTACGCACAGCGAGGAGCAGCCTCACCTACTACAACTTGACCGTCTTTGACTCGGACACCGTCTTGCCGGCGGCCTTCAGCTCGACCGTGAGCTTGACCTTCTTGTGATGCTTACGGTCGCGCTTGCCTGTCTTGGTGAGCATAACCTTGATCTGGTTAGTGCCAGCGGCAACTTTCTTGGCGGTCGTCTTCAGGCCAGGCCCTGAGATCGTGACCGTGCCAGCCTGAGAGGCCTCGAGCGTGACCGTTACGCCGGAGGAGCCCACCTTGACCTTTACGATCGTGACCGAGGCTTTATTGGCTGAAGCTTGTTCTTCTTGCCTCTTCTTGGCAGCGGCTGCCGCTTCTTCTTCCTGGTGCTCCTTGGTTGCTGTTGCTGCTCTGGCTTCAGCTTCGGCTTTGGCCTTGGTTTCTTCCTGGGCTCTCTGTTTGAAGAGCTGTTCGTCTTCTTCGTTGCGGGTTTCTTCCCAGCTCTTTGGCGTCCTGAATTCCTCGGCTTCACCATGCACTCCCGCGGGAGCGGCCGAGTTCACCGCGACGACCCAGTAGTGATAGGTGGTATTTGGCTTTAGATTGGTGATCTCGAGACTGCCCTCTTCCTGGGTATCGCCGATGAGGAAGCCTTCTCCAGACGTCTTTGTCCCGCAGGTGTTAGCGCCGCAGGCACCTGTTCCGTATTCGGCGTAGTAGGTGGCTTCCCCGCCGGGATCGATCTGCGCTTCGAGGGTCGCGTAACCTTCGGTTACGGCTGAGACAGACTCACTGATCACGCCGGGCGGTACGGGTTCAGT
>Ga0116217_10004620_pt1 | contig 12238 bp, 9 predicted proteins | sample Sb_taG_6_FD_89697 | JGI IMG/M metagenome (GOLD analysis project Ga0116217, IMG submission 89697) | Peat soil microbial communities from Weissenstadt, Germany - Sb_50d_4_PS metaG | ecosystem: Environmental > Terrestrial > Soil > Wetlands > Peat | place: Germany: Weissenstadt | collected 2010-09-21 | reverse complement strand
TCTAGTGCCAATTCAAGAAGCAGAGCTAACTATAAGCACGATAGTCGTTTATATTGACATGTACCTAGACTGGACTCTTGCCGCTCGTCTGCGCACCAGAATGCAGACATCCGGTGGGAACGGAACTTCCCACACCAAAGGTAACCATTCACCCGCTAGAATGGACTGGTCAGTCTGCAGGCCCGGACTCTCATCTGCGAACTGGAAACTGAGAACTGGCTTTCTGGCAACCCGCCACTGGAGACGGACAACTGCTTTCTGCTGACAAACCTTCCTTTGACGAGCTTTCCTCCGACGAACTTTGGATGGAAGAAGCCCTCCGCTGTGCCCAGCGCGCACTGGAGGCGGGCGAAGTACCGGTGGGAGCGGTTGTTGTGTGCGCAGGGCGCGTGGTGGGACGAGGATGGAATCGCAACCTCACCGACCACGATCCCAGCGCTCATGCTGAAATCGTGGCCCTGCGCGAGGCGGGACGAAACATCGGTAATCACCGGCTCGGCGACTGCGAGCTGTTTGCTACCATTGAACCGTGCGCCATGTGCGCGGGAGCGGCCGTTCATGCGCGCGTCCGCCGCCTGGTGTACGGTGCCGATGACCCGAAGGCGGGCGCCATCCATTCGATTCTCCAGGTGGTGAATCACCCCAGTCTGAATCATCAGATGGGCATACGGGGCGGCGTGTTGGTCGGACGTTCGGCGGAGATGGTGCAGGAATTTTTTCGGAAGCGTCGTTAGTTGCCGATCTCCTTCCCTGTCGCATCTGAATGTGCTCTGCTCCGAAGGTTGGGAGACCGGAGACCACCCCCCAGCAAAGTTTCGAGAGTTTCTCCGATTTATTGTGCTACATTAGTATTCGCTAAGTATGACTCACAAGCAGTTGAAGGTCGGTACCGCCAACCAGCGCCACCCCCTCTACAGCAGCGAATCTTCTAGCACATTTCAGGAAACAAGAATAGGAACATCAATGGCAGAACAAGGAACAGTGAAGTGGTTTAACGACGCCAAAGGCTATGGTTTCATCAGCCGTGAAAATGGCGAAGACGTGTTCGTGCATTTCTCCGCGATTCAAGCTGGCGGCTTTAAGAGCCTGCAAGAAGGCCAAAAGGTGCAGTTCGACGTGACCAAGGGCCCCAAGGGCTGGCAAGCGGAGAACGTTACCCCCGTCTAGGTAACGACGCTTTCTAAGGCGATAACGTGCCCGAGATTCGAAAGATATCTCGGGCATTCTTGCGTCTGGAATGCAAACGGCTCGGGCTGAGGAGATAACCATCCGAAGTTCGCTGCTCAAACTTCGAGGGTCATGGGGCGGCGGCTGGTCGCACCGGATGCCGTCGCCGATGAGCCACATCTGGCAGTAGGTTCCGTCGTGCCGCTCTCTCGCCTCAAAATACAGAGGTCTCGGTGAGTCCGTGCGCGGCAGCAAGCGCCCCGTGCTTTGTTTGAAGCGCCCAATAATTCTTGCGTGCCCGCCACATCGGAATTCTGGAACGATCCTAGCTCTTGAAATGCTCTTGTGAGTCGATGTGAATTGCACCATGTTCCAGAGACGAAGTGAACATAATCACCGCAGTGATTGCAGGGCTGAAATTTCTGCCCAAACACACATGGGACTTCGTGCTCGTCCGCGTGGCTGGGGTCGTGAAGAACGCGATCAGAACCGCGGTAACGCTGGGTTGTAAGGCTCCCACTTTTCGCTGGCGATGCTCTGCTTGAACTGTGACTCAGCGTCGTCTAAAGCCTCTTTGAGCGTCGGGTGTATGTGCACTTCCGCGTTTGATCTCTCCGCGATGACCTTGGGATTTGTCTGTACTACCCGTCCCTCGAAGATACGCACTTGGAACTGTTCCTGCTCGACCACCGCGATCTGGCGATAGAGAGCTTTCACTGCGAACGGCGGAATCTTGCAAAGCACGCGGTTGAGATGAACTTCTCCTAGCATGCTCGAATGCTACACTGCGCGCCGATCCAACCACAAGCGCCTCGACGTTCATCGCCCTTCCGCCCTTGCCTTCGTGAGAATGTTTGCACTCTCTGCTTCATGCCGGTTTAGCCCGGCGCATTGAAATGGCGATGTTTCGCCAGTTTACCCGTTCGTCAGTTGACAAGGGGAAAACCGCAAGCCGCGGGGATAGTCTCTGGATTGCCAACAATCCAGGCGTCGGAATAGGCTCAGGTGAACAGCGCCGCCACTGGCACCGTGCTGTGTTCTCGGCCGATGACGACTATGCCGGAATCGGTCACGTGCCATCCGCGCGCGCGGTCGGCATCGAGATCGTAGCCGATCAGGGTGTCTTCCGGAATACGGACGTTCTTATCCAGGATGGCGCGGCGCACCTTGGCGCTACGCCCGATGTCGCAGTTGTCCATGATGACGCAGCCTTCTACCAGGGCGCTGGTGTGGACGCGGACGCCGCGTCCGAGAACGGAGTTGCGCACGAGGCCGCCGGAAAGAATGCATCCGCCAGATACGATGCTGTTGAGGGCCTGGCCGCGGCGATTGTCCTCGTCGAAGGCGAACTTGGCGGGCGGGTCCTGGTAGCTGGTACTGCGCACCGGCCATTCACGATTGTAGAGGTTGAGCTCGGGCTTGATATGGTTCAAGTCCATGTTGGCTTCGTAGTAGGCGTCGATGGTGCCGACATCGCGCCAGTAGGGGATGGAGTCTTCGGCCTCGCCGGGGATGCGATTGGTCTCAAAGTTGTAAGCATAGATGGGGGCGTTGCCAGCGAGCTTGGGCAGGATGTCCATGCCGAAATCGTGATGACTGTTGGGGTCTTTCGCATCGACCTTGAGCAAATCCAGTAGAGTGCGCGTGGAGAAGATGTAGTTGCCCATAGAGGCGTAGACCCGGTTGGGATCGCCGGGCATGGTGGGTGCGTTGGGGTTCTTTTCGTGAAAGGCCAGGATGCGTCCCTCCTCGTTGGCCTCAATGACACCGAATTCGCCGGCGTACTCTCGGGCAAAGGGGTTGGCGGCGACGGTCACTTCCGCGTGCTTAGCCGTGTGGAAATCGATCATGCTGGCAATGTTCATGCGGTAGATGTGGTCGCCACCGAAGATCGCCACCACGTGCGGGTCGGACTGCTCGACGAGGTTAATGTTCTGAAAGATGGCGTCGGCAGTTCCCTGGTACCAGGTTTCGTTCTCCGAACGCATCTGTGCCGGCACGTTGATGATGAAGTGGCTCTTCAGTAGTCCGCCGAACTGCCATCCCTCGCTCAGATGCTGGAGCAACGACTGGCTGCGGAACTGGGTGAGCACGTAGATCGAGTAGATTCCGGAATTAACCAAATTGCTGAGGACGAAATCGATGATCCGGTATTTGCCTCCGAAGGGAACCGCAGGCTTGGCGCGTTCCCGCGTGAGGGGAAAGAGCCGGGTTCCTTTGCCGCCGGCGAGTACGATGCCCAACACCTGAAGGGGCAAGGCTCCTTCCACGGCGGAGGCGGATTCTCGTTCGGGGATCATATTCTTAGGCAATCAGCACTCCCAAAACAGTTCTCCTCCACGATGTTATCAGAGGTCGCGGCGGGTTCGTAACTGTTGAGAACAGCCGATAGCGCTCACGATCCGGTCAATGAGTGCTATCGCGAGTAGAGTCGAGAACAGGCGCAGTGACTGTAGTCTCCCGGTTGATATTCGACTTGGCTTTCGCCGCGTCACCTCAGTCTGCTTTGGCTTGGTTCTGTTTCCTGTTCCCGCTCATCGAACCGGACAGGTAGATTTCCCGCATCCGGCTCTCGGAAAAGACACCTGGGGTGGCTAGACTCATCGTCAATCCCCATGTCCTTCGTTGCTTCTTGCGTCCGTCATTACTGAGGATAAAGTTGTGCTGAAGAAGCGCCCAAAGGACCTTGCATGGAATAGGCTCCCCAAAAAGCATAGTAGCTATTGAACTGTGCCGGCGGCGATCAATCGCGTAAACACCTCGATGACCATCGGGTCAAATTGTGTTCCCGATGCCTGTATCAGCAGCTCACGCGCTTGTCGCTTCGGAAGGCCTTTTCGGTAAGGTCGGTCGGAGATGATCGCGTCATAGCAATCTGCAACTGCAAGAATGCGCGCGTGTAAACTGATGCTCTCCCCAGCCAGACCTGCCGGGTAGCCGGAGCCGTCGAACCATTCGTGATGTTGGGCAACCATGGGCAGAGCTTCGCGGAAGCATGGGATGGGTTCGAGGATACGAACCCCAATTTTCACGTGGTCCTGCATGATCTGCATTTCCTCAGGTTCGAGTCTGCCGGGCTTATCCAAAACGGTGGGCGGCGTACCGATCTTCCCAATGTCGTGCAACAACCCTCCGCGGTGCATGATCTCCAAACTCTTGGCAGGCAGACCCATGGCATGCCCCATCTTAAGAGCCAGATCTGTCACCCGCTCGGAGTGGCCCGCCGTCCACGTCGATTTCGCGTCAATCGCGCGGGCCAAGGCAGTGAGAGTCCCCACATCCAGTTGTTCCAGTGCTTCAATTGTGATCTTCAGGTGATCCTTCTCGAGGCGTGCGGCGTGGTACTGTGCGACGCAGGCACGAAGCGTGGCCAGGAGTGTTTTCGGAGTCACAGGTTTAGTGAGAAACCGAAAAATTTGTCCCTCGTTCACCGCTCTCGCAGCTGCTTCCATGTCGCTGCAACCTGTCAGCATCACACGGATGGAATCCGGTGAAATGGTGCGAACAATCGCCAGAAACTGAGCCCCGTCCATGCCAGGCATGCGCATATCTGAGACCACAACTGGATACGGCCCGTCCTTTCTCAGCTTCGCAAGGCCTTCTTCGGCACCACTTGCCAGGTCGGCGTCAAACTCCTTGTAGACGGAACGTCGCAACCCTTCGAGCACCAATGGTTCGTCATCCACCAAGAGAACTCGTGCTTCGTTGCAACTACCGGTCTCCAGACTAGCGCTGTGGTTCACTCTGAACCCTCCCTTTGCAGGTTGCTCTTTCCGGGCAATTGCCGCGACAATGTGGTTCGCTTTCCTGCCTCGGCGTCGGACCAGAAGCTTCACCCTGCTCCTGAAAACAATGTCGTGACAGACGGTCAACCCTGGGACCGCTACCCTGGTCTTATCGGCAATGACATGCAATTACTTTAGAAAGGCGAACTTGAGTGAGAGAGATGCCCTTCTGAGGACCATTATTCAAATGATGGCGCAGTCCTGTCGATGTATTAAGGGCGGGTCTATCCATGCCACTACGCCAATTACTGAACAGCCCCGCCCGTGAACTGAAGGCTGAACTGGAGCTGATCCTGAATGCCGTCGTCGAGGGCCTTTGCGGTTTGGACGCAGGAGGGAATGTGACGTTCTGCAATGACGCCCTCGTGAAAATGACCGGCTACCGGACTGAAGAAATGATCGGAAACAATCTCCATGAATTGCTGCATCACAGCCGGTCGGATGGAACGAAGTACCCAGCGGAGGAGTGTGCCGTTCGCAACGCAGTTATCGCCCATCAGGCGATTCACATCGCGGGTGATTTTTTTTGGCGCAAGGATGGGACTTGCTTCCCAACAGAATACTGGGCGCGCCCCCTCCCGCAGTTATTAGGCGCGACCTTCTCCGTGGTCACGATACTGGACCTGACGGAAATCCAGCGGGCCAAAGATATCCTCCAGCAGAGCGAGGAGAAGTTTCGCAGAATCCTGGCGAGCGTCCCGGACGTGGCTTGGACTGCGGACCGGAACGGGCGGACGACGTATATCAGCCCGAAGGTGGAGGCTGTTTTCGGGTACACGAAGCAGGAAATCTGTGCCGGCAGGGACAAACTCCGGATGGGCTGCATCCACCCCGAAGATTTTGGCCGGGTGAATCAGAGCTATCGGGCTCTTTTTGAGAAGCAGTGCGCCTTTGACGAGGAATATCGGATCCGCCGAAAAGATGGGGCCTGGATCTGGATCCACGACCGCGCCATGGGCACTCATGAAGAAGACGGAGTTCTCTATGCCGATGGAGTCTTTAGCGATATCACACGGCGCAAGGAGGCAGAGGCCGAACTCCAGTCCAAAACGGCATTCTTGGAAGCGCAAGCGAACTCCACTATTGACGGCATCCTGGTGGTGGACGGCCGCGGCCAAAGGCTCCTGCTGAACCAGAGGTTGGTTGAGCTGTTCAAAATTCCACCTGAGATCAGAACCAACAGAGACGACCGGGTCCTGCTCGACCATGTTTTCTCACGCATCAAGGATCCCGAGTCCTTCCTAGCCAAAATCAACCACCTCAACTGCCATCCCAACGAGACCAGCCGGGACGAAATCGAGTTCAAGGATGGAACGATCCTGGACCGCTATTCCTCTCCCGTCGTCGACAAGAACAACTTTTACTACGGGCGAATTTGGACCTTCCGTGACATCACTGAGCGAAAACGGAACGAGGACACACTCCAACAATTGTCCATGGCAGTCCAGCAGAGTCCGGTTTCCGTAGTCATCACCGACCCGCAAGGCAATATCAGCTACGTGAATCCCAAATTCACGGAGTGTACGGGTTATGGCACGGAGGAGATCGTCGGGAAGAATCCGCGCATCCTGAAGTCCGGGCATTCCTCACCCGATCTTTACCGGAACCTGTGGTCTACCATCACGCAAGGGCACGAGTGGCATGGTGAGTTTTGTAACAAGAAAAAGAATGGCGAGGTTTACTGGGAAGCCGCCACGATTACGCCGATTACGAACCCAAACGGCGCCATCACACATTTCCTTGCCGTCAAGGAGGACATCACCCAGCGCAGGCGGGCGGAGGAGGCGCTGAAAGCGTCGGAGAAACGCTATCGGCTCCTGTTTCAGCGTAACCTGGCGGGGGTCCTTCGCACCACGCCGGAAGGGCGCGTGCTGGAGTGCAATCAAGCCGCGGCTCGCATGTTGGGTTACGGCTCGCCCGAGGAAGTTCTAATCCTCCCGGCTACAGATTTGTACCACAAGTCTTCTGATTGTGAAGCGTTCCTGACCAAACTCAAGTCCGAGAAAAGCGTTACAAACCACGAAATGAGGTTTCGGCGCAAGGACGGTGATCCCGTCTGGGTAATCGCAAATTTCAGTCTGGTCGACGACGATTCAGCGGTCGGCGGGATTATTGAGGGCACGCTGGTCGACATCACCGAGCGCAAGCAGGCGGAGGAGGAACTGTACGGGTCGCGCCAGATGCTTCAGTCCATTCTGGACGCCATTCCGCAACGCGTCTTTTGGAAAGACCGGAGCAGCATTTATCTGGGCTGCAATCGGGCTTTTGCGACCGATGCGGGCTTGGAAGCGCCGGCAGCGATTATCGGCAAAAGCGATTTTGACCTCGCCTGGGCCGGCACCGCTGAACTTTATCGCGCCGATGACCATTTGGTGATGGAACAGGGATCGCCCAAGCTCAACTTTCACGAACGCCAGAGCAGGCCCGACGGAAGCCTGCTGTGGCTCCAGACCAACAAATTGCCCCTGCGGAACCGGGAGGGCAAGGTGACCGGCGTCATCGGCACCTACGAGGATATTACCGAGCGCAAGCAGGTCGAAAAGGAACTGCGGCTGGCGCAATTCTCACTGGAGCATGCCTCGGACGCCATCCAATGGGTGGACTCACAAGCCCGTTTCGTCTACGTCAACGAGGCGGCCTGCCGCTTTTCAGGACGTTCTCGCGAGGAGCTTCTTTCCCTGTCGATCCCGGATATAAATCCGCTTTTCCCGAAAGAAGTTTGGGGGGCGTTCTGGGAGGAACTCAAGACGCGAGGCTCGATGACCTTTGACACCCCGCAGAAAACCAAACAGGGACGGGTTTTCCCGGTGGAGGTAACCGCAAACTACCTGGAGTTCGACGGGAAGGAATACGGCTTCGCCTTCCTGCGCGACATCAGCGAGCGCAAGCAGGCCGAAGAAGAGGTTCGAGAGAGCAACGAACTGGTAAGGCTGGTGTTGGATTCAATCCCCGAAGCGGTCTACGGCATCGACATGCAAGGCAAATGCACCTTCTGCAATCCCTCCTGCCTGCGACTATTGGGTTATCAGGAGCCTGCGGACCTGTATGGAAAGGATATGCACGCGCTGATCCACTATTCGCGGCCGGATGGAACGCCTTACCCCGTGGAGGAGTGCCACATCTACGAAGCTTTTCGCCGCGGACGGGGCACCCATATCGACAACGAAGTCATCTGGCGCCGCGACGGCACCAGCTTTTCTGCCGAATACTGGTCCCATCCTATACATCGGGGCGAAAAAGCAATCGGCACGGTTGTGACTTTCGTGAACATTACGGAGCGCAAACGGGCGGAAACGGAACTTCGGCTGACACAGTTCTCGGTGGAGCATGCTTCGGACGCCGTAGAATGGGTGGACCCACAAGGCCGTATCGTCTACGTCAACCAGGCGGGCTGCCGCGCTTTAGGCCGTTCTCTCGAGGAACTTCTTTCCCTGTCAATCCCGGACATAAATCCACTTTTCACAAAAGAAGGCTTCGGGCCGTTCTGGGAGGAACTCAGAACGCGGGGCTCAATGACCTTTGAAAGCAAGCGCCAAACCAAACAAGGAAGGATTTTCCCGGTGGAGGTAACCGCAAACTACCTACAGTTCGATGGGCAGGAATACTGCTTCTCCTTTGCACGTGACGTCACCGAGCGCCGAGAGTTGGAAAGCCAGCTTCGCCAGGCGCAAAAGCTCGAAGCCATTGGTCACTTAGCTGCAGGCATCGCCCACGAAATCAACACGCCTACACAGTTCGTCACCGACAATCTCACGTTCCTGCGCGACTCCTGGAAAGCTACGCACGAATTGTTGGAACTGTACCGCAGCGCGATTCGAAATGCCGCGGGGCTGTCGCCCGCCGTGAGCGCAGCCCTCGACGAAGCAACGCGGAAATGCGATTTGGACTTCATTGCCGCCGAGGTGCCTCGTGCCATCGACCAGAGTCTAGATGGCGCGCGTCGGGTGGCCGAGATCGTTCGCGCCATGAAGGCATTCTCCCACCCCGACTCGGCCGACAAGACGACCACAGACCTCAACCAGGCGATCGAGTCCACCATTACCGTCGCTCGCAGCGAATGGAAATACGTGGCCGAGGTCGCCACCGTGTTCGATGACACCTTGCCTCCGGTCGTGTGTTATCCCGGCGATATCAACCAAGTCATCCTGAACCTGGTGGTGAACGCCGCGCAAGCCATCAAGGAAAAAATAAAGGACGGTAAAAAGGGGCGGATTACGGTCGGCACCCGCACGCGAGGCGAGTTCGCGGAAATCTCAATTACGGATACCGGCACAGGGATTCCGGAAGCGATCCGCACCAGGATTTTTGACCCGTTCTTCACGACCAAGGATGTCGGCAAAGGGACCGGGCAAGGCCTCGCCCTCGCCCATAGCGTAATCGTCAACAAGCACCGCGGCAAAATCTGGTTTGAGACGGAGATGGGCCGCGGTACCACCTTCTTCATCCACCTGCCGATAAAACCGGCCGGGCTAGCGAAGGAGAATTGATGCCCAAGCGCCTGCTCTTTGTCGATGACGAAACCATGGTCCTCGATGGTCTCCGGCGCGCCTTGCACGGAATGCGCCAGGAATGGGACATGCATTTCGTCGAGGGTGCTGCTGCTGCGCTGCAGGCTTTGGAGCAAGCGCCATACGACGCCATAGTCTCCGATATGCGCATGCCCGTGATGGATGGCGCACAACTGTTGGAACAGGTCAAACAGCGTCACCCGGATGTCATCCGCGTGGTCCTTTCGGGGCAGTCGAGCCAGGCAGCGGTTCTCCGCTCCATAGCGCCGGCTCATCAGTTTTTGTCCAAACCTTGCGACCCCCAGGAACTGGTGCTGCGGCTCGGTCAAGCGTTCGCGATGCGCGATCTGCTCTCGAATCAATCCTTAAAGACGGTCATCTCGCGCCTGCGGTCGATTCCGAGCCTGCCCACACTCTACGATGAATTGATGGCGGCTCTACGTTTGGAAGACCCCTCCCTGGTCCAAATCGAACGCATCATTTCAAAAGATGTTGGGATGGCGGCCAAGATCCTGCAGCTGGCGAATTCCGCCTTCATCGGCGCACGTGGGCGGGTGTCGAGTCTGTTGCAGGCGGTGTCATTAATCGGCACCGAGACCGTGCGCACTCTGGTGTTGTCGGTCCACGTCTTCTCGCAGTTCGAGGGCAACTCCGAAATCACCGCCTACCTGCCGGCGCTCTGGGACCACAGTGTCGAGGTAGCGTCCCTCGCGCAGCGCATCGCCACCTCGGAGAATCGCACGAAGGCGGTGGTGGAGGAGAGTTTTACGGCAGGGTTGCTGCACGACGTCGGCAAGGTCGTCCTTCTCGCTGAGATGCCCCGCGAGTACCGTCGCATTGTAGAGATCAACCCCGGTTCCATCCTGGCTCTCGAACTCGAGCACCTGGGGTGCACGCACGCCCAAGTGGGCGCATACCTGATGAGCATCTGGGGCCTTCCCGCACCTCTGGTCCACGCCGTCGCCTTTCACCATAGTCCCTCAGAGACTGCGGAGGCCCGGTTTTCCGCGCTGACCGCGGTGCACGTTGCCGACGCCATCGCGAGCTTAACCGACCCGTCCCCTTTGAACCACGATATCGAGCTGGATTTGAACTACCTCGATCGCCTCGGGCTGCGAGAGAGAGAAGCTCTCTGGCGTAGTTTTCATGAAGAGCACATTGTCGCAAAACCCGAAGGAGTAGCTGGTGAACGAAAAGATCCTGTTTGTCGATGAGGAATCCGCAGCATTGCACGGTTAGGGATGTTCGTGGCCACCCACGAAGGAATCCCGCGCGCTGCGCGCTTAAAGCAAAGGGCGGCAGCAGCCGATGTGTTAGGGAATGATTTCACCTTCGCCAAAACGCTGGGCGACAAGAAAAGGAACACCATGGCTGAAAAGATCCTTTTAGTCGACGATGATCGCCTCATCCTTGAGGGTTACCGGCGCAGTTTGAGCCGCGAGTTCCTGATGGAAACTGCCTTGGGCGGGGAGGAAGCGCTAAGACTCACTACTGACAATGGGCCCTACGCCGTCATGGTTTCTGACATGCGAATGCCCGGAATGGATGGCATCCAGCTTTTGAGCAGAATCAAATCCCTATCGCCGGACACCATCCGGGTTATGCTTACCGGCAATGCCGAGATACAGACAGCCATCAATGCCATCAACGAGGGCAGCATCTTCCGCTTCCTCACCAAGCCTTGCAGCAGGGAAATGATGGCGAAGACGCTGACTGCGGCGCTGGTACAGTACCGCCTGGTCACGGCCGAGAAGCAACTCTTGGAGCAAACCCTAAGCAGTAGCATTCAGGTTCTGACGGAAGTGCTCAGCCTGGTCAATCCCGCCGCCTTCAGCCGCGCCGAGCGTGCCCGACGCTACATCCACCACATCGTAACTGCGATGAAGCTGGGAAACCCTTGGCAATACGAGGTTGCTGCCATGATGTCCCAACTAGGCTGCGTCACTCTGGCTCCGGAAACAATCGACGCCGTGTATAGAGGTGAGAAGCTCTTACCCGACGAGCAGGCACAATATGACGCACACCCCAGTGTTGCTTATGGCCTGCTTTCGAAAATCCCCCGCCTGGAGCCCATAGCATGGATGATCGAGCACCAGAATCGGCCAGTCCTCGAGGCCGACGACTCCGCGGCGGACCTTCGCACGGGAGCGGAAATCCTGCGGCTGATCTTGGCTTATGAAAGACTGATCCATAAGGGGACTTCGCGAACCGAAGCGGTGCACCTTCTGGCTCGCCAACACATGACTTTCAGTCCGGAGTTTTTTGAGGCCCTGGTGGCATTGGATCCGAATGCCGAAGAAGGCGAAATAAGAAGTTGCCGCATCGAAGAGCTTGCGCCGGGCATGATCATCCAGGAAGAGGTTCGAACACAGGATGGAGGATTGCTGGTCTCCAAAGGTCATGAGGTCACGCCAACGGTCATGATCAAGCTCAAAAACTTTCACGGGAGGCGGGCAATCGCCGGAAGCGTGATGGTCTCCATGCCAACAAGCACACTCGCTTTCGTGAAAGGCGCATCGTAGGCGACTGCTATACGGTAGCGGAAACCACCCCATTCCGATCAAGATGGAAGGAACCGAGTTGACGGATCCGATCGATTCTCCGTCAAACATAATGGCGTCGCATTCGGTTACGTGATCCCGTTCCAACCGGCTGCCTAGCAGGCTGCGGAAAAATGGACTCCGCGACTTAGGTTCTCTCCAGTCCCAGTGATTTTGTGATTGGGGAAGGGTTCTGGCTGCATCCGCTGGTGTCCCGCGGATTCATTTTCGGGTCTGC
>Ga0116217_10004619_pt1 | contig 12239 bp, 6 predicted proteins | sample Sb_taG_6_FD_89697 | JGI IMG/M metagenome (GOLD analysis project Ga0116217, IMG submission 89697) | Peat soil microbial communities from Weissenstadt, Germany - Sb_50d_4_PS metaG | ecosystem: Environmental > Terrestrial > Soil > Wetlands > Peat | place: Germany: Weissenstadt | collected 2010-09-21 | reverse complement strand
TGGTATTTCGCCTTTCTGCCCGACTAGCTACGCCTGTGCGCCCCGCCAGCGTCTGCCTGGGGGGCCGCCCCGTCCCTCCGCCCCGAATCGGCCCGCCCAGGCCCGCGCGGCCCCGCCGCAGACCGTGACTGGCGCGAGACGGAGGAGTTCCTCTACCAGACCACCCAACTCGGCTTTGTGAGGGATGCCATCGCCACCGTGCGGGGACTCGGTTCAAGAGCCGCCATCACTGTCAACGGCGGCCACCTGGATTTCAGGAAGGAAATGATGGACTTGCTCGACTACACCTTTGCCGAGCCCTTCGCGGGCAACTATCATTCCGCCATGTTTGCTCGGGGTACCGGCAAGCTGCCGCAGATCGGTCCCGGCCTGGTTGCCTGGGTCTACGATCCCTCGCCCGCTTCCGTATTCCAGGTTGAGAGCGCCATGATCGCGGCCCAGGGTTGCCGGGCTTTCATGTACTCGGAGACCATGCGGCAGGATGGAGTCCTGGATTCGCTGTGGTTTCGCGAGATGGGCGCCGGCTACAAGGATATCGAGAAGATTCAACCCTACCTGACGGATCGCGACTCGGTGCCCTGTGTGGCCGTACTGTTCAGCGCCCACACACGCTTCAACTGCCGCTCCGATATTCGAGCGGTTCTTCGCGGCGCGATGGAGGCCGCCACGTATTCGCAGTTTCCTTCCGACATCCTGCCGGATTGGAGTTTGGAGCGTCTTCCGGATTACCAGGCTGTGGTACTGCCGGAAGTCATCTGTTTGTCCTCGAGCGATGCAGATGCCTTCGGACGGTATGTCGGATCCGGTGGCGTGCTCGTCGTGACAGGCCAAACCGGCACCAGGGACGCCGACGGGCAGGTCCGCGCGAACTTCGCGCTGGCTGACCTCTTGGGATGCGACTTCGAAAAGGTTTTCGACACTTATAAAAACAACCTGTGGGGAAGTTATCTTCACCGCAGCGGCGACGCGATCTGGAAAACTCTGCCCGACACCACCCTGGTGGTGCGCGCGCCGTTCGTGGCGGTCAAGGCGCGGCCCGGAACCAAGGTCCTTGCCACCCACATTCTTCCTTCCACGGTGTGGTGTAAGGATGGGGATGAGAACGAGCAATGCTGGGTGAACTGGGAACCGCCCCCGCCGGCAAAAACAACGGAATTTCCTGCTCTCCTGGAGAGAGCGCACGGAAAAGGCAAGGTTATTTATGCGAGCTTCGATCTGTATGGCATGATCAACAACGACTACCAATGGCCGCTGGAGTTTCATCGGCAGTTGCTGCAATCAAACCTGAAGAATCCCCCGCTGCGAGTCGGCCTGACGAACCGCCGCGGCGTGGGCACCACGTTCTACAAAAAACGCGGCAAGAACATGCTCGTGGTGCACCAGATCAACAGGACCATTCCTCTTTTGCAGGGCGATGTGAACCCGCTGAAGGGGGGTACGCTGTTCATCGACGCATCGTTCTTCAAGCCCGCCGCTGCAAGACAGATTCATCCCACGACGCGAGGGCTCAGATTGAACAAGCGCGGAGACTCGGTGGAGATCGAACTTCCCACGGTTGATGTCCACTCGGTTTTTGTATTGGAAGGTTAGTCCATCCGGCACGTCTCTGTGCAGAAAAGGGCAGCAATGAACCGGCGACAGTTTTCAAAGTTCTCGGCTCTGGCTCTTTCGAGCCTGGCATTCTCGAGGCGCTTGGCCGCAGTCAACTCAGAAGCGGAAGGAGCGCCTGCGACCACTCCAAAAGCAGAACCGCCCCGGCCCAAGCTCTCCGGCGCATATCGGGAATACTGCTTCGACTTCAACTGGGTCGACAGACTCGAGGGGCACATCAAACCGCTCTCGAATTACGCTCACCTGAGCGCGGCCGGTGAAGTCGAGGATCTCATCAAGATTGACTCCGACTCCCTGATGGTCTTTTGCATGTCCATCTCGGGATATATGTTTTATGACAGCAAAGTCGGCGTGCGGCACCCGACGCTTGGTTATGACTACTTGAAAGAAATCATCAAGCGGGGACACAAGAAGGGAATTGCGATGGAGCTTTACGTCCCCAGCATGTGGGCGGATTATCTGATCCAGCAACACGGGGACTGGGGCATGCGGAATCCGGATGGGAGCCTGTACACGGCGGCCTTTGGCGGGTACCACCCGGATTTGAATTCGCCTTCGGCGGACTGGTATGTCGAGGTGATTCGGGAACTCGTTCCGGCCTACGGGGGCGACGCGTTCTTCGCAGACGGCATAACGTTTATCAAATACGGCCAGTCGGAATTCACGGTGAAAAAGTTTCGGCAGGACTTAGGGCGGACTTATCCAACCTCATTGGCGAGCGACCCGGATTGGCGAGCCACGCTGCGCTGGGAGATCGAGCAAATCGATGGCTACTGGCAGAAGCTTCGCAATGCGATCAAAGAGCAGGACCGCAGGGTCGAGGTCACGTTCAACGGACCGGGTCCGGAAATTGCCATGCCCGGTCGAGACAGCGGGATAAATTTCGTTCCCGAGCCGCCCCACCTTAACCCGCAAACGGATTATGCCTTTACGGAAGCGGGAAGCGGCGGCGAGCACGCCGACTGGACCAAGGGAATTGCCCACCCCAAGCCGTTCCGAGTGACTTTCAATAACGCCTTTTCGGTTCTCGACCCGTTTGATCCGGACGATGTTCGAGCCCGCATCGGCCGCACTCTCGCCATCGGAGGCATGCCTTATCGCTATGACCGCACTTCCGTGAACGGCGAACCCGACCGCGTATTCATTGATCGTTGGGGCGAGATCTTCAAAGAGGTCAAGGACAAGACGGCCTACGTCAAAGGCGCCGAGCCGCTGAAGTATGTCGGAATCGTGAGTAGTGAGCCCACCATGTTTTACAGGGGGCGCTCCGATCGCAGTTGCCATGCAGACGACCTGCTGGCGTCACTCCGCATGCTTGATGCGCTCCACATCCAGCATGCCGTCATTGCGGACTGGAATCTGCAGCCTGATTTCCTGAAGCCCTATGCACTGGTCATTCTTCCCAATACGGGCTGCATGAGCGATACTCAGGTCGCGGCGGTTCGGGAATACGTGAGGGGCGGCGGAAACCTGCTGGCCACTGACGAATCCGCGCTCTTCGATGAAAACGGAAACGCCAGGCCGGACTTTGCCTTGGCGGACGTCTTTGGAGTGAATATCGACGAGACGCCCAGCAATCAAATTCAAACTGAAGATAATAAGAAACCCGTTTACATAACTCCCTCAAGTTCCTCGCATCCCATTCTTCGTCATCTGCCTCATACGGGGCTGATCATTCCCGGCGACTCGGTCATGGTCCGCGCGACGTCCGGCCAGGCGACCGCATACGCAATCGACGACGCGGGCACGCCCATGAATTCCCCGGGCAACGCCACCACTCGCGCTGCGGTCCAGATTAACCAGTTTGGAAAGGGCCAATGCGTTTACATCTGCGGAAGCATCTTCGCGCGCTCCGCCTGGGGTGCGGACGGCACTGGAGTGCGCTGGGCCGGTCAGCTCGTGGAAGAAATCGTCCAGAACCTGGCACCTCATGCGCCGTGGCGGCTCAAAGCGTCGGAGAGGATCTGGGCCGGCCTGAACGCGCAGCCAAGCCAGCTCCGCTACGTTCTCCACTTTGTGAATTGGCAGACTGACCTTCCGGCCATCGATCTCCGCGTAAGCATCGCGGAGGGTCTTGGAGTAGGCGGGAAAGCCACTATGGTCTGGCCGAGCCATATGCCGCTGCGGCCTGAGGCTCGAGGCAACATGCTCGAAGTGGTGATCCCCAAGGTCGGCCCGCACGTTATGGTGGTGTTCGAGTGATGGCTGACGATAGCCGGGCCACTCTACGGCCGCGGCCGGATGAGCCGCACCGTGGTTACGGACGGTGTAGCATCGAAATTCAACTCGATTGAATCCTTCTGCCGGCTCATCCACACCCGGCCTGATGGAATCAGCTCGGCCGTTCCGTAGTCGCCAAGCTGATCGATGTGTATAGTCAGGCGAACCTGCTCGGGAGTCTCGAGTTTCGGCAAGTCGGATTGCCTCAGCAGACGCCCCTGCGTATAGGGTGCTGGGGCGGTATCGCGGTTAAGCAAATAGCAAAGAAGATCGTTGCCCTTGCGGTTCACCAGCAGAGCGTAATGCCGCGAGCCGTGGACCTCGAAAGCCGGCGCGCCGATCAGGCGGGCAGTGAGTTCGTTCAGCAGTGCGCTGCCCTCGCCGAATGCGAGTTCTTCCGCGCTCACATAAATCACGCGCCCCTGCCCGTAAGTGTTTTCCAGGATGGCGGGAGAATCGCCGGCGTACTCCCATTGAGCCAGGACCTTCCCGGTCGTGGGCTTTACCGCCAGCGCCCCAGGGAACAGCGAAAGCGTCGCCGCCAGTCCCGATCCGGGCGAGAACGCCAGCCGTTTATAACCTGCTAAAGTCCCGGTGTATTCGCACCCGAACAGATCGGCCAAGGCGAAATTGTTCTTCAGGCTCCCTTCCTGGTCGAACAGCGAGCCATGGCCGAAGCTGAGCAGCGTGCCGCCTTTCCTGACGTATTCCTTAATCTCTCCCAGATCGGTGTCGCTCAGGAGGGCCGTCTCAGGCAAGAGCAGCATTCGATATGATCCAAGGTCGAAGCAGCGCGAGGGAAATGTTCCCCCCACCCGTTCCGTGATGTACCCCAGGTTGCGCAAATAACGAGAGGTGTCGCGGCCAGGATCGGCGTCCACCTCCACCCGGAGGAAGCCGTGAGATGCCTTCCATAGTTCGCCCATGCCGGGGATGTGTTCAACGTCATCGGCAGGGTGGCCTGTCAAGATGCCAATCTCGGCATAGGGACGCGCGTCTACAAGCCAGGGGCGATTATCTTTCAGCCAGCTCCCCATGGCTCGCAGCAGAGCAAGATCGCCGTGCGGATCGTACACGCCCGCATGGCCCGGGGTGACCGCCGCATACGCATTGCCGCCCTGAATCCAGGTGGCCGCTGCCAGGTCCACCGCTTCCGATTGGGATTCCACCGGTGCAGGGGCATCGTCGCTGGGAGGGACGTACCAGGAGGAACTGATCAGGATTCCTTCCTCCCAAGGCCGGTCTGCGGCATGCATGATGCGCGAAGACCTGTCGATGTTGGGCCAAGTGTGGCCTTCGACCGAGAACCAGTCAACGACCGAGTCTTCTTGCCGCGCACGGGCGGGCTCGACCACATCGGACATTCCCGCGCCGTTGAACGTGAAACTGAGGCCCGGCTGAATGGCTTCGAGCTTCTGCCGAATCTCCAGCAGGAAGTCCCGAAGAGTGGCCAGTTCGAACTCAGAAAACTGCTTGGGCGATGCCTGGCTGGGCGCGGTATGGTACCTGTCTCTGAATTTGCGAAGTGTGAACGAGTCGTAGGAGATCGGGTTCGGTTGCGTGTAGAGGTCGAGCCAGAAGCCGTCCACCGGGCCGTCCGCTTTCAGGATTTCGGTCAACTGATCAATAACGTACTGGCGGTAGGGTGAGTGGAACGATTTCCACTCCGTCGCAAACGCGAGCCCCATGGTTTTGCCTTGGGCGTCCAAGCAAGTCCAGTCCCGAAACTTCGCTTCCGGGTTGTTGTCCAGCCCCACGGAGTAATAGACCACGGCAGCCATGTTGTGCTTGCGAAGAGCGGCCAGCGTGGGCTTCACAAAGTCGCGGTGCGTCTTGAAATTGGTCAGGTGCGTGTCATGATTCACCAGACCATCGTGCCACTTGTCATAGAAGATCACGCCCGTCGCGCCGGCATCCTGAAACTCCTGAATGGTCTTCTCGGCGTCGTAGCTGTCGCCCAAGGTTTTTTCCCAGGCCCGCAGCGTCGCTTCCTGCTTGGCCGGAGTCCATGTGCCGTTCACGGTGTATTCCGGCCCCCAGGTGCCCTTTGTAGTGTTGGCGATGAAGCCCGTCATTACGAAGAGTTGTGGCGGCTTGTACCACGGGGCGCGGTTCAACTCAGGCTGATCCTGGACAACGGATCCGGATTTCGCCAACAGCTGGCGCGGGCCTCGGATTTGGAGGTCCGCGGTTGCAAGCAGCATGGCGGCAACAAACAACCACGTTATTGGTCGTATAAATATGTCGTATCTCATATTCCCACTCGCAATAGAATCGCTGATACGGCCCTCTCCCCAATGGAGAGGGCCGTTGCTTCCGAGTTGGTCCACAACAGGCGCTCAGGAAGCTTGCCCGACGTCCACCCCAGCCCTCGGGCGGTTCTTACGCACATACGAAGCGTCGATTGCCGGCTCTGACTCGCACTCCGCTTCGATCACGCTCACAGGATGGTCGGGCGCGTCGTGCGGAAGTCCCGTGAAGCGCACCGAGATGTCGTCCTGCACGAAGTCCACCTTCTTGGCTGAGGCATACAAGCGCGCTGCCTTAACTTTACTCCGCATGCCGCCGATCGCCACCACCGTGGGCGGTTTGTAAAACTCCAGGGCCTGGGTTCCTATCGTTTGGGCAGGCCAGAAGTGAACGTGGATGTAAAGCGTATTGCCCTTCCGCGTGTACCCGGCGAACGTGTGGCCATGCGCGGTGCACGGTTCCGATTCGTAAATGGTTGGCCCGTTCTTGTCCATCCACTGGCCCACCTCGGTCAGGACACTGGCTGACTGCTCCGGCACAGACCCGTCCGGTTTGGGGCCGATGTTCAGAAGGTAGTTGCCCCCGCCCCGTGCGCAGGTGACGAGGTTACGCACGATGGTCTTCGAGGTTTTCCAGTCGTCGTCGGCCGGAGTATAGCCCCAGCTATTGTTCATGGTCATGCAGGCTTCCCAGGCGCGCCCCCCACGTTCGGCCTGAATCCTCTGCTCGGGTGTCGAGAAGTCTCCGGGCAGACCGTTGCGGTTATTGACAATGATGTCCGGCTGAAGCTTGAACACCATCTCGTTCATCTTCTTCGACTCCCACTGCTCGGCCGTGAGTGGCCAATCCACGTCGTACCAGAGAACGTCGATCTTCCCGTAGTTGGTCAGCAGTTCCCGGATCAACCCGTGGGTGTATTCGACGAAGCGTTGTCGCGCGGCGTCGTCGGTAGCGCAGCGCGCGCCGTCCGGATGGTGCCAATCCATTAGCGAGTAATAGAAGCCGACGCGCAGTCCCTCGGCGCGGGCGGCCTCTACGTATTCCGCCACCAGGTCGCGGCCCGGCCCCTGTTTGGGCGCACAGTAGTTGGTCAGCTTCGTGTCCCAATTGCAGAAACCTTCGTGGTGCTTCGTGGTCATCACCATATACTTCTGGCCGGCTTGCTTGGCCAGCTTGGCCCAGGCCCGAGCCGCGTTGGGCTGCGGCTTGAAAACCTTGGCGAGGTGTTCGTATTGGGGCACCGGGATGCCCTCCATCTCCATGGCCCACTCGTGGTGGCCAATCGTGCTGTAAAGGCCCCAGTGAATAAACATGCCGAATTTGGCGTCGTGCCACCACTTCATGCGGCGCTCCCGATCGGCCTTGACCTCGGGGCTTTCCGCTTTGGCCTGGGCTGGTTTTGGCGCGGGGGCTTCTTGCTTGGTGCAACTCGTGCTGAAAGCAGTAGCGGCGACAGCAGCTCCCGTGCCCATTATAAAAAGAGAATCCCGCCTGGAAATCTTGTTTGCTGACATGCTTTAGCCTCCTTTTTCCGAATCGAGGTGGTCCGTGCTGCGTCGAACTTCGACGTTTACACGCCGCCTTCAATGCGCAGCGCAAAGGCGTGCTCACCCCGCTGCTCTTTCGGGAACTCTACAACGAGCCCTTGCGGGCCTCGGCTCGACTTCAGCGGGTCTACGAACCCCAGTAAGCGGACCGAGTGCACGTTCACTCCTCCGAGCGAGCGAACGGTCAGGGTTCCGCTCTCCGGCCATCCCAGTGCGATGGCGTAGAGGTTTCCTCCCTTGGTGGTAAAGCGAATATCTTCTGCCGTGTAGCGCAGTTTGTCTTCGTTGAAGTTTCCGCTGGAGACGCTGGTGGTTCCTTCTCCGTAAATCTTCCATGGACGAGTGCCGTAAATCGCTTCTCCATTGGTTGAAATCCATTCCGCCAGAGACGCGAGGATGCTCTCCTCTTGCGCATCTAAAGTGCCGTCGCCGCGCACCGGGAAATTCAGCAGCAGGTTGCCGTTCTTGCTTACTATATCCACCAGCATCCGAATCACCGTGGCCGGCGTCTTGTATTGAATATCGCGTTTGTAATACCAATCACCCACGCAGGTGTCCGTCTGCCACGCCTCGGCCTTTATCCCTTGTTGCACTCCGCGCTCCAGATCCTGAACGCACATGCCCTCGGTATATTCCCCTCCGTCATCGTTGAACTTGCAGTTGTAAACAGCTTCGAGTTTCCCGTCGTGCTGCCGGATGTTGGAGTTGTAGAAGTGGGCCAGCAGCTTGCGGCCGTACTCGCCGAACGGAAGGCTACCGTCACTGTAAAGCAGGTCAGGCTGATAGCTATCCACCAAATCCTTGATGCGATTGAACCATTCCTGTTTCCATGAGTCCGGCACATTGCGGTACCACCACTCCACCTTCGACTTCTCGTTGCCGGAGTGATAAAGATCGAAGAATTTGGGGTTGACCCCATCGTACGGCACGCCCGCCATGGGACCCTTCTTATCGCACAGCTTTGTAACCCCGTACCAGTTCCAGCTTGCCGCGAGGTGTTCGGTGACACCGAAGTGGAGTCCCTGCTTCCGCGCTGCCTCGCGCCACAAACCGATCACGTCCCGCTTCGGCCCCATGTTCACGGAGTTCCAGCGATGAAACTTGGAGTTCCAGCAATCGATGTTGTCGTGGTGCTGGGCAATCGCGCAAAAGTACCTCGCTCCACTCTTCTTGTACAGGCGCATCAGCCGGTCCGGCTGCCAGCTCTCGCCTTTCCACAGAGGAACGATGTCTTTGTAGCCGAATTTCGAAGGATGGCCATAGCGCTTGAGGTGGTCCTCATATTGGGGGTGCCCTTCAATGTACATCTGCCGCGCGTACCAGTCACCCATCTCGGGGACGGCTTCGGGTCCCCAGCAGGCCCAGAATCCCAGCTTGGCGTTACGAAACCATTCCGGTGCTCGGTACTGCTTGAAGGATTCCAAATCCGGCGTGAATGAAACGGTGCCGGCGTCGCCTGCAAGAACCTTGGCCGGAGCCAGTGCTGCCGCAGCCGCCAGCCCCATGAACTCCCGGCGCGTGCTTCTCATTATGAATGCCTCCTCTCAAACCATGGAGAGACGAAGCGGTTACACGCAAAGTCGCAAAGGTCGCAAAGCAAAGACAGGACTTCTCCTTTGCGCCTCTTGGCGCCTTCGCGCCTTGGCGTGAGCTGTTTTGTTTTTTTACTCATTCTCCAGCTTTCCGCAAAGCGAGCGGCTGAGCCGCTCATCGTGCATGCTAGTTCGCCTTAACCGAACCAATCGCTTCCAGGGCTTTTCGGGCGTCATCATCTTCGGGATTAAGCTTCAATGCAAGTTCCAATTCGTGCTTCCCATCCGGCGTGTCACCCGTGCGCAAGTAAACCAATCCCAGGTTACGGTGCAGGTCTGGCCCGAAGCGGCAATTGCCGCAGAGTTCGAGCGCCTGCTTCAGGTTGTCGAGAGCCTGGGGCCAGTTGCGGGCGCTCGCGGCCTCAAGGCCGAAGTTGCCCAATTTCTGAACGCGGTCAGTGAGCTGCCGCTGCTTCTCGAGTTCGTTGAAGCGCGTCATGTACTCTCTCGCGTCCGGCCTCCCCGACTTGGCCAACTGGTCGGCCAGGTTATACAGCGCCTGCGTGTTGTTGGGGTCTGACTTGACGGCAAGCTGCAAGTGCTCAATGGCTTCGTCCCTCTTGCCCAGGCGCAGGAGATTCTGCCCCAGGAGCGCCTGGGCGTCGGCATTGCCTGGCGTCAGCTTCACGAGGCGCCCCAGAAGATCAACCGATTTCTGCGTGTCCCCAAGCCGTCTCTCGGCTTGTGCCAACAGGTAGAGGGCTTCCGGATAATTCGGGTTTATCGAGCAGGCCTTCTCGAGTTCGACCCGCGCTTCCTCATGTTTACCCAGATCGTAAAGCGCTCGACCCTTGTTGCAATGTGCAGCCGCAGAACCGGGGTCGAGTCGCGCGGCTTCCGAAAACTGCTGGAGGGCGCCTTGTAAGTCGTAGTGATCGGCAATAGCGATGCCCAAATTCAGATGTGCATTGGCCGACGCAGGCTGGAGTTGAACCACCTTGCGGAAAATCTCGACCGCTTCTTTCCCGTGGCCCAGCTTGCCTTCCGTCATCCCCAGGTCTGTGTAAATGGTCGGATTATCCGGAGAAAGTTTAAGTGCGGCCTGAAACTGTTGCGCTGCCTGCTTCAGCTTTCCCTCGCTGCCCAGCACCAGCCCGAGGTTTACGAACGCCTGTGCGTACTGCGGATCGTCTTCCTGCGCCTTTTGGAACAACGCCTCCGCCGCGCTATTCTTCCCCTGCCGCGCATAGAGCACGCCGAGATTGCTCTCCGCCTCCGCATAGTGCGGATCGACCTCCAGGGCGGCCTTGAGTTCCTTCTCAGCATCGGTCAGCTTTCCATCTTCCATGAAGCGCAGGCCGAGTTGGTTGTGGGCCTTAGCCAGCTTGGGGTCCACCTGAACAGCCTTGACGAGCGCCGCTTCCTCTGCGGCACGGTCTCCAAGCTTCGAGTAAGCCAACGACACGTTGAAGTAGTACGGCGCGTCTCCCGGGTTCAGGCGTAAAGCTTCGTTGTAAGCTTCCACCGCATCGCGCCACCTGCCTTCCTGCATGGCTTTGTTGCCCTGCCCGTTGAGGGTGTCGGCGCGATAATTGCGCTGACCTTCCTGCTTCACTTGCTGGAATTTGTTGAACTCGCCCTGGCCCGCTTTGGCCCCGTCCTTCTTTGAGAGCAACATGCCGAGCTCGTAAGCCGGCTCAGGGGCTTCAGGCTTGATTGTCGCAGCCTCCTTGAGCTGCTCGATGCCTTCGTCGGTTTGCCCCAGGCGCGCTAGGCAAAAGCCAAGGTTGTAATGCGCCGGGTAACTCTGCGGGTTTATCGACACGGCTCGGCGGAGAGCGGCAACGGCCTCGCCAAATTGCCCCAGCTTGCGATAAACCTCTCCTTCGATCTCGTATCCCTCCGCATCGCGTGGTTGGTTGCGGACGTAGTCGCGCAAATAAGGCAAGGTCTCGCTGACCTGATTGAGGCTGATGTAGGCCTTCGCCAGCGACAGCCGCGCGGCATCGTTTTTCGGGTCGAGCCGCAGGGCCTGCTTGTATTCCGCGGCCGCCGGATCCCATTCGTTGTAGTGGGCGTAAGTGTTGGCGAGATCGAAATGCAACTCGCTCGAGTCCGGATGGCCGGCGACCAGCTTCTTGAAAACGCCGGCGGCCTTTTCGTACTCCTGATTTCCGGAATAGGCCAAGGCCAGGTCCATTTCGAGGCGGTCGGCGAATGGCTGAGGAGGGGAACTGGCCAGCGCCTGCTGGACGTAAAAAGCGGCCGCCACATACCGCTTCTGGTCGAGCGCGATGTCCGCCAGGTTCAGCGAGGCATCGACGAAGCGTGCGTTCAGTGCGAGCGTTTTTTTGAACTCCTCGGTGGCCTCGGTGAGTTGCCCGACAGATCGCAGAGCTCGCCCCAAGGCATTGTGCGCGGCGAATGAGTCGGGCTTCTCTTTCACCGCCAGATGCAGTTCCTTAACAGCCTGCTCGTAGTTCTGATCCGAGATAAGGGCCAAGCCCTTGTTGTAGCGCGCGTCCCAAACGGTGGGGTCGAGACGCAAGGCAGCGTCGAAGGCGGCGATGGCGCAGTCATATTTCCTGTCCTGCGCCCACAGGGCGCCCACTGTGTTAAAGGCTTCGGCGGTGGGATGGGTTTCAAGCGTTTGAAGAAAATTGCGTATTTGGGTCGACGCGCCGGGTTCCTTCAGGCAGGAATCCCGTAGGGGCGATGCTTGTGGTCGCCCCTGTGTGGATGGCAGGGCGACCACAAGGGTCGCCCCTACGAGTGAAAAAAAACGGGAAGCGCGGGCGCCTGACCTTAATGCACGCCGTACCTCCCGTTGAAAACTCATGGTCCGATAGCGCGCCTTGTAAGAAGCCGCGGACCCCGGAATCCGGGGCCCGCGCTGCTCGTGCGCCTCTAGCCCGCATAATTCATGATTTTGGAGACAAGAAAAGCCTCCTGTGGTACAAACACGTTCAGATGACGATGTTTGAAGCACCAAAGGAGGCTTTTGCTTGGGTCACGACACCACAACAGAGTGTCTTTTGTTTCCCGATATCTTTCCGAAGCCCGTCGTCGCGCAATTTGA
>Ga0116217_10004618_pt1 | contig 12240 bp, 7 predicted proteins | sample Sb_taG_6_FD_89697 | JGI IMG/M metagenome (GOLD analysis project Ga0116217, IMG submission 89697) | Peat soil microbial communities from Weissenstadt, Germany - Sb_50d_4_PS metaG | ecosystem: Environmental > Terrestrial > Soil > Wetlands > Peat | place: Germany: Weissenstadt | collected 2010-09-21 | reverse complement strand
GGTCCGCGTCTTATCTTTATCTATATCCGGACTCAGCAACTGGTCGGCGTTCTCGAGCTTGGGGGTGGTGGTGGAGTCGCCGAACTGGACCGCGAACCGTTTCCCGCTCCGTTCGGCTGGCTTCTGTTTCCCTGACCACTGCTGGAGCTGGGTGACCATGCTGAACAGCAGGCGGGTCTTGCCGGCCCCAGCCGCGCCGAAGAAGGGCAGCACGAGTTCCGGCGCATGTCCCGGACGGTGCTCGAGCGGGTGGTTGCAGCGAGGGCAATAGGCGTTCATCCCCGCGGAGCCGAACAGCAGGAGGGTCTTCATCTGCGCACCGCACTGGCAGCGGCGCCGCAGGATGCCGAAACGGCCCGGCCGGATATCCCGGTGACGATGGGTGCAGCCGTCGCCAGGACACTCATAAGCGGGATAAGGTACACGCCCATAGCAGTCCGGGCAGACCATCTTGACGTTCTTGACCCGGAGCACGACCGAGTCGGCGGCCCGCAGCGCGGACCCCGCCGCTCGCACCGCGGCCGCTGAGATGCCGACCGCCAGCAGGTGAACGCAGGCACAGCCGGCTGTCGCCACCGCGCCGACCACCGTACCCACGGCCATCCCGATGGCCCCCCCGATGCCGAGCGGCCAGGTTAGCGGAGGCAGGTCAGTGGCGAAGGCCGACCCTACGATGCGGCTGGCACGCTGGCAAAGGCGTCGGCACTCCCCGGAGGCGATCCGCACCGCGAGATCGGCGTCGGCCAGCGCCGGCCCGTAGAAGTACTGAGGTACCGCAGGATCGGCGTCCGCGGGCAGTTTCACCCGGCGCACCGGGCTGGGCAGCGAGGGATCCCGGCCGACCAGCACGCGTTCCAGGCCGGTGAAGTACGCGATCGGCATGCCGAGCGCGCAGAACGCGCAGGCTGCTATCGCCGCGATTGGCACGGCACAGGCCACGTAGGCCAGGCAGAGCAGTATGCCCAAGAGCACTAGCAACGCGTACACGAAGGGCATCTGTCCGGCTCCCCGTCACGTCCCCTGGGCGGTGGGCCCGGCCCTGCCGAGGAACTTGCGGGCCAGTTCGTACCGGCGCGGCTTCCGCCACTGCCGGAACGCCTGCGCCAGCTCGGCGTCGTTGTCCATGCTCTCCGCCAAGGCCCCGAGATCCCGGCGGTTCCATCGGCGAACCGCCTCGAACGCGTCCAGCAGCCTCTCGCGGAGGGCGGCGAGGTCAGGATGCCTGGACGCGATGAACACCCGCCGGGCGAGCCTGATATCGGCCTGCATCGGCGCCAGCCGGTCCGCTAGCTGCTCGCAGAATGCCGCCGCCACCGCATCGGGACAGCCACGCAGGGCCATGCCGAGTCGGCTGGCGCGCGCCAGCAATTCCGGCAGCCGGCCGTCAACCAGCCGGCGGGTGTCGGCGTCAGCCGATGCGTACTCGCCGTACAGGTCGGCGAACACGTCGGCGTCCCCGTGCGGCCCCTCTTGGTAGGCCCGTTGCAGCAATGGCAGGACCCGCACCGTATCACGGACCGAGCGGGTTTCCGCCTCGGGGAGCATGGCCAGGATCGGATGGTCGGCGAGTGCCTCGGCCAGCACCAGCCAGCCGCTGCCCGTTGCCCCGCGGGCGACGGCGGCGCTGATCTCCGCGGCGAACCAGTCATCCACGTCGGGCGGATGGGTATCGGCCAGGATGCCGAGTAGCCCCGCAAGCTGATCCGGCGGGCAGCCGCTCGGCCACAGCAGGCGTAGCACCGCGGCGTCGACCCGCGGTGACCGCCCCGCCGCGGCGCGGACGTCCATGATCTCGTCGAGGGCGGCCATCGGCTGCATGCCGCCCCTGGCGACCGACTGAACCAGCCACAGTTCGGCGACCTCCGGGTGCCCGGCCACGTCGTCACGCTGGAGCCGTGCGCCGATCGGGCCGCTGAGCAGCTTGTTGATCACCTCTGGCGGCTCATGGGCCAGGCGGGTGAGCAGGCCGCGCAGGATGGCCGGGTAGCAGCTGACCAGATGAGCGAGCAGTTGCTCGGGCGTGGCGGTATCCAGGCGCGTCCGTCCGTACCGTTCGAGATCCGCGTCGGACAGCAGCACCCCCGAGGCGGCGGACCATTCCAGTACCGCCAGCACCGTCGCGGGCGTGAGAGTGTCCAGCATGTCGATCGCCACGTCGCGCGCGGTCTCGGCGGCCGGGCTGGTGAGCCGGACCGTGACTACCGGCTCGCCGTGCGCGATTTGCATGAACGCCCGGCCGACCAGCAGACGCTCCAGGTGCTCTGCCCGTGCCGGAGCGGGGAGCCTGCGGGCCAGGGTGAGCAGGTCGATCAGCCGCTCGTCGCCGAGTGTGCCGTCTGGCCCGGCCAGGGCGACGCCGATACCGATGTCGGCGAGCTCCGGCGAGATCCGGTCGGCTGTGCCGGGCAGCCACCGGGCGACCGCGTCGGCCTCGCCGGAGGTCAGCTTCCTGCCGAGCAGGCCGGCCGCCACGGCGACCGGCGCGAGCCAGTCGTCCAGGCCCCGCTCGGTCCCGGCAGCGAAAGCCGTCGCCTGTTGCCACAGCCCCGAGCAGGCCATCACCCCCGTGCTCGCGAGCATCGCGGCCAGCGGATGGACGTCGCCAGCCGGAGTGCGTCCAGTGGTGAAATCGAACGTCCGGAAGCTCGCCTCGGCGTCAGAGGGCAGCGCCTCGGGCAGGATCCCGACTAGGTGATAGCGGGAGTAGCCGGGACGGTGGCTGTAGGTGGTGAACGTCATCCGGTGCGTCAGTTGTTCACCCAGCAGATAGGAGACAGCAGCGATCCACCAGGCGTTCTCCGTCACGTCGTGGCTCACCACCAGCACCGGCCGGTCTCCGGACATGGCCTGTCCGACCGCGGTCAGCAGCCCCACCAGGACGTCGACTCCTGCTCCGCGCGCGTCGAGGAACGCCTGGACGCCTGGTCGGTCGATTACGCCGCGCGGCGGCGGGCCGGCTAGTTCCGGCAGTTCGGTGTCGTCGGCCGGCTGGGTCCGCCACAGTGCCGATCCCCATAGTTCGACCGGTAGCACTGACCCGAAATCGTCTTCCGGTATGTCCGTGACCAGAGCGTGCACGAAGTAGTTACCGGGACGGCCCGAGTAGTCGGTCCCCGTGAAGACCACCTGAGCGGTGACGGCTGCGCCCGTAGCCTCGCTGATCCCGTGCGAGAACGCGACGGGATACTCCTCCAGCTCATCCGGGCTCAGCCCGGTCAGCCAGCGCGGCGGCTCGTACACGGTCTGTTCTTCCACCTCGCGCAGGACGGTCGGCGAGACGCCGGGGGTGACGGCGTTGAACTGGTATCCGCCATACCCGCCCAGGCCGTGCTCGCAGGAGGTGTAGTAGAGCTGCTGAAAGGCCACGCCAGCCTCACTTCACCGGGATGATTCCGAATTGGGCGAGGATCCAGAGGACCGGGCTGGCCACCCGGTAGGGGCGGATGCCGCGAGGCGAGACCCTGTTGTCCGGAGTGGGTGTCTCGCCGAGCGCGGATATGCCGAAATAGCGGTACGTGCGGTAGTTCAACTGGGCGATCTCGTCGATACGGGTTCCCTCCCACCGAGCCAGTAGCCGCTGGATCTCCGTGTGCACCGCCAAGCTGTCACGCTGGTCGAAATACGGCTCCTGGGGCGGGGACCGCAGCAGCGGGCTGGTCTGGTTCAGGCCGTGCAGGAGCGTGTCCATCTTGGTGAACACGATGGCAAGCGGCTTGCTGATCCGTCCGCCCGGCTTTCCTCCGGCACCGGAAAGGAGGTCCGTGACCCTTTCCAGCACGGCGGTCGGCTCGTCGTCGGCGCTGCCCGGTGTCGGTAGCCGGGTGCCGGGGGCGGCCAGCTGTCGTGCCCCTCGCATCTGGAGCGGGTCCAGGAGCAGCAATACGCCGTCGGCCGCAGCCAGATACCGGACGTTCTGCTCGATGGACTGCTCGGATCGCAGGTCCTCGCCAGCCGTGTCGAAGACGGACAGCAGCGTATGTTGCGGATCCCGGTTCGCGAGAGGGCCGGCCTGCCCCAGCCGGCCGTTCAGGACGCGGGGGAGAGGTTTCTCGTTGGTGAAGCGGAACACGAGCGGCGGCTGGTTACGATCTCCTGCCGCCGTCGTGGTCGGTGCCAGGAGCCGCGACTCGCGATACAGCGGCCGTTCGTACTCGCTGGCGAACCTCTGGCGGGTGTACTCGTCCGCGCCGGTGATGGCCGCGTTGAACTGATGCCCGGTCTGGTGCATCAGCTCATGGACCAGCACGGTCATGAACACGGTCTTGCCCGCCTCTTTCGCGCCGACCGGCACGATCAGGCGGCTGCCGACCTTTGCGAAGTGGACGGGGAGCCTGCTGTGGCAGACCGGGCAGATCCTGATTCTGGTCTCGCCTTCGCATTCCGGGCACCTGGCCTCGTCCCGGCGGCCGTCGGCGGCGAACGCCGGAGGCAGTGCCCCGCTGAACCCGGTCCGCGCGCGAAGGACGGTGTCCACCTTCGGGGAGCAGCGCTTCCCGCTCCGGCTGATCCGGCCCGTGCACCGGAACCACAGCTGCCGACGCGAGATCTCCTCGTAGCAGTACGGGCAGTATCTGGCCGTGCCGTGCGCCAGCCTCACCGGATCCTCATCTCCTCCGCGGGCGGAGGGAAAAGCAGGATGCCGCGCGCCGGTGCCTCTGGATCGTCCGGGTCGGCGAAACACGCTACCCAGGCCGGTCCCTTGCCTGTCTTGACCGTGAACGTTGCCGGCTGGCCTGGCAAAATGTCCTGCGGCTCGACGCGCTTGATCGTCTCACCCTCGCGCGGGTCGTCAGGCGCGTACCGGCCGGTGGTCCGCACGACAACGAGAGCCGGCAGGCGGGTGGCCTCCTCGGTGATGAGCTCAAAGGTCCGCTGCCGGGGCCGCCAGCGCGTATGCAGGATCCGGTAGCTGACCGCCACGCCGCGGGCCTGTACCTGGGTCTTGACACTGGGCGAGCCGAGCTGCCCGCCTCGCCGCGGATAGAGCGCGCGGACCTCGACGGTGGTCTCCGCCGCGCCGATAGTTACCACGACACCGCCCTCGTCCTCATAGCTGCGGCGGGAGCAGCAATGCTCACCGCCTGGCCAGCGGACCACGGCGTCGGTGGCGTGGTCAGGCCAGATCCAGCCGAGCCGGACCTCGTCGTGCATCCGGTGCGCGGACAAACCGCGGACCGGCTCCGCCAGCCAGACCTCAGCGTTGCTGCCGACCACCGCGGCGTTGCGTCCCACGGTCAGGGCCGTTACGTAGTGTTTCCCGGTCGGCGGGCGCAGTTCGAGGACGTCGCGGCCGTCGGTGCCGCGGTGCTGTATCCCGGGGATCTCGGCGAGCCCAGCCGCATCCTGAGGCCTGAGGCGGGTGCCGGCGGGCCAGGGCAGTGGCATGTCGCTCAGCACCAGCCGGACCCGGCCATACGGTGGCGGCGTCCATCCGGCCACGAACACCGTCATGCTATCGCCTGGCCCGGTGACGTCCAGGACGTCGACGGGCCGGAGTGCGGGTTCGGGTACCGCCCGTATGACGACCCCGGCCGAGTGCCGGTGCTCGCTGTCGGCTCCCCGGTACGACGTCACGATCCGGTAGTGGTACTCAGCCCCCGTGCGCAGCCCGATATCAGTGAACCCGGTGAGCGACGCCCCGACAGCCGTCCCGTCGTCAGGTCCCCGCGGCGGCCCGTCCTCCCGCCGTACCACGCGGATGGCGCCGGCACCGGGATGCGGCCGCCATGAGGCACCGACCGAGGCGTCGGAGACGCTGACCGACACATCGGCGACCTCGGGGGTGAAGATGACCGGCGGCGCACTGGCGGGCGGGGACCAGGCGTCAGCGCCGCGCGCCGCGAAGACGCTGTAGAAGAGCTCGGTTCCGGCCGGCGCCTCCGCATCGGTGACATCGGTCCGCTCGGTCCGCGTCACCGCGGTCATTCCCTCCGAGGGCGAAGCGGGGGCCCGGTCCGTGCCGCGCATAACCCGGTACTGCACGGGGCCCGCGGTGGCCGGACTGGGTTTCCAGGTGATCAGCACGTGATCCCCGTCCATCCGGGCGGCCGCATCGGGTGGCGGCGGAGGCGGGATCGCGGCCAGCCGTTCGGGCAGCGCGACGTCGTCCCGCGCTCTACCGATGGCCTCGGCTAGCAGCGCGGCAGCCTGCTCGTCACGGCCGAGGCCCAGTTCGGCATCCGCCCGGCGGACGATCGCTGAGACCTCGGCCGCCCCGGCCGCGACGCGCTCGCGCAGCGGGTCGTCGGCTGGCAGGTCGGCGGCGAGCAGCTGAGCGCTGCGCAGTCGGCCTGTCGCCAGGTCCTGCTCGACCTGCTGACGCAGCCCGTCGAGCGTGTCGGGGGCCAGGATGGCGGCCGCGATAAGGCCGGCTTCTTCTTCCACCAGGCCGAGTTCCTGCGCTTGCGTGGCGACGGCCCGCTGGACGAAACCGCTGCGCGCCAGCGGGCGCAGCCGTTCGACGATCTCAGAGAGCAGCAAGGCATCGAGGTCCCCGGGCTTGCGGGCCGCGGCGCGCAGGATGGCCAGGACGTTGTCGCTAGGCGCCTTGGCCGGGTCGGCGTGGGAAAGCTCGGCGATGCGGTTGCCCGCCTCGGCGATCGCTGTTTCCCCCAGCACCTGGCCCTCGGCCAGCCGGAACCCGTCGAGGATCCGGAAACCGCGGCTAACGGCGTCGCCGAATACCACGGTCGCGGATAGCCGCATGCCGAGCTGCGCCACGTACCGGGCTAGGTCTGCTTGCTTCGGATGCGGTGCGCGGGGCAGCTTGGGAAACTCATCGACGACCCGGACGCCTGCCTTGCCGAGCGCCTCTCTTATGTCCGCTTCGCTGACGGCGCCGTCGAGTGCGCTGTACAGCCGCCTCACCGTGGCCGGCCCGACGTGGGTGGCCGCGCCGGCCTCGGCCTCGGCCAGGCGGATCAGCCGCTCCAGTTGGACCCGGCGGGCATCGGCGTGGCGTTCAGCGAAGCTCTTCAGGGTGAGCCGCCCGCTCCGTTCGAGCTCAGTGTGCGCCGCGATCAGCGCCTCGGCGAGCCTGGCGTACGTCCGCCTGGTCCTGAGCTCCCGCCAGAAAGCCAGGACATCGGCGATCTGCTGGGCGAAAACGACTTGGTCGCGGATGTCGCGTGGCAGTCCATACCGGGCGTACAGGTCCGGCGGAGGCACGTTGCCTGCCCTGCGGGCCGGCTCAAGCACCTCGGCCAGATACCGGTCGCGATTCCAGGTCACCTAGCCGCCGCCACTCACATCGAGGCGTGCCACGGCGTCGCCCGCTTGTTGCACAGCTGCGTCGTCCAGGTTGCCGATCTGGATCTCGAACCGGACCTCTCGCCCAGAATCGGCCTCCCACGCGTGCACCTGCAGTAGGCCGGTCTCCGTCATGTGGAAAACGACCTGGAAGGGCGTTTTGGCCGGCCGGGGCGGCAGATCCTGCAGCCTTCCCTCGCCAATATGGGTGTTGTGCTTGAGCTCTTCTGAGGCGATCGATCCCGCCTGTTCCCACACCTCGAGCTTGACCTCGCGCTGGTTGTCGAAGACCGTGCTGAAGGGCTGCGGGCCGGTGTCTGCGGGCAACGATGTGTTGGCGGTGAGCAGGTGCGAGATGTACTCGCGGGCCCGCCTCGGGTCGATCTTGTACACGGGGTCGTCCTGATCGACGACCTTGAGGCCGAAGGCACGCGGCACAACCGTCGTCACGTGCTTTGTCATCAGGCTTTCGACCTGCTCCACGCTTTGTCCGGTCTCCTTCGCCAGCTCCTGAGCCGCGCGACGATCTCCGTCGCGCGGGATGCTTTCCTGCACCTTCTTCATGAGCGCGAACAGCGCGGCACCCTTCGCCACGGCCAGGTGGGGATCTTGCAGCCTGGCCTCTAGCCCGAACCGCTCCCTGAGCGTCCGGGCGATGGCCGGCATGATCGTCATGCCGCCGACCAAGAGCACGTCATCGAACCGCTCGACGCCCTTTTCCCGCGCGGTGGCTATCGTCCGCTCGGTGATATCAATGGTGCGTTCGAGCAGCTCGGAGGTGAGCTCCTCGAAGTGCTCCCTGGTCAGCTCGAGCTGCACGACCGAGCCGTCGAAGCGCACGGTGTGCTTGCGCGCCATGGTGGCGCTCAGCGCCTTCTTCAGCTGCTCCGCGGCGGTGGCAAGGTCCTGCATGAACTGTTCGTCGCCACCCGGGTCGAGCTGCGGATACTGCTCGGTAAAGCCGCGCAGCAGGAAATCGCTGATCGCGCCGTCCCAGTCGGCTCCGCCCAACTGGCGGTCACCGTCGGTGCAGACTACATGGATGTCGTCGCCATCGATCCGGATCACAGTCGTGTCGAAGGTTCCGCCGCCGAGGTCGTAGACCAAGATATTCCGCACCTCGGCTCCCTCCCCGAGTACCTGATAGTTCATGGCGGCGGCCACCGGCTCGGCGAGGACATCGAGGACGTTCAGTCTGGCGATCTGGCCGGCCTTGCGGGTCGCTTCCCGTTCGAGCAGCCCGAAATAGGCCGGCACCGTGATGACCACGTCACGGACCTCTTCGCCGGTCTGTTCCCGCGCCGCGCGGGCCAGCTCACGCAGGATGAGGGCAGAGATTGACTCGGGCGTGTAATCCTGCCCATGGAAGGAACGGTGAATGTCCTCGCCCATCTGCCGCTTGACCAGCTCAGCGACCAGGTGCGGGGCGAGCATGGCGGTTTCCTTCGCTTGCCTGCCCACGACCACGTTGTCCGGCGACTCGAAGTAGACCACAGAGGGCGTGGTCTCCTCGCCTATCGCGCTCTTGAGGACGGTCGGTCGGCCCGTCTGGTCAACGTAGGCGATGCAAGAGTTCGTGGTGCCGAGGTCAATTCCGTAGGTAGCCATGTCACCTCATCGTGATTGCGTTGTATCGGGGGCCGGCCGGGCCTCGCTGCTCTGGGCGTACTGGTGAATGCGCGCGTGGACCGGGCGCCTAACCCGGTCGGCGTCGCGGTCGAAGAAGCCGATCGCAACGACCTGTGCCACCGTGTTATGCCGAGACTCGTCATCGCAGGCGACCAACTCCACCGGACGATGTCGGCCCCGCTCGAAGGGATCGCCGACCTCAGCCGAGAAGACCTCGAACCCGCAGCGGTCGAGAATCTCTACGACGTCTTCGACGAAGGACCGCATCAGCCGCCCGTCCTGCCCGCTGGCTTCCAGTCGGCTGGCTTCCCGCTCGAGTTGGTCGTACAGCCGGATCAGGTCGGCCACCACCGGCTCCAAGACCATCCGGCCGAACCCGTCGTGAAGTCGCTGGTTCTCCTCGTGCAGCCGGTCGATGATCCCTTCCCGGTGCGCCGCGCGCTGGTGGAACTCGCCGAGACGCTCCTCCACTTTGTCAAGGCGCCCGGCCAGCTCCGCTAGCAACCCCGGAACGTCCTTGTCCGTGGCCGGAGTCGGCATTTCTTCCATTCGGGTTTCTCCTTCGTTCTCGCCCGCGTCCGGCCGGCCGATGGCCAGGGTCGGGTCCATTTCTCTGTCGGTCAGGGCGTATCACCCCCTTCCGGGCGCAGCACGACGACCTTGCGCAGCTCAACGCCGTGGCGGAAGAAGAACTCCGGCATGCCCCTACCGGGCTCGTCGCATGCCTGGTGGAAGGCTCTCTTGACGGCGTTGCCGTACGCGAAGCGCGAGTAGGGGCGCGCGCCGACAGTGCCTGCGGTCGTGTCATGCGCCTCGCCGTTCATTCGGATGGTTGCGTCGGCGGATATCCACTGACCTGCACGTTTGGCAACGTTCAAAGATGCGACGACCACCATAGTTACACGATATGCTGGCGGGCCTCGCGCGTATAGCTGGTCAACAACTGCTAAGTGTGTACTACGCCAGCGACTAGACTTTCTTGGCTTGCTTCGGCTAGATCGACTGGTGGACTCAGCTGGCTCCCCCGTCGGCGTCAATGAGAATGTCCCGAGCTGCAGACTTAGCAAGTGAGACTCCGGTTCGCTAACCTCAATGCTGGGGAGTTCCTCGCTGCAAGGTGTGAAAGTCTTGGTCGCGATAGCGCAAAGGATTCAACGTGTCGGTAGCGAACTCGGGCACCAAGCGGCGCGATCATGGCCAGCGGCCAATCCAGCGCAGCTTAGCTTTGCTGATGCGGACTAGTAGTGACGGCTACCGCTGTCGGGCCGACCTTGAGCGGCGCATGGAGAGTTGGCCTTCTTCTTGAATTGCTCTTCTCGGCCCCTGGTTAGGTAGGTGGTCCGATATGTCTACATAATCCGATTTGCGAGTTTGGTGCACGGTGTAGTAGCCAGTGACAAACCAAGTGACAACGGCTCCAAGCAACGGCCGATACAGCGCGACGTACCCAGACACTGATATCCCTCTGAAATGCGGTAATCAGACCCAGCGCGACGTAAATGAGTCGAAACTGGCATGCATGGTAAGGAGAAGGTCTACGGTTCGATTCCGTAACGGGGCTCCAGCTCAAAGAAATAATTCGAACGGCTAGAACAAGCGATGTGGCACGGATCGTGGCACGGACGCGCATGGATGCAGCGAAGCTAGCCGCGCCTGTCATTCGCCTTCGCATTCTCGCTAGCCATCCTCGTCAGGAATGGTTGCCCATCCTTCGTCGGGCCGCTCAACAAGGTCGCCATCCTCAGCGACCAGGAAGCGCTTGTTGTTCTTACAACTGTCGATGACCACGCCTGGCTGGACGCCGACGATAGTTCCCTCGACTACCTCGATGCGCTCGCCCGGCGGAACCCTCGCGTACGTGCTGGGGCTCATGTGCAGGTAGTCCTCGATCTCCTGCAGCGACGCGTGCTTTAGGACAGCTGGCCCATCTCCAGACTGGCTGATCAGCATATACGTGTCGTACTTCCTGGCCTTCGGGTCGCGGCGGGCAGATCTGACCAGGCGCATCTGCTGTCGCTCAGCGGTACGCCGAAGCGCTCTCTCGTAGGCCTTGCGCGGACCCGGGGTCTCAGGAACAGGAGCCATGGCGGAAACCTACGCAGTAAGCGTTACGCCCAGCAAGCAACAGGAGACCCATCAGCCACAACATTCGGGCCCTATCCGGGGTTGCTTTGTGGAGTAGGGAGTGACTGTTGTGACTTTTTTTATTGGTGAGATAGCTGAGAACGCAGCCCTCCAGTAGCAGTATCAGGACCAGCCGCGATGATCACCAAGCCGACATGATTAGGAGCGAGCGCGCCGAGCACGGCCAAGGCGGCACCGACTGCGGCGAGCACTCCCACCATGCTCCGGGGCATCGGCCCTCCTGCGCGGCGAGCTTCGTGCAACCTACGTGCAACATCGCTCGGGAAAATACCGCCCCGGACAGCGCCGCGGCCACGAACGGTCACCCACGGACACCGCAAACGGCCTCCGGCCTGGGCGCGCGGGTTCTCCCCGTGCCCGAAACGACTTTCAGAGCAACTGGTCACGGCCGAGCTGGTCCGTGACGGTAGCCCGAGCTTGTTGCCCAGGGTCACCACCAGGAGGTATCTCGCCAGGTCAGCACTTGTGAGGCGAGACGGGCACTTGGGATGGATCCGGCCGCCCGTCCTTTGTGTCCCGGGACCGTGCCCTGCCCGGGTGCTGGGCGGGATACTTGGTGGTGTGGTGGGGGATCGTGCCGATTTCTTCGTCAGCCATGCCGGTGCGGACCGGGCGTGGGCGGAGTGGGTGGCCTGGCAGCTGACCGATGCCGGGTACACCGTGGAACTGGATGCGTGGGACTGGCCGGTCGGCCAGAACTTCGTGCTGGCGATGAGTGATGCGCTGGCTCGCTGTGACCGGGTGCTGGCGCTGTTGTCGGCGGCGTATTTCGACCGCTCCCGGTACACCACGGAGGAGTGGACGGCGGCGCTGCTGCGCAGGCCGGGCCGGGACCAGGGCCGTCTGGTGCCGGTGCGAGTAGAGGACGTGCCCGCGGAGGATATGCCGGAGGTGCTGCGCCCGCTGATTTTCTGTGACCTGGTCGGCCTGGATGCGCCCGAGGCGCGGCGGGTGCTGCTTATGGCGGTGAAGGGGCCGTCCCGGCCGGATGGGGAGCCGGTGTTCCCGGTCCGGGGCAGGCCGGGTGGCATGCGGCGGCTGGGAGGTACGGGTCCGCGGTTGCCGGGCAGCGTGCCGCGGGTCTGGAATCTGCCGGCCCGCAACCCGGGATTCACGGGCCGGGGCGGGCTGCTGATGGCGGTGCGGGAGCGGCTGGTGGCCGGGGATACGGCGGTGGTGCAGGCGTTCCAGGGTATGGGCGGGGTGGGCAAGACTCAG
>Ga0116217_10004615_pt1 | contig 12244 bp, 4 predicted proteins | sample Sb_taG_6_FD_89697 | JGI IMG/M metagenome (GOLD analysis project Ga0116217, IMG submission 89697) | Peat soil microbial communities from Weissenstadt, Germany - Sb_50d_4_PS metaG | ecosystem: Environmental > Terrestrial > Soil > Wetlands > Peat | place: Germany: Weissenstadt | collected 2010-09-21 | reverse complement strand
GCAAGCAACAACTGGCCAGCCTGGCGGAAGCCAAACTCGCTTCCCTCAGCCAGGCCACCCAAGACGAATACGCCCAGCGCCTAGTACAGGCCTTGCGCGAACAGACGCAGGAGATGCATGCGGCAACGGACGGCGGGGTCGCGGTGATCCGGCATACCGCCGCAGAGGTCATTGCGGAACTGCAAGACAAGCTCGAGCAACAAGCCCAGGCAGTTGTCACGACACTGCGCGAGGAACTGCAGTCCTCAAGCCAGGCCGTCGAGCAAAGCAAGCAACAACTGGCCAGCTTGGCGGAAGCCAAACTCGCTTCCCTCAGCCAGGCCACCCAAGACGAATACGCCCAGCGCCTAGCACAGGCCTTGCGCGAACAGACGCAGGAGATGCACGCGGCAGCGGATGGCGAGGTCAACTCCATCCGGCAGGCTGCTGCGGAGGCCATGGCGCAACTGCAAGGCAAGCTCGAGCAACAAGCCCAGGCCGCCGTCGCGACACTGCGCGAGGAACTGCAGTCCTCAAGCCAGGCCGTCGAGCAAAGCAAGCAACAACTCGCCAGCCTGGCGGATGCCAAGCTCGCTTCCCTCAGCCAAACCACTCGCGACGAGTATGCCCAGCGGCTGGAACAAGCCTTGCGCGAGCAGACGCAGGAGATGCACGCCGCAGCGGATGGCGAGGTCGCGTCGATCCAGCAGGCAGCCGCAGAGGCCATCGCAACACTGCGCGAGGAACTCAAAAGCTCGAGCCAGGCCGTCGAGCAAAGCAAGCAGCAACTCGCCAGCTTGGCGGAAGCCAAACTGGCTTCCCTCAGCCAGGCCACCCAAGACGAATACGCCCAGCGCTTAGCACAGGCCTTGCGCGAGCAGACGCAGGAGGTGCACGCGGCAGCGGACGGCGAGGTCGCGTCGATCCGGCAAGCCGCCGCAGAGGCCATCGCGCAACTGCAAGGCAAGCTCGAGCAACAAGCCCAGGCAGTTGTCACGACACTGCGTGAGGAACTGCAGTCGTCAAGCCAGGCCGTCGAGCAAAGCAAGCAGCAACTGGCCAGCTTGGCGGATGCCAAACTCGCTTCCCTCAGCCAAGCCACCCAAGACGAATACAACCAGCGCTTGGCGCAAGCTTTGCGCGAGCAGACGCAGGAGATGCACGCGGCAGCGGACGGCGAGGTCAACTCCATCCGGCAGGCCGCCGCAGAGGCCATCGCGCAACTGCAAGGCAAGCTCGAGCAGCAAGCCCAGGCCGCCGTCGCGACACTGCGCGAGGAACTGGAGTCCTCAAGCCAGGCCGTCGAGCAACGCAAGCAACAACTGGCCAGCCTGGCGGAAGCCAAACTCGCTTCCCTCAGCCAGGCCACCCAAGACGAATACGCCCAGCGCCTAACACAGGCCTTGCACGAGCAGACGCAGGAGATGCACGCGGCAGCGGATGGCGAGGTGCAGTCAATCAAGCAGGCCACCGCAGAGGCGATTGCTCAACTGACGGCGGTCGAGCGGGCGAGGGAGTCAAAGCTCCTATCTCGGGCCGAAGCCGCGGAAGAGCGCCTGACGGGAGTCACGTCGGCGGTGGAAGCGCTGAAGGGGCAAGTGGGGCAATTGACGGAGGAACTGGAGGGGCAGCACGCGGCGAAAAAGGAAGACCTGGAGGGAACTGCGCAGCAGTTGGGAGCGCGGTGGTCTCAGCAGTTTCAGGAGCAGGCCGCCGCGGCCGTCGAAGCGCTGCGCACCCGCATAACGGCGTTGGCGGAAGATTTCCAAGCGACGCAGACAAGGAAGGCCGCGGATCTGGAGAGGGTCTCGGGGGAGCTGGAAGCGAAGTGCTCCCAGCGGATCCAGGAACAGGCGAAGGCAGCCGTGGAGCGGCTGAGGGAGGAAGCAAAGAGTTCAGGCCAGATCGTGGAAGAGACCAAGAAACAACTCGCCAGTCTGGCGCAGTCCGGTCTGGCAGCCGCAGGCCAGGTGAACCCGTCGGAGTCCGGCCCCCTGCTCGCCCAAGCGTTGCAGGAACAGGTGCAGCAGATACAGGCGGCCGCGGACGCGCAAGTGAATGCCATCAAGCAGGCCGCGCAAGATGCGATCGCAGAGGCGCAACTGGCCGGGCAGCAGCGGGAGGAAGATTTCCTGGCGCGGACCGGCGTAGCCGAGGAACGTCTGAAAGCAGTGTCCCTGGCGGTGGAGTCGTTGACAGAGAGCGTCCACGCGGGCGGAGGATTGCAAGCTGCCGATTTGGACAATGTCGCCCAACAACTAGGCAACCGGATGACCCAGCAGTTCGAAAAGCAAACCGAGCTGGCGGTGGAGAAAGTGCGGGCAGAAGTAAGGAACGCCGGGCGCGCCGTGGAGGAATTGGCGCGTCAACTCTCTGGTCTGGCGGAAACGAAGCGGGCCACCCTTAACCAGGTTGCGACAAACGCTGCGGCGGGTTTCGAGGCGCAGCAGAGAAAGTTGAAAATGCAGTTTGAGACGGCTCGAAAAGACCTCGAGGATCTTGTCGCGCGACGCATGGCGAGGATATCCGTCGGGGCAATTCACAGTGCAGGCCCTTCGGACCGGAAGGGCGTCATCTTGAGACTGGCCGTCGGAGCTGGACTTTTCCTCATCCTGGTGGCGTCTCTCCTGGCTGTCTCTCTTTCCACGCACACCGTCATGCAGTTGCGAAATGACGCGCCCGCAGAATTCGCCGACGATAATCCGACCTGGAATGCCAAGCGGCGCTCTCGGGAGCAAGAGGTGGCGCAGGCGTATTGGCGAGCAGCAGCCGTGGCCTTGCAGGCCAAGTATCCGTTTGGCAGCGATCTGCCGGCCAATCCTCCCGATGAGTTTCAAGTTGATAGTACCTATGCTCCACCGGGCAGCCCGAAGGCCCTCGCCGATCTCAGGCTTCACTATTGGGATAGCATTCGCGAGGCTTGGCACCAGCGCTCCTTCTGGGTAGAAATCCAGGAACCCGACACCACCTGGAGTGCCCGCTTCCATCACACCTGGGAGCGAATCAAAGGCAAGTAGGCGTGGGCTGGCGCCGCATCCTGTCCAGGCCGGGGCCGTCCGCGCTGCGCTTGTTCCCTTTCCCTTTTAATTCAACAGACGACACTCTCCGCAGACCACTCGGTCGCAACTTCCTTGCGCGCCGCAGCGGCTTTGCGTCCGCGCCCCATTCTCTTGAATCCCTAATCTTGAATTTTGAATTGTGGCCCTGCCCCCCTGTGTTACAGTGGCACTGAAATGCGCAATTGTAGGGCCGCATTGCCGGCCGCCTGTTTGCCAGGACAAACGGAATGACCACGCTGATTCAGGACATACGCTACGGCCTGCGCCAACTGGGTCGTAGCCCGGGAGTGGCGGTGGTGGCGGTGGTCACGCTCGCTCTGGGCATTGGCGCCAATACGGCGATTTTCACTCTGGCCAATTCGGCGTTCTTTCGCCCTCTTCCCTTCCCCAACGCCGATCGTCTCGCCTTCCTCTGGCAGGACAATTCGCGGACGGGAGAGGCCGAAGGCGCCGTCTCGTATCCGAATTACGCGGATTGGCGCGCCCAGAGCCGGGCATTTGAAGACATGGCATTCATCTCCTTCGGCAAGAATTTCCTGACCGGGAGTGGCGGCAGTACGACGCTCAACGGACCGAGCGGACCGGAGCAGGTCCCCGCCGCACTGGTTTCGACCAACTTTTTCGCGCTTCTTGACGTGAAGCCTCTCCTGGGCCGGGGCTTTCTTCCGGACGACTCCACGGAGGGACACACCAACGTCTTGGCCATCAGCTACGGGCTGTGGCAGGAACGATTCGGCGGCGACCCTCAAATTGTCGGCAGACGCGTGAAGATCTGGGGAGGCAACGAAAACGTCATTATTGGCGTGTTGCCGAGCGGATTCACGCTTCCGAACAAAACTCAGATTTGGAAACCACGCGCTGTGAACGCCTTCCTTCAAACCAAGGCGCGGCAATATCCAAATCTGGCTGTCATCGGCAGGCGCAAGCTGGGAGTAACTTGGCAACAAGCCCAGGCGGAGATGAGCACCGTCGCCGCGCGCCTGGCCAGTGCGTACCCCGGCGTCGACGGCGGAGTGGGCATCCGCGTCGTTCCGCTTCGCCAACAATTATCGGAAAGGGTCGGTCAAGGCATCGTGATTCTATGGGGAGCGATCTTGGGAGTCCTGCTGATTGCCTGCCTGAACACAGCAAGCCTCTTGCTCGGCCGCGCCGCCGGGCGGAATAAGGAAATCGCTCTGCGACTCTCGCTGGGAGCGAGTTGGCGCCGCCTGGCGCGCCAACTTCTTACTGAGAGCCTTTCGCTCGCCTTGGCGGGCACCTTACTCGGCATCGGCTTGGCCGTGGCGGTCGTGAACCTGGTCTCCAAATTGAATCCGGACATCGCCAGACTCAACGGCACAGTTGTGGACATCCGCGTGTTGGTCTAGACGGCGGCAGTCACTGCCCTCACGGCGCTGCTATGCGGCGTCCTACCTGCCGCAACCGTTCCAGCAATCGATGTGAATCGCGTGCTCAAAGAGAACGCCGGCTCCGCGTCCCCCGCCACACATTCGACCCGCAGAGTGCTGATCGTAACAGAGGTCGCGATGGCGTTTGTGCTGCTTGTGGGCTCCGCAGTGTTGATTCGCAGCCTCTGGGGAATCCTGCACACCGACCCGGGGTTCGACGCCGCGCATGTTCTCGCCTTCCACGTCTATTGGCCGGGCGAGTCGAGGACATCGGAAGAGTCCTCAGCACGAAGCGCTTTGAGCGTCGATCTCATGCGCCGCTTGAGGTCGCTTCCGGGAGTCTCATCAGTCGCGACCGCGTCGTTTGTGCTCTTTCCAGATGAGATGTACAAGGTTCCTTTCGAGGTCGAAGGGCTTACTGCGGATCCGTCCGGTCAAAAACCGCTGATTTCGAACGGCGAGGTAAGTCCGGATTTTTATCGGGCCATGGGGATCCCGCTCCGGCGCGGACGTCTCTTCTCCGCCCCGGACTTGGCGAAGGGCGCGCTGCCCGTTGCCGTGGTCAACCAAACGATGGCTCGCCGCATCTGGGGAGATGAAGAAGCCGTCGGCAGACGGTTCAAGTTTGCGGACCCGAATTTCAAAAGCCCCTGGTTCACCGTCGTGGGTATTGTCGGCGACGTCCGAGGCGAAGGATTAGAGAATCAGTGCGACCCGATGGCGTACGTCGCGTCCAACGATGACATGAACGACGACATTATTGTTCGAACGACAGGAGACCCCCTTCTCTTGGGCTCTGCGGTGCGGAGAGAAGTCCGCCTGCTTGACAAAAACCTGTTCATAGCCCACATGAATTCGGCGCAATCCATGTTGTTCGATCGCGAGGCGCACCGGCAGTTCACCGCCTGGCTGCTCGGCAGCTTTGCTTTCGTCGCCGCAGCCCTTGCCGCGGTTGGCATTTACGGAGTGCTCGCCTATTGGGTCGCGCAACGCACTCAGGAAATTGGGGTTCGAGTCGCGCTGGGCGCTGAGAAAAGTGACGTGCTGTGGTTGGTGGTGGGACAAGGGTTCAAGATTGCGCTGTCTGGCGTGGCGATCGGCGTGGCGGCCGCCCTCGGCCTCTCCCGCTTTTTCTCCAGTTTGCTTTACGGCGTCCAGCCCGCCGATCCCCTGTCGTTCGCGGTCGTGTCGCTGCTTTTGGGCGCAGTGGCGCTGCTCGCCTGTTACATTCCCGCGCGCCGGGCCGCCAAAATCGATCCGATTGAAGCGTTGCGGTGGGAGTAAATCCACTGCGCGGCGCTCAGCCCCGTCAGGGGCGGCAGAGTTTAACCCACGGCGCGAGAGTCTGTGTGAAAACTCGCCCCTCATGTCATCCTGAGCGAAGCGAAGGATCTCTGCAGTTGTTCGTACACCGCCGAAGCGTAAGAAACTGCGGCGATCCTTCGCTTCGCTCAGGATGACAGCAGGGTCACCCGCCACTCGCGGGAACTCAGGAGAACAATGGGCACTCTAACTCAGGATCTTCGCTACGGCCTGCGGCAACTTCGCCGCAGCCCCGGATTTGTGGCCGTCGCTGTGGCGACCCTCGCCCTGGGAATCGGGGCCACGACGGCCGTCTTCAGCATTGTTGATGCAGTCCTGTTGCACGGCTCGCCCTACCGCAACCCTGGTCAACTTGTAGAGATCACCACCAAGAGTCCACAAGCGGAAAGAAACTTGGTTTCCGCAGGAGAGTTCAACGATTGGCAGGCGCACCACCAGGCGTTTGAGAGTCTGTCCGCGTATAAGAGGTGGGAATTCCGCGTACTGACCGGGTCCGGAGAACCGGACGAGGTTTGGACGTGCCAGGTCTCCAACAATGTCTTTCACCTGCTAGGTGTCAATGCGATCCTCGGACGGACCTTCGCGGAGAATGAGACCCAGGTTGTGGTCTTGAGCCATGCATACTGGCGCAGCCATTTCGCAGCAGATCCCAAGATCATAGGCAAAACCATAGCACTCGATGCCAAGCCGTACACGGTGATCGGCATTGCTCCTGTTGATTTTGAGTACCCCGACGTCAACACCCAGGCGTGGATTCCGCTGACGTTCAGCGCCGCCGAGAGGGACGATCACGAGCATCGCTCGTTAGACGTAATCACGCGACTGAAATTGGGCTTTACGGTGCAGCAAGCCCAAGCCGCCATGGACTTGGCTGCCCGCAGGCTCGGCGTCGAGTATCCCAAGACGAATGCTGGATGGCTCGCCATCGTAAAGCCGTTCCGACCCCGGGAAATCGGCAACACTCTGCGTCTGGCCGTTCTGTCATTACTCGGAGCAGTGGTCTTCGTCCTGCTGATTGTCTGCGCCAACGTCACCAGCATGCTCCTCGCCCGCGGTGCGGCGCGGCAAGGAGAAGTGGCCGTCCGCGCGGCTTTGGGCGCCGGGCGACTGAGATTGATCCGCCAATTGCTGGTCGAAGCCTTGCTGCTGGCGGGAGCGGGTAGCGCCGCCGGGCTCCTCCTGGCGTGGTGGGGTCTCGCCGCCATCGCCAAGTTAATACCGCGGTACACTCTGACTGAGCCGGCCGTGCATCGCATCGCGATTAATCTCCCGGTGCTCGCCTTTGCGGTAGCCCTCGCGCTGCTCACCGCGATCGTCGTCAGCCTGCTTCCCGCCTTGCGAGTCTCCCGTCCAAACCTGAATGAAGCTCTCCAGAAGCGCGGCCGGACTTCGGGAACCAGCGCTGGAGGATCTCGAGTCCAGCGCGCGCTGATCGCATCCGAGGTGGCGCTCGCACTGGTCCTCCTGGTTGGAGCAGGCTTGATGATCCGAAGCTTTTCGAACTTGGAAGCGGCGCCCACGGGCTTCAAGCCCGACCATCTTCTGACGGTCCGAGTTCCACTGGTGAACTACAAGTACGCGCCGGGCCAGCAGTCAGCGGCTTTCTACCGCAACCTACTTGAACGTATCCAATTGATCCCAGGCGTGAGAGCCGTCGGCATGGCGAACAACCTGCCCTTGACCGGTTTTAGTACCACCATAGATTTCCCCGCCCCGCCGAATTGGTCCGGCGGTCCCGGGCAGTCCTTCTATGTGGAGGTTCGCAGCATAAGCCCCGGCTACTTTCAAGCCATGGGTATTCCCTTGAAAGAGGGGCGAGACTTCACCCAAACCGAAACCGACAATAAAGAAGGCGGCCCCTGCGTTCGCATTGTCAACGAAGCCATGGCGCGCCGCTACTGGCCTGGCGAGGATCCGGTTGGGAAGCAAGTTCCCGGGGCCTGCCGGAACGACGCCCCTGCTCTGATCGTGGGTCTGGTTGGGGATTCGAAGTGGGACAGTGTGGAATCGCAAGTGCTTCCCGAGATGTTCATCCCATACGCCCGAGCCCCATTCGCATCGTTCCTGGTGACTTTCGCGATTCAAACGGCTTCGAATCCGACCGACGTCGCCGCAGCCGTCCGCCGCGCGATTTGGGAAGTCGACCAGGACCAGCCCGTGATCCAGGTCCGAACCATGCAAAGCGTGGTTCGGGAATCGCTTTGGCGGCAACACCTTTCCGCATCCATGCTCGGCATCTTCGCTGCCTTTGCAGTGCTCCTCGCGGCAGTCGGCATTTACGGGGTCTTCTCTTATTCGGTCGCCCAGCGGACTCACGAGATCGGCATCCGTACGGCACTGGGCGCGAGCCGCGGAGACATCTTGCGGATGGTGGTTCGCGAAGGACTGCTTCTTACTGCAACAGGCGTCGGCGCCGGGATCGTTGCCGCCCTGGCGCTCACCCGGCTGCTCGCGAGCCTGCTGTACGGCGTCCGGCCCAGGGACCCCATCACCTTTGTGGCCTTGTCGTTGTTGTTGACCGCCGTCGCCGTCCTCGCCTCGTACTTCCCCGCACGCCGGGCGACCAAGGTCGATCCGATCGAGGCGCTGCGGTATGAATGATGAATAGTGAATAGTGAATTGTAAATAGTGAATTATAATCTGGCGAATGATGAATACTGATGCTGAAATGGGACCTTCACCGACGGGCAGCCATCCCGTGCGTTTGCAATTCACTATTCACTATTCACAATTCACTATTGACCCGTGAGTGGGAGATGGGCGCATTCATTCAGGACATCCGTTACGGTCTCCGCCAACTGAGCCGCTCTCCCGGCTTCACAGCGGTGGCCGTCCTGACCCTGGCGCTCGGCAGCGGGGCCACCACAGCCATCTTCACCGTGATCAATACGGTGCTCCTGCACCCGCTGCCCTACCCGGATGCCGACCGCATCGTCAACATCGGGCGCACTGGCTTGTACGGACGCTACTCAGATGATGTCCCGATGGTCAGTTTCTGGTTGCACGACAACCCGGGTTTTGAGGACCTCAGCGCCTACAGTGAAGACGCCATTACGGTCAGCCTGAGCGGCGGCGACCGGCCTGAACTCGTCGAGGCGTTAAGAGTCTCGCGGAACTACTTCCGCTTGCTGGGGGCCGCGCCCATCCTGGGCCGCACGTTCGTCGCCGCCGAAGATCAACCGGGCGGCGCGCGGGTCTTGGCGATGAGTTTCGGCCTGTGGCAACGCCGTTTCGGCGGCGATGCTTCGATCGTGGGCAAAGCGATCGCCCTGGGCGGCGCATCGTACACCGTGATCGGCGTCCTCTCGCCCCGCTTCAGGCCTTACCCGGAGGCCGACGTCTGGTTTCCCTTGCAGGCTGACCCGAATAGCACCGATCAGGCGCACGTGCTGACCGCTGCCGGCCGGCTCCCGCCCGGCACAACCCTCGCGCAAGTCAATTCCTGGATGAAAGTGCTGGGAGAGCGTTACGTCCAGGCGCATCCCGAGCAGCTCGGCAGCGACGAACGGGTAGGCGCCATTCCCATGCGGCAGCGATTGACGGGGAACGTACGGCCGGCCCTGATCATTCTGCTGGGCGCCGTCGGGCTCGTGCTGCTCATCGCGTGCGCCAACGTCGCCAACTTGTCGCTCGCCCGCGCTCTCAGCCGGCAAAAGGAAATCATCGTGCGCGCCGCCCTCGGCGCGGGGCGGGGGCGCATCGTACGCCAACTACTCACCGAAAGTCTGCTGCTCGCGCTTACGGGGGGGTCCATGGGCCTCCTGCTCGGCCCTTGGGGCGTGCGGGTGCTTGTCGCTTTCGCGCCCGGCGGTTTGCCGCGCATCCAGGAGATGGCGCGCGTTCCGGCGCTCGACGCACGCGTGGTTGTCTTCAGCGTGACGCTTTCGGTGCTTACCGCTGTTCTCTTCGGCCTCCTCCCGGCGTTCCAGCTTTCGCGCGTCGATCTTGTTTCGTCGTTCAAGGAAGCGGGCGGGCGCACCGGAACGGGACTAAAGCAAGGCCAAACGCGTAACGTCCTGGTAGCCGCAGAAATGGCCATCGCCGTGGTCCTGCTGTGCGGGGCAATGCTGCTCATGCGAAGCTTCCTCGCCATGCACAGCGTCGCGCCCGGCTTCGATCCGCGAAACCTTCTCACCCTGAAAGTGGCGCTGGCCGGCACGGAAGACGCGAACTCCGGCGCGGTGGGTCAACTGGCCTACCAGACCGCCCAGCGCCTCGAGCGCATTCCCGGAGTCGAGCGGGCGACGGTGGCCAGTTCCCTGCCCACGCAAGCCATCGCCGACATGATCTTCGACATACCCGGCCGGCCGCCGCTCGAACGCTTCAAGTTTACAGGCGACGTGCTTTGGTGTTTGGTTTCCCCAAATTACTTTGAAACGCTGCGCATACCACTACTCTCCGGGAGAGGGTTCCGCGAGCCGGAGCCGCCCCACACGGTGATCATCAACGAGGCCATGCGGCGCAAATTCTGGCCCCAGCAAGACCCGGTGGGCCAGTCGATTTTGATCGGCGCCAGCCTGGGCCCACCGCTCGAGCAAGGCAGCACGGAAATCGTCGGCGTGGTCGGTGACGTGCGCGAGTTACTCGGTGCTGATCCTCCCGCCACCATGTACCAGGCCTGGTCGAACGTCCCCGGCGGCGGGATCAAGATGCTGAGCCGGATGTACCCTGCCAGCGTTGCGGTGCGTACGAAGCCTGGCGTAGCACCCATGAGTGTCAGCCAAGCGGTCGAGCAAGCCTTGCTGGCTCGTGGCACGCAATTGCCCGCCACCAAAGTCGAGACCATGGACCAGGTAATGCTCGAATCCACCGCACAGAAGAACTTCGACCTTCTGCTGCTCAGCATTTTCGCCGCCAGCGCTCTGCTGCTGGCAGCAGTCGGGATTTTTGGCGTCACCTCATTCTCTGTCCAGCAAAGAACACACGAAATTGGCATCCGGGTGGCCCTCGGCGCCCAAAGGGGCAGCGTGCTGGCGCTCGTGGTGGGTCAGGGAGTAGCCGCGGCGATGGCGGGCGTCGGGATCGGCATGGTTGCCGCACTGGCTTTGACGCGATTGCTATCCAGCCTGCTGTTCGGCGTCAAACCCAACGATCCGCTGACGTTCGGCATCGTTGCCCTCGTCCTCACCGGCGTCGCCCTGCTCGCCGCGTACATCCCTGCCCGGCGCGCCACAGAAGTCAACCCCATGGTCGCGTTGCGCCACGAGTAAGGCAGTGGTCAGCTCCAGCTTTTCATCAGAGCACCCGACAGTCGACCGATTCCCGGCTTCAACTCGTCTCAGTTTTTGTTCGCCGCATGCCTCTACTTGCACGTCCAGCTAAGGCGCTCGTCACCACGAGCTTCAACCAAACACGGACTTCAGGGTCGCGTCAAAGTCGACTGCGCAGCTTTGGAGTGCGGCGGCTTGCCGCCGTTTTCCCGCAGGCCAGCTTGCTGGCCGGGCTGTCTGCGCCCACCTCCGCGAGCAAGCTCGCGGAAAAAAGCGGCGGCAAGCCGCCGCACTCCAAAGCTGCGCTGGGTCGTCCGCTTAGATCGTACTCTCCTGCAACTCTGACGCTACCCTGACACGGACTTTCTGTCTCTTGACAAACACAACCCAGTAGGCTATGATGTTTCTGTGGGATCGCGAGCTTGTGGCTTCGCTGCGTGATTTGAGGGGAGTGAAAGAGACGTGGAGAATTGCCCGGCGGTCATCCAGAGTGGTGATTCGGACAACAATTCGCTGTGCCCCGCCCTGGTCGGGTATTCCGAGGAGTCGTCTCCGGCTAAACATACCTCACCATCCCCTCATTTTTCAAAAATCGCCGGAACAAAGCGAGAATGTCTATGAAAACAAAGGAAGACAGTTGCCGGAACGGTTGATTCGGGAGTCCCAGGATGATACGTCTGGGACAATCCGTCGGGCAGGGCCCGACACGGACACAATGTCACTGCCAGCCCCACTTCTCGGCTTTCTCCCTCAGGTCTAGCGTTCCACCCGATGCAGCACCAGCGGCGCGGGCATCCGGAAATGCCTGGTCCCTATCGAGGGATCTGACCCATCCGGCGGCGGCCCGATCGCTGGCCGTGACCCCGCCGGCGTCTCGCTCGGGTTGGGCAGGCGGAAGCCGAAATCGAACTTCCGCTGCAGTTCAATCTGGTCTCCGTTCAGCGTTCCCGTATAGGTGGCATTCCCGGCTTTAAACGACATGTTAGGCCCATCCACCTTGCCATCTGCGATCGGGATGGGAACATCGTTGCCGCCGAAGAAGCCGCCGCCCGTGCCTTCCACAGTTCCAGTGAGGCTGTTTCCTTCTTGCTTGAGTGAGAAGATGATGTTGCCACCGCCCAATATCAGCGCCAGCAGGCCGCCGTCCTCGGCCCGGGGCAGTGGCCGCCACAGTCCCGTGATGCCAGGCCCAACGGGCGCCTGGCGTTCCCAGGCCGCGACCTGGGGCCGGAGCGCAGTGCTTTTCGCCTCCACCGAAGCACTCGCGGGCGCCAGCCCGGGAGAG
>Ga0116217_10004614_pt1 | contig 12245 bp, 9 predicted proteins | sample Sb_taG_6_FD_89697 | JGI IMG/M metagenome (GOLD analysis project Ga0116217, IMG submission 89697) | Peat soil microbial communities from Weissenstadt, Germany - Sb_50d_4_PS metaG | ecosystem: Environmental > Terrestrial > Soil > Wetlands > Peat | place: Germany: Weissenstadt | collected 2010-09-21 | reverse complement strand
CGACCCCGGCAATCGCTACCAGCGGCAAGGCCGCCCATAGAAATGTCGCCCGGCGCGGCCATCCGGATACGAGCAGCAGCCAGCAATAAATTGGTGCGGGCCAGAGCGCATGGGCCGTGAGAATGTGGTACAGCAGCAGCCAAGACATCCGCAAGAACGATAACTTCGTCCACAAGGTCGCCACACTCAGACCGCTCACCAGCAGTACGGCGCTGCTCAGCAGCAGCATGAGCCACTGCATGGCGACGGTGATCGCAAAGGTCAGCAGTGGCAAAATAACGAGCGGAATGCTCGCTTTCGCAAGCACAGTGGTGACATCGGAGACCGGCAGCGACTTCCAGAACAGAATGCTGCGGTCGCGGCGCTCGCTGTGCAGTGCGTCGAGACAATAAAACACACTCACGACGATACCGGTAAGCATCATTAGACCTGCCGCCATGTCGTAGGGCGCTTGAGGTTGCGCCGGATTGAGCCGCAGCGGCTTTTCCCAGATACCCGCAATCGAGCCGAGAGAGAAGCCGAACAAAGCGACTCCAGCGACCGCCAACGGCGCAATATAAATGGAACGGTTCTCCCATAATTCGCGTCGCATCGACCAGTACAAGACTCGAGTCGCCGGGATGACTGCGGGCGCGATGCTTTGCGATTGGAAGGATTCGGACATCGCGTTGGATTGAGTACTCATTGACCCGCTCCTTGGTTTGCGACACTCTGCTTTGCCACACGTTGGCTTGCGACACTTTGATTCGCGACACTCTGATTGCCCACCACGGCAACGAACAAGTCGGCAACGCTGGGCGTGCGCACGTCGCCAAATGTCGCGAGGTGCTGACGGTCAACTTTATCGAGTGTCATCAGATCGAAAAACAAAACGCTCCGACCGATCGCCTGGCGTTCGTGCATCGGCTTGAGCGCCCGTCCCGCTGCGACCTTCTCGGGATGCACGATCACTTCCAGATAGCGCGATTCCAATTCTTCCATGCTGCACTCGAATACGATGCGGCCGCGGTTGATGAACATGAGATCGGTGAGTACGTGCTGGACCTCTTCCACCTGATGTGTCGCCACTACGATGGTGCGGTTGCGATCGAAGTAGTCGTTCAGCAGGGAATCGTAGAATTGCTTGCGATACAGGATGTCCAGGCCCAGCGTCGGCTCGTCCAGCACCAGCAATCTCGCGTCGATGGCCATGACCAGAGCGAGGTGCAGTTGGGTCACCATCCCCTTCGACAACTCGCGCACTCTGCTACCGTGCCGAATGGTGGTCTTCGCCAGAAAAGCTTCCGCCTTGGCGCGATCGAATCGCGGATGCACGCCGGCGACATAGTCGAGCGCGTGCGAGACCCTGATCCAGCGCGGCAGCACGGCAACATCGGCAATGAAGCAGACATCGCGCATGAGCTGATCGCGCTCGGTCCAGGGGTCGCGTCCGAGCACCCTCAGTTCTCCCTGGTATGAGGTGAGTCCGAGGATGGCGTTGAGCGCGGTGGTCTTACCCGCGCCGTTCGGGCCGATGAGTCCCAGAATGCGGCCTTCTTCGACGCGCAGATCGACGCCATCCAGCGCGATGGTTGTTCCGAACGCCTTACGGAGACCGCGTGATTCTATGCATGCCATGGCTTCAGCGCTCCTCCTTGGGGAGATCCTGCGGGGGATCAAGCTTCGCGGACTTTGACGGCGCAGCCTTCGACGCCGTCCGCGAGCCATTCAATAGCTCTTCCGCTTTCAGGCCAAGCCGCTGGATGGTGGCTTGGATCCTCGGCCACTCTTCGCCCAGGAACTTCTGTCGCTCGCCCTGCAGCAACGTGCCGCGTGCGCCCACATTGATGAACATGCCGAGCCCTCGTCTGGTCTCGACCAGCCCTTCATCCACCAGTTGCTGATAGCCCTTGAGGACGGTGAGTGGATTGACGCGATATTCCGCCGCGACGTTGCGCACGGAGGGCAGCGGATCACCTTCCTTGAGCACGCCGTCCAGGATCATCGCGACGACGCGGTCGTGGAGCTGGCGGTAGATCGGCTGATTGTCGTTCCACTCATAGTCCATGGGTCTTCCAGAGTAAACCTTAGCAAAGATACCGGCGCCTTAGTTGGTCCGGTGCAAGTCGAAGTGCGCGTGGATCGGTTTGTCGTTCATCATGAATGTCCAATCCTCGGTGTGATGGTTGGCGTCGATGGTGGTGAACACTGAATGATGCATGTGGTACTCCGTGCTGCCGCTGATGTCCTTGAGCTCGAACTCGACCGTCTTACCGTCGGGCGACATCTTGCCGGTCATGCGCGGCCGATTCCCCGCGTCGCAATAGTGAACCAGGGTGAGCTGGTCTCCGTCCACGTAAAGCATCGTGACCGGATGGTCGTACTTGGTCGCATCTAAGGGCGTTCCTGCTTCCTGGAACTCGTGCACAAGGGCGTTTCCCCGCGAGGTCACGCGCAGCGAGAGGTGCATCGGCTTGCCGCCAGACATCTCCGGCATCTCCGGGACGGTGACGGGGCCTTCCCATTCTCCCGCCAGGCTCTTCATGGTTGTGAAAGACTTCTGCGCCTCGGACGGCAGAAGAGCCACGGAGGACTTTTGCGCCTCGGACTTTTGCGTGTCGGACTGGGCAAAAGCCACGGTGGAGAGCGACAGCAGAACAACGGACAGCATAAAACGATGCGATTTCATGTTTCATTTCTCCTGTTACTTCATATTTTCTCTGCTTCTCGGCCAGGGGTATTCGCTGGCGTACTCAGCGGGGAGCGATCAGCCCTAATGGGCCACCGCGTGTCATGTACTGTTATAGCTAACTATAACACTAAATGTCAAGCACTTTCTTTGTTTTCCTTGGGGCAAGATTCTGGTGCTCCGCCCGACACTCGACGTAGAGATTTTCGAACTCGTCAACGACGTAGCCGCTGAAGGACGACAGCTCCTGTTATCGAGCAGGTGATCGAGACAGCAGCTCTGATGCTGGGCACGGACAAATCGCTTGGTTACTGTCTGGAGATGATCTGTGCCGACATTCTGCGTGGCGCACACTTGGGCTATCCTTGGAGGTTCCTTGTCCATGTGACCGTCATCACATTCCCGAGTGACGCAGAATGCTGCCTGTATTCTTCTTCACCTTTAACGTAAGTAAGCAAAGTCGGACCGCCACAAAGTTAACTCATTCTGCTTGGAACACGCTCATGCAGTCTTGATGCCCAGCGCAAGCCGACCTGCAAGCGCAATATAGACTACCGGGGGAACGGAACATGGCCAACGAACCAACCACGCAACCAAGTGCGGGATCCGCTTGGCAAGCGAAGCAGGTCTACGCGATGGCAGCAGTTTGCCTTGTGGTTGGGCTTGCAATTGGATACCTCTTCCGCGGATCGCAATCGCCTGCGGCAGCGCAACCCGTGGCCAATGCCCAGTCCGGGGTTCCTGCGGGTGGCATGGGCGGGCAGATGCCGAGCCTCGATCAGATGAAACATATGGCCGACAAGAAGGCGGCGCCACTTCTCGAAAAGCTGAAGAGTGATCCGTCCAACAGCGACCTACTCAAGCAGGTTGGAAACATCTACGAGGCTACTCACCAGTTCAAGGAGGCGGCCGGCTACTACGACAAGGCGTTGCAGGCCGACCCCAGGAACGTTGCCGTTCGCACGCAGCTAGCTTCGAGCCTCTACTACAACGGCGATGTGGACGGAGCGATCAGCCAGCTTCAGAAGGCGCTGGAATATGATCCCAAGGATGCCAACTCACTGTTCAACCTCGGCATGATCAAGTGGCAGGGAAAACAGGACGGCAAGGGAGCGATCGCTGCTTGGCAGCAGTTGCTGAAGTCGAATCCGCAATTGAGTGCAGACCGCAAAGCCACGGTACAGAAATTAATGGCCGACGTCCAGATGCAGGGCAAGAGCTAGCGTTCTAACCAAAGGACAGCAGCTCGCGGCGCCTTTTGCCGCCAAACAAAACGGATTTGAAGGAGAACTATAACAATGACGGATACTAATCGACCCTCCAATGAGCAATGGACAAGCGTGCAGGCTTACGTGTTGGCGGTCATCTGCCTGTTGGTGGGAATCGCCGGCGGCTGGTTCATCCGCGGATCCCAAGGTCCAGCGGCGTCCGCGTCCGAGACAGCGAGCGCACCCGTACCAGCGGCCGGGAGTGTAGACATGGGAAGCCAAGCACCGACGCCAGCTCAGATGCAGAAAATGGCCGACACGCAAGCAGGACCATTGATCGAGAAGCTGAAGGCTGACCCGAACAACGCCGGACTCCTGGAAAATATCGGTAACGTCTATTACGACGCCCAGCAGTTTCCGACGGCCATCGATTATTACCAGCGTGCGTTGAAGATCGAGCCCTCCAACACCGGAGTTCGCACCGACATGGCGACTGCCTATTGGTACACCGGCAACGCCGACACCGCTATCGCCGAATTCCAGAAGTCGCTATCTTATGAGCCCAACAAGGCCAACACGTTGTTCAATCTGGGAATCGTCGAGTGGCAGGGCAAGATGGACATCGCCAAGGCGACTACCACTTGGCAGAAGTTGTTGGACACGAATCCGAACTATGAAGGCAAAGACAAGGTTCTGGAACTAATGGCACAGGCGAAGAAACACGCGGGTGTCAAGCCGGGGACGCCGGCAAAGCCGTTGCCGCAGTAGCCTGAGGCATGCTTGAGTTCCAACACCGCAACAATCCCATCCACGACGCTGCTGGACCGCCGGCTGTTTGCGATCCTCTGTCTTGTGGCCCTGGCGTACGCATTGTTGGCGGGTCTGCGCACGGTGACTGATTGGGACCTCGGCTGGCAGATGGCCACCGGGCGTTGGATCGTGCAACACCATCGGATTCCCTCGACCGATGTTCTCTCTTACACGGCTCAGGGAAAGCCCTGGGAATACCCGGTTGCCAGCGGCCTTATTTTCTATCTGGTGTATCTCGCCGGAAACTACACCTTGTTGTCAGTCCTCGGCGCTGCAGCCTGTGTGAGCACGGTCGCCCTGCTGCTCCGACGAGGTTCTTGGGTTACGGCGGCGCTGGCAATTCTGGCAATTCCCCGCATCGCACTTCGTTCCACACCACGTGCCGAAATCTTCACCGTGGTGCTGTTCGCGGCTTTTCTCTCGTTGCTTTGGCAGCAATATGAGACCGGACGCGCCCGCCTCTGGCTTTTGCCGTTGATGATGATGGCATGGGTCAATCTCCATCTAGGACTCACTGCAGGGTTGGGTCTGATCGCCGGATACATTCTGTTGGAGTGCCTGGAGATGATCTGGCCAAACCGTCGCCGGGCGGCGATTGATCATCTTCGGCGCGCGTGGCCCTGGTTCCTCGCCACCTTTTGCGCCATATTGATCAATCCCTGGGGATGGAGAATGTTCTCAACTTCGCTGCACCTCATGACGCCGATGACGGCTCGCTCCCAGAGGATACTCGAGTGGGCACCAACCAAACTGAACTGGACAATCTTCGTCTCCGGACTATCGCTGCGCAGCCCAAATACGTTCGTCGTCCTCCTGCTTGTGGTCGCGATCGCGGTGCCGGTTGCCCTCATCCGGCGGCAACTCGGAGCTGCGGTCTGGTTATGCGGCGCGGCCTTCGTGGGCATTCGTTCCCAAAGGCTTCAGGTTCTCTTCAGCATCGTTGTGGTTATCGTTGCTGGATCAGTTCTCACATCTGCACTCGCCAGTCTACAACGCAAGATCGAGGACGCGAGGCTTGCCTCCATCCTTTCCACCGGGGCTTGCTGCTTTATCGTTCTTCTCGTGTGCATCTGGTCGGGCGACCTGGTCACAAATCGAGCTTATATGGGAAGGACCGACCTAGCCTCTTTCGGCACAGGTCTAGGTTGGTGGTTCCCCGAGGGTGCTGCTGCCTTCATCGACCGTGAGAATATACCAAGACAGATTTTCAACTCCTACAGCGAAGGCGGCTACTTCACGTGGCGGCTGGGCCCCAAGTACCTTGACTATATTGATGGCCGGGGGGACCCGTTCGGGGTGGAGTTGTTCGATCGCAATGGGACGTTGCATCTAACCCCACCTGATTCGCCAGAATGGCAGCGGGAAGCCGAACGTTACGACATCAATGCCATCATGCTCCCGCTGGGGCGTTACAATGCTTTGCAGTTTTTTCCTTTGCTGCCTCAGTTCTGTACCAGTAAAACTTGGCGTCCCGTGTATCTGGATGAGGTTTCGGTAGTATTCGTGCGGCGGCGGCCGGAGACGGAGAGCCTGCTTCAGCGTTTGCAGATCGATTGTGCCACCGCCCCGTTGCCGGAGGCGGCTCCATCCCCCGGAGAGAATCGCAGCAAGGCATTCAACCAATGGGCCAATGCGGCGGCTGTGCTGCATGCACTGGGGCGAAACCGGGAGGCCTTCTCGGCAACGACCAGCGCTCTAGCCATTTTTGGGGATAGCGCCTTTGTTCATTTTCTGCGCGGAAACCTGTTTGAAGAGGCGGGCAATCTCCGTGACGCCGAGCAGCAGTATCTGTTGGCAGCCGGGCTGGAGGGCAATGCTGCTACCTGGTCCACGCTGGCCGCACTCTACCATCGAGAAGGCAAGCTGACTTCCGAGATCGACGCCCTGGAACACGCGATCGACCTCTTGCCGAATCCCGATTCCGAGCTGCTTTCTCTCGGGTATGCCGATCTTGACGCGCATCGGCCACGTGAGGCTTTAGACGCCTTTGAGCGGGCCATTGCCAGTCAGCCTGCCCAAGTTGCAATGAGCGGCGACAAGTCGTTCGTTGCCAACGTGGCCCACGGGCGGGCACTCGCCTGGAGCTCTCTTGGTAACTTGCAACGCGCCATCTCTTTTCAAGAAGAGACTGTAAGGCTGGCGCCAGATCGATTCGATGACTGGATCTATCTAGCCAATCTGTATGATCAGGCGGGACGTTCCGACGACGCACGGAAGGCACGGGAACACGCAACAGCTAACCAGCTTCTCAATGTCAAACCGTAGTGCCTGCGGCAACGACCCGCCGTTTATCGCCCTATTTTCGGGGTTTTCCGACCCGCTGCGCGGTCGCAAACATCTTGGCTACTGTGTCCAAGTCCTTGGGCTTCACCGCGCCCGGAGGAATGCGCGTGTTGGTCAGGTCTTCGAGAGTTAGCACCACCTCTCCCAGTGCCATCGAGTCCACCAACCCGGACGAGACCAGTGGGGTGTTCTCGTCAATCGCGAGCGTCGGCTTGCGAATTCGCCGAAGGATGTATTCGATCATCTGCTTTGCTTCTTCCGTCATCTCGACTTGTTCTCCCTCTCGGAGTTCGCTTGCTTCTCAGATATGCCTTCCGCGACCTTTAATCGACGTTAAGTTCCGGATGTTCTTTCTGCAACTTCTCGAAGGTCGCGAATCGTGCTGGTTTTCCGGCTGTGCTCTTTACAATCCACTTTGGTGGCTTCAGAAAGACTGTTCCAACACTCACTCCCAGGGCGGCGGCGACCTGGCCCCGAATCTCCCGCTCGATCTCGGCAGTATTGGCGAGGAGGTCTTCGCTCTCTACCTCGGCCACGATGATGATTTCTTCCGTTCCCAGGTCCGGATTGTACACACCCATCGCGATTACGCGGCCATCGTGGACGGCGTGCTGGCTGGCTGCGATTTCCTCGATGTCCTGCGGGTAGATATTTTCCCCGCCCACAATAATGAGGTCCTTCTTCCTTCCCACCACATAGAGTTCCTCGTTCGCATAGAACCCCAGATCACCGGTGTAGTACCAGCCATCCACGATCGCTTTTGCCGTGAAGTCGGCGCGGTTGTAATAACCGTCAAACATGCAATCGCTTTTGATAAGAATTTCGCCCGCGCAGCTTTCCCCAAGGGGAACGCCCGAATCGGACACGATGCGGATCTCGTGATCGGGCAGCAAACGGCCGGATGATGTGAAGCAAACCGAACCCGCGCTCCCTTCCGCGACCTGGACGACGCAATGCGAGTTCCGAAACTGTCTGCCATCGGCCCAAATGCGCGAAGGGCCCTGAGGCCGATCAATGTCCGACTGCGTCACAGCAAAGACGTTCTCGGCCATGGCGTAGGAACTTTGCAAAGCACCGGCCTTCAGTCCAAGGGCAGCGAATGCGTTCTGGAATTCCTGCATGCTGCTCGCCCGGACTGGCTCCGAACAATTGATCAGCGCGCGAACGGAGGAAAGGTCATACTGCGCGCGCCGATTCGGCCGTGTGCGGCGGGGAACAAATTGAAAAGCAAAGTTGGGCAGCCATGCGAGCGTGCATTTATGTTCGCTGATGACCTGCAACATGGTTTCAGGATGCATGACCCAGTCGAGCGGCGACTGCATTACGAGCGGTACGTGGTAAGCGATTGGAAGCATGAAGCAGGCGATCAAGCCCATGTCATGGTAGAGGGGCAGCCAGCTGTAAATCCGATCGGTTGTGCTGTCAATCTTCAGTGCTTGCGCAAGATGTTCCAGTTGGCGCAACACGGCAGTGTGGGTCAGCGCCACCCCCTTCTGCATTCCGGTTGTGCCCGCCGAATGCTGGATGAACGCCACTCCGTTGCCTTGATCCGTTGAATGCCGGAGTTCTTCCTTCCCACCCGCGCCTCTCCCATTGCCCGCGCGAAGCAGCCTTGTGTCATCGCCCAGGGAAACGTGCTCAAGCATTTCGTCCGGGAAGTCTTCGTCAATGACGACCAGCTTGGCGTTCAAGTTTGCCGTCACTCCCGCCACTCCAGAGCGGTATTTGGACGGCTCAACCTTGTCATTGGGATAGGCAATAAATGCCGGCACAGCGTCGAGCATCATCGCACCAGCGAAGACCGTCATCGCAGGAATGCCCTGCGGCATGATGATGATCACGCGATCTCCGCTGTTCACGCCCTGACTGCGGAGCACTACACCCTGGAGACAGGCGCGACGGCGGAACTCGGCAAATGTGACGGTCTCTTGTTCGTCTTCGTTGACCCAAGCAGTGACAAACGGGCGCTCGCCGGGAGCGGCCTCAAGCGCTTCGATGAGATTGCGGTATCGGACCACACATTAGTGTAGTGGATGGGAAGCACAGCGGATCAAATCGTGTTCTTGTAACAGCGCGCGCACCCCATTACTCTTGTTTTGCTGGCCCGAATAGAATTCGCCGCGAGAATTCGCCAAGGTCCGGCGGGCCGCTGCATTTCAACCCACGCGGAGGAAACTTGTTTCGAATCATCTCGTACGCTGTGGCATTCCTGTTGTGCGCCGTGATCCTGGCAACGGTGCGCTCGCGGCCAATCCGGCAGGCTACCATCCTGATCGCAAGCTATGCGCTCTATCTGACGTGGGGAGTCTGGTTTGCCGCCGTTCTCCTCGCCTCCACCGTGATGAACTATCTCGTAGGAGAACGGCTTCGCAGAAACCGCTCTGGCGTAACTCTGTCCATCGGAATTCTTCTGAATCTTGCGTTGCTGAGTACCTTCAAGTACTTGCCGGAAGCCGCGGTCCATCTCACCTTCGCTTCATTGCAGCGCTTCGCGCACCTCGCGCTGCCCTTAGGCATCTCGTTCTGGACCTTCCAGGCGATGAGCTACCTGTTTGACATTTATCAGGGCGACGACGTCGACCCATCGTTCTTCGAATATGCGCTCTACATGGTTTTCTTCCCGGTGACTATCTCCGGGCCCATCTGCCGCATGTCCGAGATGCTTCCGCAATTCCGTTCAGAGAGCGTTACGCGCCGGGATGACATTGCACGTGGGTGCCAGCGTATCGCTACCGGCGTGCTCATGATGCAACTGGCCAAATTGCTGGGACAGGGAATTCTCGGTGGCGATGGCATCGCCTCCGGATTCGATCGCGGTGCTAACTGGAGCGGCCCGGATGTCTGGTGCCTCGCGTTTGGCTACGGGCTGCAGCTCTTCTTCGACTTCGCCGGGTACTCGCACATCGCCATCGGCGCAGCCCAGGCGCTTGGGTTCATCATCCCGGAAAATTTTGCCCGGCCGTTTGAATCGACTAGCCCGTCGATCTTCTGGACCCGCTGGCACATGTCGCTATCTTTCTGGATTCGCGACTACGTTTTCTTCCCGTTGATGCGCTTGCGCCGTGAAGCGTGGTGGCGAAATCTCAGTTTGCTGATTGCTATGGTTCTGTTCGGATTGTGGCACAGGGCAAGCCTCCTCTTTCTCCTGTGGGGCGCCTATCACGGATTGCTTCTCCTCTTGCACCGGCAGGTGGAAGGATTGCAGCGCAGGTTCGACTGGACGCCTCCGAGAATCCCATGGACTGCCCTCTCATGGGTTTCCACCATTAGTCTCGTGAATCTAGGATGGATTTTCTTCCGCTCCAACTCTCTGCACCAAGCGCGTCAAATGCTGGCGGCGATTCTGTCGCCAGCGACCTATCGCGTCCACTTTCTGACCGGAAGTCTCTACTGGCTGGTTCTCGCGCTGGCCGTTGGCTACACGATTGTGGTGTTTGCCGTCGACAGTCTCAGTCGCTGTTCGACTGACCTTGTGGACGCTCAAGCCGCGCCAGCAGGCTTACCCACCGGACCGATGGCGAGACTGGCTCGTTGGCGCTGGTTCTGGCTCCCGCCGCTCTATGTACTGGCCCTGCTTTTCGTCTTGATCGTCACCCTGTCGCGTGGCACGAGCACCGCGCAGATGATGTATGGCAATTTCTGAATCTCATTTCAGCCGGCATCGATGTTCTGGTCCACCATCATTCCATCCGGCGCAAACACCGGAGACCCATCCCACGGCCGCGATCGACGCGGCTGAGCGACCGCCGGGCCTTTCCTTTCAGCCTTTTATGAGCGTCTCACGCGTGCGCCGCCCGGCCGGTTGTCACTCCCAGATCGGGCATTTCCCCTCACTCAGCGTGTGTTTTAACCCTTTTGTCAGTCGTGTCAGCCCTGCCCAAGTGCCGCTGAGTGCCTCTCCTTCAAGCACTTAGTGAACCGCTGCCATGGCATCACAATTGCCTTTTCACTTCTCGGTGGGACGGCGCCGGCCCATAATAAGGGCGTAATGTCTTGGTGGGGGGCGGGGGCGAACCAGGACGCCGAATATCACGAGGTGGCCGCCGCTGGAGAACAAGCAGAGGAAGCTGAGTGTCCCCGGCGGACTCCGAACACGCGACCGTCTAGCCCAGTGCATTTTCGAGAACAGTCATGACTGTAGCTGCAGGCCCGCAAATCACGGAAGCAGCGCCGACGCTTCGCAGCGGTCGCTGGGTCCGCTGGTTGGCCGTCTCGGCGACTACCATTCTGCTCCCGGTGTTACTGCTCGCGGTCGCGGAGGTCACGCTGCGCGTCTCTGGAGTTGGAATGCCAACCGGCGTCACGCGCCCCTGCACAGACCATGGCCAACCTGGCTATTGCGATAACCAATTTTTCGCCGCGTCCTTTTTCCCACCGGGCATGTTTCGGACACCGCGGCCGTACGTGATCCCCGCAAGAAAGCCACCGGGAACCTATCGGATCTTCGTATTGGGCGAGTCGGTCGCCTGGGGGGATCCCGATCCTACGTACGGATTTGGCCGATACTTGGAGATGATGCTCCGAGAACGCTACCCGCTGGCAAAATTTGAGGTTATCAATACCAGCATCACGGCTATCAACTCGCATGCGCTGCTGCCGATGGTCGAGGACTTGGTGCACTACCAGCCCGACCTTTTTGTTATTTACACTGGCAACACCGAAGTTGTCGGGCCTTTTGGGCCAGGGACGGTGTTAACGCCGTGGGACTTGAGCCGGCCAGCCATCCGCATCAGAATTTCCCTCAGTTCCGCCAGGCTGGGTCAGCTTGTCGGGAAGGTCACTCACGCGAGCCAGGAAAACACGCCCGAGTGGCGCGGAATGGAAATGTTTCTAGACCGGCAGGTCCGCGCCGATTCTCCACAGATGAAGCCAGTGTACGAGAATTTCGCAGCCAACTTGCGCGACATTGTCGTGCTCGCCCGCCGCTCGGGGGCTCAGGTCCTGATCAGCACAGTAGCCACGAACTTAAAGGATTGTGCTCCTTTCGCTTCCCTTCATCGCGAGGGCATTCGAGAGGATGAGCTGCGTTCGTGGGAGGGGTTAGTCCACCGCGGTGCGGATCTCGAGAGCGCGGGATCGTATGCTGAGGCCCTGAAGCTGTATCTCTCGGCGGCAGATATCGATCCTCAGTATGCCGAACTCCAGTTTCGTATTGCTCGTTGTCTGTGGGCTGCCGGTGATTTTGCGGGAGCGAAGGAGCGATTCGTGCGCGCTCAGGATCTCGACACGCTTCGCTTTCGCGCCGATAGCAGATTGAATGAAGTTATTCGTGGTCT
>Ga0116217_10004613_pt1 | contig 12245 bp, 6 predicted proteins | sample Sb_taG_6_FD_89697 | JGI IMG/M metagenome (GOLD analysis project Ga0116217, IMG submission 89697) | Peat soil microbial communities from Weissenstadt, Germany - Sb_50d_4_PS metaG | ecosystem: Environmental > Terrestrial > Soil > Wetlands > Peat | place: Germany: Weissenstadt | collected 2010-09-21 | reverse complement strand
GTGGAACTCATCTACAAGCAGTTGCAGGATGCGCTGGCGAAGATCGGTGTGCGTGCCATTCCCGCCAAGGGCGAACCGTTCGATCCTCATGTGCATGAGGCTATCGAAATGGTGGAGACCTCGGACGCGGCCGACCACGAGGTGCTCGAAGAGTTGCAGCGCGGCTACAAGCTCAAAGACCGCCTGCTGCGCCCCGCGATGGTCAAGGTCGCAAAGAATCCCTGAAATTCGATAGTCTAGTTTTGTTTTTGGGTGGCGCAGCACTTCCAACGCTGCGATGGCTCGGCGCTCAGTAGGAGCCAGCTTTAGCCACTGAGGTATTTGGATTGTCCATTGAAGGAAGGTTTTTCTGACCACGAACGCAAAACGCGATTACTACGAAGTGCTCGGCGTGACCCGTACCGTCACCGAGGTGGAGCTCAAGAGCGCCTATCGCAAGCTCGCGCTGCAGTTCCATCCCGACCGCAACCCAAACAATCCCGATGCGGAAGAAAAATTTAAGGAAGTCAGCGAAGCCTATGCCGTGCTCGCCGACACCGACAAGCGTGCCGCTTATGACCGCTACGGCCACGCCGGACTGGGCGGCGGCTCGGGGCAGGGCTCGGGTTTCGATCCGACGGTGTTTCAGGACTTCAGCGACATCTTCGGGGAGTTCTTCGGTTTTGGCGACATGTTCGGTGGGGGCGGAGGTGGACGCCGCAGCCGGGTGCAGCGTGGCGCCGATCTGCGCGAAGATCTGACCCTCGAGTTCGAAGAGGCGTTCTTCGGCGTCGAGTCGAAGGTAACGGTTCGCCGTCATGAGGCTTGCGAAGACTGCCGCGGTTCGGGTTCGGCGCCCGGCAAGGGAGCAACCACGTGCCGCTCCTGCGGCGGGCGCGGGCAAGTACGCTACCAGCAGGGATTCTTCAGCATTGCGCGCACCTGTCCCGCATGCCAGGGGACGGGCAACGTTATTACCGATCCCTGCCCGAAGTGCAAAGGCGAAGGCCGGGTTCTGCGGCAGCGCACCGTCGACGCTAAAGTTCCCGCAGGCGTTGAAGATGGAACGCGCATTCGTTTTTCCGGTGGCGGCGAGGTTGGCGCATTCGGTGGCCCGGCCGGAGATTTGTACGTGGTACTGCATGTGAAAGAGCATGCCTTCTTCGCGCGTGAAGGCAACGACTTGCACTGCGTCGTCCCGATTTCGGTGACCCAGGCCGCGATGGGCGCAGAGATTCGCGTGCCCACGATGGAAGGCGAGCATACGCTGAAGATTCCGGACGGCACTCAGCCCGGGGCGGTGTTTCGCATCCGCAACAAAGGTGTGCCGGTGTTGAACGGCCACGGCAAGGGCGATTTGTACGTTGAGGTTCGCGTGCAAGTTCCGACCAAGATTAACAAGCGCCAGAAAGAGCTGTTGCAGGAGCTCGACGCTCTCTCGAAAGTCGACAACCAGCCCTTGCTGCGCTCGCTGCTGGGCAAGATGAAAGACATGTTCGGATAGCGGTGGATGCATCCTTGAGCCACAACCATCCCTCATGACCCGACGCCGATGGATCGCCGAAGAATTTTCAGGCAACCAGGCTGCCCTCACCGGCGCGCACGCCGATCATCTGGTTCGCGTTCTGCGTGCTCGCGTCGGGCAAGAATTCGATATCTCGACCAGTGAAACCGTCAGGCGCGGACGAATAGCAAACATCCAAGGCGGACGAGTCGAGTTCGAGTTGGGTGAAGAAGTGGCGGCGGCCCGCGTGGCCAACGTCACTCTCCTGCTTGCCATCTTCAAGTTCGACCGCATGGAGTGGGCGATTGAGAAATGTACTGAGTTGGGAGTCACTCGAATCGTACCAGTAATCGCCCGCCGCACCGACACGCACCTGGCTGCGGCCGCGGTAAAACGCTCCGACCGTTGGCGCAGACTCGCGTTACAGGCCGCCGAGCAGTCCCGCCGCACCACCCCGCCCGAGATTGCTGCGCCCATCAAACTGCAAGATGTGGTGAACGTGGCTGCTGCTCTGCGTATCGTTCTGGCAGAGTCGGAGCAGCAAGCGCTGCTGCGCGATGTGCTCCGCTCCCAACCTGGGGGAGAGATCGTGCTGGCGGTCGGCCCCGAAGGAGGCTGGGCGGATGACGAATTGCAGCTCTTCCAGAAGGCCGGATGGATCTCCGCTTCGCTGGGCGACACAATTCTGCGAGCTGAAACCGCGGCCATCGCTGCCGCCGCGATCGTATTCTCCGAACAAAGTTGAGCGGACCACGAGCAGCCTATCTGGGACAACCATCTCGGGCGCCCGCCAGTTGCGTTGCACTCAATCCTCTCACGCCTACGGTGATATCCTCACCTTAATGCCGTCTTCGAAGAGCACATCGCACCCCACTCCATTTGTTCCCGACGATCGTCAGCGCGAAGCTATTGAGCACGTCCACGGGCCCATGCTGGTGGTCGCGGGCGCCGGTACAGGAAAGACTTCTGTCCTCACTCACCGCATTGAGCGACTGGTCCGCGAAGGCCACGCTCAACCTGACGAGATTCTCGCCCTCACCTACACCGTCAATGCGGCTCGAGAAATGCGCGAGCGCGTGAGCAAGTTGCTGGGCGGAAAAACCGTGAATGCCGCGACTTTTCACGACTACTGCCTCGACCTGCTCAGGCGCGTCCACCGGGATTTCGGCGTTCTCGACGAAAAAGATCTATGGATCTATCTGCGCCGCCGCATGCGCGAACTTCGTTTGGAGCACTATATTCGCGCCGCCAATGTCGGGCAGTTTCTGAACGACCTGCTGGAGTTCGTCAGCCGCTGCCACGACGAACTGATCACGCCGGAACAATACGCGCAGTACGTCGAGCGCCTGGAGCGGGGCGAGGTACCCATGCCGCGCGTCGCCAAGTCCAAGAACGCTCTCGATCCAGCCGAGGTCCTGGGCCGCTGCCACGAGATAGCCCGCGTATTCGAAACCATGGAGCGCTGGCTGCTCGAAGAAAATCTTGGCACCTTCGGCCACATGATCACGCGCGCCCATGCCTTGTTGCAGAGCGACGAGACCGTTCTGGCCGAGGCTCGCGCCCGCGCCCGTTTCATTCTCGCCGACGAATTTCAAGACGCCAACCTGGCGCAGATTCGCATTCTCACCCGGCTCGCCGGTTCTGCCGGGAACCTGTTCGCCGTCGGTGATCCCGATCAGTCGATCTACCGTTTTCGTGGCGCATCGAGCGCAGCCTTCGCTTTGTTCCACAGGCATTTCCCCGGCGCGAAACAGGTCGCCCTGGAAAAGAATCGCCGTTCCACTACGCCCATCTTGCGCAGCGCATTTGCTTTGATCGACCAGAATCCGCCAGTCTTTTCCAAGAATGCTGCCAAGAATGCTGGCAAGAATGCCGACGGCGCTCTGGCGTACCACCGCCAGCCGCTGCAGTCCGCCCGCGAAGAGGAAGCCGCGAAAGCTGGAACGCGGCTTCCGAGTCCGTTGGTTTCGGCAGTTGTGCTCACCAGCCGGGACGCGGAGGGTCCCGACGTGGCCGGCTTCATCCGCGATGCGCAGAAAAAGTCGAAGTGCAAGTGGTCCGACTTCGGCATCCTCTACCGCTCGCACTTCCATCGCGATGATGTCGTGCACGAACTCGCCAAGACCGGAATCCCGTTCGTCATCGAGAGCATGGACATTTCCGATACTCCCGAAGTGCGCGACCTGTTCGCCTGCCTGAGCGCGATCGTTTCCCCAAGCGACGACGTCAGCCTGTTTCGTGTGGCGGCCTTACCGGCGTTTCATGTGAATCCGCAGCAGCTTCGCCAGGTGATGCGGGCCATTGCCCGGGATAATCGGGAGAGCCAGGTCGTCCCGCTTCAATCTGCGCTGGACCGGGTCGACGGCGGCGCCGAGGTTCTGGGTGCGGTGCGGCGCGTCCGGGAAGAAATTCGCCGCAAGCAAGCGAAGGCTCGCGCGGCTCTCGACATCATCGTGAAACAGTTCGGTCTCGCCGCCGCATCGCCCATTCTTCAGGCAGCTCTGCATTTCGCAACGGAGTGGGAAAAGAAAAAAATCAACAAGACGACAGAATTGGAAGAGTTGGTCGACTATCTCGTTTACTTCCGCGAGGCCGGCGGCGTGATTCCCATGGAATCGAATGAGAGCGAAAACGCCGTGCGCCTCATCACCGTGCACGGCGCCAAGGGCCTCGAATTTCCCCACGTGTTCATTCTTCGCGCCAATTCTAATTCCTTCCCTTGTTCGTACAAGGAAACACTGGTCGCTTTCCCTAGGGAGCTGCGCGACGCGGACTCCGTCACAGAGGCCGACGACAAGACGCTCCACGGTCAGGAGGAGCGGCGGTTGTTCTACGTGGCCATGACCCGCGCCCGCGACTCGCTGCACATTTACTCAAGGCAGGGAAAAGGCAAGGCCAACAAGAATCCCGACGGCTACATGCGAGAGTTGATCGAGAACAAGAACCTTGCGCGCTGGCTGACCGCAATTCCGGCGCGCGGCTCGCAAACCAGCCTCGACATCTTCGCCGAAGCCTCCGTGTCCTATCCCGCCGAATCGAAGACCAATCAATGGTTCGAGCTTCCGGTTCTGGAGGGTTTGGAATCACGGCTGAGCGCGTCGGCCGTCGACACCTACAAGCGCTGCGGGTTACAGTTCAAGCTCGAACGCGACTGGCGCCTGTCGGCCAAGCCTGCCGCTGCCATGCTGTTCGGTGGGGCCATTCATCGCGTACTCAAAACTTACTTCGATTCCGTGACCCTCGGCCGGCCCAAGACCGAAGACGAACTCATCGACCTGTTCCGCGTCGATCTGGCCGAAGCCAGGATTCTGGAACCCTACCAGCACGAGCTCTACGAGAAGCTAGGCACCGCGCAACTGCGGGACTTCCTCGCAACGGTCAGCGTCACGACTCCGCAGGTTCTGCACACCGAACAATCGTTCGAGATCCATGTGGGCCAGTCCGTGGTGGCCGGTCGCATCGATCGCATCGATCAGCGCCCCGACGGCAGCGTCGCCATTGTCGACTACAAGACCGGCAAGGCTCGCGACCAGGAGAACGCGGACGAGAGCCTGCAGCTGTCCTTGTACGCCATCGCGGCCCGCGAAAAATGGGGATACACCGTCGGCACCCTGATTTTTTACAACCTGGAGGAGAACGTTCCTGTCATCACGACTCGCAGCGAAGGCCAGCTGTTGGCGGCCCGCGACCGGGTGGAGTCTGCTGCCCAGGGCATTGCCGCGGGCATTTTCAAAGCGAAGACGGGGATGCACTGCAATTTCTGTGCGTTTCGGAGTTTGTGTCCGGAGAAGGAGAAGCGGATTCCCCGTCGCGTGGAGAACCGCACCGGTCAGCCGAACTAGCGAGTTTGCGCCGGACGATTCCTGGTCCAAAAAACTTAGGGGACGCTCAAGAGCGTCCCCTATTGCCTTGGTACTGAACCTTACTTAGTGTTTCTTTTTCTTCTTTGCCTTTTTCTTGGTTGCCATTGTTCCTATTCTCCCTTCCATTTTTCATGGAAAATGTTGCAGCGGTCTTCATACTGCAACTAGTTGATGTATAGAGTTAATGAAAAATGAAGTCAAGAAAAAAATGATGATCGAACCGTGCAAGGTCGCGATACCAAAGTCACAACGAGAGAGTTTTCGAAGCGAAAGTCAACTAAATTCTTCAGGGCGGCAATGAGTCGCGCAGAATTTCTTCCGCAAGCAGCTCGCTAGTCTGTATTGAACGCGCGAGCGGATGCAAGAATCACGCTGCTTCAGTCGACAAGGGGGCGGCAAGAGCATTCACCTCTGCCAGCGACGCATTTCTGCACGCCTGCATCTATAATGAGGAGCGCGAAATCTTCGCGGGAGCTTGATTCATGGCCTCTTTTGACGATGTTGTCATCATCTCCGGCTGTCGCACCGCGGTCGGAAAATTTCAGGGAAGCCTCTCTGATTTCAGCGCTACTCAACTCGGCGCCATCGCCGTCCGCGAGGCGGTCAAACGCTCCGGCGTTGATCCCGCGCTGATCGACGAGTGCATCATGGGCAACGTCGTCTCCGCCGGACTCGGCCAGAATCCCGCACGACAGGCCGCCATCTTCGGTGGACTGTCTCCCGCGACAGGTGCCATGACAATCAACAAGGTTTGCGGCTCAGGATTGAAATCCGTCGCGCTTGCGGCGCAAGCGGTCGAGACCGGAAACAGTTCCATCGTCGTCGCCGGGGGTATGGAATCGATGACCAACGCTCCTTATCTTCTGCCGCAGGCGCGCAAAGGATATCGTCTCGGCAACGCGCAGATTGTCGATTCCATGGTGCACGACGGCCTGTGGGACATTTATAACGACTACCACATGGGCATCACGGGCGAGAACGTCGCCGAGAAATACGGCATCACGCGCGAAGAGCAGGATGAGTTTGCGTTGCACTCGCACCGCAAGGCGCTGTCGGCGATCAAGGAATGCCGCTTTAAGTCGCAGATCGTTCCGGTTGAGATTCCCGCCAAGAAGAAGGGCGCGCCTCCCACAATCTTCGACAAAGACGAGAGCCCCCGCGAGGACACGACCATCGAAGTGTTGCGTGCTCTGAAGCCCGCGTTCAAGAAAGATGGCACCGTCACCGCCGGCAACGCACCCGGCGTGAACGACGGCGCCGCGGCCCTGGTTATTACCAGCGCCAAGCGCGCGGCCCAACTCGGCGCGAAGGCCATGGTCCGCATCGTCGCGCAGGCGACCAGCGGCGTCGAACCCAAATGGGTCATGATGGCTCCCGTGGGCGCTGTCCGCACGATTTGGGAGAAGACTGGATGGAAGAATGAAGACGTCGACCTCTACGAACTCAACGAAGCTTTTTCGGTGCAGGCGCTGGGAGTGATGCGCGAGTTGGGTCTGAGTTCCGACAAAGTCAACGTGAACGGCGGAGCGGTGGCGATCGGACATCCCATCGGCGCCAGCGGCGCGCGCGTGCTGGTCACTCTGATTTATGAAATGATCCGCCGCGACGTGAAGCGCGGCATCGCAGCCCTGTGTCTGGGTGGAGGGAATGCCGTCGCGATGGCGGTGGAGCGCTAAACTTGCATTCGTGCGGAAAACGCCGATCGGCAATGAAGAGAAAACGCGACCACACACTCAGCGCTTGTCATCCTGAGCGAAGCGAAGGACCTATGGAGTTGTCTGCAGCCCAATGCCGCCGGCAAAATGCGTGGGTCCTTCGCTTCGCTCAGGATGATAAGGTGTTGAGGGCAGTTCAGGACCGTTGATCCGCGCAGTTGCTCACCCCAGCGCCGATATCGGCAGCGTCACCGTGAATACCGATCCGCCATCAGGAGAGTTGGCCGCTTCCACGCTGCCGTTGTGCTCTTTCATCACCGACTTGCAGATGCTCAGGCCCAATCCTGTGCCGCGTCCCGGCCGCTTCGTCGTATAAAACGGATCGAAGATGCTCGACAGGCTTTCCTTCGGGATTCCAGGCCCATCGTCGTGAAAGCTCACCCAGACGGAATTGTCACCTTTGCCTAATCGAATTCGCAGCGTGCCTTTATCCCGCGCCTCGCGGATCGCCTGCTCGGCGTTGACGATCAGGTTCAGAAAAACCTGCATCAACTGGTGCGGATCGCCGAGGGCGTACGGCACTCCCGCCTCTTTCAAGAAATCGACCGTAATATTGTTCTTGCGCAACGAATAGGCGTGCAGATTCAGGGTGCGCTCCACCACTTCCACCAGGTTGATGCGGCTTTTCCCGGGAGCGGGAGGGCGCGAGAAATACGTGAGGTTCTGCACGATCTCCGCCGCGCGTCGCGCCTGCTGCTGTAGCATCGCCAGCTGCTTGCGCGATACTTCGTTGGTCTCGGTGTCTTGCAGCAATTCGCTCACGCCCATGATGCTAGTCAAAGGATTGTTAAGTTCATGGGCGACGCCGCCAATCATTGCGCCCATGGCGGCCAGGCGCTCGCTCTGCACCACTTGCTGTTCCAGCTTTCGTTCGACCGTAATATCGCGCACCGAAATAATGACTCCGCTGGTTTTTCCCTCGGCATCGACCAGCCGGCTGCCGGCGGCGCGCATCGTCCGCCAGTCTCCGTCGCGATGCCGCGCTCCGTACTCGGCGGACGCGAAAGCCTCTTTACCGGAAACGACTTCATGGTAGAGAGCAGCCAACTCAGGCGAATGATCGGCCAGCTCAGAAATCTTTTTCCCTAACATCTCTTGCGGCTGATAACCCAGAAGATCGTGAGCCCGGGCGCTTACGAATGTGTAGCGCTCTTCCAAGTCGACCACCAGAATCAGGTCCGGGAAACTTTCCAGCAGACGCCTGCGAAACTCCTCCTGCTGCGCCAGTTCCTGCTCCATCTTCCGCTTTTCCGTGATGTCGACCAGCGTTCCCTGATAGCGGATAATGTTGCCGGAGGCGTCCCATACCGCGCGCGAGGAGTCCAGAAAAACCGCAGCCGTGCCATCCTTGCGCCGCAGTTTGATTTCTCGCGTGCGAACCCCTCCGCGGTCGTCAACCGCCCGCCCCAGCACCGGCTGCCCTGGATCGAAGTTCAAAGCCGCCGGCGCCGCCGCCAAAAGATCCTGCTTCTCCGCATATCCCAGCAAATTCACCAGGGCCGGATTGGCGTCCAGTAAATGTCCCTCGGGAGTGCTGAAGTAGACGCCCTCCTGCAAGGTCTCGAACAGCTCGGTGAAGCGCATTTCTTTCTCGCGCTGCTCGGTCACGTCGCGCCCCAGCAGGCTGGCGCCGACCACCTCGTCGCCTTTGATGATGCCGTTCAGCACACATTCAAAATAAAGCGGCCGCGAGCTGTTTTTTAGCCGGAGCCGTACCGTGCCGGACCATCGCCTTTTTTCCAGAAAGCGCCCCAGGCCGCGTTCCACATCCGCTTGCGTCGGCTCCTCGACCAGATCGTAGATCTTGCGACCGACGAGTTCGGAGTAAGTCGCGCCCGTCAACTCGGTGATGCGACGGTTGACCGTGCGCAGCGTGCCGTCGAGCGAAACCGCGCACGCGGGGTCGTCGAAGGAATCGATCAGTTCTTTGAAATTGCGCTGCGAGCGCAGAATGACCTGGCTGAGCTGATCCAGCTGCTCTTCCGAAGGCGCCGCTCCCACGTGCTGCAACCCGCGCAGCAGGCCCTTAAGTTCGCTGACTTCGCGACGCCGCCCGTAGGCGTAGAACGCGAACAGGATCGTAAGAGCCAGCACCCCGATCGGAAGGGCGCGAAGCGAATACGGGATGTTCTCCAGCCGCTCCCACAGCAACGCGGCCAGCGCGAACGACAGGAAGACCAGAAACAGCAGAACCCATCGCCATAATTGCGATTCTTCTTGTTCCAGATTTCCGGGAGGGCGCGGCGCGGGTGGAGGGTTCAAGGGGTCTGTCGTCATGGGAGAGACTGCCGATCGAAGAAGCCATCTCTATTCTATACGCGCCGGCGAATCAGGTGCGGAACTGCTCTTGATGACCAAGGTTCAACTACCCCGAGAGAATCTGCTCAGATACCTGAGAGTCTTCCTGCCGGAGGTACGAAAAGCGGTGAAAGACCGCCTGTTTTCCACAGACCCGTGGTGACATCCATCACAGCCAGCGCCGCCTTTCCGCGCGTAAGGTTGGCAGTTAGCACATCAGGACTTCGTGTGCCCAAGGGATGGGTGCCCCATTTCTCGCGTCTTCTGCAAGAAGTGGGGATTTGCCGCCGCTCTCTTCATGCTCTATAAGACTCTCAGCGCCGCCGTCTACGGCATCGATGCCAATATTATTCAGGTGGAAGTTGATTGCTCGGGCATCAAGTGCGATCAGGACCACTTCCACACGGTTGGGCTGCCCGACGCTGCCGTACGAGAGAGCCGCGACCGCGTCCGCGCCGCGCTGAAGAACTGCGGCTACGACATCCCGCCCACGCATATCACCATCAATCTGGCCCCCGCCGACATCAAGAAAGAAGGCTCCGGATTCGACCTGCCCATGGCTCTCGGCATCGTCGGAGCCTATGGCGGCCTCACCAAGAAGGAAATGACGGACTGTCTGTTCGTCGGCGAACTGTCGCTCGATGGCGGCGTGCGCGGCGTGCGTGGCGCCCTGCCTATTGCCCTCGAAGCCCGCGGCAAGAAGATCGCCCGGATGGTGGTACCGGAGGCTAACGCCAAAGAGGCGGCCATGGTTTCAGGCCTGGACGTTTATCCTGTGCGCTCGCTGCTCGACGTGATTCACTTCGTGAACTCAGGGAACGGCATCGTTCCCATCAAAGCCGACGGCGACTCGCTGCTGCGCGAGTCGCAGCAGTTCTTTGTCGATTTCAAAGACGTGCGTGGCCAGCAGACCGCCAAGCGTGCCATTGAGATCGCCTGCGCCGGAGGCCACAACATCCTCATGATCGGGCCGCCCGGCTCCGGCAAGACCATGCTGGCCAAGCGCATGCCCACCATCCTGCCGCCGTTTACGTTCGAGGAAGCGCTGGAGACGACCAAGATTCACAGCGTAGCGGGAGTGCTCGACCAGGGTACGGGCCTGGTGGGCACGCGTCCTTACCGTTCACCGCATCACACGATTTCGGACGCCGGGCTGATCGGTGGCGGCGTGATCCCGCGTCCCGGCGAAGTCTCGCTGGCCCACAACGGCCTGCTCTTTCTCGACGAGCTTCCAGAATTCCCGCGCAACGTGCTCGAAGTTCTGCGCCAGCCTCTTGAAGATGGTACGGTCTCGATTGCCCGAGCTTCTATGTCGCTGACGTTTCCCGCGCGCTTCATGCTGGCCGCCGCCATGAATCCCTGCCCCTGCGGGTTCCACAACGACCGCACCCGCGACTGCCAGTGCACGACGCCGATGATCCAGCGCTACGTGTCGAAGATTTCCGGCCCGCTCATGGACCGCATCGACATCCACATCGACGTCCCGGCGGTGAATTACAAAGAAATGCGCTCGACCCACGAGCCGGAGAACTCGGCCACGATTCGCGAGCGCGTCATCCGCGCCCGTCAGAAGCAGATTGCACGCTTTGCCTCATCGCGCGAAAAACTCTACTGCAACGCCCAGATGCACTCCCGCCACATTCGGACATTCTGCGAACTGTCGGTCGACTGCGAGCGCCTGCTCGAACGCGCCATGACCCAGCAAGGCCTGAGCGCCCGCGCCCACGACCGCATCCTGAAAGTAGCCCGCACCGTCGCCGACCTGGAAGAGTCCGCAAACCTGGAACCCAAGCACATCGCCGAGGCAATTCAGTACCGGAGTTTAGACCGCACGTACTGGGCGTAGCGGAGCGACGAAACGGGAAGGGCACTCCTCAGCTTCTGGTCAACAATACCGGCGCATTGCTAGGCTTTTCGATTGACAATGGAGTGCCGCGTGGGTAACATCTGTGGCCGACGTCGGGACGGCCTCCATCCCTTTCCCCAGCCATCCCGGCAGGAATACACTTCCCGCGCTCGTCAATGGTCGGCAGCGAAACTTGACGTTATCTCACTTCTGCTTTGAAGATGCTCTTGCCGTATTCACGATGGGCCCTGTCCGCAACCGAAAGATTCGAGAGGAGATTCTATGAAGTGGATCAATTGGGGAATTCTGATTCTGTGGGTCTTAGTAGCTTCCGCCGCCGTGGCAGCCACGTCGCCACAATCGATTACGGTGGACTGTAACGCCGGTCAGTCGTTAAATAGCACGCTGTCCAAATTGGACAAACAGACGCCGTCCACCGTCTCGGTGAACGGAATTTGCACCGAATACGTTCAAGTCATCGGCTTCGAAAACCTCACATTGCAGGGCCTGGCCGGTGCGACCCTGCTGCAGCCGACCACGGGGGCGGGCAATGTGCTCAACAATCTCCTGTACATTGAGTCTTCGCATAGCGTTACGGTTGATGGGCTCAGCCTCCAGGCGGACACGGTGACCGTTTCGGCAGTCGGCATCGGTCATGGCAGCAGCGACATCCGCTTGCGGCACTTGAATATAGAGGGCGGCATCTTCGGAATCTCTATCTTTGAGCACTGCCAAGTATCCATTGCGTATGTTACGGCACAGGACCCCGGGTTCTCTCCGCTCGGCGTATTTGACCTATCCGATGTACACGTTGAGCGCAGTGCGTTTAAGAGCTCGACCGGAACGTCGTACCAGGTTGGCCTGTTTGTCGGGGCGTCCCATATCACGATGTATGGCACCACCATCAAGAATATGCAGGTGGGGATCGACGGGTATGCTGGTTCCATTATCGACTTGCAAAACTTCGACACCTATTATCCGTTGGGTGGGGCGAGTGATGTGATCATCGAAAACTCCGCAGGAACAAACTACAACGGGGT
>Ga0116217_10004612_pt1 | contig 12250 bp, 10 predicted proteins | sample Sb_taG_6_FD_89697 | JGI IMG/M metagenome (GOLD analysis project Ga0116217, IMG submission 89697) | Peat soil microbial communities from Weissenstadt, Germany - Sb_50d_4_PS metaG | ecosystem: Environmental > Terrestrial > Soil > Wetlands > Peat | place: Germany: Weissenstadt | collected 2010-09-21 | reverse complement strand
GCCGGGGTAGGGATATTACCTTGCGGGCGCTGGCCCAGCGTGTCGTTGAAAATAGCTCCGAACATATGCTGGTGTCCGCCCTCAAGCTCCGGGAGTGCCCGTTGAAGCATGGCCCCCATTTGGTCCGGAGTTCTTACCGTTCCGAACCCGGAGGCTGCGTTGTAAAGGCCATTCTGGAAGGCCCCCACGTTGGCACCATCTGCGGTGGCCATGACGTTTCCGGAGAAGGGAGCCTTGCGAAGCGATTGGCCCATGTTCGCCGAATTTGGGTTCACAAGGTCGGCGGTAGGGACGCCGCCTATGGACGTGATGTCGTCGAAGGCCTGCCGGGTGGCGGGGTCTGTCCATCCTTTGCCGAGGGATAGGAACGTGCGGAACGGCGAGCCGGCTGCTCCAATGGCTTTCCCAATGTAGGGGGCAACAACGTCCATGGACCCCGGGGCCACGGTGTTCCAGGCGGCGTCCTCCACTGCCTTCCCGGCTTGCGTTCCGATCGAGTTGTCTGCCACCGGCTGCCCCGTCAGCCTCCGATAAATGTTCATCCCCTGGTCGTAGATGTTGCCGCCGATTGCGGCACCGCCGCCGCCAGCCGCATAAAGGGCGGCAGGGGCAACCGCGAGATCTGCGCCGCCGGTGGGAGTGGCAGCGGCGGCAATCCCGCCGCCAGCCGCAAGCATCCCGGCAGCCTGGCCTATCCCCGTGGCGACAGGACGCCAGGTGGAATCGGTCTTAGCTTGCGCCTGAAGAGTTTTCCAAGTCTCGTATTTGGCCTGGAGACCTGCCGCATCCTGAGGGGTTATGTTGGCGGGCACAGTGATGGCCGTGCCGTCGTTCATCATCAAGTCCATGGTCCCCGCGTCACCGGACGCCGGGGCCATAACCGAATCCGTTCCAGACCCATCGGCGTTCACATAAGGCATTAAGGCACCTCCATGAAACTCTGTCCGTCGGGAGAAAGCTGGACACGCCTCCCCGTGGGCGTCCCGGGAGGAGAATTGTTCACCGCCTGCCGCATCTGATTCCCCTGGTCGCGCACGTCGCTCCACATCTTCAGCACGGCCTTGTTCTTCTGCGTGAGCTCGGGGTCGTTCGAGGTGTAGGTGTTCAGGGGGATGGCCGCGGCGTCGAATGCGCGGCTGTTGGAGTCCATGACCGGGCCGAGGACGCTCCTGATCTCTGCGCCGTCCATGCTGGCCCCGGCATTCGCCTTGCCCACCAGGGACATCAAGGCTTCGGAGATCCGCTGGCCACCGGCCATCTGGTGCATGGACCCCAAGACTTCCTGGCTTGTTAATTTGGACAGGTCCGTGGCGTTCGCACCTCCATCGATGATCCGTTGCTTGGTCGCAGGGTCAAGAGGAAGCATGTCACCGTATGCGCTCACGACCTGCCCGAGAATTTGCTTTGCTCCACCGGTCATGCCGCCCGCGTCGGCCTTCTGGAGGATCTGGCCTAGCCGCAACTGGCGTTCGGCAAGAGCCTGGACGGCTGCAGGAGCGGCGGCGAGTTCGTCCTGCTTCTGTTTCTGCTCCCCGAGGGCCTGCGCTTCCTGTATCTTTGCCTGCTGGATGTCTTGAGGGGTCTGGAACGTCCCGGCGTCCTTCTGCGCCTGAATCTTCCCCTGCTCCGTCCCCTGGGAAGTCGCCTGGGCAATAGGCCCCGCTCCCTGCTCCTGGGCCTGCACCTTGGCCGCCTCGGTAAGCGCCGTCTGGTACGCGGCAGCCTGGGCGGCAATCTCGGGATGTGCCGCCTGGATCATCTTCAACTCCGTGTTCGCCGCCTCAGCCACGTCGGGGTACATGGCAAGCTGAGGCTGAGCCATGACCCGCGCGAGCATCCCGTTGGGGTTCATGAAATGGGAGATGCCGGGAGGGGCGTTCTGCCAGGCAAGAGGGTTTGCGCCCGGGCCCTGGCCCTGCGGGACTGCCGGTCCGCCAGGCGGTTGCGCGTACCAGGGAGTTTGGCCGCCAGCCTGAGGAGCTGCCGGCTGGCCTGTGGGCTGACCGGGAGGCTGCAAATACCAGGGCTTGCCGGCGCTCTGGTCAGGTGTGGATCCCGGAGTCGGGGAAGCGCCCGGCGAAGGCATGTCGGAGGCGATGTTGCCGCCCTGGGCAACCTGGACACCCTGAGCGGGAGGCATCACCGCCGCGTTGATCATGGCCGGGGTGAAGTTCTTGCTGCCCGTCTCGATGGGGATCATGGCCTGCATCATCTTCGAGCGGACCTGCGGGTCCGAAAGATCAATCGGAGCGTTCGGGTCTACGCCCATGCTCTGAGCAACTTGCTGGATGTACGCAGGCGTGTTGTTCTTGTCCGAGGGGGGCGCGTACCTGGATACCACCCCGGCCACGGTGTTGATGCCGTACTTGCTGCCGTAGGTGGCAAGCTGGTTGGACATGGCCGCCAGCCCGGAATTCATGTCCGGGAAGGTCTGGAAGCCAGTGCCGTCCGAGGTGCGCAGGTTGCCGGGATTGTTCTGCCTGAGCCAGATTGGCGCCGCAGCCGGCGCTCCACTCGGGTTGGTCTGGGCAGCGGGCGTCTGGGCACCCTGGGGAGGTGCGGCAGGTACGCCGGCTCCGGGAGCCTGAGGTTGCTCACCGGTCGGAACAGGCTGCATCAGGTCGTACCGCTGCTGGCCAAGCTTGAGCGCGAGCTGCTGTTGCTGCTGCCCGATCATCTCCTTTCCGATCTGCATGACCAGGTTCGGGTCGTACCCCTGAGCTGCTACACGCTGAATGGCGGCCTGCGTGCTCGCCGGATCCTGCGGGATGCCGTATTGCGCAATCTCAGCGGCTACGGCCTTCTGCGCACCGAGGGCGTACTGCTGTTGCTGCGTCTGCTGGTTCTGCTGATTGATAAGCGCCGCCTGGTACAACGTGTTCCCGAGGTTCGGGGACTGGATGTTGACCGGAGTCGGCGCACTGAGCGGCATTATGGGCATTACAGACATGGTATGTCCCTACTGCTGCGGGTTCGTGGAGCTGGTGAAGTACGCCATGGGGTTGTAACCAAGATTGGAGTTGACTATCGTATTACCTGCGGCCATTGCGGGCACCGGGCTATACGTGTTGTTGTATCCGCTGCCGCTCAGGGCGTTCTGGAGGAGGTAGTTGTTCATTCCGGAGTTCACGGAGTTGCCCACGCCCGTGATCCCGCTATTCAGAGAGGAAGCGCTGTTGGTAGCACCCTGGGCCTGCGCATTACCCGAGTTCGTGGAGGCCCCTGTGATGGCATTCAGATATTGCGTGAAGAGGCTGTTGATGTTGTTTGTTTCGCCCGTCACCACCCCGGCCTGGTTGTAAGCCGAGTTCGCAACGTTCTGAGCGGTGCTGAGGTCCGCGCTTCCCAGGTTGTTGTTGACGTTGGTAATGCCGCCCGCAACGGTTGTCCCCAGACCCGCTAAGCTTGTGTTCAGTCCGGCGATGCCCTGCGCTGCGGTCATATTGGCGTTGCCCACGTTATTCACGGAAGGCTGGCCCGCGTTGATGGCGTTGGTTCCGTAGCCCATCCACTGGCTCAGGGAGTTCGTGGCGTAGTTCTGCCCATACTGCTGTTCCGCCGCCTGCTGACCACCAGAGAAAAGGTTACCGCTGGCTGCCGCCCCTCGGTCCAAACTCGTCAAGCCCTGGTTGTAGTTAAACTGGTACCCGGGCGTATTGGTAATGCTGGACGGGTTTGCGAGGAGATTCTGGACCAGGGAATTTCCTGCGTTGTAGGTCTGGACGCCGGGGTTGTTCAGGTTGGTGACGTTGTTGACGGCGGTGTCATAGGCCTGGATGCCATTATTGAGGGCACTCACACCATTCGAGTAGGCGTCATTCCACGATGGCAGACTGCTCGATATGTCGCCGTAAGCTTGGGCACCTCCCGAATAGAGGGCGTTGGTCGCGGCCTGGTCCCAGCTTGAGGCGAGGCCCGCGCCGCTTTGCGTATTGGAAACCAGGTTAGGCAGAAGGGATTGCCATGACTGGATATTCTGGTCCTGGGCCTGCGACTGATCGTCGGCAGCCTGCTGGGAGGCGCTGGAGCCATTCAAGCCGCCGACCAAAGAGCCCACGCCCGAAGCGACGCCCCCGATTGCTGCGCCGATACTCATTGCAGGACCTCCGCGTGGAGCGAGTCAAAAGGTTTGATACCCCTGCGTTCAAGAGATTTACGCAGGGAAGCGTGCCCCCACCTGGTGCCGATGGTGAACACGTGGGCCCCCCGCTCCCTCGCCCAGGTCCGCATGTGGTCCAGCAAGCGCAAGAACCAGCGCGTCTTGGCCGGGCCGTCCGGAAGCGACGGCAGCATGTGCCACATCAGTTCAGTGGCCATCAGGGTATGCCGGTTCAGGTGGTAGGGATGCAGGACAGCGACACAGGCGCCGGCCACCTGTCCATCCAGATCCACCACGGACACCAGAGCCTCCGGGCTGGGCAAGAGGGAGGTGAAGAGATCGCGGACGGTGTCCTTGTCGATCCCAAGCCCGTGGCCGCTCCAGTGCATGGTGGCGTCGCATTCCATGGAGAGCTCGAGGAGGGCCGGGAGATCGGCAAGCGTGGCCGGGCGGATCATGACAGCACCGCCCCGGTGGACATGGCGATCCAGTTGGTCCCGTTTGATATGTACGGGCCAGCTCCGGCGCTGGCGTTCGTGACCAAAATCATCTGCCAGGCATGGCTTGAGGCGGCGGGAACGTTGGCCTTCAGATATTGAGGCAGCGGGACGGCAACGCTCAGGGCGGTATCGAAGGCCTGGAGGGTCGAGACAGCAGAGGCCGTGCCGGTATACTCAGTGTTCAGGGCCGCAATCTGGGTGTTCAGGTTCGCGTTGCTGGGCGCGATGGCGTTCCCTAGCCGGGCGTAGACGGCATTGAGCCAGGACGCCCACGGCTGGGAGATCGTCCCATCCGGGTTGAGCAGCGGGGATCGCATGGGAGGGGCCGAGAGGGCCGCGATATTGGTAGTGTCAGCCATCAGGATATCCCCGGGTTCATCTCAGCGTAAGCGCCCACGATGACGACCGGCACCGGGTCGGTGATCCTGACCCGGAATTGGCGGCTCCGGAAGCTGCCCAGACGTCTCCAGCGGGCGCGCGCCGTGTACTGGCCTATGGCTCCCAGGCTGACCCAATTTTCGTTGCTCCAGTTGTTCCCGCCATCGTCTGACCACTGCAGAATGGCCTGAGGGTTTCCGCCCAGGACCATGCCGGGCCCGGGAGTCTGACCCTGACCTCCCGGGAGTCCCACGCCCATCTGAAAGTCCACCGTGAGGGACTTCATGGAGATGCGCTTGTTTTCGTTGGAAAGCGGGGCCGATGTCCGGATGCGCTCGATGGTCTTCCCATCTTCCGTGTAGGCGGTCTCGGAAAGCTGGTAGAGCTTGCCGTTCGCCTCATCACCGACGATGTGCATACCGTTGAAATAGGCGTGGCAGTTCGCCCTCCAGCGTCCTTGGCCGAAGCTCTTGCGACGGTGCCACATCTGCGTGGAGCAGTCGTAAACCCACGTCACGCCCTGCGTGGGGAAAGTAAGCACGTAGAAGGTGTGGCCGCCCTGGACGTAGGCGAAGGCTTGGGCGTCCGAGGTCACGGCGTATTGGCCAATCAGGTACTCAAGCGGACGGGTGGAAACGATCTGAGGCTGGAAGCCGTTCGCCCGGACCACCTGAAGCTTGTCCGTCAGCCAGAAGGCCGTGTTGTCCAGGACGGCCACGCTGGCCCGCGCGCCACAACCATGCTCGATGAATATGCCACTGATGGGCGAGAGCGGGAACGTGGGAGCCGCGGCCCCGGTGTCGTACCAGACTTCCGTGGAAACCTGGCCGAAAAGCCAAAGCTCGCGGTGGCACATGAGCATGGCCACGATGTTGTCAGGCCGGCCCATCTTCGAACTGTTCGTGATGCCATCCCAGGTGGACCCATTGTTCAGGGCGCTCAAGTAGAAGAAGTTGCTGTTCGGCTTGGTCACCACGAAATAGCTGTCGAAATACTCGACCTGGTTGGCGCCAGGGAAGTTGGCGTTGACGATCTGGGCGAAGGTTCCCCCCGAGAAGGTGTAGAGGTAACCGTTCGCTCCATCGGCAAGGATGATCTGCACGCCCATGTTCTGAGCCATGGACACCTGCCCGGTGGACGTGACGAGCGTCCCCAGGTTCGTCACAGCCCCGGCCGAGGTCACTTGGTAGAACCCGGGCCCGCACACGGCGTAGAGGTTTCCATCCCCCCCCACGAGCAAGCCCCGCACCTGTCCGCCCGTCGCGCTCAAGGTGGCCCATGCGACCATTCCGGGAGTGCCGACCAGGGCCACGGGGCTTTTGCCGCCCGCATCGTCCTTGACCGGGAACAGGTTCACCAGGTCCTGGCCGTCCCAGTAGGAGGACCGGCCGGTGTATGCGGGGCCTATGAATCCGGGGACGTTCACAGGCCGGTCCTCCAATCGAAGTGGCCGCCGCCGTAGGTCCGGGAGACTGTTCCCACGTAGTCCGAAGACAGGAGCGGCACGGCCTTCCCGTTGTAGCCCTTGATGGCCTTGAGGCTGTCCGCCGCCACGGCCTTGACCTCGGGCGTCGTCTGGACTCCCCACTCGGGAGCCAGTTCAATGGCCAGGTTGTACTTGATGGTCCGGGCATACTCGCCCGGGAGGTTGACCACCGTGTTCAGGCTAGCGATGGAACTCAACCGCTCCCAGGTGGCCAGCTTCAGGGTGTAGATCTGGTCCGGAACCGGATAGAGATAGAGGTTGGAACTCGGGTACTGCTGGTCCCACCACATGGAATTGGGCCTGGCCGACAAGGTTTTGAGCGGGATGGCTTGATAGGCCTCCAGGCTGATCACTGCCACGGGGTAGTCGATGCCGTTAAGCGATGCGATGGAGTCCACCACGCGCATGGGCCGGGTGGGGAGCGCGATAATCTGCCCGGTGGTCGGGTACTGCGTCTGTGTCACGCACGGAATCAAGAGGCTGGACGTGCTCCACGAGTCCAGGAGCATGTTGAGAGCTTCCAGGCCGTCCGCCCCCTCGGCTGAGGTCATGACCTCCCCTGATTCCAGGGCCATGATAAGGCGCAGTGCCCCGGATATGATGTCCGCTGCGGTGGCCATGGATTATTCCCCGCTCCCCAGGCCGGCCGCGATCTTGGCTTGAAGCGTCTCCAGCTTGATATTCGACGGTACGAACATCCCCATGGAGTCCCGGGCGTAGCTGATAAGCTCGTCCCGATTCAGGAAGGACAACTCCTCCGGGAGCACGGGCTTTTTGGGAAAGGGCTCATTGTGCCAGCCATCGGCCAGGGCCGCCTCCACCTCCTCGACGGTGTAGAAGATGCGGGCCTCCTCAGCCGGGTGATAGAGGTAGGTGGGCAAGTCGTATTCGATCTTGCCCTTGACGCTGGTCCCCACGTGGCGGTCAAATCCTGTCATGGTGAGCCGCCTTAGGCGATAACGCCGGTGTCGATGTTTTCCGCCCGGTACCAGGAGACCATCCACACTTCGGCGCCGGGGGTGATGGGCGATGAGGTGGCGTTCATGAACTGGATGGCGATGGTGTTGGGGGCAGAACAACGGCAGTTTCCGATGCTGACGCCGGGGGTATGGCTCGGTTTGTTGGCCTCCACGAAGTCCGTGGGCAGAAGCCCGGGAACCGTGAAGGTCTGCTCGTTGGTGCTGTTGGCCGGGACGGACCCCACGTTGAATGTCAACTGGATGAGTCCGTCCCGTCCTTCTCTGAATCTCGCGCCCATGATGTTCCTCGCTGGCCGGGAGGAGCCAAAGCCCATCCCGGCCCGGTTGTTAGTTGCAGGCGATCCTGGCGGCCCATTGCGGACGAAGAGCCGCGTAGCCGTAGATGATGTCCAGGCGGCAGGGGAACGAATCGGTGTTGATGTCGTAGGCCCTGACGATGCGGAGACTGATGCCCTCGAAGTTCTCCCGGGCCGCGAAGTCCACTCCCTTAGGCACGACCAGGTCGCAGGTAGCGAAACAGAAGGCGTCGCGGTGGTAGGCCAAGGACAACCCGTAGTTCTGGGCGTTTGTGCCCACCTTGGTGATGATAGCCGCGTTGGCCGGGGAAGCGGTCACGTTCTGACGGTTGCCCGAAGTGATGATGCCTGGAGCGATGGCCACGTTGCCCGCTCCGCCAGCATAGGCGCTGGTGACCACGAACTGCTGGAGGACCCCCATGTTGGCCCGGGTCTCCGGATGCACCTTGTAGACGCCGGCGATAGTGATGATGTCGCCAGCGGCGAAGGTGCCGGTTCCGGTGTTCACGGCCAGGTTCATGGAGAGGGGGGAGGATCCCACCTGGCCGGCTCCGTTACCAGATAGGCCGAGTTGTCGGTCCCGGAGGTGAAGCGCTGGAGCAGGGTGTTCTCGTAGAAGTCGAAGCCGCTGGTGCGGCCCATCTGCCCTTCCTTGTACTGCTTGGCCACGGACGCCGAGTCCTGGAACAGGCCCTTCAACTGATCCACCAGGTCCACGTTGTCCTGGGTGTTCAGGATCACCGAGCGATTGGTGTCCATGGGGGCAAGCGCGTCGTTCAAGAGCTTACGGCCCTGAAGCACCTTGTTGAAGGTGATGGCCGCTCCGGGGTTGTTCACCTGGTTATAGACCGAGTTGACCATGGAGAGGGCGTCCGCCTCCACGTTGGCGGCCAGGACGGACACAGCCGGCTCCAGGATACGGTCCGCGAAGTCCTGCAAGCTCAAGGTGAGGTCGATGGAGGTGAACCGGAGGTCCACGCCCTTCTGCGCCGATATGGTGACCGGCGCGGTAATTTCCACGGTGTCCTGCGTGGCCAGCGTGGCTCCGTTGCGGATTACGTACTGGTTGGGGAGACGCACGTTCAGGGTTTGACCGATCTGCGCTTCCTTGTTGGCGAACTGATCGTCATAGGACCTGTTGATCGTCCCGACGAAGTTCAGCTTCTGGTGCAAGATCGCCAGGGCCTTCCTGGTGATCATGGTGGGTGTGAGAATCGCGTTAGCCACGCCGGACCTCCTGAGTCCTACCCTTCAGGGGGAATCACGAGAGCCTTCCCTCGCGCCTCCTCCTGAAAGGGCGTGTTGAATTGTTGTGGGCTATGCGCCCGTCATCTTTTTTGGCTCCGTTTGCGGTCCCATTCCATCCAGGCGTTGATGTCCTTGGGGCCATGCACGGGGTCAAAGGCCTCGGCCTCTTTGCTGCCGGAGCCCACAGTGTTGATGGGGTCAGGAGCGCTCGTTGGTTTCTTGTTCGCCCTGGCGGTCTTGATCCGCTCGGAGATGCGACCGATCTCGATAAGCTGCTCCTCGGGGGACAGCTTAGCGATCCTCCCGGCTTCCTCGGGCTTCTTTCCGAGATAGTAAGCGACGTCGTGGCCGCCTTCGACCCGGACCAACGCGGCACCCATGTGCGGGGTGACCGAAAGGTCTTTGTGGAAAACCTCTTTGAAGTCGGGGTGCGCTTTCTCGGCCTCTTCGAAGAAGCTGAGGGCCTTGGCCTGACGTTCGGCAACGGCGGCCTGTTCCCTCTGGTTGTGGGTCGTCAGCTGCTGGCGAATGCTGGTTTCGTGGAGGGTCTTCTGAGTCGCCCAGATGGACATGGCCGCCATGTACTGGCCCGAGTCCTGGAATTGCTCCGGTTTGGGAGCGGGAACCTGGAATGCGAGATGCGGGGGGATGTCGGCAGGCGGCCCATTGGGGTCCTGGCCGGGCTGAGCGGCACCGGGCTGCCCTGGCTGCGGCTGCCCCTGCTGAGGAATGCGGCCCTCAGCGACGCCCTTCCAGTAAGCGGCCTCGCGGGAGGCTTCCTCGGCCTTGCGCTCGGCTTCCCGACGGTGGAACGTCACCTCGTCGAGACGCTTCTTGGGTATCGTCTCCGGCTCTTCTTTCTTGGCCGCCACCTCCTCGCCCTCGGGCTTGGACTGCTCGCCGTCTCCTGCAGGCTTCTCTTCGGCAGGCTCCGGATCGGAGACCACGCCGGAGATCATCTCCGCGACGGTCAGCTCGCGTTTGGTCGGGCTCGGCTTTGCCCCTTCGGTATTGGCGCCGGAAGCGCCGGTTTCACCCCCGGCGTCAGGTGCTGTCGGTTCTACGATGCTCAGGATGTCGTCATCGGCCATTGGTGCGTCCTCCTGGGACTGGGTTTGCCCGGGATTAAGCGCCCGGTGCGCGTCCGAAATTGTTGAACGGGGGCCTGTCCAGGGCCTCCCGCTGATGATCGGTCTGCATGTGCGCGAACTCTCGGTCGCCTGCGGTCATGAGCGCTTTCTGCTGGGCTGCGCGCATGTCGATGGCTGCCTGGTTAAGCTCTGCGGCGTGCATGTGGAGATCGTGCAGCGCGTTGTGGTGCTGGCCCTGGAGGGCAAGAGCGTCGGACTGTATCTGCATTTGCTTGGCCTGAAGGTCCAGTTGCTGCCCCTGAACGCCAAGCTTAGCCTTTGCGACCTCGGCTTGCGTCCGGTCTGTCACGGCCTTGAGCTTGGCCTGCTCCAGCTGCTCCTGAGGGCTCGGGGGTGCGGGCGTACCCGGGTTGACCACGTTCGGGGGCATCGTGGCCCGGATGCGGTCCGCGATCTTGTCCGAGTTGGGGAAGCTCATCCCCTCCACCACCAAGTCCATGATGGCCGCTCCGGTCTGCGGCACGGCCTGTATCAGCTGTAACAGCGCGTCCGCCTCTTCCAGACGCTGGGAGGCGTAGCTCGGGCCACTGGTGACCACCACGTCGTACTTGCCGGCGCTGAGGTCGTTGAGAGTGATGTCCCCAAGCTTCTGGTTGACCATGACCATGCCGACCTTACCGTCCTCGCCCATGACGCGGACCACGCGCTCCGTGTCGTAGATCTTGGGGATGAGGTCGATGAGGATTGCGCCCAGGCAGCGAATGGCCCGGTTCAAGTTGTCGGAAAAATGGAAATAGGACTTGTCGGCCTGGCGCTGCCGGGAGCGGATGGCCTTCCCGCTCTGCTCGTTGGACTGATTTCCCATGGAGGCGTCGAAGATGCCCATGGTGGCCTTCATGTCGTCAACGGACTGCATACCCTCGGCAATCATGCCCTGAGGGACGTCCGGGGGCATCGTGCGCTGCGGAGGCGGCACGCCCTCCACGTGGGTGTAAGGCAGGATGGCGAGGGGCTCGACGTTGGCATTTTTCCAGACGTCAAGGTGGTCGGCAATCTGCTCCATCGTGGCCGTGAAGGGAGCCTTGGGAGCCAGGGCCAGCAGTTCAGCCCGACGGGAGCGGTCGTAGTTGTAGTATTGCTGCGCGCCCTTGGCGTGGCGGATGAGCCCGGAGAGGATCTTTTTGCCCTCGATGAACATCACCTTGGGATCCACGCGCACGATGGGGATGAAGGCCCCGGGCCAGCGCTGCGGACCCTCCAGAATTTCCCCGGAGGTCATTTTGCACCACATGATCTTTGGCCGCATGACCTTGCGTATGCGGGGTTTTCCGTTTTCTCCCCTGGCAATGAACGGCTTGAGGTTATTTTCCTCGACCTCGTCCATCTCCAGCGTGGAACCGTCCTCCATCTGGGCGATCTCGACGGACTCCTCTTCACGCCAGAAATACTCGGCTACGCGGACAGCGTCTTCGGTGTCCCAATCCTCCTGGATCTGGCCGTCAACGGCTTCCCACTGGCCGAGCGCGTCCGGGTAGCGCTCCTTGAAAGCCTCACGGCTCATCACCTCTTCGATGTGCGCCCACCGGCAGTCGGAGTTATCCGGCTCCACGGCAAAGGGATCCATGGAGACGTTGAACACGTTCCAAATGGGCTTGATGAGGATGTCCTGGTTGAAGCCGTCATCGTTGCTGTAGCGAGTCACCACGCGGAAATATCCGTAGTAACCAGCCGACACGGCGACCTCCCCGGCGTGGTCGTAAGCCACGTCGGCCATGGAGATGTATTCGATGTTCCGGATCAGCCCAGAGAAGATGTCAGCCTTGACGCTGTCGGCCTGGTCGTCCTTGGGAGTGACCTTGATGGCCGGGCGGTTCTGCCGGAGATCGTTGACCACTTGGGCCACGAATACGGGCATGCGGTTGATTGTGATCACCGGCAACTTGAAGAGCTTGCGCTGGTCCAGGACGCCCTTGTCCCACTGCTCATCCCCGCCGTTCAGGAATTTGAGGTCGTTAACCGCGTTCTCGCGGTTCTCCTTCTCGTGATCGTGAGCGATCTTGTGGCGCTTGAGGGACGCGGCGATGATCTTCTTTTCGGCCGCGTCGGAGAGGGTCTTCTTGTAGACCTTCTCGGGGCTGTCGGGCTTGGAGCCCATGACCTCGGGAGCGTTTT
>Ga0116217_10004611_pt1 | contig 12251 bp, 13 predicted proteins | sample Sb_taG_6_FD_89697 | JGI IMG/M metagenome (GOLD analysis project Ga0116217, IMG submission 89697) | Peat soil microbial communities from Weissenstadt, Germany - Sb_50d_4_PS metaG | ecosystem: Environmental > Terrestrial > Soil > Wetlands > Peat | place: Germany: Weissenstadt | collected 2010-09-21 | reverse complement strand
CACCGGTTGAATGGCAAGGGTTGAATAGCTCGGGAGGGAAAAGCATTTTAGGATGTTGTAGAAAGTCCCACCGCATGAAAGCCTCATCCTTGGACGTGCGCGTGGGTGGCGCGACTGCTTGCGCGTATCCACTGTCGTTGGTGAGGAATGTGACAACGGAGGCCTCAACTGGATAACGACAGAGGGTGCGAACAGGTGCATCAGACAACGGATACGACTCGTTTTGCGGGACCCGCATTGCCTTGGAACAACTGCGGCTCAGATTCTTCTTTATATGCACTGCTGACTAAGCGGTCGCCAAACGAATTGTCAGAACCTAAATCGACTAACGCACGATTAAGTATTTGCCATCCTGGGAAGGCGCTGCGAAACATTCCGGCCGCAGTAGCTTGGACTTACATCATCGCCCCAGGTCGCCACGGGTCGACTGCTACGCCCACTCGTACTTTGCTGCTGGGGGCAGTAAAAATGCGCGCCGCAAATTCGAGACGAGCAAGGGAGTCTTGAGTTCAGATTAAGAATGCGGCACCGGATCCGAGTTTGGGGTTTCTTCTGGTCTGAATTGCGGGTGAGATTTTCGACGAGCATTTGGCCGTGGTCCGATATTGTGGCAGGGCATCCGGCCAAATGACTTCAACTTGCCGTAGCCAATGTTGAAGCTTCCGGCGAAAGAAACGGTCGGCAGAATAGCCTGTGGTGCCCAATTGCTGGCTGAGCCCTTCAGGCCCACACAGGGATTCGGACCTCGGTCGTATTCAACGTCCAACTTTTCCAGATGCCCCAGATATAGAAGTCAAGAATTCGAGGGGCGTGAGCAAGGCAAGCGATAGCTTCGCGCTCTACTGGAATTCGATGTTGGTCGATTTCTTCATGAAACGCCTCACTAAGAGTGATGACGTTATCATGGCTTCCAAGTTCCGACTCGCGAAGTACCTCCTATTGAGCCCGTGGAGTTGGCTGTGGCGCCTGACAAAGGTCTTCTGGAGGGATTCAGGCTGAAAGGTGGCGTCTAATACCGTGTTTGTTGTCACCCACGCGGGTATTCTCCTGGACCATAAGTTGGTATCGTGAAGTGCGGCGTTATCCCGACGGTTAAGATCGCAAAACGCCGCCAGTGTTGGGTCCTGGCCGAAAGTGACAGATTCGACTCGGAATAATCCGGGACTCGGAATAACGTGGAAAACTTCGTGGATTCACAGGCCTTTCCACAGGGTGAAGGGCAGCCGACTTTCGGGCTGATTGGACAACCACGAAGCGGCCGTCGTCTGATACCTGCGCGGGGCATTGTGGCCAGAGGAGTTTCACCTGTCCGAGCCAGTGCACGATCTTGTGCCGGAACAGCCTGTCGACTGAGTACTGCGCTGTCCCCAATTGATGACTGAGGCCGTTTTCGCCGAAGATTGGAACTCGAGCGGGTTGGCCATTCATCGTCCAGCTCGCGACGGAGGAAAAACCGTTGGTCGTCGATTTCGGCGGTTCCGGGCGAGGTGCATAATGGGGTGCATATTCGTGCCCGAACTGTAGGGTTGGGTCCGAATGAGAGCCACTGTATCCGACTGAAAAGTCGTGGTTCCGAACAGGGTGAACGGTGGTGCGAGTGTTTTCTAATCCGTGGGTCGGGGGTTCGAGTCCCTCCACGCCTGCCATTTCAATGACTTACAAGAATTCACATGCCAGAAGACAGGCTATGACCAACGGTCCAGAAAACCGTTGTTTGGCGATTCGAATCCTCCCGACCGAGCCGGTTTCTCATTTGTTTCTGCGACTTAGGCGCATATCTTTTGTTCTAACCGGCCCAGAGGTGCACAAGAGGTGCATTTCTAGCCCACAGAATTCGCAGTCGGACTTCGCGGCGGCCGATTCTGGGGTGCATATTCCCGGCATGTCCCCTCAGCCATTCGAGGATGCTCTTATTATTCGCGTCCTCCTCAGATGGATGTCCCAAGCGCTGGCCGGTGTGCCCATTCGCCAGTTCTCATGTTAGGCCGTTATACGTCCAAGTGGAGAGTAGCGCAGACCCAGACATCCCAGAACCCCGTATCCGGGGAGTTTGCATGACTGCTGGTGGGAAGGGCTGTTTTCACCAGCTATCGGCATATGCTGGGCGATGAGGCAGAGCAACTGGCTACCCAAGCCCCGCTCTCCATCAGTTCATGGGTGGGTCTCAGCCGGTGCGGGATTGGTCTCGTCGGCAGGAGCATGCGATTTGGGAGAAGGGCTGGCGGCCGGCCTTGACCAGACGAACATGACACGCCCGCCTGCCTCTTCATCGAATTCGCCCCCGCCCGACTCGAGGCTCAGCCTGATCCCTTCCGTCTGACGTTCTTCAGGTACCTTTCCGAGGGCGCAGTTCACTTGCAGCACCGCAGTTCTCGATGGCCCCCGCCCCCACATCGGAATGAGCTGGATGCGTAATACGGCCAGACCCCCTGCCGGCATCGGACCTGAAAACATGGGCATCCGTCGGGGGCCGAACTCTGGAGGGCCGAATGCTAACCCCGCCTGCATACGCGCCCCCGGCGCGATTCCGTAGGAGTCGAAGCTGACTAGTTCACTCGCCATCCAGATGCCCGTCTCCAGCGAGTTTCCGTTAGGGGACTTGCGGGCGAACGTCCCTGTTGCCGTGACCGACTTGCTTTTGGTATTAAACGTTCCTACACCCCTCATCTCGTAACTTGAGCCATCGGCAGACTTGACTACCGCCGGGCAAGAGGAAGAGTCGCCAGAGTCGCATAGGAAACCTGAAGCGATCAGGAAAATGTAGTACGCGCCATTGTTCTGTTGCGTGGCGGGAATGGCGGCAGCGCAGATGGCAAAGATCGATGCTGCCGCCCAAGTGATGATTCGACTGGAGAACCGTGTCTGGCTTGACATAATTCCTCCCTTGCCTTTGCCGCGGACCTCAAAGGCGGAGGTCCGTGCTACTTGCTATTGGCTTCCTTCGCAACGCGCGCTGCAAGGCGGCGGAATTCGCAGGAAGCCGTGAGGCACATAGTTCGCGTCCAGGTACCATCCCGTGACCATCTCGGCCGGGTTGATTCCCAGCGGTTGGGTGCCATTGACCGCCCCTGCGGCGTCGAACGTGGTGAAGGTGCCATCGCGAGCGCGGACGAAGCCGTGACTTACGCCTTTCGCGTCATAGTAGTTTCCCGTGATCGCCCCGGCCGGGCTGATGGCGAGAGGCCTCGTGCCTTGGTAGGGGCCCGTCCCCGCACCCGGCGCGTCGAACGTGCTGAGGGTGCCATCCCTGGCCCGCAGGAAACCGTGCTCCACAGAATTTGAGTCGTAGTAATCTCCCGTGATGGCGCCAACCGCGTCGATCCCAGCAGGGCTCGGGCTGCTCCCCTCCGGGCCGTCGAACCTGGTAAAGGTACCCTTCGGGTCTAGCAGATAGCCGTGACAGCCGGCGGCGTCGCAGTAAAATCCCGTGATGGCCCCTTCCGCGTTGATGGCAGAGGCGGGCGCAGACTCACCGCCCGGGGCACGAAGCTCAGTGATGGCGCCATCGCGGGCCCGCAGGAAACCGTGAGCTGCGCAACTGGCGTCCCAGTACCATCCGACGATCGTCCCGGCTGGATCGATGCCTTTGGAGAAGACGCCACAAGCCTGGCCTGGCGGGTTAAAGGTGGTAAAGGTGCCGTCGCCCGCCCGCAAGTAGCCGTGGTCCATAAAGCTTGCGTCGTGGTAGTCTCCCGCAACCACCCCCGCCGGGTTGATGACGTAGGCGTCTCGCTCACGAAGGAAGCCATGGAACACCCCACTCACGTCAACATAGCACCCTGTGATCGCGTCATCCGGGTTGATGCTGGTGGGTGCTGTTCCCGTGGTGTAGCACCCACCGGGGGCCGCGCCTGGAGCGTCAAAGCTGGTGAAAGCGCCATCGGGAGCCCGGAGGAAGCCATATGAGTCGCCGCTCACGTCGGTATAAATTCCCATGACCGTGCGTTGTGGGTTGATTGTCGTGGGCGAGAATGCGTGAGGGTAGGAGCCATATGCCGCACCCGGGGGATCGAATGCGGTGAAAGTGCCATCAGGCGCACGCAGGAAAGAATGTCCCACGAAGTTGGCATCCAGGTAATCTCCGAAGACCACGCCTGCCGGGTTGATGCCATCGACGCTCGCTGTAAAGGTGCCCTGGCCGGAGCCGGTGCCCGCATCCGGGGCATCGAAGGTAGTGATGGCGCCCTCGCGAGTGCGCACGAAGCCGTGAGCAATGTTGTCTGCGTCAAAGTAATAGCCGGCGATCACTCCAGTCGGGTTTATGTCCACGGCGAGGGCACCTTCCGGACCGGCGCCGGACACATCGAAAATCGTTAAGACGCCGTCTTTCGCGCGCAGAAAGCCATGAAACGTGTAGCTTGCGTCAAGGTAGGAGCCCGCGATCGCTCCTTCGGAGTTGATGCTGAAACAACGCGTCCCCTGGATGACGCCCGTGCCTGAACCTGGGGCGTCAATGGTGGTGATCGTGCCGTCCTTAGCGCGCAGGAAGCCGTGAAACACGTCACTTGCGTCGACGTACCACCCCGTGATCTCTCCCGCCGGATTGATGCCCGAGGGTCCGGTACCCTGGAAAGGGCAGGTGCCCGCGCCCGGAACGTCGAGCCTAACGATCGTGGCCTCGTGCTCCTTAGCGGTTGCGCAAAGGCTCAGCCCGAGGGTGCACAGTCCCAGGCAAACCGCGGGCAGTGCCTTCCGGCGGGCTAGCGTAGCGGCTGCGCTGACAGCGAGTTTGAATGTCTTGCTGGGTTGTCTTTTCATGACTTTGTCCTCCTCCCGCATCGAATTTGTCTTCCCCTGTTCGCCCCGAGAACCAATCGTGGGGTGCTGAGAAAGCTTTAAGGCATCCAAACGAAGCCGTGAGCCACGCCCGCCGAATCGACGTACGTACCGGTGACGATGCCCGCCGGATTGTCAACTGAAGGGGCCGTGCCCTGGAAAGGACCCGTGCCCGCTCCCGGGACGTCGAGGATGCTGATACGGCCTTGAGGATCCCGCACAAATCCGTGGTAAGCGAAGTTGGAGTCAAGGTACTCACCCGCGACCAGTCCCGCTGGGTTGATCCCCCCAGGTAATGTGCCTTGACCCGGGCCCGTGCCAGCGCCAGGGGCATCAAAGGTGGTAATAGAGCCGTCCACAGTGCGCAGGAAAGCGTGGAGCACGCCGCTCGAATCAACGTACCAGCCCGTGGTCGTCGCCTCTGCATTGATGTTTTCATCTACCGTGCCTTGACCTGCGCCGGTGCCTGAGCCCTCAACATCGAATGTCGTAAACACGCCGTCAGGAGCTCGCACATAGCCGTGATCCACGTTGTTACTATCGACATAATAGCCCGCTATGGTTCCCGAAGGCGTGATGCCATCGACCCCTGCCACGATGGTTCCCTGTCTGGGGTTGGTGCCCGCCCCCGGCGCGTCGAAGCTGGTGAAGCCTCCGTCCGACGCGCGGAGAAAGCCGTGAATCACGCTAGCCGAGTCCGCATAGATCCCAGAGATCACGCCGGCAGGGTTGATGGCCAAAGGTTCGGTGCCCTGATAAAAGCCTGTGCCGGCGCCCGGCGCTTCGAACGTGGTGATCTTTCCGTCCATGGCCCGGACGAAGCCGTGAAAAACGAAGCCTGCGTCGATGTAGTATCCTGTGAGTGACCGCGCCATATCATTGGAGGTGGGAATAGTACCTTGGCCCGTCTCGACTCCCGCGTGCGGCGCGTCGAAGGTGGTGATCGCGCCACCTGGAGAACGGAGGAACCCGTGAAATGCACCGTTCGCGTCAGCGTAGTTTCCCGCGACGGTCCCCGTTGGGCTTATGGTTCCGGCGAAGGTCCCTTGTCCGGAGGCCGTGCCGGCCTCGGGGACGTCGAAGGTGATGATGGTCGCTTTTCGACCCTGAGCCGTTGCGGAAACGCTCAGGGCCAGCATGCAGGAAACCAGGCACAGCCACAACATTCCCTTCCGCCTCGCTGTGGCGCAAAACAACGAGAAAACAAATTGGTCGTTCATGGTTTTTCAGCCTCCTTATGCGATGTGGTTTAGTCGTGACCCCGTCACCTGTATAGGCGGGAAATCGCGGGCGGAACTGGCAAGGTATTTTATCCACTTTCCCGAAACCGCGGTGCGTGGCCTGGAAGGATTGTGTTAGAATGCGGCGCAAGGGTCCAGATTTCAGAGAGGCAGGGGCTTATGGCGCCAAGGTCACCGCGTGACGTGACCGCTCTCCTTCTCGCTTGGGGCCAGGGTGACGAAGAGGCCCTCCAGGAATTGGTGCCTCTCGTGCACAGCCAATTACGCCAGGCGGCCCGCTGGCAGATGGCGCGAGAGCACCCTGGGCACGCCCTCCAAACCACCGCCCTCATTCATGAAACCTACCTTCGCCTGGTCGATGTGCGGCGGGTGAAGTGGCAGAATCGGGCCCATTTCCTGGCAATTTGTGCGCAGTTGATGCGGCGCATTCTGATCGACTACGCCCGCTCCCGCGGTTACCAAAAGCGGGGAGGCGCCGTGCCCCATGTTGAGCTGGACGAGGCCGCGCAGGTGGGCGCGCAGCCGGACTTTAACCTGGTAGCTCTGGACGAGGCTTTGGACCGGCTGACGCAAGTGGACGCGCGGAAGGGCCGGGTGGTCGAATTGCGCTTTTTTGGCGGCCTGGATGTGAAAGAGACTGCGGAGGTTCTGAAGGTTTCCGTCGACACGGTGATGCGCGACTGGGGTCTCGCCAAGGTTTGGCTGCTGCGCGAACTTCGCGGAGGCGCCCGTCATGGAGCCTGAGCGTTGGCAACAAATCGAGCGGCTGTATCACGCCACTTCCACGCTGGCGGCCGACCAGCGGGCGGCGTTCCTCCATCAAGAGTGTCGAGACGATGAGGAACTGCGCGCCGAAGTCGAGTCCCTGCTGGCGTGCCAGAGCGCGGCAGCGGACTTTATCGAGTCGCCCGCCTTCGACGTGGCGGCCCGGCTGATGGCAGAAGCAGAACCCGCTGAGCAACCGGCGGACCCGCTGACCGTGGGCGCCCTCCCCTCTCGCTTCCGAATTCTAGAGAAGCTCGGTAGCGGAGGGATGGGCGTGGTATACAAAGCCGAGGACACCAAGCTCGGCCGCCGGGTGGCGCTGAAATTCCTGCCCGAGGCGCTGGCCAAGGATCGCCAAGCCTTGGAGCGCTTCCAGCGTGAGGCCCGCGCCGCCAGCCCGCTCAATCATCCCAATATCTGCACAATCTACGACGTCGCTGAATTCGAGGGGCGCCCCTTCCTTGCCATGGAACTGCTGGAGGGGCAGACGCTCAAACATCACATCGAAGGCAGGCCGCTAAAGACGAATCAACTACTCGAATTGGCAATTCAAATTGCCGATGGGCTGGACGCGGCGCACTCGAAGGGCGTTATTCATCGCGACGTCAAGCCGGCGAACATCTTCGTCACCACGCGCGGGCACGCGAAGATTCTGGACTTCGGCTTGGCAAAACTGACCGCAGGGGTAGGCCTGGTGCCTGCCCATGACGGGTACCCAGAAGGGGGACCCCTACCGGACACCCCCACCGCTGCCAGTGGCGTCCATCATCTGACCTGGTCGGGCGCCCTGATGGGGACGGCAGCCTACATGTCCCCGGAGCAAATACGGGGCGAGCGGGTGGACGCACGCACGGACCTTTTCTCGTTTGGGTTGGTCCTGTACGAGATGGCGGCAGGGCATGCGGCGTTTTCGGGTGAAACGATTGCAGCCGTCCATGACGCCATACTCCGGCAAGCTCCAAGGCCGGTGCGAGAATCAAACCCCGATTTGCCGCCCAAGCTCGAGGAGATCATCAACAAGGCGCTTGAGAAAGACCCTGACCTGCGCTACCACGGCGCCGGCGATCTGCGCGCCGACTTGAGCCAGCTGAAGCGCGACACGGAGTCAGGCCGTGGTCGTAGCGAGGCCGGCCCGCCCCGGCCTGTTGGAGTCTCGGCCGCTGACGCGGGAGCGTCCCGTTACCGCCCAGAAGAAGAACACGGGCAGGAGGCCCGTGCCAGAGAATGCGGGACGCCCTCGCTACATGAGGCGTCGGCGTTACGAAGGCCATTGCCGTTGATTGTGGCTGCCGTTGTGTTGGTTTTGGCGGCGGGTGCGGGCGTTGCCTGGTTTGTGACGCACTACCGCCACCCGCCAACACAACTGGCCGAGCGGCAACTCACCGCGAATCCTCCCGAAGATAATGTGATGACCGCGGCTATCTCCCCAGATGGGAAAGACATTGCTTATACCGATCACGTAGGTCTCTACCTTCGTTCTATCGATTCGGGAGGGGTTCGTGCCATATCTATTCCGGACGAGTTTCGGAATCGCATCGGCAACCTCGAGTGGTTCCCGGGGGGCGGGAAGTTGCTGGCTGAGGTCGCGGGCCTTAATGGCACCGGCATCGATCTGTGGGTGATGACGACACTCGGAGAGGCAGCGCCGCGCTCACTGTACCGACGCGCCGGGCAGCCGGCAATCTCACCGGACGGAAGGCTGGTGGCATTCGTAAGGAGCAAGCTTCAGGGCGAGCTTGACAATCCTGGGGCGGTCTGGGTAGGAGGAGTTAACGGCGAATCGCCGCGTCAGCTCGTAACCGAGCCAGCGCCCGGATGGTTGTCAAGTCCAGTTTGGTCGCCGGACGGCCGCTGGATCGCCTACGCCAGGATTTCGACGGCCCCAGGGTTCGCTTATGCGAGCGTAATCGAAGTCCGGCCTGCTGCCGGCGCGGGGCCCTCAAGAACTCTCGTGTCTTCCGCGAACTTACCCGCATCAAGCTCGCCTTGCGGTTACTGGGCTGACCCCTGCCTGCGCTGGTCGCCGGATTGGCGGCTAGTCTTCTTTGTCCACGAGGCCGCCCCACCGCCTTCAAATGAGCGAGAGTACAGCCTCTGGGGGATCTGGATGAACCCTCGGACAGGCGCAGCCTCCGCGAAACCTGCGCGGATGGCGCGTTGGGGCGAGACTCCAGGCCTGCCTGGCGACGGCTTCGAGGCAACGAGCCCGACCTTTGCGGCAAACGCCAAGCGCCTCTCCTTTATGAAGGGCTATTCTTGGACGGATGTCTACTGGGCCGAGCTCGCTCCGGACGGCACCAGCATGAAGCCGGCCCGGCGCTTCACGCTCGATAATCGGGGAGGAAGCGTTCCCTTCGGCTGGACCCGGGACAGCAAGGCCATTATTTTTCGATCAGGCAAGAGCGGTAAGCAGGAAATCTTCCGGCAGGGTTTGAACCAAACCGTCGCAACAGCCATTCTGCAATGTCCCGGGAAGGAGTGCTACAGCGCCGCCCTGACCGCCGACGGGTCCTGGACGCTGTATACGGAATCGACTCCCGCGCTGCCGGGCGTTCCTCCTCCGCCGTCCCGGCTCATGCGCTGGCCCGTTGCTGGGGGCTCGCCGGAGATGGTGCTCGAAGAACCCGGGGGTGATTGGTGGGCATATGCGTGCCCGGTCAAGTCAGGCTCATGCGTCTTTAGTCGCTACCAAGGCAAAGACCTCGTTTTCTACAGACTTGATCCCACCTGGGGCCTGGGGGAGCAGCTAGGAAAGATAGAAGTTTCCCCGAACCGGGTTGCCGAGTGGAACGTCTCGCCCGACGGCTCACGGCTGGCTCTGGTGGGCGGCGCAGACAGGTACCAGGGGCGAATCGAGGTGTTGAGCTTCGGCGAACGTACCTGGCATGAGGTTCCCGTTCAGTCGGGGTGGGGAGTCCTCCAGTCGATATCCTGGACGGCAGATGGTAAAGGCTTCTTTGTGACCTCCTCCTCCTGGTCGCGAGACTCGAACGGCTTGCTGCACGTCACCTCCAAGGGGAAGGTGAGCCCGCTGCTGCGCAGCCCCGGTGTGCAATGGCTGTGGGGTCCTGTGCCGTCTCCTGACGGCAGGTATCTAGCCTATATGGCTAATACGACGGACAGCAACGTCTGGATGCTGGAAGGTTTTTGAATCAACCCACTGCGCTCTGGATTCCTCGGGGGCTATGGGGAAGGCTTGCTTTTCTCTGTTTCGAATTACGGTCAGCGACAAACGTGCGCCCACCTACTTCGCGTCCCCCTAAGTCAGGTAGCTTGCGCTTGATTCTGGACTACCGCTAGCGCGAGACTGCGGCCCTTTCCTATGCGATTGCAAACCAATCGGCACCGGTAACCAGCCCACCTGCAGGAACAGTGGTACGGCACGAACAACGGGGTTTACGGAAAGCAAAGGGATGTTCCTCCATAACTGTTGGAAATCCCCTTCCCACCACTAACTCCCTCGCGCCCCGTCAACGTAGTTTGTGCAGGCCTTGCACTGGCGGGGTTTGATCGCGAGCAACGTCGTGAAAAGGCTGAAGAGGATGGAATCTCCGGTAGTCGAAATCGTGGCAGGGCACTCTGGCCAGAGGGCCTTGACCTGCCGGAGCCAGGTTTCGATTCAGAACCGGAAAAGTCTCGGCTGCAGGTATTCAGCGCTTCCGAGTTGCTCGCTGAGACCGTTCGGGGCAAGGAGCGGAACCGAAGCCGGACGACTTTTAACGGTCCAGCTCTTCCACACAAGCCACATGTAAGAGTCCAAGACCCCGGGTGCGTGCGCCAGGGCCGCGATGGCCTCGCGCTCCACGGGGATGCGGTGCTCGTCAATCTCACGGTAGAATGCCTCGCTAAGGACGATTTCATTCTCGAAGGTTTCGTGCGCAGGTACAGGGGCTTCGTCGCGATTGTTGAACCAAAGGTGCATGCGATCAAAAAAGTGAAAGCGAGAGAAGTCCATGACTGGCGTTTTGTCAGGTTGTTGTTCGGTGACGAAGAAAATCGTGGCGGCAAAGACTCGCTGGAATCCCTCGACCATGCGGCGATAGTGGGGGCCGTCCTTGGGCAGCGAAAGAATTCGAGGATTTGGGCGGCAGATTCAGAGTGGATGGCACGGGTATTTTGTTTCACCGCGAGGGTAGCGACCCAGATGGGAATCAAGAGGTCTTGGCCGTAAGGCAGGCCGAACCGAGGATGAGCCGTGACTTTAAGAGAGAAGCGGCCGTTACGCCGAGCGTGAACGAGTTGCCCGCTGGGAGGCCGGCGCAGGGGAATGGCGACTATGTCTTTCAAGACATAGTCGCCATTCGTTCACGTTCTATTTGCCGGAGTCGAGGGTGCGAGAGAAACAGTGGAACCACTAGCACCGGGCGGGACGTGTCCGTCGTCTGGGTGCAGTGGAATCTCGGTAACGCCTGAGACGGCGTTCGGAATGGCAGTGGGCGGTGGTCTCGACCTCAAGGTCCGCAAGCACGTATCGGTTCGACTCATCCAGGCCGACTACATCCGACAAGGCTTCAGTCTCGGTGGGACGAACAGTCCTCGCATTTCTGCCGGTGTCGTGTTCCGACTTGGAAGGCCATGACTGGGTCCCGCTGCTAAGCTCAAGCGCCCGAGACTACAATGCGGCCGGTTCAGAATCCCTGGGCTCTTTCATGTCAGCATTGCAATTCATGGCTCCGGCGTCCCTCCAGGTTTGGAGAGAGGTGGAGCGGCAATGGGCGGGCAAGTCGAGCCTGGCGGATGTTATCCGCTCGAAGCGGCAGCGGAGTTGAGTCGCCGACATTGTCGCACGGGCTGCGCAATTTGAATGCCACGAGTGGGCGGTCTCAAGTTCTCATGCCGCTCAGTGGCAACGGCATGCTTCTCCTTGCAGCCCCTCGATGCCTTCCTTTGCGATTAAGGGGACCATGGCCAATGCGGCCGCCGGGTCCGCCTACCACATTCCGAAGGCGGCGTTCAGCACCAAGCCTGCCAGCACGATGGCCGAGAGCCACATGCAGAACTGGCTCTGCTTGGAGTCGGCCTGCATGGCAGCGCTCCCGAGCCGCTCGCCCACCTTTCGCTTGGCGTCTGCGAGCAACGGCATAACGATGATGGAGGCCGAAGTGACCGCAATGCCCAAGCGCAAAAGCCACTCGGAGAGGTTTTTCCGTTTCCTTATCACTGGGATCAAAGCCCCAAAAGATGTTCCGCGTTGCCGGACGCGATGCGTTCCCGATCGGCGTCGCTCACCGGAAGCTGATCCAGGAAAGCCCGGCCTTTCGCCATGGAGGCGTAAGGGTAGTCGGTTGAAAACATGATCCTGTCGACGCCGACCTGAGCAACAGAATGAGAAACAGCTTCGTGAAATTGGCGTGTCAAATGAGATATTATCTTATATATTGTCAATAACTTACATATATTTCTAACGACTAACATCGATCTCGATACGTCAGGGTCCTCCCAAATCTCGGTACTTGCGTATGGCGTGGT
>Ga0116217_10004609_pt1 | contig 12257 bp, 13 predicted proteins | sample Sb_taG_6_FD_89697 | JGI IMG/M metagenome (GOLD analysis project Ga0116217, IMG submission 89697) | Peat soil microbial communities from Weissenstadt, Germany - Sb_50d_4_PS metaG | ecosystem: Environmental > Terrestrial > Soil > Wetlands > Peat | place: Germany: Weissenstadt | collected 2010-09-21 | reverse complement strand
CAACTCATCACCGACGTTCGGCATCTCCGTACGGTGCACGATCTGCCCAAAGGTGGACGAGCCCCGATCCACATCGACAACCGCGATGAAATCCGGCCGATCGATCCCCGTCCCCTCATACAAGGCCGCCACATACACAAACTTCTCGGGAGGCTGCTCGCGAGCCACCGCCGGCGACGCGTAGCCGGGCCCCGCATGCTCGTGGTCGTCGTGTGCGTGCGCGCTCATGGACGGGCTCCTTCTGTTCGGTCAGTGCCTTACAACCGCAGCGTAATCGAGCCCAAGCTTACGGGCTCGCCAATCCCAACAATTTTTATAGAGATTATCTGAGGACGGTTGACCATAGGCGGCAGAATCGCCATTGCCACACTGTCAAGGCACGGCGCCCGCTCGCGGCGGGCCGGACCGCCGCGGGCGGGACACGAGGGGGCGCGGGGGCGACGCGATCAGGGAGTCCGCGGGGAGCGCGCGATCACCCACGTGCGCTGCGGTGCCTGCAGCACCGCGACGCGCTGCCCGGCGCTGAGCGCCGACAGCGTCGACGCCTGGCGGTTGTCGCGCACCTTCGCGTCCGACGGGATCGTCAGCGTCACGGTCTTGTAGGTGGCCTTCTTGGTCCCCTCGCGAATCGCCAGCTGCTGACCGTTCACCGACTGCACGAAGCCGCGGTCGACGGTCACATTGACGAAGCCGCTCTTGGCGGCCACGACCACGTTCGCGTGCACGGCCCGGCGCTCGAGCGCGGGGGCGCCGGCGCCGCGGACCCGACCCGCCTTCCCGGTCCTCGATGAGGTCGTCGTCGGAGCGCTGCTGGCCGCGCCGGCCGTGGCGATCGCGCTCCCGGCGGCGCCGATCGCCACGCACGCCGCCGCGACCGTGACGAGCTTCAAGTGTTTACGCAGGTATGTCACTTCAGAACCTCCCGTGTTCGAATGGATACCGACACGCTGGCAGACGCCTGCAAGGTGACGGTCAGGTAAAGGTCAGCTGCGTGTAAAAAGTGCGGCGCCGAGGTCGCGCTGCGCCCCTACGATTTCCCCATGCCGGCCACGATCCTGGTCGTCGAGGACGAGCCGAACATCGGCGCGCTCGTGTGCACCTACCTCCGGCGCGAGGGTCACGAGGTGCTGTGGGTGCGTCGCGGTGAGGACGCGCTCGTCGAGCTTCGCCGCCATCCGGTCAAGCTCGTGCTGCTCGACATACGGCTGCCCGGGATCGACGGCTTCGAGGTCTGCCGCCGGATCGGCGGGACCGTCCCGGTGATCATGCTGACGGCGCGTGACGAGGAGGCCGACCGCGTCGCGGGCCTGGAGCTGGGCGCGGACCGCGCGACGAGCTGCTCGAGTCGGTGTGGGGTTTCGTCTCTCCGGGCGAGACGGCGACACGGGCCCCGGGCTCGACCCCGAGGACATCCCCCGAGCCTTCGAGCGCTTCTACCTGTACGGGCGCTATCGAAGCGAGCGGCCGGTCGGCTCCGGCCTCGGTCTCGCGATCGTGCAGGAGCTGATCTGCGCGATGGGCGGAACCGTCGAAGTCTCGACGCCGCCGGGTGGCGGCGCCGAGTTCAAGATCCGGCTGCCGTCTATACCGGCACGCTCCGCTCTGCCAGATGCTGTCCGACCTTCCGCTTGACCCGCTGGAGCGCGTTGTCCACGGTCTTGCAGTCGCACCCGATCCGCCGGCCGACCTCCTCGTAGGAGTGACCGTCGAGGTACAGGGCGAGCACGCGGGACTCGAGCTCTGACAGCGCGGTCGAGATGCACGCCACCAGCGCCCGCAGCTCCTCCGAGCTGATCACCTGGTTGACCGGGTCGTGGACCGGCGATCCGGGGATGATCTCGTCGAGCGTCGGCTCGCCGTCGGCCGCGGCGGCCGGCGAGCTCGAGAACGACACGTACTGATTGAGCGGCGAGTGCTTGTTCCGCGTGGCCGTCTTCACGGCGGTGATGATCTGGCGCGTGATGCACAGCTCGGCGAAGTTGCGGAAGCTCGACTCCCGGTCGGTCCGGTAGTCGCGCACGGCCTTGTACAGGCCGACGAGGCCTTCCTGGATAAGGTCGTCGGCGTCTCCGCCGGCCAGGAAGTACGAGGAGGCCTTCAGGCGGACGAAACCGTAGTAGCGGCGGACGATGCAGTCGTACGCAACCGGGTTTCCCTGCTTGGCAAGGGCGATCAGATAGCCATCCTCAACTTGAAGTTGAGGGTGAGAATACGGGGACAGCCGTGCCACGAATTCCCCCTTCTCGACCCTTCGAGGGATCGGTCAGAAGTCGTGGCGCACTACCTCCCCTGGCGCCGGATGTGCATTGAGTTGAGGCGCTACCGATGTCCGGCGCACCCTCCACAGCGGGTAAGGCTAAAGCTTTACTCTACCGTTACTCTCCCGCGCGGGAGCTTTGCAGAGGCCCGCAGAGATGTCAAGCGGCAGGTAGGAGCTCGGGGCCGTTCGGCCCGTCGCGGACCTCCCAGCCGTGCGAGCGGATCTCGTCGCGCAGCCGGTCGGCCTGGGCGTAATCCCGCTCCGCGCGGGCGCGTTCTCGCGCCGCGGAGAGCTCGACGACCTGGGCCGGGGCGTCGACCGTGGCGACGTCGAGCAGGTTGTCGAGCGCGAGCACGCCCAGCATCTCGCGCAGATCGGCGTCGCCGGAGCCGGGTTCGCCGCGGTTGGCCTCCCGCACCCACTCGAACACGGCAGCGAGCGCCGCCGGCGTGTTGAAGTCGTCGGCGAGGACGTCGAAGAACCGCTCGCGCAACGGCGTCGACCAGGCCGGCGAGGGCCTGGGGACGAGCCGGCGAGCCGCCTCGGCGATCCGCTCGACCCGAGCGTGGGCCTCGGCGAGGCGCTCGTCGTCGAACTCGACCGGCTGGCGGTAGTGGCCGCCGCAGAAGTACATGAGCAGCGCATCGCGCCCGTAGGCGTCGAGCGCCTGGTGGAGCAGGAAGATGTTGCCCACCGACTTGGACATCTTGGCCTGGTCGAGCCTGACCATCCCGTTGTGGACCCACAATTTGGCCAGCGGCGCGCCGTGGGCGGCGCATGTCTGCGCCGCCTCGTTCTCGTGGTGGGGGAAGATCAGGTCCACGCCACCGCCGTGGATCTCGAAGCCGATGCCGAGCAGCTGCTCGGCCATCGCCGAGCACTCGATGTGCCATCCCGGCCTGCCCCGCCCCCACGGCGCATCCCAGGCCGTGTCCTCGCCGGGCTTGTGCGCCTTCCAGAGCGCGAAGTCGGCCGGGTCGCGCTTGCGCTCGGCGCCCTCGACGCCCTCGCCCTGGTCCATCTCGTCGACGTCGCGGTGCGACAGCTCGCCGTATTCCGGGTAACTGCGCACCGAGAAGTAGACGTCGCCGTCCACGGCATAGGCATGACCGCGCTCGATCAAGTCCCCGATCAGCTCGACGATCTCCGCCATCGTCTCGCTGGCTCGCGGCTCGTGGTCGGGCCGGCCCAGGCCGAGACGGTCGGTGTCGGCGATGTAGGCGTCGGTCATCTGGCGCGCCAGCTGCTCGCTCCCCACCCGTGCGGTCAGGGCGGCGGCGTAAATCTTGTCGTTGACATCCGTTATGTTTGCAACGAATGTGACTTTGTAGCCCTCATGGACAAACAGGCGCGCCAGCAGCGAAAAGACGACGTAGGGCCGAGCGTTTCCCACGTGGATGCGGCCGTACACGGTCGGGCCACAGGCGTAGATCCGAACCACGCCATCGGCGTTCTGCTCCACCGGAAGCACCTGGCTGGTGCGCGTGTCATGCAGGCGAATCGTCCTCCGCACGGTCCGGCAACCCTAGCGCCAGCGGGCGCGTCTGGCTGGGCGGCTCGGTAGGGTGGCCGGCGTGGCGGGGAGACCGTCAGCAAACGAGCGACTGATCGCTGTCGAGCGGGCGTTTCGGTCGCTCCCCGACCGTTATCTCGGCGCCGATCCGGGCTTCGACGCCACGTACAACATCACGTTGTGCGATCTCGGTCACACCTGGGAGGTGCGCTGTACGACCGGTGCCGCCCGAGTTCGCAAGGGCGGGTCTCGTCGGAACCCCGACGTGACGATCTCCACCGATGCCGGGACTTGGCTACGGCTGCGCCGCGGTGAGCTGTCGGGCATCGACGCGTTTCAGCAGCGTCTGCTGGGCGTGCGCGGCAATCTCGACTATGCGATCGCGTTCGAAGGGATGTTCCGGCTGGTCGGCGGCCGCCCGCCGCTGCTGGAGATCCACGACATCCCCGTCGGCCGCCATCGCGTGTCGACGCTGACGATGGGCCGCGGACCCGACGTGCTCCTGCTCCACGGCCTCGGCGGGACGCGGGCCTCGCTGTTCGAGACGGCCGCGGCGCTGAGCCGCTCCTACCGCGTGCACGCGCCCGACCTCCCGGGCTTCGGCTCCTCCTCCAAGCCGGCGCTCGGCGGCTACAACGCGCGCTGGTTCGCCGAGATCATGTTCGGGCTGATGGATCAGCTCGAGATCCAAGGCGCCCACGTCGTCGGCAACTCGATGGGCGGCCGCGTGGCAGTCGAGATGGGCCTGACGGCGCCCGACCGGATCGGCGCGCTCGGACTGCTTTGTCCGGCCGTAGCGTGGATCAAGCGCGGGCTTCACCCGATCGTGCGCCTGCTACGACCCGAGTTCGGGCTGCTCCCGCACACGTTCCGCAGGTCCGTCGTCGCGTCGCAGTTCTGGAGCATGTTCCACGACCGCGACCTCATCGATCCCGCCGTCGCTGACCTCGTGGTCGACGAGTTCCTGCGCATCTACCACACCGCCGGCGCCCGCTACGCGCTGCTGGCGAGCGCGCGCAACATCTATCTCGAGGCGCCGTTCGGACGCCACGGGTTCTACCGCCGGCTGGCCGACCTGCGCCCACCGGCGCTATTCGTGTGGGGCAGCCACGATCGGCTCGTGCCGCCGGCGTTCTCGCCCCACGTGCGCAAATGGCTGCCGGAGGCCGAGCAGGTGACGATCGACGGGTGCGGCCACGTACCGCAGGTCGAGCGAGCGGAGGAGACGAACGAGCTGCTGCTGAACTTCTTCAGCCGGGCGCAGCTCGCGCCCGCAATCGCCAACGGGGGATACCGAGCGGACACCGAGGCCGCCTGACGCCCCCGATCCATGGCCCAAGCCGACACGACCAGGTCCTCCCGTCGCAACGGTCACGAGCCGGCCGCGGCGGTCGACGATCCCGGCGCCTCGCCGCCGCGGTCGTCTTCGCTCGTCGACAAGGCGTGGCGTGGGCTCGGCGGCATCGTCCAGCGGCGGATCCCCCGCGCTGACCTCGACGAGCGCGACCCCGACTTCATCCGCGAGCAGCTCCCGCTGTTCTGGCTGTTCTCGAGCATCTGGTTCAGGGGCGAGGTGCGCGGGCTCGGCAACATCCCCGACGAGGGCCCGGTGCTGCTCGTCGGCAACCACTCAGGCGGGAACATGATTCCCGACACGATGGTGTTCACGGTCGCGTTCAGCACCTACTTCGGGGTCGAGCGGGCCTTCTACCAGCTCGCCCACAACCTCGTCCTGTCGATACCCGGGCTGAGCTGGCTGCGGAAGTTCGGTAAGGTCGCCGCATCTCCGAACAACGCGCGGAAGGCGCTCTCCTCGGGAGCGGCGCTGCTCGTCTACCCGGGCGGCGACTACGAGGTCCATCGGCCGAGCTGGCAGGGCAACCGGGTCGACTTCGGCGGGCGCAAGGGATTCATCCACCTCGCGCTCGAGCAGGAGGTCCCGATCGTCCCGGTGGTCGCGATCGGCGGTCAGGAGACCGCGCTGTTCCTGACTCGCGGCGAGCGCCTCGCGCGGCTGCTCGCGCTCGATCGCCTGCTGCGCCTCAAGGTGCTGCCGATCTCGCTGTCACTGCCCTGGATCGTCAACGTCGGCGACTTCGGCCACATCCCGCTGCCTGCGAAGATCACGATCGAGACGCTGCCGGCGATCGATCTGCGCGCCGAGTTCGGCCCCGATCCCGACGTCGACGAGATCTACGACCATCTGATGCGGCTGATGCAGGACGCTCTCGACGCGCTCGCCGCCGAGCGCCGCTTCCCGGTGCTCGGATGAGGATCAAGGACGACACCGTGATGGCGGCGCCGGTGCAGGCCGTGTGGTCGGTCATCTCCGACCCCGAGCGGGTGCTCGGCTACATGTCGGGCGTCACCCGGTGGGCGATCGCCGGCGACATTCCCGCCGGCCTGGGGGCTCGCTACCGAATGCTGTTCCGGATCGGCGCGGCAGAGGTCGGCGGGCTGATCGAGGTGGTCGAGTTCTCAGCGCCCTACGAGTTCGCCTGGACCTCGATCACCGGACTCGACCAGCGTGGCCGGTGGCGGCTGCGGGAAGCGCCGGGCGGGCGCACGAAGGTAGAGCTCCGCCTCGCCTACGGCATCGCCGGCGCCGGCATCAGCGGCTGGGTCGCCGAGCACATCGCCGCCCCGAGTGTCTCCCGGCACGTGCGCCAGACCCTCCGGCAGCTGGGCCGGCTCGTCGAGCATGAGCAACTGCGCGAGCGCGCGGCCCGCCGGCGCGCCGGCGCGCGCGGCAGCTAGGCGCGCTCGGACCACCGGCGCCCGCACCTCCCCGCGTTCTGGCCTGCATGATCTGCCAATCGGCGCGGTAAAGCATGACCGTGACAGACGACGCACGTGGGGCATGCGCCTCCTGCCACGGTCCCGTCCATGCGGGTCAAATGGCAGGTTCTGCAGGTGATGTCGGCGTGCTGAGGGTCGGGTCGGCGTCGGCGATCCGCACCCGCCCTCCCTCAGGTGCCCGCCGGTCAAGCCGTCCTGCTCGCCGCACGCGGCGCCGGCGGCGCCCGCGGCGCCCGCGGCGCCCGCGTCGAGCAGCGCCTACTAAGCGCCGGCCTTGGTCGCCTGCCAGCGGAACGAGCGGCCGCCGACCTTGACCTCGGGCCCGACCATCCCCGCGGTCTCGAGCCGGCGCGGCAGCGTGTCGGGGTCGATCAGGTTGAGCGTGTCGCCGACGTGGATCAGCTTGAACACCAGGCCGTTGCCAAGGCTGTCGGTGCCCGCGAACGTCCCGCCGGGCCGCAGCACCCGCGCGATCTCCGCGAACGCCCGATCCTGGAGGTCGAGCGACGGGATGTGGTGGAGCATCGTGAAGCACAGCACGCTCGAGAAGCGGCCGTCCGGGTAGGGCAGCCTGGTCGCGTCGCCCTGGGTGACCGAGACCGAGTCACCGAGCTCGGCCCGCAGGCGACGGCAATAGCGCGCATCGAGCTCGAGCACGCTGAGCTTGCCGACCCGATCGGCAAGCACACGCGTGGTTGCGCCGAAGCCGGGGCCTATCTCGAGCACCTCGTCGCCGAGGTCGATCCCGGCCACGCCGAAGGGAATCAGCTCGAACTCCGCGCGCCGGGCCCACCACCCCGAGGAGCACAGGACGTTGTGGACACTGTTCATCGCTCGACCGTAGCAACCGCGAGCGCAGCCGCGCCCTCTCCGCGCCCGACGAAGCCCATCCCCTCTCCCCGCGTCGCCTTGACGCTCACGTGCTCGGGCGAGATCCCGATCGCCTGCGCCAGCGAGAAGCGGATGTCCCCGCGGACCGGCGCCACGTGCGGGCGCTCGATCACCACGGTGACGTCAACGTGCACGACCGAGAACCCCCGCCCCGAGAGCATCCCGACCGTCGTGCGGAGCAGCTCGAGCGAGTCCACGTCGCGGTAGCGCTCGTCGGTGTCGGGGAAATGCTCGCCGATGTCGCCGAGCGCAGCCGCCCCGAGCAGCGCATCGATCACCGCGTGCGTGAGCACGTCGGCGTCGGAGTGACCGGCGAGGCCCTGGTCGTGTTCGATCTCGACGCCGCCGAGCACGAGCCGACGACCCTCCGCGAACCGGTGGCAGTCATAGCCGAGCCCGGTCGTGACCGTCAACCCGCGCCCTCGCTCAGCAGCAGCTCGGCGAGCCTCAGGTCGGTCCGCGTCGTGACCTTGATGTTCGCCGGCGCGGACGGCACCACCTGCACCCTCCCGCCGGCTCGCTCGATCAGCCACGCATCGTCGGTCGCAGCGGCGAGCAGCTCGTCGTCGGCGCCGAGCAGCGCGCGCTCGAGCGACTCGCGGCGGAACACCTGCGGCGTCTGGACCGCCCACAGCCGCGCACGATCGAGCGTGCGCTCCACCGTGCGGCCGTCGTCGCCGACCTCCTTGATCGTGTCGGAGACGGGGGCGGCGGCGATCACGGCGTCCGCTCCTGACGCCTCCAGCTGGGCGAGCGCCGCGGCGAACAGCGCCGCCGGCGCGAGCGGGCGCGCCGCGTCATGGACGACGACCGGGTCCCCGCTCCCCGCGGCCCGCAACGCCTCGCGCACCGATTGCGAACGGACCGCGCCGCCGGCGACCGGGACGGTCCCCGCCGGTGCGGCGTTGAGCGCGTCCGCCGGCAGCGCCACGACGATCCGCTCGATCTCGCGCACAGACCGGAGCGTCGCGACACTCCACTCCAGCATCGGCCTGCCTCCAAGCGTGACAAGCGCCTTGGGCTGGTCCGACCCAAGGCGCTCGCCACGGCCCGCGGCCACGATCAACGCGACCGCCATACGCGCCGCAGGCGCCTATTTGGCGCCGACGGTGACCTTTCCGTTCGACTTGCTGTTCTTCCCGTTGTAGGACTCCAACAGCAGGCCCTGGAGGTGCTCCTCGACCTCGTCTTCGTCCATCCCCAGCGCATACATCAGCTCGGAGGCGAGGATCTTTTTTGCGCGTGTGAACATCTGCTTCTCGCCCGTCGAAAGCCCCTTCTCGGCTTCGCGGATGGCGAGGTTCCGCACGACCTCGGCGAGCTCGTAGATGTCGCCGGTCTTGATCTTGTCGCGGTTGTGCTTGAAGCGGCGGTTCCAGTTCTTGGGCATCTCTGAGCACTCGTCCTGGAGGACTCCCAGCACCTTCTGGACCGTCTCCTCGTCGATCACCCGACGGAGACCCGCGAGCGCCGCGTTCTCGGTGGGGACCATCACGGTCATGTCGTTGTGCAGGATCTTGATGGTCAGATACTCGCGTCGCTCGCCAAGGATCTCCTTCTGTTCCTTGCGAATGACCTTTCCCGCCCCGTGATGGGGATATACGACGTTGTCGCCGATTTCGAACTCGATGTGAACTACTTCTACTTCTACTTCCTCCTCGGCGATCTCGAGGTCCTCCAGCTGCTCTTCCATTAGCTCTGTGATGGTGTCCTCCTCTTTCCGGGACGGGCGCAAGTCCGGAGACATGCGCTCGATCGTTCACTCCCTACTACGTTTGCAGGTACCTGTCCACGAGGTTGATCTCCTGCTGTCGGCGGAGACCCTCACGGATGTCCTTCGCACGGATCTCGCCGACTCCGTCGACGGTCTCCAGCTCGCCGTCTGTGGCGGCAAGCAATTCCTCGAGCCCTCCGAACTCGCTCACGATCCGCTGCACAACCAGCTTGGGCAGACGTGGAATCCGGCCCAGGATGCGGAAGCCGCGCGGAGATGTCGGATAGTCGAGGGTGTTCAGCTTGCGGTCGTAGCCGAGCAGCTCGGCGAGGCGACCGAAGTCCAATAGATCCTGGTTGGGCAGGCGCACGAGCTGATCGAACGCGGTCGCGAACGTCTCGTCGGTGTCCTCGCTCAGATAGTCGTGGACCAGCGCCGTCTTGTCCGCCGACACGCCGACCATCGTCTCGTCGAGCTGCATCTCGATCAGCCTGCCCTCGGTGCCGAGCTCGACGATGTAGCGCTCGATCTCGACCGCCATCCTCGTCACCAGCTCGGCTCGTTGGAGCACGGTCAACACGTCGTGCAGCGTCGCCCCTCCCTCGAACTCGAGGGCCGTTAGTCGCGTCGACACCTGGTCGAGGCGACTGCGGTACTTGTCGAGCGTGGCCAGCGCCTGGTTGGCCTTGGCCAGCACCACCGGGATGTCCTCCAGGATGTACTTGATGCCGTCGACGTACAGCGACACGACCTCGCGGCGCTCGGAGATCGCGACGACGAGCGCGTCGGTCTGCTTGGACACGCGCTCGGCGGTGCGGTGACGAGTGCCGGTCTCGAACGTCAGGATCGTCGGATCCGGCGTCAGCTGGACGTTGACGTGGACGATCTTGGTGGCGTTCGAGCTCAGGACGATCGCACCGTCCATCTTCGCCAGCTCGTACAGCAGCGCCGGCGAGTAGTCGTGATCGAGCTTGATCCCGCCCGAGAACAGGAACGCCAGCTCGTCGGGGTCGCCGATCACGATCAACCCGCCGGTACGGGCGTGGAGGATGTTGTCGATCCCCTCCCGGAGAGCCGTTCCGGGGGCGACCATCTCCAGCGCCCTTACCAGCCGGGAATCCTGTCGAGATTCGAGCTCTCCCTTGAGCTCTTCCCCGGATCGCGGCGGCATGAAGGTCGATTTTACCGCTTCTTGACAAACGATTGCCCGCCTCGTCCGGTTGCGTCAGCCGGCGGGGCGTGCACGGGGCGATCGCCGGTTCGCTATCCGCACCGTTGACCGGTTTTTCGTAAAACGCTCTCGAGGTGCCGTTGCCGGCGCGGACATCGGTACGCGGTCTCAGGCCGCCAGCTCGCCCCGCCGCCGGCGTCCGAGTGCTTCCCCCCGCTCCCCACCGAGCGCGGCGGCGAGCGCGGCCCGCAACGTCCGGTGGCCACCCGGTTCGAGCACCGGATGAAGGCCGAACTTGGCCGCCTCGGCCACGCGGCGGTCGCCGTGGGCGACGGTCCGCAGTTCGCCGGTCAGTCCAAGCTCGCCGAAGCACGCCAGCGGGTGGCCGCCGGCGCTGCTGAGCGCGATGCCCTTGACCGCGCTCGCGATCGCGAGCGCGACCGCGAGATCCGCCCCGGGCTCGTCCACTCGTACGCCGCCGACGACGTTCACGAACACGTCGGAGGAGCCCGCGCCGATGCCGGCATGACGGCCGAGCACCGCGAGCACCAGCGCGAGCCGGTTGCGATCGAGCCCCGACGCTACCCGCCGGGGCGGCACGAGCTCCGAGCTCGATACCAGCGCCTGGACCTCCACCAATAGCGGCCGGGAGCCTTCGATCGCGCACAGCACGACGCTTCCGGGCGCCCGAGTGGCCTCGCCCACGAACCGCGCCGAGGCGTCCAGGACCTCGACCAGCCCGTCGTCGCGCATCTCGAACACGCCCGCCTCGTTGGTCGACCCGAAGCGGTTCTTGATCGCCCGGACCGTGCGGTAGGTCCGCTCGCGCTCGCCCTCGAACGAGAGCACGCAGTCGACCAGGTGCTCGAGCACGCGGGGCCCGGCGAGTGAGCCGTCCTTGGTCACGTGCCCGACCAGCAGCACCGCGATCCGTAGAGCCTTCGCCACCCGCATCAGCTCGCCGGCGACCTCGCGGACCTGGCCGACCGAGCCGGCCGCACTCGAGAGCTCCATCGAGTGGAGCGTCTGCACCGAGTCGATCACGCACACCTCGGGCCGCTCGTGCTCGAGCGTCGCCAGCACGGTCTCGAGATCGGTCTCCGCGATCACCGGGATGTCGAGGGCGTCGGTCTGGAGGCGCTCGGCCCGCAGGCGGATCTGCGCCGCCGACTCCTCAGCGGACACGTACAACGTCCGACGGCCGGCGCCGTGGAGGTTGGCCAGAACCATCGTCGTGAGCGTCGACTTGCCGATGCCGGGCGAGCCTCCGATCAGCACCAGCGAGCCAGGCACGATCCCGCCGCCGAGAACGCTGTCGAGCTCGCCGATCCCGGTAGGGAGCCGCTCGCGCTCCGCCGCGGCGACGTCCCGGAGCGCCACCGGCTGGGCAACGCCCCCGGTGCCGGCCCCGCCGCGACTGCCGGCGCCGCCGCGACCCCCGCCCCGACCGGCGCCACCGCCTCGCGCTCCCGCCCTGACCCGGCGCACCTCCTCGACCAGCGTGTTCCACTCGCCGCAGCCCGGGCAGCGGCCCGCCCAGCGGGGGCTCTCGTGGCCGCAGGCCGAGCAGACGTGGATCGAGGTTGGTCGCGGCATCGCAGCGCAGCCGAGGCTACGCGGCGGGCCCGACGGAACGGACGCACGCGCCCCGCATCGCCGCGACGACGCTACGCCGCGCGCCCGACCGAGTGGGCGTATGCCGCACGGCATCGCCGCGACGACGCTACGCCGCGCGCCCGACCGAGTGGGCGTATGCCGCGGCGTCCTCGAGGCGGTCATCGCCCCAGAACAGCTCTGCGGCGCCGCCGTCAGGCCCCGCCGACAAATTGCATTCCCCGACCGCGACCGTGGGAACGCCGAACACGCCGCGCGCGTGCGCCGCCTCGGTGGCCTCGCGCAGCGCCGTCTT
>Ga0116217_10004603_pt1 | contig 12271 bp, 8 predicted proteins | sample Sb_taG_6_FD_89697 | JGI IMG/M metagenome (GOLD analysis project Ga0116217, IMG submission 89697) | Peat soil microbial communities from Weissenstadt, Germany - Sb_50d_4_PS metaG | ecosystem: Environmental > Terrestrial > Soil > Wetlands > Peat | place: Germany: Weissenstadt | collected 2010-09-21 | reverse complement strand
GCATCGTCGAGCGCATCTCGCGGGTGTGGATGTCGCTCTGCGGCATCTTCAATTCGCACCTCATCATGTCCGCCGCCGTGGAGCGCTTCGGCACGGAGGCGCAGAAGCGGGCGTTCCTGCCGCGCTTCGCCGCGGGCGAGCTGCGCGGAGGTGTTGCGCTCACGGAGCCCGACTGCGGCACCGATCTGCAGGCGATCCGCACCGTCGCCAGGCGCGCCGGCGGCCACTACGTCGTGAACGGCACCAAGACCTGGATATCGAACGGCATCCACGGCCACTGCTTCGCGCTTCTGGTGAAGACCGACCCGGCGGCCGAGCCGCGCCACAAGGGGATGAGCCTTTTCCTTGCCGAGAAGGGCGAGGGCTTCACGGTCGGCCGCAAGCTCGAGAAGCTCGGCTACAAGGGCATCGATTCCGCCGAGCTCGTCTTCCAGGACTACCGCATCCCCGCCGACCGCCTCATCGGCGGTATCGAGGGGCTGGGTCTCAAGCATGCGCTCGGCGGGCTCGAGCTCGGCCGCATCAACGTGGCGGCGCGCGGCGTCGGCTTGGCGCAAGCGGCCCTCGATCAGGCCGTCGCCTACAGCCAGGTGCGCAAGACCTTCGGCAAGCCGATCTGCCAGCATCAGGCCATCCAGCTCAAGCTCGCGGACATGGCGACAGAGGTGCAGGCGGCACGCCTCTTGACCTATGACGCTGCGCGCGCCTATGACCGCGGCCAGCGCTGCGACATGGAGGCCGGCATGGCCAAGCTCTTCGCCTCGGAGGCCGCGGTCAAGGTCTCGCTCGAGGCGATGCGCATTCACGGCGCCTACGGCTACTCCAAGGAGTTCGTCGTCGAGCGCCTCTACCGCGACGCCCCGCTCCTCGTCATCGGCGAGGGCACCAACGAGCTGCAGCGCCTCATCATCGCGCGCCAGCTCGTCGAGCGGAATCCGGTGTGAGGCACAAGCCATGCTCCCTTTAGCCGGCCTGCGCATCATCGCCGTCGAGCAATACGGCGCCGGACCCTACGGCACGATGCAGCTCGCCGATCTCGGCGCCGAGGTCATCAAGATCGAGAACCCCGAGGACGGCGGCGATATGTCGCGCCGTGTCGGGCCCTACTTCCTCGGTCCCGATGACAGCGATTTCTTTCAGAGCTTCAACCGCAACAAGCGTAGCCTGACGCTCAACCTGAAGAAGCCCGGCGCCGGCGAGGTGCTCCATGCGCTCGTGCGGCGAGCCGACGGCGTGCTCGACAATCTGCGCGGCGACCTGCCGGAGCGGCTCGGCGTCACCTACGCAGCCCTCAAGGCGGCCAACCCGCGCATCGTCTGCGCGCACCTCTCCGCTTACGGCCGCACCGGCTCGCGCGCCGCCTGGCCGGGCTACGACTATCTGATGCAGGCGGAGGCGGGCTATCTCTCCCTCACCGGCGAGCCGGAGGGCCCGCCCGCGCGCATGGGGCTCTCCATCGTCGATCTGATGAGCGGGCTCTTCGCCGCCTTCGGGCTCGTCTCGGGCATCATGGCGGCGCGCGAGACGGGGGAGGGGCGCGACATCGACGTGAGCCTCTTCGACACGGCACTCCAGAACCTGAGCTATCTCGCCACCTGGTACCTGAACCGAGGCCACGCGCAGGGACGCGAGCCGCGCTCGGCGCACCCCTCCCTCGTGCCGAGCCAGCTCTATCGCACCAAGGACGGTTACATCTTTATCATGTGCAACAAGGAGAAATTCTGGCCGCTCCTTTGCGAAGCGGTCGGCCGGCCGGAATTGGCGACCGATCCCGACTTCCGCAGCTTCGCGGACCGTCTCGCCCATCGCGCGCGCTTGACCGAGCTCCTCGACGAGGTCCTCTCCGAGCGGACGACCGCGGAATGGTTCGGGCGCCTTGGCGGCCGCGTGCCGGCGGCCCCGGTCAACGACATCGCCGCCGCCCTCGACGGCCCGTTCGCGCGCGAGCAGGCGCGCATCTGGCAGGTGCCGCATCCGCTCCGCAACGACTTCCGAATGGTGGCAGCGCCCTTCGCCTCGGCGGGCGAGGAGCTGCCGAAGCGGCCGGCGCCGGCGCTCGGGGAGCACACCGACGAGATTCTGGGCACCTGCGGCTACGACGCCGAGCGGATCGCCCGGCTGCGCAGAGAAGGCATCGTCTGACGTCATGGCGCAAACCCCGCCCACCAATCCTCTCGGCCAGCCGATCGGCTTCGCACTGCCGGACTGGAGGGCGCGGGCGCGTCCGCCACGCACGCCGATCATAGGGCGCTATTGCCGCATCGAGGCGCTCGACCCCGAGCGTCACGCGGCGCAACTCTTCCGCGCCAACGCGATCGACCGCGAGGGGCGCAACTGGACCTACCTGGCCTATGGCCCGTTCGCCGAGCTCGAGAGCTACGAGAAATGGATGCGCCAGACCTGCCTCGGCGACGACCCGCTTTTCCACGCCATCATTGACGGCAAAAGCGGCGAGGCGGTCGGGGTCGCGAGCTATCTTCGCATCGATCCCGCGAACGGCGTCATCGAGGTCGGCCACATCAATTATTCCCCGCTTTTGCAGCGCAGCCGTGCTGCGACCGAGGCGATGTTCCTCATGATGAGGCGCGTCTTCGACGAGCTCGGCTACCGCCGCTACGAGTGGAAATGCGATGCGCTGAACGCGCCCTCGCGCGCTGCCGCCGAGCGCTACGGCTTCCGCTTCGAGGGCATCTTCCGCCAGGCCACGGTCTACAAGGGCCGCAACCGCGACACCGCCTGGTACGCCATCATCGACAAGGATTGGCCCGCACTCAAGGCGGCCTACGAGCGCTGGCTGGCGCCGGAGAATTTCGATGCCGAAGGGCGCCAGCGCGCGCGGCTCGCCGCACTGGTCGAAGGAACGGGCTGAACCCTGGTCCGTGCTACTCGGCCGCCGTGCCGAAGCTCGGCGCGTTCTCCCGGTCGTCGACGAGCGCTTCCGGGCCCTCGGTCGGCAGCAGCGTCAGGTAGTTCAGCCCGGCATCGATGTCGCGCTCCCACATCTCGCGCGGCAGCTCGTACAACAGCTCGACGCCATAGCCGTTGGGGTCGCTGATGTAGACGCTGTGCGTGACGCCGTGATTGATCCGCAGATGGAACTTGATGCCGCGGCTCTGCAGGAACGCCAATCTTTTCAGCCAGGTCTCGCGGTCGGGCATGGCGATCGCGATATGGTTGATCGCCTGCGGCGCGCCGAACAGCTCCCAGTTCTCCGGCGGCGGCGGCAGGTTCGGGTTCTCGACGATCGCCACGTCGTGGTGAGTCATCTTTCCGCCGTGATCGCCGCTATAGAAGCGCATCGGGGGAACCGGCCCCATATCGGGCCGCGGCCGCAAGGCGCCGACTTGCTTCAAGCCAACGACTTCGGTCCAGAAGCGATGCGATTCCTCGATGTTCCGAACGTTCAGCACGATATGATTGACGCCAACCGGCGTTCCGGCATCGCTGCCATCGTTAGCGCTATCTTCTGCCATCGCGAGTCTCCCCAGCGTTTTAGGCGACATTCCCCGGATGACCGGGGACCGTCTCGAATGGTGAACCAATTCGCCCTCACGGACAAGGGAGTCCGGGAATCCTGACTGCCTCAAGGGCTCGTGCGGCCTAAGAGCCCGGAGTCCCCGGGCCGGGCGATGGTCGCGGCGCTGCGCGGCGACGGCTCAGGCGTGCGATCCAGCCCGTTCGAAGCGAAGTTGCCGCGAGGGGAGGGGGCTCGGCCGCTCCCTCGCTCCGCGGCATGAGCCGCGCCCTGCGACTGTCGCGCCAGACGAGGAGCGCCGGCAGGACGATCAAATTGGCGGCGAGCGCCATCGAAAGCGAGATGGCCAGGAGCTCGCCCATGCTCGCCATGCCGCGATGCCTCGACACGATCAGGCTTCCGAAGGAAGCCATCGTGGTGAGCGCGCTCACGAGCACGGCCAGCGGCGTGCTCGTGCCGAGCAGCCGGCCGACGCAAAGGGTCTCGCGGTGGCGCATGACGAGATAGACGCCGAAGGCCGAGCCCAGGCTGAACAGGAGCGGCAATGCCATGATGTTCGCCAGGTTGAGCTTCGTGTCGAGAAGGACGGTCGCCGCAATCGTGAGGCTCAGCGCGAGGGCCAAGGGCAGAGCCACAAGCAGCCAATCGACGATGCTGCGCAGCGCCAGAATGAGGACGAGCGATACGCCGATAAAAGCCAGCACGCCGCTCGTCTCGAAAGCGTGCACCACGGCGTCCGCACCGTCGAGCAGCAGGACGGCGCTGCCCGTGGCATTGGGTGCGACGCCGCGTAGGCCATCGACGAAGCGCCGAAGCCGGTGCGCCCCGGCAAAGCGCTCCTTCGGCGAAACCTCGACGCGCGCCCGGCCATCGGCGCTTACGTAGCGCGACTTGATCTCGGGCGGCAAATCCGCGAGGGTGATTTTCTCCGCACCCAGGGCCTCCTTGAGGCTTTGCAGGCGGCCCGGGAGGTTTGCCAAGAGGGCGTGCTCGAGCGCCTGGTAGCGCGCGGCCGAATTCTCGGCGCTCTTGGCGAAGCTCCGCAACAGCGCCGCCAAGCGCCGTGCGGACGGCGCCAGCTCTCCGGCGCGGGGCGAGGCGGCCAATTGGTCGAGGTCGACGACCAGGTCGGCGAGGGCGGCTTGGTTCTCTTGCAAGGAGGGCGGTGCCGCCGCGACGTTGCCCTCGAAGACCGGCATGAGGAAGAGCGACATCTGGTCGATGATCTCGAGTTTCTTGTCCTGGTCCTCGGGCAGGAATGACCCGAGGGTGGTGACGTCGCCCACGAGCGGCCGCGCGCTCACCTTCTTGGCGAGTGCCTCGGCCGCCTCTTGGCTCGGCGCGAGAATGCTGACGGAATAAGGCGAGGCCCTGCTGTCCGCCATGAGGGCGTCATAGGCCAAGACCGATGGCGAGGCAGGGTCGTCCAATTTGATCGGATCGACCTCGAAGCCCACGTCCGGAATGGCGGCGAGCGAGAGCAGTCCGAGTGCCAAAGCGCCAACGCCGATGGCGCGGGCATGGCGCTCGACGAAACGGCCGGCACTCCCCGTTCGTGCTCCTGCCGCTGCGCGCCGCGGCCGTGGCGCAATAGGCATCAGCGTCAGAACCGCAGGCAGCAGCGTCAAGGTCGCGAGCAGGCCGATGACCATGCCGACCCCGGAAATGATGCCGAGCTCCGCAAGGCCCCTGTACTCGGTCGGCACGAAGGAGAAATAGCCGACCGCCGCGGCGAGCGCCGCCAGGGCGATGGCCATACCGGTGCCCGATGTCGCCTCGCCGAGTGCTGCTTTGTGATCGTTTCCGCCCTCCCTTGCCTCCTGGAAGCGCATCCCGAATTGGACGCTGAAGTCCATGGCGACGCCAATGAAGAGAACGGCGAAGGCGGCGGAGAGAAGATTGAGATGCCCGATGGCGAGGGCTGCGAATGCGCTCGTCCAGACGAGGCTGATGACGAGGGTGATGATCATGGCAGCCACGAGGCGAAGCGAGCGCAGGCCGAAGAAGGCTATGAGCGAGACCAGCGCCAGCGAGATGAGGCCGGCGCGCTCGCCGCCCTCTGTCACGGCATTGGCCTCGTCGGTGGCGATCGGCAGATCTCCGGTGAGCCGCACCTCCACGCCGTGGCTCGCATCGAGACCGAGCTCGGACGCTATCCGCGGGACCGCCGCGAGTGCCGGCGGATCGTCCGCGGAGGCGGGGTCGGCTCGCGCCTGCGCGAGGATGACCTGACGGTAATCGCCCGCCTTCAAGGGGCTGGCGGACATCAAAGCCCGCCAACTCAACGGCACCGCACTCCCTTTCATTATCCCCTCGACGGTGTCGCCGATGCTCGTCCATGCCGAGCCGAGCCCGCCGGGATCTTCGCCGTGCTCCGAGACGGCCTTGGCCGCCAGTCCGAGGACTTTGAAAAGGCCCCTCAAGCTCATGTCGCTGGCGAGCTCGCCGAGCAGTGGCTCCGCGGCGGCAATGCGATCCGAGGTGTTCTCAAGCTCGGCAGTGCTGAGGAAGAGGAGGCCGTTGCGACGGAAGAACGCGCTGCCTTGGGGGTAGTACACCCACTCGAACAGATCCGTGCGCTTGCGTAACGCTTCGAGCAGGGTCAGGCCGGCGTCTTCCGCCTGGTCCGCCGTCTTCCCCGTGACCAGGATCGCGACGTTGCCGTCGAGTTGCGGAAACGCCGCCTGAAACTCTCGGCTCAGCCTCAGGAACGGCAAATCCGGCGAGAGCATCTCCGCGGTGCTCGTCTGCATCTGGAGATGGCCCGCGGCGTAATATCCCCCGGCCAGTGCCAAGACGAGCGACGCCAGCACGATGATCTTGGCACGCCGATTGACCCAGCCGCCCCAGCCGGCAAGCGCTCGCGCAATATCGATGCGCGGCAGCTTCATGCCCGCTTGCGCTGGGCGCGCGCGAGGGACTGGCGCAGGTAGGTGCGCAGATAATCGCCGGTGTAGCTGCCGGACGAGCTTGCGATCTCCTCGGGCGTGCCGGTGGCGACGAGCCGCCCGCCCTTGTCGCCCCCCTCGGGACCCAGGTCGAGAATGTAGTCGGCGGTCTTGATCACCTCGAGGTTGTGCTCGATCACCACCACCGTGTTGCCCTGCTCGACGAGCCTGTGCAGCACGTCCAGGAGCTTCTTCACGTCGTCGAAATGGAGGCCGGTGGTGGGCTCGTCGAGAATATAGAGCGTGCGTCCGGTGGCCCGGCGGGAGAGCTCCTTGGCGAGCTTGACCCGCTGCGCCTCCCCGCCCGAGAGCGTCGTGGCCGGCTGGCCGATGTGGATGTAACCGAGGCCGACCTCCTCGAGGGTCTCGAGCTTCTGGCGGATGGCGGGTACCGCCTTGAAGAACTCGACGCCGTCCTCGACCGTCATGTCGAGCACCTCGGCGATGTTCTTGCCCTTGAACAGGACTTCGAGGGTTTCGCGGTTATAGCGCTGGCCCTTGCACACGTCGCACTGGACGTAAACGTCGGGGAGGAAGTGCATCTCGATCTTGATGACGCCGTCGCCCTGGCAGGCCTCGCAGCGCCCGCCCTTGACGTTGAAGGAGAAGCGCCCCGGCTTGTAGCCGCGCGCCTTGGCCTCGGGCAGGCCCGCGAACCAGTCGCGGATGGGGGCGAAGGCGCCGGTATAGGTCGCGGGGTTGGAGCGCGGCGTGCGCCCGATGGGCGACTGGTCGATGTCGATCACCTTGTCGAGGAACTCGAGCCCTTGGATCGCCTCATGGGCGCCGGGCGCCTCACGCGAGCCGTAGAACCGGCGCGCCACCGCCTTGTAGAGGGTATCGACGATGAGGGTCGATTTGCCCGAGCCCGACACTCCGGTCACGCAGGTGAAGGTGCCGAGCGGGATCGAGGCCGTGATGCGTTGCAGGTTGTTGGCCGACGCCCCCTTGATGACGAGGTTCTGGCCGCGCTTTCCGGGGCGGCGGCTCTTCGGCACCTCGATGCGGCTGAAGCCGGTCAAATACTGCGCGGTCAGGCTTTCGGCACTCTGCATCACCTTCTCGGGCGGGCCTGCGACGATCACCTCGCCGCCGTGCCGCCCCGCACCCGGACCCATGTCGACGATATAGTCGGCGGCGCGGATCGCCTCCTCGTCGTGCTCGACGACGATCACGGTATTGCCGAGGTCGCGCAGCCGCGTGAGGGTGTCGAGCAGGCGCTTGTTGTCGCGCTGGTGGAGCCCGATCGAGGGCTCGTCGAGGACGTAGAGCACGCCGGTCAGGCCGGAGCCGATCTGCGAGGCGAGCCTGATACGCTGGCTCTCCCCGCCCGAGAGCGTGCCGGCGGCGCGGCTCAAGGTGAGATACTCGAGGCCGACGTTCTGGAGAAAGCCCAGGCGCTCGTTGATCTCCTTCAAGATGCGCGCCGCGATCTCGTTGTGCTTGGCCGAGAGGTGGCGCGGCAGCTCGGCAAACCAGCCCACGGCCTGCGCGATCGAGAGATCGCAGAGCTCGCTTATGTGGAGCTTCCTGATCTTCACCGCGAGCGCCTCGGGCTTCAAGCGGTCGCCTTTGCAGACGTCGCATTCCGTGGTGGTCTGGAAGCGCTCGAGCTCCTCGCGTACCCAGGCGCTGTCGGTCTCCTTCCAGCGCCGCTCGAGATTGGGCACCACCCCCTCGAAGGGCTTGGTCGTCTGGTAGGAGCGCAGGCCGTCGTCGTAGCGCATGGTGATGGGCTCGCTTCCCGAGCCCCGGAGGATGGCCTGCTTCACTTTCGCCGGCAGCTCGCGCCACGGCGCGTTCATCGGGACCTTGTAATGCCGCGCCAGGCTGTCGAGCGTCTGCTGGTAATATTGCGAGCTCGAATGGGCCCAGGGCTTGATCGCCCCCTCGCGCAGGGAAAGGCGCTCGTCGGGGGCGACGAGATCGGGGTCGAAGAACATCTTGGTGCCGAGCCCGTCGCAGGCGGGGCAGGCGCCGAAGGGATTGTTGAAGGAGAACAGCCTGGGCTCGATCTCGTCGATGGTGAAGCCCGAGACCGGGCAGGCGAACTTGGCCGAGAAGGTGGTGCGCGTACCCGCATCCGCGTCCTCGGCGAAGACGAGGCCGTCGGCGAGCTCGAGTGCGGTCTCGAGGCTGTCGGCGAGGCGGTTGCCGAGGCCCTCGCGCACGATGATGCGGTCGACCACCACCTCGATGTCGTGCTTGAGCTTCTTGTTGAGCGCCGGCACCGCGTCGATGTCGTAGAGCTTGCCGTCGACCTTGACGCGCGTGAAGCCGCGTTTCTGCAGCTCCTGGAGCTCCTTGCGGTATTCGCCCTTGCGCCCGCGCACGACGGGGGCGAGGAGGAGGAGCCGCGTGCCCTCCTTCATCGCGAGCATGCGGTCGACCATCTGGCTCACCGTCTGGCTCTCGATCGGCAGCCCCGTGGCGGGCGAGTAGGGGATGCCGATGCGGGCGTAGAGCAGGCGCAGATAGTCGTAGATCTCGGTGACCGTGCCGACGGTCGAGCGCGGGTTCTTGGAGGTCGTCTTCTGCTCGATCGAGATCGCGGGCGAGAGGCCCTCGATCGAATCGACGTCCGGCTTCTGCATGAGCTCGAGGAACTGGCGCGCGTAGGCCGAGAGGCTCTCGACATAGCGGCGCTGGCCCTCGGCATAGATGGTGTCGAAGGCGAGCGAGGACTTGCCCGAGCCGGAAAGCCCGGTGATCACCACCAGCGAGTCGCGCGGCAGGTCGACGTCGATGCCCTTGAGATTGTGCTCGCGGGCGCCGCGCACGCGGATGGCTTGGGCGTAAGCGCTGTCCGAGGTCATGTCGGCTCTGGGGGCCGGAGGGAAGTCGAAGAGGAATATAGGCGCCCGGGCGGAAAAATCGACTCCTCTTTCGCCATGTGATCGCGCCGCCGTGGCGGGCGCCGCTCGGTGGGCCCTATTTCGCCGCGGGCGGCGCCTGCCGGGCGTGGACGAAGGCGCGCAATACGTTGTTGATGCGCGTCTGATAACCTTTGCCCGTGGCGCGGAACCACGCCAACACGTCGCGGTCGATGCGGAGCTTCACGGCCTCCTTGCCCGGCGGCAGCCCGAGGCTGATTCCGGCTTCCCAGCCTTCCGGGAGCGGTCCCTCCTCCTCGTCGGCAAGACGCTCGACTTCCTCCTGGGACATGGCATCGACCTTGGCCCAGTCGGTCTTACTTTTCATCTTGCGCAGTCTCTCAGCCGAGTAACGCACGGTACGCCCTTTTTTCGCCATCTCTCGCCCTCCGCATTGAAATGATCCGCGTAACCCGGTCCCGTTGCAGCCACACCACGGCAATGAGCCGATGCTCGACCAAGCCGACGCTGACAAAACGTACCTCGCCGTCACGCGGCGAGGGGTAGGTGTAGAGCGGCCGACCATCGAAAAGACGGTGGGCGTCGCGAAAGACGAAACCATGCTTGCCGAGATTCAATGACCGCTTTTCGGAATCCCATTCGAATTCAATCGGTTCCTGTACCCCCAAATGTACTCCCAGTCAATAAATCCTGAGGTTGCCGGCGTACTCCCGCGTTGAAAGGGCGAAACTGTGATCGCGGTCATAGCGCAAGGCGAGCAGCTATGGCAAAATTCCTGTTACAGTTGGGGGGGGACGAACCATGGCCCAGGCTCCAGCCGCCGCGTCGGCGAATGCCAGCGGTTAGCCTGTGGGCCTCGGGCAAAGCGCCCGCGACTGTGGCGATTGCTGGAGTAGACCAAGAGGTCCTTCGACAACAACCATCAACGGGATTCATCGCGATGTTTCACCGTAGAGCCATTTTCGCGCTGGTCGTGGCCGCGGCATCGTGCCAGGCCCTCCTCCTCCGCCCTGCGAGCGCCGAGCAGCCGGCGGCCGGAGCCGAGGCTTTCGTGAGGAGTGCGATCACGCATGCGCTCGAGGTCCTCGGGAATAAGGCGATCAGCAGGGACGAGCGCGTCGAGCGCTTGGATGAGCTGTTCCTTGAGTATTTCGACGTGCGCGGCATGAGCACCTTCGCGCTCGGCCCCTTTGCGCGCAGCGCCGTGGACGGCAGGCGCGAGGAATATGTCGACGCCTTCAAGGGCTACATGGTCCGTCATTATTTCGCGCGCCTCGAGGGGATCGGCGACAAGTACTCCATCGAGAAGTCGAGACCGGAGGGCGAGAACACGGTGATGGTGGAGACCAAGGTCGGTTCCTACTCGGTCGTATGGCGCGTGCGCAGCCGCGACGGCGAGTTCAAGATCATGGATCTCGTCATCGAGGGCACGAGCTTGCTTCTGGTCCAGCGCAGCGACTTCGGCGATCTGCTTCGCAGCAATAACGGAAGCATCCCGCAGCTGATCGAGATAATGCATACCCAGGGGCGGGTCGCCGTCTACAGCAACCCCTACCGCTGAAGCGCACCCGGCGCCGAGGCGAAGCGCGCTCTATCAATAGCCGGCTGCGGATGGAGGTGGTTAAGGCAATCCGCCATTTCGGGCCATAATCCCTTTTTCAATGCGCCGGTTTGGGGGTAGAGTGCTCAACCAGCGCGTGACGAGCAAACGGGGGCAGGCGGCCATGGCGGGCAGCGTCAACAAGGTGATTTTGATCGGCAATCTCGGCCGCGACCCGGAGGTGCGCCGGACCCAGGCCGGCGATGCGATCGTACATCTCTCGGTTGCGACCTCGGAGAGCTGGCGCGACAAGGCGAGCGGCGAGCGCCGCGAGAAGACCGAATGGCACCGGGTGGTAATCTTCAACGAGCGCCTCGGCGAGGTCGCCCAGAAGTTCCTCAAGAAGGGCTCCAAGGTCTTTCTCGAGGGCCAGCTCCAGACCCGCAAATGGACCGACCAAAGCGGGCAGGAGAAATACACCACCGAAGTCGTCCTCCAGCGCTATCGTGGCGAGCTCACCCTGCTTGACGCCCGCGGCGCCGGCGAAGAGGCGGGCGGCGGGGGATATGAGGAGCGCGGCGGCAGCCCCGCTCCCGCGGGCGGCAGCGAGGGCGGCAGTGCCGCCCGCGCCGGTGGCGGCGACCTCGACGACGAGATCCCGTTCTAGACGAGTCCCTCTCCCACGCCGACAAGAGCAGGCAAGAAATCCCTCGCCCGCTTGCGGGAGAGGGGCTTATTGCGATCGGGACGTCCGACCGAGGTGGGCCTTTTCCAGATTCCGCTTTACTGAATCTAATATTCAGAATTATGGTGGGACTCCGCCGCTCGACCCGCCCAAGGGGGAGTCCATGGAAAAGTCGTTCCGCTTCTCGAATTCCCATTCCGACACCATGGCGCGCGACGCCAAGTCCGTGTTCGGCTGGCGCTTCTCGCCGCGCATCATCTTCAAGGCCGGCAAGGGCACGAAGCTCGTCGACATGGACGACAACGAGTACTACGACCTCACCTCCGGCATGATGTGCATGGTGCTCGGCCACTCGCATCCCGAGCTGACCGAGGTCATGAAGGAGATGGCCGGCACCTTCGTGCACCAGTCCTCCTGGTACTCGAACCCCTGGGTCGTCGAGTTCGCGGAGCTTCTCGGCAGCACGCTGCCGGGCGAGCTCAAGGTGGTCGACTTCGCGGTGACCGGCTCGGAGGCGAACGAGATCGCCATGCGCACCGCGCTCGCGGCGACCGGCAAGTACGACATCGTCTCGATCATCCGCGGCCTACACGGCGGCAGCCTCGCCGCCGAGGCGCTCACCACCGTAGGCGGCGCTCGGCGCAAGAGCCTCGGGCCGCTCATGTTCCCCGCCAAGTCGAACGCCATCTTGGCCCCCCTCTGCTACCGCTGCCCAGTCAACGCCACCTATCCCGCCTGCGACATCGACTGCCTCAAGAAGAGCGAGGACATGATGGAGTTCGTGACGAG
>Ga0116217_10004594_pt1 | contig 12280 bp, 11 predicted proteins | sample Sb_taG_6_FD_89697 | JGI IMG/M metagenome (GOLD analysis project Ga0116217, IMG submission 89697) | Peat soil microbial communities from Weissenstadt, Germany - Sb_50d_4_PS metaG | ecosystem: Environmental > Terrestrial > Soil > Wetlands > Peat | place: Germany: Weissenstadt | collected 2010-09-21 | reverse complement strand
GTCAATTGCGGCTGTTGCCCGGAAACGCCCCGCATCCCGGAACTGGGTTATCGCGTCTGCCAGCGGCGGCGCGGCATTACCAGCCGCGTGGTCGAGCGCCTGATCCTGAAGCGGCAGGAATACAAGCGCCAGATGGCGTGCGATACGAAGGGAGAAATCGCGGACCCCCACGAACAGGCGTCTACGCCAACCCGCCTCCAAGCTGTCATTCTGAGCGAAGCCCTGGACCGTCCGGTCCAGGGCGAAGCGAAGAATCTCGCCCTGAATGTTTTCGAGACAGTGCAAGATCCTTCGTCGTCCCGCGGATGCGGGACTCCTCAGGATGACAGCTCGAGAAATTCCGCAGCCTGTAAATCCCCGCCCTGCCATGGCGTGGCAGATTCCACCGCCGCGGTTCTTGAGCGCCGCCACGCCGCCAAAGAGCGCCGCGCCGCGCTGAAGTGGCTGCTGGTGTGTTGCTTCGGTTACACCGGCTATAAGAACGCCCGCTTCGGCAAGATCGAGGCCCACGAGGCCATCAATGCCGTCGCGCGGGAGAAGTTGCTGGTCGCCAAGGAGACGGCGGAGGCGCAGGGCTATCGCGTTTTGCACGCCCTGGTGGACTCACTCTACGCGCAGAGAGACGACGCGACAAGAGAGGACTACGAGAACCTGTCGCAGGAGATCGAGCGGCGCACCGGCCTGCCTATGGCGGTCGAGGCCGTTTATCGCTACGTCGTCTTCCTGCCCTCGAAGCAGTCGCCGGAGATTCCCGTCCCCAACCGTTTCTTCTGCGTGCCGGAGGAAGGCGAAGTCAAGGTGCGTGGCCTGGAATGCCGAAAGCACGATACTCCGCCCTTGGTGGCGCGCATGCAGCGCGAAGCGCTGGAGGTCCTGGCCGAGGCGCACGACTTCCAGAGTTATGGCTGCAAGCTGGAAGAGGCCCGCGAAGTGCTCGCGCGATATCTGGCCCAACTCGAGGCCGGAAACGTCAACCTGGAACAACTCGTCGTCAACCGCCGCCTGACTCGTTCTCCCGGCGATTACCGGCAGGCGAGCGCCACGGCCATCGCGGCCAAACAACTCGAGCGGTCGGGCGTCAAGCTGCGTCCCGGAGAAAACCTGCAATACATCATCACCGACGCGGAGGCCGAATTGCCGGACGACCGCGTCCGAGCCTGGACGCTCTGGGAAGGGTGGCACGGCTATGACGTGAAGAACTATCAGAAAGCGCTGCGGGATGCTTTCGAGGCCTTCGAACACTTTGTCCCCGGAGCGTTTACCGGTGACTGGCGGCATGGATTATAGGGCGTCGCGCTTGTCCAGCGTGCAAACGGCCAACGATCGGATCTATTCGAGCTGTGCGCCAACGACGGTCGTTTTCCTACGGGACGGCGAGTCCCAACGGCAACTTGGTACTTTTGGGCTATTCACGGATTGTTATTCACGGCGTAGTTTTAGCATTCAGGCCATGTATTCGGGCCAAACTGACGCATCCGAGGAGAAAAGGCAACATGAGAAAATTGACCACGCTCGCCGTTCTCTCAGTGCTCGCCCTGTCTGCCCTTCACGCAAAAGACAAGCCCAAGAGCGGTGAAATGCAGTGCCGCGACTTGAAGGAAGCCAACTATCTGCTTGGGCCGGACGAGACGCTTGTCGACGGCAAGGTGTGCAAGAAAGTCCTGATGATGCCTGCAACATGGATGGTCCCGGATGTGAGCGTGCCGCAGGAGCCAGGGCTTTACGCCGTTCTATCAGGTGGAGCGCTACGCCAAATCGCGGGTAGGCCGACGAGCTTTGTCCGCACAGGGAGTCTGCTGGCATCGGAATTGACTATGGGCATGCACGCTCGTCGCGTGAACACCCAGATTGCGGGGGCCTCCGCATATGTCACGGTCGGTCGGCGCGCAACCTTTTATTACCGCGTTGCACAGAGCGCCCCTGACCAGGTAGTTCCCGGTACCGTGAGCTTGATCCTAACGCAGATGTCCGTCAAACAAGGTCGTCGGCAGTTCGAACTTGACGCGGCGGGAATGTTTCGCCGCAGCCAGGGGATCTCGGTCCGGCATCAGGCCAACTTTGATGCCCAGGAGCTTGAGCCAGGGCTCTTCAAATTGAATCCCGACGACCTGCCCGAAGGGCAGTATGCATTCTTTCTCTATGTTGCCGGTCCTGGTCAAGGTGGCGACTGGGAGTGGACGCGGGAGCGCGCGACTTCAAGTCACCGCGCCGGGGGTGAGGCACTGCGAGGGTTCCTCTACGACTTTCAGGTCGAGTAGCGAAGCCGTGGGGGTAACATGGAGGCGGAGCTCGTGGCACCCTCGGCATCCGCAAGGGGTGCTCCCACTATTGGCGCCGGCGCGGGACACTACAGTCTACGCGGCCGGCGATGAGGAACGAGCCAGCGTGGGCGGCTCTTTCAAGATTTGTGCTGTGAACGCTTGGATTCTTGCACCATGCCGCCAGGCGTCGGCGGGCAAGCCGGCTTTCAGGCAGGTCTCTTGAAGAAACTGTTCGCGGTTCCAGTTCCATTCCTCGGCCACCTGCGGCAGGAGGAGCCCGCGGCGTCCGCCGCGCGAAATCAGCAATCCATGCCGTCCCACTTCGACCTGCTGGGGAGCAATATCCACCAGAGGGGAAAGTATGGAAATCTCGATATGCAGGGAGGAAAGTTCGGCGGGCGTAACCGGGTCGAAGCGGGGGTCGTCAAGAGCCGCGGCGCGGGCGCATTCGCGCACGGTAAAGTAGAGAGGTCTGACCGCTTCAATGTGACCGATGCATCCTCGCAAGCGCCCTCGCTCGGTGAGCGTGACGAAGGCCCCGCAGGGAGTTTGCAGGGCCTCTGCGGACTCCGTCACCTCCGACACTTTCCCAAAGCGCACGGCCTCTTCGAGGGCTGTTCTCGCCAGCTCGAGCAGCCGGTCCTTCTGAGCGTCACTGAGCTGCAACATCTTTCTCTTCCTGTTCCTTCTCGCCTGTCCTGAGAACTGTCCGTTGAATCAAGACACGGCGTTTGAGGCGAATGTCCAATCTCTTCCAAAAGGAAATGAAATACTGTCCCGCAGACGCCAGCGCGAAGAGAACCACCATCCATAACAGGACACTGCCCGGGAGGCGGAGCAGAGGCAGCCGCCGCTCCAGCACAATCACGGTGATCGCCACAACCTGAAAGACCATCTTTGTCTTTCCCAGTTCGGACACTTTCAGAGAGAAACCTTCCGCGGAGGCTATGGCTCGCAGACCCGACACGGCGAATTCCCTGCCAATAATTATCACTGCCATCCAAGCAGAGATTAAATGCAGATAGACGAGAGAAATGAAGGCGGCCGAGGTGAGCAGTTTGTCGGCAATCGGGTCCAGCAAGATGCCCAGCGAAGTCACCTGGCCGCGCTTCCGCGCCAGATAACCATCCAAAAGGTCAGTGGTCGCGGCGAGGAGAAACACCACCACCGCCCACAGGTCCATGTTGCGACCCGAAGTCAGTAAGAGCACTACCACCAGGGGCACAAAAAAGATGCGGAGCAAGGTAAGCGAAATGGGGAGATTCATGCGCCTTCGAGATCTGCCCGAGCGGAGGAGCGGACGGGATCGACACCCTAACCGCGAGCGCCGTAATGCAACGTCAGGACAGCTACGCTATCCCACCTAACTATATCGGACCTCCAGGGAGGTGTCAACGGATTGACGATTACCGATTGTTGATTGTCCATTGGAAGCGCGCCCTACGAACCATGGATTCGAGCATGCGGCTTCATTCCGAGCGGAGCGAGGAATCGCGCTTTGCTTCAAGGCGAATCGTTGACGCAAGTATCACGGCAGGCATCCTCGCTCCGCTCGGAATCACACCGGCGCTGATTTCCTCGGGGTGCTGGCAGCCCGAATCCCCCATCCATCGACAATCGTGAATCCACAATCGTCCATCAATCACCCATCGAGCCTAGGTTAACATTAGCCTGATTTTATGCGGATTAGCAGGAAGTTCGGGGCTAGGTAATTTCCCCTAGATTGCCTTATCTTTGTGCAAAACTCCCGCGTTTTCAGATGCTTTCAGCGCCGGATAAAATGCGAATGTTGGAGGTTCGTTCCCGGCCCATGTGCTCCGTAAGTTATTGAAAACAAGTTATTAAAAGGCCGCATCCGCACGGGAGCCGCATTCTTGGCGGGTGCGCGCGGGCTGGAGAAGGGCTGAGTCCGAGCGGATTTTCCACAGTTTTTTCCACAAGCTGTTTGGGCCTGAAAATGCCCGCTTTAAGAGCCGGAAGCCGCTCGCTCTTCGCGTCTTTTCAGCCGTTGCCAAAGCGAAGCGCGCAGGCGTGCCCGGACCTTGACTCGCTCGGCATCGTAGTGTGTGGAGAGCACGACGCCAGAGCGATGAAGAAGGGCCAAACTCTCGCCGTCGGCAGGCGAGAGGTCGAGTTCGGCCTCGATCACGGGGTCTGCGGTCAATCCTTCATCGATTCGTTGGCGGAGGGTGTCAAGGCCCTCGCCGCTGCTCGCCGAAACCGAGACATCGTGCGGCCCTGAGGGAAGCCGGTTCCTTCCGGTTGCGTCCACTAGATCGATCTTGTTCCAGACATGAAGCCGCGGCGTGGTCCCCACGCTCAGGGTTTCCAGCAAGCCCTCGACGGCGCTGTCCTGGGATTCGTACCGCAGATCGGAGGCGTCGGTGACATGCAGCAGAAGGCTGGCATCCTCCAATTCTTCCAGGGTGGCGCGGAACGCGGCGACGAGGTGAGGCGGGAGTTTTTGGATAAATCCCACGGTATCGGATATCAGAACAGGCCTCCGCGATGGCAGGGGCAAGGCACGAACCGTGGGGTCGAGAGTGGCGAAGAGGCGTGAAGAGGTGAGCACGGTCGAGGAAGTCAAGGCGTTGAAGAGAGTGGATTTCCCTGCATTGGTATAGCCCACCAGTGCGACCGTGAGGAATTGACGGTCCCGCCGCCGGGCGCGGTGCAAAGCGCGTTGCGACCGGACCTTTTCGATCGCCTCGCGCAACGAGCGAATGCGGGTGCGAATGCGCCGGCGGTCATATTCCAACTGCTGCTCGCCGGGGCCGCGGGTACCGATGCCGCCGCCCAGCCGGGAGAGTTCAGTGCCGTGTCCCCCCAAGCGTGGCAGCAGGTAGTTCAACTGGGCCAATTCGACTTGCAACTGGCCCTCACGGCTGCGAGCGCGTCCCGCAAAAATATCCAGAATCAGTTGAGTCCGGTCGATCACCCTCAGGTCCAACTCGCTCTCCAGGTTGCGCAGTTGAGAGGGCGTGAGGTCGTGATCGAGGATGACCAAGTCGGCGGCAGCGGCGTGGGCGGAACTGCGGACTTCGGTCAGCTTGCCTTTCCCCAGCAGGGTTGCGGGGTCAGGTTGGGGGGACCTCTGAAGGAGAGAGCCCACGATGCGCGCCCCGGCGCCCACCGCCAACTCGCGAAGTTCCAGAAGCGAGTCCTCCGCCTCCGGCCTGCCTGGAATCCGTCCCGAATGATGCGTAGGTTCCCAGCCGGCCAGGAAAACTCTCTCGGATGTTTGTGCGCGGCGAATTCTCTTAGCCCTCCGACGGCGCCGGTGCCGGAGCGCCTCCGGCGCGCGGCAGCACCACGGTAGCAACGGCGTGCTTGAAAACCAACTGTTCCTGGCTGTTGCTCTCCAGGATCAAGGAATATTTATCAAAACTGCGGATGCGCCCGGTAAGTTTGACACCACTTAACAGATACACTGTGACCACAAGTTTTTCCTTGCGCACAGTATTCAAAAATCCGTCTTGGATATTTTGCGGTGGCTTCTCCATTTTTTCTCTCTTTTCTGGCACAGGTCCGCTTATCCCTTGTCCAGGTCTGGAAACCGAATGTGGAACGCCGGAATCTGGCATACGATTCATCTCCTGGGTGCGGCCCACCGGACAGGTGCAAGGGCAACTCGTGGGGTTGCCCGAGGGCGGCGACAAGGACCGCCCCTACATGGATCGTGTAAAGAACTTTCGTGTACGGGCACGCCATGGCGTGCCCCTACGAATCGGCGGCGACGCTTGATTCACGCAAAGCGTCGATGACTTGGGCCTGGATTCGCGGGTCATCACCGAACCCGCTAAACCAGGTGATTCCCGCCTCGTGTCTAAACCAGGTCATCTGCCGTTTGGCATATCGCCGGGTAGCCGCCTGAGTTTGAGAGATGGCGTCCGGCAAACTCATCTGCCCGTGGACGATTGCACTGGCTTGGCGGTAGCCCAACGCCCCGAGGGCCTTCAACTGGTTCGAGTCCCGGCGCGCCAGCAGGGAACGAGTTTCCTCGAGCAAGCCGTGCGCGAACATCCACTCGACACGCTTGTCGATCCGCCGGCACAGCTCCTTTCTTTCGGGATGCAATCCCACTTTCAGAACCCGATACCCTTCCAGTCCGCTCCGGCCGCGCGCCTGCATCGCGGAGATTGGGGTTCGGGCCAGGATGCACACCTCCAGGGCGCGCACGGCTTTCTGCGCATCCCGGGGCTGAATTCGAGCCGCTGCCGCCGGATCAAGCCGCTCGAGGAGCCGGTGGAGAAATTCGCGTCCTCTTCTCTCCATTAGGGCACGCAACCGGCTCCGCAATTCTTCCGAGCGGGGCGGGCCATCGAACAGCCCCATGAAGAGTGCGCGAAGATAGAGTCCGGTGCCGCCGACAAATACCGGTAATTTACCTCGCTCTTTGACTTCCGCCAACACGCGCAGTGCCTCCCGGCGGTAGTCTCCTGCCGTGAACTCGTCTTGGGCCTCGAGGCAGTCCAGGAGGTGGTGGGGAATGCCCTGGCGCTCCTGGGAGGCGAGTTTTCCCGACCCGATGTCGAATCCTCTGTAAAGCTGCACCGAGTCGTAGTTAATGATCTCCCCGTTCAGCGACGCTGCTACGGCAACCGCCAGGGCTGACTTTCCAGCCGCCGTTGGACCGACAATGGCAACCAGGGGAGCGCCCTGCTCTATCGGGACCACCATACCAGACGCAACGCCCGAAACAGGAGGACTGCTAGAACCACCGCGAGCAGAAGGAAACAACCCAGGAGTTGAGTTCGAGAAAGGCGAAGCATTACCAGCTTCCTCTATCAAGGGTTTCATGCCGGGGCCGAAGCTCGGTGAAAATGAAAGTGAAGTGTGTACACTCACCTCCCGTTGGTGCCGCTCCTCAAAGCCTGATTCTAGCACATCGAATTGTCGATTTTCGATTGACGATTGCCGATCTGCGACCGGTCTGCTCCGGCCGCGATGAAAGATGTGAGCTGGGGTTGACGACAACTTCTCGCTTGAGCCCTTGACAATCGACTGTCGACTGTTGACTGGCGACTCTTCGGCTGCAATTACTGGCCAGGCGAAAGGTTGTAGAGGAAAATGAACTGCAACACCAAGTGGTTGCCGGTGAACTCGTCCGGCAAGGGCGGGAAGGGAACAGAGGCGCGGATGCCGGTGAGGGCCGCGCGGTCGAGCGGATCGGAGCCGGAGGAGGCCACGAGCCGCACTTGCGGGACGGAGCCGTCCTTGAGGATCTCGAAGACAATGCCCACCCGCCCTTTTTCGCCCAAGCGCGCTGATTCCGGGATCACCGAATACCAATTCCGTCGCACGGCGAAAACCACCCGCGCCAAATACGGGCCAAAATCCACGCCTCTCGTGTCGGAGAGGATGAGCGGCCCTTCCGTGGAGAAGTTCGGCTCGAGGTTCTGAAACTGCCCGTTGCCTTCTCCATACCCTGAGCTGTTGCCCACTCCACTGCCCGTCGAACGCCCGTGCGCCGCGGACTGCAGTGACTGCTGGATAGCCTGTCCTGGGGTCATGTTCGGGAGATTCAGGCCCGCGCCGCCGCCCCCGGAAGGGGGCTTCGCGTCTTCCAGGCGCAGACCATCGTTCTTGGCTACTTGGTTCTGGGACTCTGGGTTGGGCGGCTGATTCGTCGGCGGGCCCGGAGCGGCTGGCGCGGCGTTGCCGCCCGCCGCAGGAGGCGGAGCGGGAGGAGCGGCAGGAGGCCGCCCGCCGGCAATCTCCGGCAAGGGCGTGTTGCCGCGAGAGTAGGGCATTGGAAGCCCCCTGGGGTTGATGACGGGTGAACGGCCTTGCGCCCTGCGGTCTCGATCTGAGAGTGGGGAATTCTCCGGAGGCGGCTCGGTCAGTTTGCGTAGGACATCCGGCGGGAGCAGAAGAAACGAATACTCTTTTTTGGGTGTCACTTGAACGGGCAGTCCGATCATCATCCTTCCTCGCCGCAGCAAGTCCGGTGAGAAGAGGAGAAGCAGCAGCAGGAAGAAGTGCAGGATCAGCGAGGACAGGTACATCGTCCGGCGCCGCCACTTTACGGCCTCCGGATCGACGACCAGAACGACGTGATAATCCTGCCACCCCGCCGGGAGATTGAGGGGCTTTGGCTCTACCGGGTAGGCGGTCTCGGGACTCGCGAAAAGATTGATTTGGTTCGGGTCTTCCGGAATGACGGTAGGGATTTCCACCGGTGGCAGAGTGACGTGTCCCGGCCTGACCGGACCCGGAGCCTTTGGTTCGTGGATCCCCGCTACAATCTGGCGGAACAGAGAAACGGGCGGAAGCGTGCGTTCCACGAACGTGGCATGGAACTCACCCCCGGAGACGACGGAATTCCCGGCCGACCCGGCATCCGCGCCACGCCTGTAATACTCGCTCTGAAGAGTTACTTTCGGTTCGCGAAGCCTCTGGCGAATCTGTCGAAAAAGCGAAATCGGCGCAAGGGTGGTATCCACGAAGGTGGCGTGGAATTCAGCCCCGGGTACGGGAGAACCCTTGCTGGATGGGAATACTTTCGGAACCGCGTTCTTCGGTTCCCGCAGCCTCTCCCGAATTTGTCTGAAAAGCGAGACCGGGGGCAGCGCGGTATCCACAAAGGTAACGTGGAACTCAGGCTCGGGTGCAGAGGGGCTCGCGGCCGGCACAGATTCGGCCCGGAGCTTCTCGTCCTTGGTTTCGACAACTGCCATAAAACAAATTCGAGACTAAAAATCAGAACCTGGTGTGCAGTCCTACTTGGGATTCTCCAGGTTGCCGTGAGGGGCGCATACATTGAAGTCAATGTATGCGCCACCCTCCCAGGACAGCATACTAGAAAATTGGGCGGCTCATTACATCTCTCCGCTTTGGCCTACCGGCCGGCCCAGGCACGCGTCCACCTTGCCTGCATGTTCTTCGATGCACTTCATGACGCGTTCGGCTAAGGCGAGGGCTCGGCGGCCCTCCAGTCCGCCCACCAGCGGGGCAGAGCGGGTTCGGACCGATTCGAGAAAGGCTTCGAGCTCCGACTGCAGCGGGTCTGCGGGCTTGGTCTCGAGCTTCTGAAAAGTGATGCGGGGAGTGGGGCTGCTGTTATCGACCCGTAAAAGCGTTGCATCGCGTCGCGTAAAGTCAATGGAAACATAATCGTAGGGTTGAAAATAACGGAACTTTCGAATCGGTTCCGTGCTGGCGCGGCTGGCCGTGATGTTCGCCACCGCGCCGCATTCAAACTCTACCCTTGCATTGGCAATATCCACTTTGTCCGAAAGCACCGGCAGCCCCACCGCTCGGACTTCGCACGGTTCGGAGTCGAGCATCCACAGCAGAAGATCGAGGTCGTGAATCATCAGGTCGAAAACCACGTCAACATCCAGGCTGCGCGGGCTGAACGCGCACATGCGGTGAATCTCAAAAAACAGCGGCCGCCGAGTTATGGCTTTGGCGGCCACTACCCCGGGGTTGAACCGCTCGAGATGTCCGACCTGTAAGATGCGGCCCCGGCATTGGGCTAGGGCCGTCACCTCTTCCGCTTCCTCCACGGTGCGCGTAATCGGCTTCTCGAGAAGCACATCCACATCGTGGGCGAAAGCCTCGCGCGCCACTTCCGCGTGGCTGGTGGGGGGAATCACCACGCTCACCGCGCGAACTGTCTTCCATATCTCGTCCAGGCTCGCGAACGCCCGAACTCCCAATTCCGCCGCCATTTCCCTGGCTTTTTCAGGCCGCCGGTCGTAGACCCCCACGAGGTCCGCTCCCGGGAGTTGTCTCAATGCTCGGGCATGCTTCTTGCCGTGCTCACCGACCCCGATGACTGCCACGGCAACTCGATCGCTCACCTCAATCACCTTGGACATTAGAGACTGGAAACTGGAAACTGGAAACTAGAAAATGGAAACTGGCCCTGCAGGATAGACTTCCCAGTTTCGATTTTCCAGTTTCCAGTTTCCATTTTCCAATTTCCAATTTCCATCTTCCCTTTTCCGCTTGCTCAGTCCTTCATGCCCACGATGGCGATGCCGGCCTCGTCGGCTTCGTTGATCAGGGCCGAGCGTTCAAACAACAGGGTTTTGCCCGCATCCACCGCCAGCACGCGGGCGTTGGACCGCCGCATCACCTGGATCGTCTTCAGCCCCACTACGGGGACATCAAAGCGCATGTCCTGACAGGGCTTACTTACTTTGACGACTACCAGCGCCCGTCCGTTACTGAGGCCGGCGGCCCGTTCGATGACGGCGTCGGTCCCTTCCATAGCCTCGACGGCCACGCAAGCCCGGCCGGACACTACGATAGTTTGGCCAATATCGAGGCCGGCAATCTTCTTGGCAATCTCGCGGCCATACTCGATGTCGGATTCTTCCTCCGCATCCGGCGCACGGCGCGTGAGCGGACCGGCATCCGGAAGCAGCGGCTTCAGAAATAGCGTCGAATCCACCACCTGGATGCCGCGGCTTTCGACCATCCGCACGAATATTCCAATCAGCGAGTCCGTATTCTTGCGCGGCAGGCTTTTGAGGACGCGGCTCACCAAGCCGTCCGGCTTGATGGAACTGAAGAGTTGCGCGTGCTTCACCTGGCCGGCCAGGACCAATCTGTCGATGCGCTCAGCCACCAGCAAATCCAGAAGCTTTGAGACTTCACCCAGGCTCAGCCAGTGGATGGCACTCGCCACGGAGGCGAGTTCCGGCGAGGCTTCTTCCTTGATGCCCACCACCAGCGGGTCAATGCCCTGGTCCCGCGCCGCTTCTAGCACCAGGAAAGGGAAGTGGCCGTTACCCGCGATAATGGCGTACCGATCACTCATGCTCGAAACTCGAAAAACGAAATTCGAAAATCGAAACTGGAAACTGGAAAGCTAAAGATGGAACGTTTCCGCTCAGGTTCCTACCAGCCGGAAGCCGTGAACAAATCAACCGGCTGTCATCCTGAGCGCAGCGAAGGATCTCCGTAGTCTCCTGAGGTTTAACGATTTGCGAACAACTGCAGAGATCCTTCGCTGCGCTCAGGATGACGCATTCCTAATTCTTTCACTCCTTTTTGCGTGCGAGCCGCGAACGCCCAATTCGAGTTTCGAATTTCGGTCATTTCGCCACGCCGCGCTCAGAGGTCCGAATGAATTCCACCAAAGCGCGGACGTGGTCGGACTTGAAGCCGGCGGCGTCAATAGCCTCCAGCGCCTGGGTGGTATTGAGCTTGGATCTCGACAGCAGGCGGAAGGTTCGCTCCAGCTCCTTCAGGTCATCGGCGTTCACGCCGCGCCGCTCGAGCCCCAAGCGGTTGGCGCCCAGAACGTTCAGCGGGCGGGGGGCGGAAGTTTTCGAATAGGGGAGGATATCCTGGTTTACCACGCTGTAACTTCCCAGGAAACTGTAAGTTCCGATGCGGCAGAACTGGTGAATGCCGCAAAATGCACCCACCGAGGCATAATCCTGAATCTCGACGTGGCCGGCCAGCGAGGCCCCGTTGGCCATGATGATATGGCTTCCCAAGTGGCAGTTGTGCGCGATGTGGACGTAGGCCATCAGGAGGTTGTGGCTGCCGATTCGCGTGACCCCGTCTCCCGCCTCGGTGGCGCGGTGAATGGTGATGAATTCGCGCAGCGTGTTGCCGTCACCGATCTCGACTCGGGTCGCCTCGCCATGGTACTTCAAATCCTGAGGAGCCAGTCCAATCGAGGCCCACGGGAAAATCCGGTTGCCCTTGCCGAAGCGTGTGTTCCCTTCCAACACACAATGCGACATGACCTCGCAGTCTTCTCCCAGTTCGACGTTTTCCCCGATCAGCGAATATGGCCCCACCGTCACGCTGCAGGCAAGCTGGGCGTTGGGATGGATGATTGCTGTGGGATGGGCCTTCATTGACGTGATTGGCCGAGCAGACCTGGACTTGCCGGGCCGGATTGGCCGGGACGGTCCGAGATGGCAAAGGCCACCGTCGCTTCCGCCGCCAACTTCCCTTCTACGGTCGCTTGACCGTGCATTTTGCCAAAGTTGTTGCGCCGGTTAAGCAACTGCATTTCCACCCGGAGTTGGTCGCCCGGCAGCACGGGG
>Ga0116217_10004593_pt1 | contig 12282 bp, 11 predicted proteins | sample Sb_taG_6_FD_89697 | JGI IMG/M metagenome (GOLD analysis project Ga0116217, IMG submission 89697) | Peat soil microbial communities from Weissenstadt, Germany - Sb_50d_4_PS metaG | ecosystem: Environmental > Terrestrial > Soil > Wetlands > Peat | place: Germany: Weissenstadt | collected 2010-09-21 | reverse complement strand
TGTAGTCGATCCTGAAGACCCAACAACCCGCTCCACGCAGCATCACGGTCCCGGGCATGAGGGCCCCCTCGGTTTGGGACAAGGGGGGCAGCGACAGCTTCTCGGTGCCCGAGCCCGTGTACTCGTAGACGCCCGGCGCGGGTCGAGCCGCACCGGGGGAACCAGTGCCGCTTTCCCCCAAGCGGGCTTCGGCTTGGCGCAGGGTCACCGGTCTCGCCCGGCTCGGGGTTAGGAAGACCAACCCTGCTCCCACACCGGCGAGCAAGACGAGCACCCCAAGGACCCACGGCCACCGGCGGTGGTGGCGCCGATTGAGACCCGGCCCCCGAGCACCGTTCCCCCCTCCGCACCTGGGTCGCACCGAGGCCTTCAACACGGATATCCCTGGCCGGAGGAGGCGGGGGTACCATGATGAAGACCGGCTCCGACGGGGTCAGAATCTCCTGCGATCGGCGCCCATCCGTATCGCCGATAGCGCTCCCACCACGCAAACTCATGGCCTTCTCCACACTCTTCTTGCTCTCGTTGTCGCGCCTCATCAGCCCCAGAGGAAGAGCAGTTCGTCCCAAGTTCCTTAGGAAGGGGAATGAGAAAGAACAGCTCGTACAGGATGCCCAGTTCCGGGTGCGCGCCCTATTTCGTGGGCGACTCTTCGCAGTAGTCGATGTGTCGCGTTCGCGACTGGGCGTCCAGCCATTGCTCCGAACGAGCAAGGCGTCGTTCATTCGGGGCGTGCTGGCGCCCCCGCGGGCTTTCCGTCTGCGCTCCGCAACGTCGGCACACCGCCATCCACCCGTTGGTTTCCGGTGAATGATTCTCGTCGAGCCGAGCGCCGAGGAGCGATGCTTCAGGTGAAACCATGGCGACCTCCTCCCTGTCTAGTGATTCCAGCATTGCGAGGTCGCCCCGGCGCGAACAGGGGCTTTTGGCATGCCGGACGAAGGACTCTTGGCTTCTCGTACTGCCTGTCGGGAGCACGGCGGAGGCAGTCGGCAACTTGCTACCGACCGTCCGGCACCACACCGGCTTGATCGGGTCAAGTGACCGACTGTCTATGCCCGACTCGGACCGGCCCTCTTGCCTACGTCAGGCGAGCCGAATACCGATCCCCGTCACTGACATAAGATGCGGCAGGTCTCCAAACCGAGATCCTTGGGATTCAAACTGAGGGCGCGCTGGATACGAAGTCTTTGCCTACGGCTCAGTTGGTCCGTTCATAACCCGCCAAGTTCCGAAGATGGGGAAAGCGTGCTTCCCGGTTTGGTTGAGGTACGTGCCACGTTGGGCACGAAACTGATCGGGACGCTCACCTGATCACCGCTGGCGTCACCGAAAGCGATATTGCATGTGGCACCTGCCGCGGCCTGAGCGGGCGTCGGGGGACACGGATAGCTGCGGGCATCGTTCAATGCCTGGGTGTGAGCGCTGTCCGTTCCCGATGCGGGTGGACCGGTGATGCCGGTGATGATGACAAAGGTCGCATTCAGGGATCGGTCTGCGGAGGTCATCACCGCCTGCGCAACGGGGTTTGTGCAACTGACCGGTACCTGATTGCCGGCCACGGTTACGGTGGGTTGGCCGCTAGCATCGTTGCACTCCGCTAACCCGCCTGGGCTATTCGGGGTCAAGCCCGAACCAATGATCGTGACGGTTTCGCGGCCCTTGAGACAGGTTCCTGGATTCACAGTCAGCTGAGCGGTCTTATCGCCACCCATGGATGGGCGAGTGGTACAAGGGACAGTTGTTGTGGAAGTTGCAGAGACAGGGGTCTTGGTGGTTGACGAGCTGGAAGCAGAAGGCATCGTGGTGCCACATGCTGCCGCCATGGCCGCTCCCGCAAGCACCAATGTGACCTTCATGGCGATATGCCTGCCCCTACCTGCTCGTCCGCCCCGACTCATCGTCTCAACCATGGCGGCCTGTGACAGCCATCGAATAGGGCCGATAGGCCTATTGTCGGGGCGTCGCGCCTGAACATGAGCGGAGAAGATGCGCGCATCGAGGAGCCCTGACCCGGCCGGCTTTCCGGTAATCCTTCGACGCGCTCGATACGGGGTCGGTCGCCACTGGACCGAAGGGCAGAGATGAACTGCTCGACGTTCATCCCCCATGACCGACAACCACCACAGAGTCGAATGACTCTGTCGGCATGTTCTTTGCCCATGGTGGACTGGAGGCAATGCAGACCAGGAGGCACGAGGTGAGAGAGCGTGGGGCATGGGTGATCACCGTCGCCGTCGTCTTCCTCGTGATGGGCTGTTCCGGCGCGGTCCCCGCGACGCGTCCTGCCTCTGGGCGCGCCCCTGTACAGGTCGTGCTCTTTGGAGACTCCCTGGCGTACCAGGCAATGACCTACTTCGATCAGCTGATCCAGGCCCACGCTACTGCCACCGTCACAGACTTCGTCTTCGGTGGGACCGCCGCGTGCGACTGGCTTCCCGATATGCGCAGGATCGCACCGACCCGACCGCAGGCCGTAGTCATGGAGTTCTCCGGTAACACCTTCACCTCGTGCATGGGAGGATGTCCACCTGAATCGTCATCTGCGGTCAGCAAGTACTGCGTCGACGTGTCGGCGGCTATCCATCTCTTCCTCACCGTGGGGACTCATGTGTTCCTCGACGGGACACCCATCAGTTATGGGCAATCAGTTTCTGACGATCGTCACTGGAACGACTTGAACCGCGCTTTCGCCGCCTTGGCGGCGAGGTATCCCCGACGCGTCACCTACGTTGATGCTGGGCGCGCCGTGGAGGGACCTGGAGGGGCCTTCACCTGGACGCTGCCGTGCCTTCCCACCGAGCCATGTACTGGACCGACGGTGGCCGGCGTGCGAACGAACGTGGTGCGCTCTCCTGACGGTAGCCATCTCTGCCTCATCGACAATGGCAACGCTCCAGGCTGTGCTAGCTACAGCTCGGGTGCGTTCCGCTTTGCCTCTGCCATGGCGACTCCGGTCATCAATGCCCTCCACCTGTCGAGGGCCGACGGAACCTCATGATGAGGCTCAACCAATCCGTCTTCGAAACGGCGACCTTTGGTACATGACATGGATGGCCTGCAGAACACCAGAACGCGCATTGGTCTCACGGGGTGGGAGCGTTATCTTCACCGCGTGTCTAAGCCACCAAATCGGGGATGTTACGGGCACCGTTGTCAGAATGGGACGACAGTGGTCAGCAGGCCAGCGGCGGAGGCGCGCCCGGAGAGTATTCGGCAGAATTCGACCGCGTCCAGAGACACACGTTCGACCGAGGGGAGGTCCGGGTGGTGCGCGTACGAGCCGCCGGCCGGGCCGGAGAGATCGAGGACGAAGGGCTTTTCGTGGCGTCGCGCCCATTAGGCGACAACGTCGGCGACGATGCGGCCGTCGTGATCAGCCCGCAGCTCGAGCGGTCGGCCGAGGGCTACGGCCACATCGACGCGGTGCATCCACAGGTCGCGCAAGTAGATGGTGTCAATGAGATACCCCAGCGTCCAGGACTCGGACACCGGCCCGTCGACCGACAGCTTGCCGTGATTGCGAACGAGCGACGGCGTGCGTGCCCGGCCACGCACGGTTCTTGGTGCAGCGGCGGTGAGCCGATCGATGATTTGCTTGGCGCCGAGATCGCAGCGCTCCTGTACCTGCACGGCTGAGAGCGCGGCTTCGAGCGGCCCACCATGCTGCTTGCGAAAGGCTCGGGCCCGGCGTAGTTGATGGAAGTTCTCGCGCATCGACGCGCCGGCCTCGCACGCACCCAGCACATGCTGGTACATGGCTCGTATGTCCCAGGCAGGGCAGTCGGTGCCGGCGGTCCACTCGGAGATGTCGAGCGATCGCAGCGCGGCGAGTGTGCGCTCGAGCTCGTGGGCCTGAAGGCGCATCGCCTCGTCGTGGGTGAGCCGTGGGACGGTTGCCACGTCGATCGTCGTCACGGTCATGACCTGGATCCTTTGGTTCGAGAAAGGCGGGACAAAGGCTGGGCCGGTGTCTTTGCCTGACAGTGGGCGAGGAACATGGCGATCGACTCTTCGAGGAGACAGGTCCAGCGGTTCCCGCCGGGATCGTTGGCAACTTGCTGATTGACCAGGCCGGTGACCAACGCCGTCCACATGTCGATGTGGTGCGCCTCGGTGATCCCGTTGAGTGCAAGCGACCTGCGGGCCGCGTCCAGGGCGCGCACCGCCGGCTCATAGGACTGAGGGGATGGTTCGAAGCCCGGGAGCGTGCGCTGGAACAGCAGCTGGTAGCGGGCCAGATTGCCGGTGCAGAACTCGAAGAAGCGCCGAATGCTCGCCACCAGGAGGTCGCGGGGATCGTCGCAGTCGTAGGGTTCGGCCATCCGGTCGGCGAACTCGGTGGCCGCTTGGCCGAACATGGCATCGTAGATGGCCTTTTTCGAGTCGAAGTAGGAATAGACCGTGGGTGTGGTGATCCCCGCCCGGCGAGCCAAGTCGCGCAGCGACAAGCCAGCGAGACCCACCTCTGCCACGAGCGCCCAGGCGGCATCGAGGATGCCATCGCGTGCCGAGCGGCGGCGGGCCTCGCGCCAGTCGGGGATTTCGGCTGCTTTTATCATCGATCGTAATACTTATACGCTGTATAGATTCCCGTCAAGGGTCTCGCCCGGGGTCACGCGGCGCGCACCAGCCGGTTGCGCCGATCGAGTTCGGGCGGCATCAGCCGTTCCGGGTCGATCATGGTGTTCGCGGGGAAGTTCATGTTCCTGCTGAGCCGCTCGTTCCGTTTTCGTCGCTGAGCCCGAACCCCAGCCCGCCACGGCACGGTCGCTTCGTTCACCAGCCAGCGAGCGCCCGCCCGCCCCTCGCCGACACCCGAGTGTTGCGGCGTCGGCAATGTCCACCGAGGACGGCGACGAGTCCGATACGAAGCGAGCACAACGAATAGGGTCTGGTGGTGATGACCTACCGCACCGCCCGAGAACGGGGGACCGCCTCTGTCTTGGCCTTCGACCTGGTCGGCATTCCGTCTGACCCACGGTTGGTCGCGCTCTTCGAGGAGCTCAGCGGACGCCACTTCGATGCGTCGCTGCCCCTGGTGCCGGTGTGCAGAGGCATCCCGGACGACGCCGACCAACGTGAGGACCCGAATGGGCTGGTGACGCTGCAGGTGCACCCCAGACCCGGGGTTCCCTCACTGGTTACCGTCACGATCTATCTGGCGAACGAGCTCTTCGAAGCACCGTGGGGCTCTGAAGCTGACCGCTGGTCGAAGGTCGCCGACACGTTGCTGCACCAGATGGTGCACCTGGCCATCGATGTGGACGCTCTCGGAGGAGCTCATCCCTTTGAGGATCACCACGGTCAGTACTTCACAGAGGAGTGCAACCGGATCGGTGCACGGGCGGGCTGGGCGCGGGTGCGCCCCAGCGCCAAGAGCGTCTGGCCCAACGAGGACGCCGCAGGGTGGCCGGACAACGCGATCGAGAGAGACGAGTCAGGCGGGGATGAACGACACTGAGCAGGTCGTTGCCATCTTGGAGGCGATACGGGCAAGACGCGTTCCCGGCCAATGCGGAAGGTGAACCTGAGCAGGAGTAGGGGCCGCCCTCACCGGCTCCATAAACACCTCGCGACCAGGCATCTCACCTCGGCCTGACGACACCGACAGCGCCAATGAGGACGTCAAGGTGAACCGGTGAGGTGCCGATATTGCCCAGGTGGACCAGGCGCGCCCAGGGGCGGAGCTCTCCGGCGCGCAAGCGCCGTTCCTGGCGCGACTGCGAACGAACGCCCTTGATCTCAATCTGCTTGCCAACCCTCCGGTAGCGGCCCTCTTCTGCCTCCTGCGCTGGCTGCACCTGATCGCCCCCGAGCCCTATTGGTTCTACATCGCAGTGGTGGTTGGCGGCGGTGCCACAAGCGTCGTCTCGTCAGTCTTGTGGGGAGAACCTCGACACCGCTGGCACCTGAGCGCCCATATCGGGACCAACATGGGTGTGATCGCCGTGGTCGCTTATAGCACCGGGTGGGGGTCGATCTTGTCGATCGGCTTTCTCTTCGGTGCGGCCGCTGCAATCCAGGTCTTCGGCTCACAAGCAAAATGGCCTTGCGTGACATGGACGGCTATCGCCGTGGTTCTGGGCCAAGTGGCCATCTCTCTTCACCTTGCCCCAACGCTGATCCGAGGACCGGTTGTGCAAGGAGTGGCTGCACTCGGCCTGGTCGGTGCCCTTCTCGTCATCGAATTGCTCGGACGAGCCACTGCAGGACGCGAGACTGTGGAGCGCGAGCTGCGTCAGTCCGAACGGCGTTTCAAGGCACTGGTCTCCAATTCCGCTGACATCATCGTCGTGACCGACCAAGCCGGCATCCTGCAATATGTCAGCCCGGCCTTCGAACGGATCCTCGGGTGCTCAGCCGACTCCTACCGGCAGGAGTCGATGAATCTGTTCCTTCACCCCGACGATCGGCCCCGCATCGCCGACGAATTTCCGCCGCTGCTGGCCGATCCCTCTCGAGTTCTCCGGACAGTGCTACGAGGGCAAGACGCCCGGGGCGCCTGGCGGCACTTTGAGGCGACCATCACCAACCGTCTCGAGGACCCTGATGTGCGCGGCATTGTGGGCAACCTTCACGACATCACGGAATTGCGAGAGGCGCACGAGCGCTTCCGCTCCGCCTTCGAAAACGCCCCGATCGGTATGGCCATGACCGACCTGGAAGGGAACATCATCCGAGCCAATCCCGCCCTCGGTGAGATCGTGGGACGGATCCCCGAGCATCTGGTGGGCCTTGGCGTCAATGATCTCTCGCACCCTGATGACAGAGAATCAAGTGTCGCCGAGCTTCGTCACTTTGTCTCAACCGGCTCGGCCGGGTACCAGATCGAAAAGCGCTACATGCACCTCGCCGGGCACGAGGTGTGGGTGGCAGTGAGCGTCTCGTGTGTACGTGACGAAGAAGGGCAACCGCTCTATCTGATCGGCCAGGTCGCCGACATCACCGAGCGTCGGGCCTTGCGCGAGCGCCTTGCGTATGCGGCTATCCACGACACGCTCACGGGTCTGCCAAACCGTGAACTGTTCATGGATCGACTCGACGTTGCCCTGCGGCGGGCCACCAGAGATCGGCAAGAAGTGGCCGTGATCTTCCTTGACCTGGATCGCTTCAAGCTGATCAATGACAGCCTGGGTCATGAGGTCGGCGATCAAGTCCTGGGTGCGGTGGCGGATCGGTTGAGCACCGCCATGAGGGCTAGTGACACGTTGGCTCGCTTCGGTGGCGACGAGTTCACAGTGCTTTGCGAGGACATCAACGACGAGAGCGACTGCGTGGAGGTGGCGCAGCGGCTCGTGATGGCCATGGGTCAACCTCTTGCCTTGCAGAGTGGCGAGGTGTTCGTCACCCTCAGTGTGGGCATCGCACTCTCTCATGCGGGTGGAACGGGCGCCGATATGTTGCGGAACGCCGACGTTGCCATGTATCGGGCCAAAGACCGCGGACCGTCACGGATCGAGATCTACCGAGAGGACGACGAGCAGAATGTCGTCAGCCGCCTGCGGACATCCAACGACCTGCATCGAGCCCTGGAGCGCGATGAGCTGGAACTGCACTACCAGCCCTTTGTGGACCTTCACACCGAGACACTCGTCGGGATGGAAGCACTGGTGAGATGGCGCCACCCCACCCGAGGCCTGCTCCTTCCCCAGGACTTCATTCCGTTGGCAGAAGACAGCGGCCTGATCGTGCCGCTGGGGTCCTGGGTCCTCAAGGAGGCATGTGGTCAAACCGCGGCCTGGCACGCCCTCCGGACGGGAACGGAGCAAGACAACGCCCGGCTCAACATTTCTGTCAACGTCTCTGCCACCCAGCTCGCAGATCCTGGTTTCCCGCGGCAGGTTGCCGAGGCCATCGCGCAGTCGGGCATTGACCCTGACCGGCTCTGGCTGGAGATCACCGAGAGCACCCTGATGCGAGACGCCGACGAGGCCGTGACGGTCCTGCGAGCCTTTCGAGACCTCGGTCTTCACATCGAGATCGACGACTTCGGGACCGGCTATTCGTCTCTGAGCTACCTCCAGCGCTTCCCGGTGGAGTCCCTGAAGATTGATCGCAGCTTCGTCAACGATTTGGACAAGCGGTCAGACAACGCTGCGATCGTCAGGGCGATCATCGGCCTTGGAGACTAGCTGGGACTACCGATCATCGCCGAGGGTGTCGAGCGTCGGGCCCAGGTCTCGAGATTGAAGGCACTTGGATGTCACTTGGCGCAGGGGTACCTGTTCGGCCGACCGCTTCCGGCTGGCTCACTGGGGGCCTTCCCAACCGATGATCTCGGCTCTTGGAACACCGAGCTCTGCGAATTCGCAGCATCATGAGCAATCCGTAAGGTGCCCGCAACCGAGGCTCGTTCAGGCCAAGCGAACGGCAATTGCCCCGGCCGAAGGACACCGGTCGGATGGCAGCCGGGCCGGGTGCGAACGAGCGGCCCCTTGCGAATGCCGGACGTATCGTAGGATCGCCGCCCTAGGGGGTCGAACGATGCGGCGACGTCGTCTTGCATGGCGGAGCCTGGCGATAAGCACCGTCGTCGGGCTGGTGGCAGGTGGGTGCGCCATGGCCTCCACCAAGGCCACCATCACGACGGCCCTCGATCCAGGTGTCAAGGGCTGCGATGTCCTGCTCACCGCCCCGGCCGGCCACGATTGCCTGCTGCCGTGGCCGAACAACGCCTTCACGGTCGCTTCGAGCCACACCGTGACCGGTCGCCAGCTCGCCGTGTCGTCGCGGCTCGATCCGACCAACGTCGGAGGTGTCCACGCCGCTACGACCTCTGTCGACCAGGGCGACGGCTTCTCGCCCGGCTCGGTCATCATGACCTACGTCCCCAACCTCGACCTCGTGGCTTCGCGCATCGCGCCCTCGACAGATATCGGATCCTCGCTGGACTCGAGCGCCCCGATCGTGGTCATGGACACCGCCACAGGCCAGCGCATCCCCTACTTCGTCGAGCTCGACGCGCAAACGACGAACACGGCTGAGCAGTTGCTGCTGATCCATCCCGCCGTGGCGCTCACCGAGGCCCACCGCTACGCGGTCGTCCTTCGTGATCTCATCGACAATTCGGGCCACCCCATCGCACCACTGCCGTCGACCACCGCCGCGTGGAACGCCACGTCGAAGAGCTCGGGCCGGATGCAGTACATCTCCAAGGTCCTCCATCACGACCTCGCGTCTGTCATCGGCTCCACCGAGCCGTACATGGCCTGGGACTTCACGGTGGCAAGCGAGAAGAGCCTGGCGGGCCCGGCACTCACCATGCACACGTTGGCGTATGAATGGCTTGCCACCCACCACATGGCGTTCCACGGCAAGACGGATGCCGCTGCCGACTTTGCGCCGGCCTTCACGGTCACCTCGTCGACAACGACCAACGGGGTTCGAGACGTCCACGGCACCTTCCAGGTGCCGTTGTTCCTGGCGGACACCACCCCGTTCTCCGCCATGACCGTGAACCACGCCGGAAGTCCCGTCATCAACGGCACCAAGACCTGGACCGCGAACTTCATCTGCGTCATGCCGTCGACCGTCTCGCCTTCAGGCGCGGCGCTTCCGACCGTGTACGGCCATGGGCTTCTGGGAAGCGCGAGTGAGGTCGAGGGGAGCTCGTTCTCCGCCGCCATTGCCCGCAACATGGCGGGCTGTGCCACCGACTGGGTGGGCATGAGCGCCAAGGACATCCCAAACGTGGAGCGCAACCTCAACGACATGTCGACGTTCAACACCCAGGTCGACCACATGCTCCAGGGCTTCGTGAACTTCCAATTCTTGGGACGCCTCATCAACGCTCCCGCAGGCTTCGCCTCCGACCCCGCTTTCCAGGACGGCTCGGGCAGGGCCCTCTTCCAGGTCGGCAAGTGCACATTCATGGGTTACAGCCAAGGCGGGATCATGGGTGGGGCGGTCTCCGCGGTCTCCACCGAGTGGACCCGGGTCATCCTGGGCGTCCCCGGGATGGACTACGGCGGGCTGCTCCTTCCCCGCTCGGTCGACTGGAACGAGTTTGCCGCCATCTACGACAAGGCCTACACCGACCCCGTCGACCAGCAGGTCGTGCTGCAGTTGGCCCAGCTGCTGTGGGACAGGGGTGAGAACGAGGGCTACGCCGAGCACCTGACGTCGGACCCCTACCCCGGGATCCCGGCCAAGCAGGTCTTCATCATCGAGAACTACGGCGACCACCAGGTCACAAACGTGTCGGCGGAGATGCTGGCGCGCACGATCGGCGCGCACAACCACCAGCCCGCGTTCAACCCCAGTTTCTTCGGTGCGGCGCCACGCACGAACGTGCCCGTCGCGGTGCAATGGGGCCTTTCGAAGCTCGACCAGACCAAGGCGGCGAGGGCCGGGATCGTGCTGTGGGACTACGGCACGCCGACGCCGCCGACGACTGACCTCGCGCCCAATGGCCCTGCCTACGGCGCGGATCCCCACGGCGACGGTCGGGGCAACGCGTCGCTGATCACCCAGATCACGACCTTCCTCACGACCGGCGTGGTCCCCGATGTGTGTGGCGGAAGCGCCTGTCAGTCGAGCACACCGTAGGCGGAGGGTTGGGCGGCGCCCGCACAATGCCTACGAGAACGTGACGCTCCCGTTGGCGATAGCCAGTTGTGGCAGTCCCGCCGCCGTGCCGCAGGCGGTGAGGAGCTGGACGCTCGTGAGGTCGGAGTACGTCGAGGCGGTCGACTTGGCACCGTTGTCGGCCCCCGCGAACGAGCCGGCCACACTGACCGAGCCCTTGGCGTTGGGCAGGCCGAACCCCGTGTGCTGGGCGGCGCCGGTCACGATGGCGTAGCCCCCGAACGACGCCACGCTGGCGTGGATCGAGCTGGGACTCCATGCCACGGCCACGACAACGGGCTTGGAGGTGAGCAGGCTCACGCATCCGTTGGTCGAGCTCTGGATCGTGGCCGTCGCCGTGCCGCTCGTCACCTGGGTGCCGCTCGACCCGGCCGTGGTGCAGCCGGTGGCCGTGAGCGAGAGGCGGGTCGTTTCAGGGCCTGTGGGGGTGTTGGACAGGGGCGGGGTGAATGTGATCGTTCCGGTCACATTGGTGCAGGTGACGCTGCCCGCAGCCACAGCGCCACCGGCCCCCGTGGTGGGCGTCACCGCAGCGGCGGCCGACGTGGTCGAGGTCGTGGTGGTCGACGCCTGCGTTGTGCTGGTGTCGCTCGTCGCGGCCTTCGAGGAGCAGCCTGAGAGCACTGCCACCAACGCCAGGGGGACGGCGAAGGTGAGTGATCTCCAGACATAACCACGCTTCGTGAGCATATCTCTACTGTGCGCAGGCGGACCAGGGTCCCGCCAGGGGCGAAAGTCCCTCCGAGGCCCGGAGACGGCCCTGGCGCCTTTGCCGTCCTCCGCCTTGGCGTGTCTTCAGCGGCGGGCGAGGTGGTGGCGTCCGCTTTCGGTGGTGGCGGGGGTGTAGTTCATCTCGAAGTGGGGATAGAGGGTTGACTCGTCGGGCTGCGAGAGCTCCTCGCCGTGTATCTCGATTTCTGGCGCCGACCGAACCTGTTCCTCGGTCGCGGTGACCCGGAGATCATCGGGACCGACCTGGCCTGCGGCCAGTGGGACGAACGTCAGATGACGGCCGATAAAGCCTTCCTTGACCGTGGCGAACTGAGGCTCGTCTGTCTCGACGTCGACGTAGACATCTTGCAGCTTGCCGATGTGCTCGCCGTTGCGATCCATCAGCAGCTTGCCGTACCACTCGGCGACATTCCATTTGGCCTGGTCTTCATCTTCGGTCATCGGTCTCTCCTTCTCCTGTCTCGGGGCTCCAAGAACATTAAGTCCTCGTCGCCAATGGGTGGGTCCTCGTGTCTCGCTGTGAATAGTGAGACATTACCGACCACATCGTGGCGTGTACGCCAAAATGCAGGCGTAGGTTAGGTTCCGCGAGTCCAAGCGAAGAAGACGTCCAAGTGGACTGAGAGATGGGCCTGACAGGGCAATCACCCAGGCTCTCGAGCCTCTTCGTCTCGCGCCGTTCAACGACCCTCTCTGCGATCTTGACTGGCGTGTGCCACCGCGTACCCGAGGTCCAGAGCGAGGACCACGATGGTAACAACCCAGAGCGTGTGAAGGCGTAAGCGACGAGGCCCAAAGAGGGGCGCTGAAGAGAGAACGGTCACGATGGCGACGCCCGAGACTCTGCGCGCAACGAGCAACAATGAACCTCGGGTCTCGCTAGGGGCGAAAGCCCCCCCGTACGCCCGGAAGTGCGCGGCTCCTTTGTCTTGGACCGTTGAGGTGCCAACACCGGTCGGA
>Ga0116217_10004586_pt1 | contig 12303 bp, 15 predicted proteins | sample Sb_taG_6_FD_89697 | JGI IMG/M metagenome (GOLD analysis project Ga0116217, IMG submission 89697) | Peat soil microbial communities from Weissenstadt, Germany - Sb_50d_4_PS metaG | ecosystem: Environmental > Terrestrial > Soil > Wetlands > Peat | place: Germany: Weissenstadt | collected 2010-09-21 | reverse complement strand
CATGGGGATTTTGACTTTCGATTCCAAACTGCGACAATTCCGCGCGTACTCCCCCGCTCCAAAGCGCCCCTAATCAATGCTGCAGAAAAGAGAAGTCGTCCCGTGATGAATAAATGAAAGGTCGGGTGCCCCACCCTTGTCGCGGTTTATGCGACAGGGTGGGGATTTTGAATCTGGATATTGAACTCTGCCCCCGGTTTATCCATGCACATCCGTGTGAAATCGTGGCGAAAGGAGTTTCCCCGGCTGGCGTATACTCTCTGCCACCAGCCATGGCGTACGATTCCTACCCAGACGAGCCGAAGCCTCTTGAATACGCAGCAGCCTTCCTCTACAGCCTCGTCATCGCAGCGTTCTTTATTCCGGCGCTGGTCCTCCGGCGCGCCGGTCGCGCCCTGCGAGAACTCGGCGTCGACAGCTGGCCCCGCGCCAGCGGATCAATCACCGCCGGCAACGTCACGGTTATTCACGGATGGGTGGTCGACTATGCTCTTGGACAGTTGGACTACAGCTACCGAGTGGCGGGCGAGTATTATGCCGGCTGCATCACCCGGCAATATCCCGATGAACAGTCCGCATGGAACTACGTTGACGCTCGCCGCAATCAGCCCGCCGTCGTGAGATATAAGGATGACAACGCCAAGTCGTCCGCCCTGCGCGACGCTGATCAGGACCCCGGCTGGTCAACCACAGCCGAGCCCGGTCTTTTGGCCATGGTCTGGCAGCATTGGAACGATGAATTGCGCGGCGATCCGAAGCCTGCAGAGGATGAAGACCTCCAAGGAGACGACGAGGGCGCGGAAGTAAACCACGAAGATCGCACGGGCACTTAGTCTGCGGCGAAGCAGAGAATAAAGATAAAAAATTTGTGTAGTTTATCCGTGGAAATCCGCGTGAATCCGCGGCAGCAGTTTGTTCTAACCCCGCCGCTTATACAGCACGGCAAACTCAAACCCCGCATTCGGCGGAAACAATTCTGCCACCTTCCGCAGTCGCTCGGCCAGCGCCGAGGGGGCCAGCAGCGGATAATCCCGCTCCCGCAGATCGTAGTAATCCACGTCGAGATACAGCGACAGCAGATAAATCGAAATCGTGTCGGAAAAGGTTGCGTCCAGATATTCGTTCTTGTAACGCTCGGCGTCGGCGCCTCCAGCCGTGGCCAGTTTGCGCGCCTCCCAGGCGTCAAGCGAAGTCTCGCCCCGGATTCCCGCTTCCACCTGCGCCCACGCCAGCTCGCTGAACTCTTTCGAAACTCCCGCGCGCTCTACCACCGCATGCCCTACGTTGATATAAAACTCGAAGGCCACCGAAAACTTGTCGTCCATCAATCGGGTCGAGATGAACACACACTGCGAATCGCCCAGCTTCAGGTTGCGATGGCACACCGCATTGTCGCTGAGCGCCACATCATAGCGGTCCGCAATCACCGTTTCATCACCCTGGCTCACCGTCAGCGGGACAAAGTAGTACGCCTTGCGCTCGAGCGCCGCCGCCACTTTCGTAGGAACGGCGGCGATCATCCGCTCCAGGTCAAACGAATTCACCGCAACTTCTCCCGCCGAGGCGTAGCAAATCCCGTTCGGCGCCTGCGATACCGGCGTCACCCGAACCACCTCGGCCGGACTGCGCGTAATTGCTGGTGCTGCCTGCGACATGCCTACTATCTTATACGCTAGAAGCTGCCTATCAATGGCTTGGTTTTGGCCATCAACGGTTTAGTTTAGGCCATCGATAGCTTGGTTTTGGGTCGCGCAGCGCTTTCAGCGCTGCGATTCAACCCTCCCCCTCGATGCGGGCTTTAGCCCCTGGGATCAACAGCCACCGCAAGGAGCAACCATTCCCGCCATGAAAGAATTCCCCGCGTTCATGAAGCACCCAGCCAACCGCATGGATCAGTCGACACTCCAGCCATATACTGACTCTGTGGCGACTCGTCACAAAGGCGAACGGGCAGGAACATCCGGAAATCCCTTCTATAGCTGGCTCGGCATTCTCGTCTTAGGAGTCATGGCGCTCGGACCGCTGGGCTCTTTCTGGGCTTCATGGCACGCTGACCAAGAAAGACTCCAATGGAGCAGATGGCCATCTGTAAAAGGATCTCCCTCCGATACGCGCATCACCGAACACGCCATAACCGAATTCGATGCGAAGAAGGGACTTCGCCCGTGGTACGTTGGGGAGTGTCGCGTCCAGTATTCAGTGGCGGGAAAAGAGTATTCCGTGTGGACCGACGCTGACAGGGACTCCGATTCGACGCAGCTCGCCAACCGCATGCGGACCTGCCCTTTCTCTTCTTACGATGTTCACTACGATCCCAATCGACCCTGGATCGCTCACGCGTTCCTTCCCTAACGTTTCCCCACGCGCTGAGAATGGTTTATCGTTGACAACAGTGTCGCCTCCGTTAAAATCTCGCCCGCCTCGCTGGTACGCGATTCCCGTGCGCGTCCTCTTGGTCACGTTTATCGGAACGCTGCTCTGCTTCGCCGTCAGCCTGCTGCTTGCGATTCTGGGCACGGTCATCGTGGCCGCGCTTCGCGGTGTGCATCCCGACATGCGGATCGCCTACCGGCACATCGCGCTGCCGATGGCGCTGGTCGCCGGAAGCATCATCTTCGTGCTTGGACTGGTCATGGAAATCCGCCACTACCGTCAGACCAAAACCCTCTCTGCCATCGAGAGGCTAAGCTAGCCCAGGCCGTGCAGGGATGGGCACCCCCGGTGGGGACGGGCGACTCGCTCCGCCGGGCAAAGCCCGGCTGGTGCTAGCGGTGCCAGCCAGGGTAGTTCGCTTACAATCCAGAGGATGCCGCCCCGCATTGCCATCCCCCTGCCGCACTTCTCCGACCCCGAGTATGCCGAGCGGGCGATTCCACAGTACGAGCGCGCCGTCGCGCTGGCGGGCGGAGAACCGGTTCGCGTTCCCCTAGATCGCTCCCCAGGCGAAGTCAGCAAAATAATCGAGCACTGCGACGCCGTGCTGCTGCCCGGAAGCAAGGCCGACGTCGATCCCGCCCGCTTCCACGCTGCGCGCTCGCCCCACACGGCTGCCGCCGATCCGCGCCGCGACGACGTCGACCATCTTCTGCTCGACGACGCCTACCGCCTGCGCAAGCCCGTGCTAGGCATCTGCTACGGCCTGCAAAGTTTGAACGTCTATCGCGCCGGATCCCTGGTCCAGCACATCCCCGATTTTCTGCCGGAAGAAACGCGCGCCAAAGTGAATCACGAAGCTGGCGGGAAAATCGCAGTCGCGCACGAAGTGGAAATTGACCCAGCCTCGAAGCTGGCTGAAATCATTGTCGCCAGCAGAGTTGTCGCAAGCGGCGACGAGAACCGGGAAGGGCACGGCTGCAGCTCACAGCCTGCCCTGAGCAAGCGAAGCGCGCCGAAGGGTGCCGACGCGGTCCCCGCAAAGGCGGGGGCTTCAGCCCCTGAGCGAAAACTCGTCCTCCCCGTCAACTCCTCCCACCATCAATCCGCCGACGCCATCGGCCAAGGCCTGCGCATCGTCGGCCGCTGCACCGCCGACGGCATCATCGAAGCCCTCGAAGGCACGCCGCCGGATCATTTCGTGCTCGCCGTGCAGTGGCATCCGGAGCGGTCGGCAGAACAAGACACTGTCTCCCGCGCAATTTTCCGCGCATTGATGGACGCAGCAATATCACGTCGCCAATAAATCGCGGACGCGCTCCACATTATGAAGTGACTGCCCGGAAGATCTTTCACGGATGGGCGTCGGTCGGCACACGGCCTGACTGATCACGGTCTGACTGATTCTGTACGGCAATCCACCCGCTCACATAGGAGAGCCGACGCGGAGAATCCTCCACCGGCGTCAGACAAACTTGAGGCATATTCATTTGCGTCATGCAGTACACAATTACTTTCGCGTGCAGCCGCACCGACAGTGGGGTCGGGATCGGGCAATTCGTCGAGCCGTAGCCGGTCTCGATCGGTCTCGCCGGCGCTTGGCCAAACAGAACTTTCACAACATTGATTGCGACCTTACGCCGAACGGCAATCAAACACGCGGGTCTCTCGATAATCGGCTCGATGCTCGCGATTTCACCTTCGAAGATAAGATCGCGGTTGGGCGCCAGCGGATTCGCCTTCTTAATCGCCCGTCTGAGCTCGGCGAAAGCAGCATCGTCCTCGGGCCGCCGTGCCTCCGCGATCCACGCCCGCACCGTCTTCACGCGCTCCGGCGTCGCCGGCACCGGCTGGAAACAAAAGTGGTGATGGTGGCAGTAGAGAATCACCTGCGCCAGCAGCGAGAACGGAGGCGACGGCAGCGGCTGCCGCGTGCAGTTCGGGTAGGCGTTGTGAAATTCGTTGTCGGAAAGATCGCCGAGCAGAAGCTCGGTCACGTTGAAGTCGACACTCTGGCTCACGGGTTGCTTGCACACGCCCGGGAACACCGGGCCCATGGCCACGATCTCACCCACGAACAGCAAGGGGCCGGTGGAGCCGCGCGCTCTAATGTCGCCCTTCAGGTATTGGTGGATCTGTCCAAACACGCGCTCGCTATCGTCCTGCCCGCGCAGACTCCCGCATAGAATCAAACACAGGACGAAGACTGAAAGCAGGACACTCCTCATGTTCACCTTGAATTCTTACCGCCCGCGCCTCTTTCTTGCACCGCGCTTCTTCGCGGCCTGCACCCGCTCGAGCAGCACCACCACGTGTGCGATGGCGGCATTCTCCAGATTCAATCCCTCGGGCGTCTTTGCCTTCAATCCCACGCAGTCGCCTGGCAACCCGAGCAACTCCGCCACCCGCGCACGAATCTCGGCCGCGTGCGGACCGATCTTCGGCGCGGCCAGAATCAGGCTGGCATCGACGTTCGCCAGGCTGTAACCCGCGTCCCGCACCCGCTTCAGCGCCTCCCTCAAGAAGATGACCGAATCCGCGCCCTTCCATTTCGGGTCCGAAGGAGGAAACAGCGCTCCAATATCCGGCGCGGCGATCGCTCCCAGCAGCGCATCGGTGATGGCGTGCAGCAGCACATCCCCGTCGGAATGTCCGCCGAGCCCCCTGTCGTGCGGCAGCGCAATCCCGCCAATCCGCAGCGGAATGCCCGGCCGAAATTCGTGCGAATCAAATCCGTAGCCGATGCGGGTTGTTGGTCTTTGGCCGTTGGTCTTTGGCATGAGAGGGTTAGTTTTGATCCGCGCAAGTCCGCGTTGATCCGCGGCCAAGAAGTTTCTATTTTCTTAAATAGAACTCCGCCAGTTCCATGTCTCCCGGGTTCGTGATCTTGATGTTCCGCGGCGAGCCCATGACCACAAAGACTTCATGGCCCGAGCGCTCTACCAGCGACGCCTCATCGGTGCCCATGAACCCATCGGCCGTGGCCTCGTCGAACGCCTTCTTGATCACGCTGTAGTGAAATCCCTGCGGAGTCTGCGCCAGCACCACGCCTGCCCGCGGAATCGTAGCCTTGACGATGGCGCCTTCCGCCGTGCGTTCCACCTGCTTCACGGTATCGATGGCAGGCAGCGCGGCGAGAGCGGCGCCATATTTCTTCGCCCCTTCAATGACTTCGTGAATAATCTCCGCCGTGACCAGCGGACGCACCGCATCGTGCACCAGAACCACATCCTCGGCGGCGGCCGAAATCGCGTTGAGCGCGTGCTCCACCGACTGCTGCCGGTGCTCGCCCCCGGCCACCAACTCCACCTTCTTCTTGACGTCCGGTGCGTCCTTAGCCAGGCGCTCGCGGAATCCCGCGATTTCATTTTCGCGCAGCGCAATCCAGATCTCGCTCACCGCATCGACCGCGGCAAACTTCCGCAGCGTGTGAATCACAATCGGCGTGCCTGCGAGTTCACTGAACTGTTTCGAGGGATGCGGCTTTTTCGTCTTAGCGTCCATCGCACTGGGCATGGGCGCCATGCGCGTCCCCAGCCCCGCTGCCGGAATGATCACGATCACCTTCATGGCGGGCTGTAAGTATACGAGTGCCGAGGCGGGAGTTCAAATCGCTGCCCCGCTCAGGTGCCTGGAAACTCCATTGGCGACATACAATGTTCCAATCCTTCCCCTCGGGAGCTCTCCATGCACTTGGTCGTCTACGCACTGCAACGGGTCTTTGCCAACGCCCAATCGATCTATTACCTGATGGCCGCCGCCGGCGCGTTCGTGGCGGTTCTGACCTACCACAGGAATTCGGTGGTCGAACGAGCACGCTGGCTGTCGAGCCTGTACACGAAGTTTTACGAGGCGCCCGACCTCAAGAGAATTCGCACCGCTCTGGATGAAAGCCTGCCCAACGCCATGGCAGTTCAAGAGCTGGTCCGAACCGAAGATTCGGATTTCACCGATTACCTGAATTTCTTTGAGTTCGTCGCCTATCTGAAGGCCCGCGGCCAGCTCAGCAAGAGGGATGTGGCCGCGCTGTTCGATTATTACTTGCGTCTTCTATCCAAACACGAAGACGTGAGAAAATATATACTCGACGACAGGAAGGGCTACGATTATCTGAAGAAATTGCTGCCCAGTTTTGCTGGCTGACACGACAAGACAACAACGGCAGGACTAACAGCGACCGGACTGAACATGACAGATCATCTTTTTGTATACGGCACGCTGTCTCCGAGCAACGCGCCGCCGGAGATCGCCGCCACTGTCAACCGCCTTCGTCCTGTGGGTTCTGCATCCGTCCGCGGCCGCCTGTACGATCTTGGGGAGTATCCCGGAGCGGTCTTAAGCGAGAAGTCGCGAACCGTGATTCGCGGAGAGGTCTTCGAACTTCCGGGCGACCGAAGCACCTTGACGGCGCTCGACGACTACGAGGGCTTCGAGCCCCATAAGCCCGGCTCCAGCCTGTTTCTGCGCCGGGTGTGGCCTGTCACCATGGACGACGGCAAGCGCGTGCGCTGCTGGGTGTACATCTACAACGGAACCATGAAGGGTGCCCTGCCCCTCAGAAACGGCCGCTATTCCCGCCGCCGAATCTCCCGCCGCTCCGCCAGTGCGCGTTCGTCCGCTGCGAATAAACTGGCGAAGTAAATCAAACCAGCCTGCCGCCTACGATCCCTGCTTAGTCTCCAGCGGGCTCGGCGAAGGAACCGCCGTCGGCCCCGGCGGCGGCACTGGCACGGGAACAGCGGCCACCGGCACAACGTTGGCCTGCCGCGAGTACGCTGCCCGCTCGTCCCACTTGCCGAAAATCATCTTTCCGGCGGTAGTCTGCAGCACCGACGTCACCGACACGTCGATGGTCTTGCCAATCATTTTCCGCGCATTATCGACGACGACCATGGTCCCGTCATCCAGATAGGCCACGCCCTGGTTATATTCCTTGCCTTCTTTCAGGATGAATACGCGCATGGTCTCGCCCGGCAGCACGATCGGCTTCAGCGAATTGGCCAGCTCATTAATGTTCAGCACTTCCACGCCCTGCAGCTGCGCCACTTTGTTCAGGTTGAAGTCGTTGGTGATGATCTTGCCTTCGTAGAGCTTGGCCAGCTCAATCAGCTTCAGGTCGACTTCACGCACGGCGGGGAAATCGTCTTCCACAATCTGAATGGTCAGGGTCGCGACTTTCTGCAGCCGCTGCAGAATGTCGAGCCCGCGTCGCCCGCGATTGCGCTTCAGCGAATCCGCGGAATCGGCCACCAGTTGCAACTCGCGCAGTACAAACTGCGGCGTCACAATAATGCCGTCGAGAAATCCGGTCTCGGCGATGTCGGCGATCCTCCCGTCGATAATGACGCTAGTGTCGAGAATCTTGTAGCTTTTCTTGCCCTGCTTTTCGCCGCCAAAAATTCCGCCCAGCGCCGCCAGGTTCAGCAAGTCACCCTTGTTGGCGCCCACAATCAGCCCCACGTAGGCCATCAGCAGCATGACCAGAATCTGCAGAAAGCTCTGCGTATGTCCGTCGGGGATACTGTTGCGGATGACCAGCGCGAACAGGTAGGCGCCGCAAATTCCAAGGAAGCTTCCGATGGCCGCCCCGATGAGCCGCTTCAGGCTCACCGTGCGCAGCTTCCATTCAAACAGGACGATCGCCGCCCCGATCAACGCCCCCACGCCCGCGTCAATGTTGCGGGTCTGTCCAAAGGGCTCGATCACGAAGCAGGTAACCGCTACTACGATGACAAAAAGAAGACGTACCAGAATAAGATCCACGGTTAACCTCCGCGGATGCACTTTGCCCATATGCCCATACCACTAGGGATAGCACCCGTGCCTCTCCTCGCCGCCCCGGCGGGAATCGGCCTTGCATATGCGGAGCGCGCAAGAATAAGGGGGAATGCCGATGAATGAACGTGCGCCCCGTTCCGGCCAGTTGGGGCTCGGCCGGACGACCTGTAAACCAACGCCAAGAGTATATACCCGCACATAAACCCTAGGGGAAAATCTGACGTCAGACTTCAGACCTCGGACTTCGGACTTCGGACCTTAGGCCTTAGACCTCAAGACTGACAAAGCTGGCATGCCCTGTGTCATCCTGAGCGCAGCCGGGTGATTCACAGAGTGAAGCACCCGGCGGAGTCGAAGGACCTTGTGTTTCGTAAGGAGGTCCGGGTCTGAGGTCTAAGGTCCGACGCCCGAGGTCTGAGGTCCGCACTCCACCCTGCTAAACTCTTCTCATGAAAGCCCTGGTACTGACCCGTCTGTCCGGGCCTGACGCGCTCGCCATCCAGAATGTTCCCGAACCCACTCTGAAGCCCGGCCAGACTCTGGTCCGTGTCGGCGCCGGAGGCCTCAACTTCGCCGACCTCATGACCACCAAAGGCGGCTATCCCGGAACCCCGCCGCCGCCCCTGGTCGTCGGCCGCGAATTTGCTGGCATAGAGGAAAACACCGGCCGCCGCGTCATGGGCTACACCCAGTGGGCCGCCTTCGCCGAAAAAGCCTCCGTCCCCTCCAACATGCTCTGGCCTGTCCCCGACGCCTGGACCGACGAACAAGCCGCCGCCTTTCCCGTCAACTATTTCACCGCCTACCTGGGCTACTGGCAAGCCGGCATGACCCCCGCCATGGGTGCCCCACCCTTCTCGCGTTCTGTGCGAGAGGGTGGGGATTTTGACTCGACCCAATCAGCCCAGACCAAACCAAGCCGCACCCCCCGTGTCCTCATCCACGCCGTCGCCGGAGGTGTCGGCACTGCCGCCGTCCAAATCGGCCGCCTTCTCGGCGTCGACATGTACGGCACTTCCTCCTCCGACGAAAAACTCGCCCGTGTCAAAGCTCTCGGCCTGCAGCACGCCATCAACTACAAGCAGCACGACTATGAGGAGGTCGTCAAAAACCTCACCCACGGCGAAGGCGTCGACGCCGTCTTCGAAATGCTCGGCGGGGAGCACACCGCCAAAAGCCTGCGCTGCCTGCGCGACTTCGGCCGCGTCATCCAATACGGCACCGCGACCGGCAAGGCCCCTCAACTCGACATCCGCGCCATGTACGCCAAATCCGCCAGTGTCCAAGGCCTCTGGCTGACCTATCTCTCGCACAAACAGGAAATCATGGACCCAGCCTGGCACCAACTCTCCACGTGGATCTCTGAGGGCAAACTCGTCCCCCAGATCGGCCAGGTCTTCCCGTTGGATCGCGCCCCCGAAGCCTACAAACTCCTCCAAGACGGCAAGAACTACGGCAAAATCGTCCTGAAGATCGCATAACTCAAGGTTTTGGATGTCTGTGAGGCGGGGGCCCCGTCCTTGTCGCGTTCTTCGCGACAGGGCGGGGATTTCGTCTTTGGCGCGAGAAGTGGGGATTCTGACCTTAGCGCGCACCAAATCAGCATGCATCGAATTCATTCTCGTTCAAACACCCACATCTCACTCATCAGAAAGTTCGCAACCGAGCACACGGTGATCGCAATCGCATTGGCGACAAGATAGTTCATCCCTCCCAGCCCGACCATGATCTTCATCAGCGCCAGGTTGCCAACAATAGAAACGCCCCCGTTGCTGAGATGGAAACGCACCAGCCGCCGCGAGCTCGCCCGGCATAGCCCTTGAGCGGCAGGCCTTCGGGTGCCGGGCCCTTCGGCGGCGGGCTTTTGGGTGGCGCAGCGCTTCAGCGCTGCGACTATCTCGCTCAGAAGATCTAGGGCTTCAGCCCCTGAGGTCTGCTGAGGCGCGCTGCTAATCTGCGTTCGATCCGCCCAGGTGAACTGTTCATGCCAAATAAAGTTGTGCAGCACCGCGGCCTCCACCGCGATCGCGGTTGCGGCGAGATATTCAAAATGCAACACGCTCTTCAACAAGAAGAGCGCGCCGAACTGCACCACAATCCCAATTCCCCCGACAAAGTTGAACTTGCACCACCGCACCAGCGTCGACGGCGGAATCCATCTCCTTTGCGCTCCGCACGCGGCGCCGTTCACTGAAGAATCCTCTCTTCGCGATAAAGTCGAATCGTGTTTTGTACCGTAAACACCACCGTCATCAACCCCATTCCCGCAAGCCCAATCGCGCCGCCCACGTCGAATAGCCGGTAGGGTTCGCCAAAGATTTTCACCACCGGCTTCCAGAACAAGGCGAGATTCCCCACGGCCAGCAGCAGCCGCAGTTCCGTCGGACCAAAGCGCCAGAACGAGATGCGGAACTCGCCCAGCGCGTGCGTCGCCAGATACGATTGAATCGACAGCGTCAGGAATGCGATGAGCAGCCCAATCGCAATCACGGGATGCATATATCCCGACAAGGCCAGGCCGCCCATCAGCGCCAGCGCTCCAAAGCTATCGACCATATGGTCGACATAAAATCCATAGCGCGGACGCAATCGCTGCCGCACCCGCGCCAGGGTGCCGTCGAGCGAGTCGCCCAGCCAGTTGAGCGCGAGGCAGGCAACCACTCCGAGCAGCGCCCTGCGATTCCACGCGGCCAACGCGTAACAAACTCCCGCGCCAATCTGCGCGACGAATCCTAATACGGTCAAATGATCGGGGCCGATGCGATCCGGAGTACGCGCGGCCAGCCACAGCAAGGCTCGTTTCTCCGCCGCCGCCAGCCAACTTTCCTGCACTCGCAGCATGTCGGAAAACGGACGCATGCGGCGCATCTCCTCATCCCGCAGCGTAAACAGCACGTTCGGGTTTACCGGCTCACACAATTCGGTCATGCTTTGGATGGATCTTGTCTGGATGGGGCTGGTTCGGATGGGACTTGCCATAGTTGCCTCCGCTTTTCGCCGTAGGTAGCGCACGCGTCCAACTTCGCGCGAATGACGCTGCGGGGCAATGCACCAGCGATCAAGCCGCCGTCAAACGAAGATCAAGTGGCAAGCGATTGAAAACATGGGAGCTGCAAGTGCAGATCGACTCCCGTGGTTGGGACCGAAGCTATCGAAGTGATAGTGATGATAATGACAACTGCGCTTCGCGGACCGATGCCGCCAGCTGATCGACCGACCAGGCAATCTGCTCTGCGTTGATGACCGCCGGGGGCGCCAAAAGGAGGTGGTCGCCGGAAATACCGTCGACGCTCCCTTGCATGGGATAGATCAGCAGCCGCGCTTCAAGGCAGCGGCGCCGACGCGTCCAGCAAAGTTCTGCTGGGGCGGGAAAGGACGCTTGCTGGCTTTGTCGGCCACAAGTTCCACTCCCCACAGCAGCCCAATCCCGCGGACGTCTCCGACTGACTCTTCCTCGCGCAGGTGCTCGAGTGCTTTCTTGAACCCAGCCGCCGGTGTGCCGGCGCGGCTGGAGTCGGCGGCCTCGACTAAGTTCTTCTCTCGCAGATGCCGCAGCACCGCGCGGCCTGCAGCCAGCGAAATGGGGTGCGCGTTGTAAGTAAAACCGTGCAGGAACGCTCCCGACCCTGCGGCAATTGCGTCGACCACTTTCCGGCTGGCAATGACGGCGCCCAGCGGCGCGTATCCACTGGAGAGTCCTTAGGCCGCGACCAGAATATCGGGCGCGACCTCTGAATCGTTTCCCAACCAGTGCTCGACCGCGAAGTTGCGCCCGGTGCGGCCCATGCCGGTCATGACTTCGTCGGCGATCAGCAGCACGCCGTGCCGCTGGCAGATTTCCGCCACCGACTGGAGATATCCCGGAGGCGGAACCACGGCCCCGAGCGTCGCTCCGCTGACCGGCTCGAACAGAAACGCGGCGGCCGCGCCGTTCGAAGTTTCGCCGTTCAAGGTTTCGATGGCACGCTCCAGTTCCGCGGCGTACTGCTGCCCGCAGTTGCGGCAGCCGTCGGTGCAATCGAACGCGCAGCGGTAGCAATAAGGCATGCCGACGTGCGCGAACTCCTTCACCATGGGCAAATAAATTTCGCGCCGACGCTGGTTGCCCGACACCGACAGCGCCCCGAGGGTTGAGCCGTGATAGCTCTGCTG
>Ga0116217_10004582_pt1 | contig 12310 bp, 10 predicted proteins | sample Sb_taG_6_FD_89697 | JGI IMG/M metagenome (GOLD analysis project Ga0116217, IMG submission 89697) | Peat soil microbial communities from Weissenstadt, Germany - Sb_50d_4_PS metaG | ecosystem: Environmental > Terrestrial > Soil > Wetlands > Peat | place: Germany: Weissenstadt | collected 2010-09-21 | reverse complement strand
TTCGGATCGTCCGCAGGAATTTCGAAGTGAACTATGCTGTCCATGAGTTGCGTAAAGTCAACGTCCACTAATTAAGCAAATAAGGGAACAAAAGTATAGTGACTTTATCAATTTCACAAAAAAGGTGGAATCTAGTTAGGAGTTTTTGCGTATTGGCCTGATTGTCCTGAGTGTGAGAACTTACGTTGCAAGAAGAACTCAAACTGCCGCCTGACTCGAGTCGGAAATTCTCCTTTTTTCAGCTAACGTGTCAGGAGGCAGCCTTGGGCTTGCGACGCATTAAAAGTACGCCGACCGCTACCACCACAATTACGACGACAACAACTCCCGCAATCAGAGCAGTACTGATTCCTCCAGATGACGAAGAGGTTGAACTAGTCAACGCTGTCGAGTTGCTTGAAGAAACCGGTGGAATCGAGGAACTGGAAGTCGTGCTCGAGCTAGGCACAGAATTCGATGAGCTCGCACTAGAACTAGATGTGGAGGAGCTTGGGGTAGACGAATTTGAAGTGCTCGTACTTGCTCCAACCGGTTGCAAACTTGCGAGAAGTGTCTGATTCACCCAGTCTCCATCATACAGATAAGAGCTCGAAGAGGTTGGCCAGTTTGTCCACCTTTGAGTGTTGAACGCCCAAAGCTCGTCAGGATATCCGAGGATCACGGTCGGCAGATTCTGCGCACTGATTGCCTGAATATTTCCAATGTACAATTTCTGAGCCACAGGATCCGACGTGTTGTCGATCGCACTAACATTCCCCTGGTACTCCGCATCAACATTCGGTGGGTACTCCCAGTAATTCGCGCCAACTCCGTAAGAAAGTTGGTAAACGATGTTACCCGGTCTTGCATCCGCCCACGCGTTAGGGAAAAATGCTCCACCGATCGAAGTATAGAGAATCATTGCCTGCTGGATTCCATTCTGGTTTGACGGAAAATCTCCCGTGATCGTCGATCCAGCAAGGACCTGCGAATTCACGGTGAAACCCATGCTCTGAAGGTTAGCCGTTACAACGTTTGCCGCCTGGATATCGAAGGTCTGGTCGCTGTCGGTCACGAGGTTGATAGAGACAGCAGTGCCATTCGCATAGTGCAGTTTGCCACCTGACTGGGTAATACCAATCTGGCTTAGAAGTGCGAGTGCTTTCGACTGATTGAATGAGTACTGTGCAACATTAGGATTATACAGCGGGACGACAGGCGAGACATCACCTTCGGCCGAGTATGCATTAATCGAATAACCTGCGAGAGCCTGGCTCTGAATTTGTGATTGGTTTATTCCATAAACGAGAGCCTGCCTAAATTGTGTCATGTTGTATGGATAATTCGTGATGTTGTACTGCATCGACATGACGTTCTGTCCTTTCTCGTCAAGGATGTGTATGTTCTGGTTTTGGACGATTGCCTTTACGCTAGACGGATCGAGCGGGCCTGCGAGGTCAGTCGTGCCAGACGCGAGAAACTCTGAAAGCTGACTGGACGACTCGACAAAGTTCATAATCATTCCGCAAGCTCCGGGCGTCGGATTAAAGTATGGATTTCTCGTAAGCTGCACCTGCGGGTTCCCGGAAACATATGGCGTCGAAACGTAGAACGGACCGTCAGTCACGTTCTGGTCAAACAAGCTCGCGCCAGGTCCTTTCTGGAATGCGGATGGCGGCTGGACGTTCTCAAAAATCATTAGCGAGATTCTCTCGGGAAAATGGGCATCGGAAACGTTCAGATTAAACACCGCCGTACTGCTATTTAGGGCAACAGAATTCGCCACTTCGGGTCCCGCGGCAACAAGATCGTACGAAGAGTTGAATGCATATTTGTTTCCATAAGTATTCAGTATGTCCTGCGCCGTCAAGTTGGTACCGTCCGACCACTTTAGTCCCGGCTTTACGTGAAAAGTCCATTGCGTGTAATTCGCGTTGTGGAGTACCTGATCCGTGACCGAATTTTGCCAGTAAAGGCTTCCATTTGGATAGGTCGCATACGGATAAACGGTCTGTTCCAACATGGCCGCCATTATGTAACCAGAGAGCGTGGTAGAAGTGAGCATGCTAAAACTTGCAGGGAGAGGAAAGGTCGTAAATTTCAATGTCTGGCTGGAAGGACAGCTATCAGCTAAAGAAGTGTTAGAACTATGTGATCCAAAAGTTGACGCAACAGATGAAAATCCCAGGACGAAAAGGAACGTCAATGCCAAAACCGCATTCTTTCTTTGCAAGTATACCGCTCTTAATCGCATACACATTGACCCATTTTAAACGTAGAGGAACACGAAATAACTGCGTATTATTTTCGTTGAGAAAGAGGATCGCAGAAAATCGATTTGTATTGCGTCTGAATTTTGGACGAATTATTCATCCGCCGGAGATTGATATATAGCCCCTGGAAACACTTACTTTTGTCGTACTTTTTTGGGAGCCAGGACAATTTGAAAAATTACATGATCGACATCGATGGAGTTGTCTGTACCCACGTCGAAAATGAACGACCTGACTTGATGGCTACCGCAGAGGAAATCAGAGGAGCTAAAGCATGGATAAATTCTCACTACGATTCAGGAGATTACATCTGCTTCTTCACGGCCCGGCTGGAAGAGCACAGGGAGATTACAGAGACCTGGCTAAAATCGCACGGCTTCAGGTACCACAAAATAATTTTTGGAAAACCACGCGGCGGCAACTACCACTATATCGACGACAAGCGCGTACAGGCTACCACCTTCAACGGCAAGTTCTCGCCCCTGATCAAGAAAAGTATGGGGATCGAAGTGTTTGAGTGAGTACTAGCTCTTCTATATTCTTTTGGAGTCTTTAACTTCAAGTTCTCATTGATTCATATGTAGAATTTTTTGGACTTGTAAGAAATCATCGAAAAATCTGACTGATAAGAGCAAGCACTAACTCGAAAAGAACCAAAGATCATAATTTCCGATGCAGCTCCGGTTATCAATTTGGCAATCAAGGACGAGCTACCAAACTCGAATCACATCACAGAGATTCAGATGTCTGGTCAGATTCACAATAACAAATGGAAAGGATGAACGGAGAAATGAGAGACAGAGAGAAGGTTATGCGATAAATAAAACAGAAAGACACTCCAATTCTCAAAGGCTTACAGATTTACCACAACTTCATCAGAGAGCATATGGCACTAGGTAGTACCCCGACCGAAAAAGCGGGAATCAAAGTCGAGGGTCAAAACAAATGTTTCACACTGATTCAGAATGCAAGCGCCGAAAAGAGCTGAGTTAAAAGACCGATTATTGATTTGACATCGGAATAATTGAAATGAAAGTAAGAGTAAACGAATTTGGAGCGTATGAACTGGTAGGTGATGTAATTGAAAGAATCAAGGAAGCTCGGAAATCAGCCCAGTTAATAGAAGTCTTTGCACTCATGCATTCGTACATTGACTGGTTGATGATCGCAGTTATCTACAATTATGTCGCCAGAAAACAATCTAGCATTGAAGCAATAACAGAGTACGGTTTCAAGATTCATCAAAAAGAAGGCAGATTTGAAATCAAAGAAGGAGAAGAAGATTGTGTTCTATATCCTTCTTCAACCAAATTGATGAAATTTCTAAAACAAGAAAAATTGGCTTCTGGAAGAGTGTATCGATCATATACCAAATTTTCAAAAAGAAGGAATTGGGCGATTCACAATTTAGTTTCCTATTCTATGCTTCCGAATATGCAAGATAAACGAACTAAGAAGAATTTGAGAGTATATCCAAAAGATGTAGAAACAGCCTACAAACAGGGAGATTATGTAATGGAACAACTGGGCTTAGAAACTGAGCGCCTTTCCTCAAATCAAAAAACAGGATTTCTTTCTTATCAAAAACAGGAACCCCGAAAATCCGATGAAATCTTACCAAAGCCAAATCTTCCTCCTGTTTGCTCGGCTCCATGATTAACTTTGACCTTTCTCATGGATCTGCCGGCAGGAAACTATTAACTCAATTTAGTTTGTTGAGAATCGGAGTTATCAGCCAGTTCTTTAGCCGTCATCAATCGAATGCTTAATCCTTCGTGAATTTTCGCTCTAGCAACTTCTTCATGAGCGCCTCTGCCAAAGCTTAGTGCGACAATGATCCCAGTATCTGACTGACTCCTTCTGATTGCAGTTTCAAAGTTGTCAACGGCATTCCGACCTACATTTTCGGATTGTTTGACTTGAATTGGATAACCCTCGAAGGTATAGCCATCAATCCCCATATCTGACGATTTTCGGCTAGAAACTCTTCCATGCAGTCTTTGAACCACCCAATTTTGAAAATCAAAATGTTGCAATTTCATAAGATCATCTTCGGTCAAAGGCATTCCCATCAAGAGTACTTTGGCTCCTAACCGTCTCATCCTTTGTGCCATAAGATTGCAGGCAGTTGGCGATACATCTATTCCTATCCATCTACGCCCTTGTCTATGAGCAACTGCAATAGCTGTACCGCAACCGCAAAAGGGATCGAGTACAATATCCATCGCATCCGAAGATGATTTTACTATTCTTTCAAGCAAAGATTCTGGTTTTTGGGTAGGATAACCTAAGCGTTCTTTTGACTGGCTGTGAATTACTTCAATATCATTCCAAATATCAGTTACCAAAGTACCTTCTTTTTCATCCAGATATTGCTTGACATTTGGAATACCGTTCTTAGAATAGACTAACAATCCATTCTTATCAAGCTCTTCCATCTTCTCCTTCGCGTATGCCCAGTGCCTTCCTTTTGTCGGGTTTTTTCCTTTCCATTTGTAGTCGTTTTTGCTCTCACCCGATCCGGTTGTAATTACTAGTCTGTATCTTCTCCCGTCTGGTTCTGTGAATCTGAAGAAATTTTCAATATACTTTTCCGAATACGGTACATGCTGTCTATTGAAAGTAAAATCTTTGGACTTTGAGTAAAACAAGATATTATCGTGAACACGGCTGAATCCAGTTTCACCACCACCGTGTGCATGAGTCCGTTGCCAGATTATTTCATTCCGAAAATTGCTAGATTGAAACAGCTTATCCATGACCTCGACTTTGAGATAGTGGCTTGCATGAGGGTCGCAATGAAGATACATTGAACCGGTATCTTTCAAAACTCGATAACATTGTTCAACTCTTTCATTCATCCATCCAATATAATTCTCAATACCACCTTTCCATCGATCTTCGAATGCTCTAACCTCAGAGCCATCTTTCCAGATTACTTCATACTGTTCATTCGTGAAAAACGGCGGATCGGCATAAATCAGATCAACTGATTTCTCCGGAAATAAACGCAAAACATCTCGGCAATCACCGCAATAGATTGTATTATGCTGAAAGTAGGAAGGAGCTGACATCCTTTGAGCTTGTCAAAAATCAAAGGAGAATTTAGCCTTTCTCTCTGGAATGTACTTCCGATCAGGGATCCCTCACCGGAAACATTATTTCGTGACAAGCTTTTCGTAGAATAATCTTGTCATACTAGACTATGGTACAACAGATTTTCATGCAAGGCAATCACTACATACTCAAGTCCCCCGAAGTGGAATTACAAATTCTCCAAAACGGAAATATCAGGGCTAGACTATTCCCCAAAACTATCGCCGGAGTGATCTGGGGAGATTATTGGTCTAATCAAATTGATCTAATTTCTCATGAATGGCAATTACTCGGAAATATCAACCAACACAAGTGTCCGAAATCTCTTAGAATTTCTTATTCTTGAAATGCCCATCGGTTTGTTACAAAGAGAATTTTACACTTAATCCATCCAAAACGTTGCAGAATCCTCTGTTCAATTCGGACAGCTCGTTTCAAGCTCTTCTGGCAATACAGAGCTCAGAACGGATCTTTCGGGGCCCTTAATGCTTCAGATTTGGAAGTACTTTATCGGTGAAAAGCGAAATCTGCTTTTCCTGCTCGAATGAACTGAACCTGATCGAAAACATCGTGACGCCAGCGTCCAAGAACTCGTTCAATCTTTCAACAGCAGCTTCAGGATCTCCGAATGGGCCCCATGTGTCCAGATGCGCAGCAGCTCCGTAGTAACTCTGGAGATAGTCGGTCGATTCCTTTACCGCGGAACGCCCATCCTTGCTCAGATTCATTGTCATGTACAAAGACGCTATCAGTTTCTTTCCCGGTTCGACCTGCTTTATCTTGCCCCAGATCTCCTCGTATTGCTTTGGTGTCATCTGCGCAGTCATCCATCCGACTGACACCCTGGCAACTCTTCTTATCGAAACATCCGTCATCGGGTTGCCCGCAGACATCAAAACTTTCGGTCCTCCCGAGGTGAACGGTTTTGGTTCCAAGGTCACGTCGTTCAGCGTGCAGGTTTTTCCAGAGAAAGATACGTGATCGTTGTTCCAGAGCATCTTCATAACCTGGACAGTTTCGTCGGTTCTGCTAACTCGCTGTTTTATCGGAACGCCACAGTTTGCAAACTCTTTCTGGTAAATTTCAAAAGGCCCGCCATTTCCAACACCAAGTATCAACCGTCCTGATGAAATCAAATCCAAAGTGTTCAGCGCGTGCGCGAGAACAACCGGCTGTCTCAGAGCGGGCAAGAGAACTGAAGTTCCCAGCATCGCTTTCCTGCAAACAGACGCGATAGCGGCAAGCGTCGTCATCGGTTCCAGCCGCGGCTTTGCAAGTATGCTGTCTCCCACCCATAGAGCATTAAATCCGGAATTTTCTGCTTTCTGCGCAAGGTTTAGTATTGTACCAAAATCCGGTTTGCCCCCCTTGAGTACGAGACCGCGTGTAGGAAGCAAATAACCGAAAGAAGTAGAAGTGTAGATGTCGTTCACAAGAATCTCGGATGATCCTCGGTTTTTTAAGTTTCTATGAGTCTCGTTAACTTCATAATCCTTCGAAAGCTTGCGTAGAAAAGAATGATAGAAGAACCGCCACGTCTCATGATGACGACAGGACCAGTCGAAGTTTCCCCGCGCGTTCTGAGAGCGTTAAGCATGAAGGTGATCCATCACTCGCGACCAGAATTTACAAAACTGTACAGCGAGATGCTCGAAGATCTCCAGAGGATCTGGAAAACCGGAAACGACATGGTCGTCCTTCACGGCGAGGGAATAATTGGAGTGGAAGCTTCGATCGCGTCTATGATCGAGCCCGGGCAAAAAGTGATCATCGCGAGCGCTGGTGTATTTGGTTTCTGGTTCAAACAACTTGTCGAGTCGCATGAGGGAATTCCAGTACTGGTCGGAGAAGATTCCAGAAAAGAAACTAGACTGGAAAACGTGAAGGAAGCTCTTGATGCAAACCGTGATGCCGCCTTATTGATCGCAGTTCACTGCGAGACTGTTTCGAGCATTGTGAACGACGTCAGCGCAATCTGTCGCGAGTCGAAAAAACGCGGGATTCCGACCGCCGTTGATGCAATTTCCTCTCTCGCCGGTCAGGACTTCAGGACGGACGAGTGGTCGGTCGATCTTTGTATCGGCACGAGCCAGCACTGTCTCTCCTGCCCTCCCGGTTTGACACAGGTATCTGTCAGTCAGGATGCGTGGGACCGCATCTCCAAAAAGAAACGCCCCTTGAGAAATTCGTACCTCAGCTTGCTTGACATGAAAGAAACCTGGTTCAAGGGCAAGTACTTTCCCTACACGCCACTTGTCTCTGACGTTTATGCTCTTTCTGAAGCTTGCAAAGCAATTCTCGAAGAGGGTCTGGACAACGTCTTCAAGAGACATCACGTCTCGGCTGAAATGGCGAGGAGTGGGGTCGAAGGTATGGGCCTCGAGCTCTATCCTCTTCGACGCGATTCTGCAGCCGACGTCCTAACCACCGCAATCCTTCCGGAGGGCATTTCGGATTCAAAACTAATCGAGGCTGTCCTTGCAAATCACGGCATATTGATCGGTGGTGGATACCGGGAATTGAAGGGGAGGATTTTCCGGATTGGGCATTCCGGGTACGCGGCAACTCCCTCGAACGTCGTCGCTACTCTCGTTGCGATCGAAACAGAGATTAGAAAACTTGGTCACAAGTGCGATATCGGGAAATCCGTCGAAGCTGCACTATCTTCTCGGGAGGGATAGCGATGGCTGATCCGAAACGGCTTATCGAAATCGATGAAGAGGGACATGAGCCGTTCAGAAGATGGAGGAAGAGCGACTATTCGGAGTCGATGGTGGAAGGAAAAGCTGCTCTAAATAAAATAGAAAAATATCTTCCCGGGATTTACGAAAAGGTTGACGCGCTTGAAGTCTATGCAGTTTCATTGCTTCAGAGCATCATCAGAACTGAGAGCGTAAACTCAGCTCCCCCAGGAGAGAAACCGCTCGCGCAACTTGTGGAGAAAGAGCTGATTCGGATCGGTTTTACAACGAAAGCGATCGAGCCTGAACCAAACCGGGTGAGCGTTGTTGGAAACAAAATCTTTGGAGGAAAATCAAGACCGCGAATAATCTTCTACGGCCACTTGGACACCGTCCCTGCAGGAAATCTATCTGAGTGGAGTTCTCCTCCCTTCGAGGCAACACTGGTCGATGGAAAAATTGTCGGGCGCGGCGCGCAGGATTGCAAGATGGGAGTCGCATCCGCAATAGTTGCAGCAAGGGTATTGAGCGAATTCGATCCGATTTTTTCCGGGACTATCTCGATAGCGACCGCGGCCGACGAGGAATCCGGCGGGCACAAAGGCATACACGAGCTCGTCAAAGCGGGACTTCTGAATGATGCCTATTACGGAGTCTACATCGAGTCGATACCGGGCGAAGTCCACATCGCGCACAACGGAATGGTCTGGCTCAAGGTAACTACGAGAGGCGAGAGCGCACACTCTTCAAAGAGGAATTATTTTCCAAATGCGATTTTGAAGATGGGAAAAGTTGCAGAGGCTCTCGACGAGCTGGTATTTACCGGATGGCAACCGCACCCTCTGGTTCCGGGTGGGCCGTACATCAGCGTCAACAAAATCCAGGGAGGAACAAAGGAAAACATGATCCCTGATGAATGTTCGATCATATGCGACATTCGCACGATGCCGGCGCAGACCCTGAAATCAGTCCTCGGTGACGTTGAGCACACTCTTGACAGACTTCGAGGCGAAGATCCAAAACTGAGTGTCGAAACAGAAGTTCTGACCTATGGTCGCTCCGGTGAAATTCCGCCATCTGACCCCGCGGTTGTTTTCACTCAACTTGCCGCGGAGAAAGTACTGGGAACAATGCCAAAGGCGGTGGGAGTCGCGGCGCTTACCGATCAAAGATGGGCGCTGTATGACGCCGGAGTCCCCATGGTGATCTATTCTTGCGGAACTCCCACATGGCACATGCCGAACGAACACATATTCGTCAAGGATTACCTGAACACCATCAAGATACTTTGCACGGTTGCTTTGATGTTTCTACGAATCGGATGATCGCTTGAACTTTCTCCAGCGCCGCATCGTCAATTCCGTGATCGTGTTTCTCGTGGTGCTCAATCTGGATTTTTTCCTTCCAAGGCTCGCGCCTGGGAATGCGGCAGAAATACTCGCGGCAGGAAGCAAGGTCCCGCAGCAGGCGATAATTCTTCTCGAGCAGCGCTTCGGATTATTGAAGCCATTGTACATTCAGTACGAGCTCTATCTCAAGGGAATCTTCTCGTGGCCGCCGGACTTTGGAATCTCGTACGGATATTATCCGGATACGGTGACCCACCTGTTCGAGGTCAGGATCGGATGGAGCATGATTTTACTTCTCTCCAGCCTGGCTTTCGGGATAGTCCTTGCCTATGCGGTTGCGGCCGCAAGTGCTCTAAAGCGAGGAGGCAGACTAGAAGCTGCTGCGTTGAATATCTCGGTTTTGATCAACTCGACCCCGATCTTCTGGAGCGCGATGGGCCTTCTGTGGATCTTTTCTATCTGGCTAGGCATATTCCCGCTCTACGGAAACGTGGACTTTGGCGTGTCCGGTGCAGGTTACGTAGAATCCGTCGCAGAGCATGCGTTGTTGCCTGTGATCGCTCTGGGGCTCTCGATTTTTGGGGAAAGCTATCTGTTGCTCAGGGGCTCGACCCTCGAATCGCTGAAGAGTGATTACGTTTTCGCGGCGAAATCGCGAGGATTGTACGCTCGATTGATATCAACGAAATACGTTTTGAAAAATTCCATGCTCCCGCTGATCTCCGTAATGTCTTTTTCACTCGCGAGTCTCGTGAGTCGACTGGTGCTCGTGGAGGCGGTGTTCGGTTATCCCGGTATTGGGGATCTGATCATAGATGCCGTCAGGTTGCACGACTTCCCGGTCATCGAAGGCAGTTTATTTTACCTGACTGTCTTTGTTATCATCGGCGGTTTGATCGGTGATTTCATTCTAGTCAGGCTGGACCCCCGGCTGAAATTGTAGGCGAAGGCAGATGCAAGTCCAGACAAGACCCCAGCAAAAATCAAAGTTGAGGGATGCTATTCACTGGTTCCGCGTTCGATTCTTCCGGACAAGATCTGCAAAGGTCGGGTGGGTTCTCATTCTATCGATTTTGATTCTCGTCCTCATCGGTCCTTTCTTCGAGCCATATTCACCAACTGCCACAGCGGGTGCTTATGACAGCCCTCCAAGTCTGAGCCACCCTTTTGGTACAGACTATCTTGGGCACGATCTTTTGAGTCAGGTAATTTATGGCGCATACCCATCGCTGCTTGTCGGCCTGGTCGCGGCACTTGGAGCCACTCTGTTTGGCTTTGTCGTAGGTGTGCTCGGCGGATATTACAAAAGGCTGGAATGGGTTTTGTCTGCATCAACAGACGCCATCTTGAGCATCCCGTCTCTTCCGCTGCTAATTTTGATCGGGATAATATTCGTCGTAACAAATCAATTGATCATCGGCGGTCTGATGCTCGTCCTCTGGGCTCCGGCGGCCAGGGCAGTAAGATCTCAAGTTGCCTCGATCAAGAAACTCCCATATGTCGATGCCGCGCGCACTAGCGGCTACAGTGATTGGAGGATTATCTGGCAGGTAATAGTCCCGAAGGTCGGCTCGATTGCGATGGCCTACTTCGTTTTACTCGTGTCGGTCTCAATAGTCCTTGCAACGGCCCTGGAATTCATTGGTGTAGGAAATCCGCAGATCGTCAGCTGGGGGAGCATTCTCTACTTTGCGCAGCAATATGGATTTTTCGCGGGAGACTGGTGGTGGGTGCTCGCCCCAGGTCTTGCAATCACTGTCGTCGCAACCGGGTTCGCGTTGATTGGGTTTTCCTTTGAAGAAATTCTAAACCCGAGACTGAGGACTTGATCTGGTGCCTGGATTTCTCAACATTTCCAACCTGACGGTCGAGTACAGATCAGATTCTCGATCCAATATGGCGCTGGACAAGACTGTCCTTGAGATTCCGGAATCTGGCTACACACTGGGGCTTGTTGGCGAATCAGGTAGCGGAAAGACAACTCTCGGGTTGAGCATATTGAGGTTGATCGAGTCGCCCGGCAGGATTGTCAGCGGCCAGATCGAGTTTCAAGAACGTGACGTTCTCAAGATGAGCAACAACGAAATCCGCGAGTACAGGTGGAGGGATGTTGCAATGGTCTATCAGTCTGCGATGAACTCGCTAAATCCCTTATCTCGCGTCGTAGATCCGATTACTGAAGTGCTCAGGGTACATTCAGGTATATCAAAACAGGAAGCGTGGTCGAAAGCTTCGAGCCTTCTCTCCGAAGTGGGTATAGATCCGGTCAGGGCAAGAGATTATCCGCACGAGTTCAGCGGAGGGATGAGGCAGAGGGTAGTCATCGCGCTGGCTCTCGCGCTCTCTCCCAAACTATTGATCGCGGACGAGCCAACCTCCGCGCTAGATGTGGTAGTGCAAAAACAGATTCTTGCGTTGCTGAGGCGCGAGGTCAGCCAGAAGAAACTTTCTCTTTTATTCATCACGCACGATATCTCGATACTGACAGATGTCGTGGAGCATGTCGCGGTAATGTACGCAGGAGAAGTAGTCGAGATCGGCCCGGTCGACGAGGTACTTTTTGAGCCGCTGCACCCGTACACGGAAATGCTGCTCGGCTCGCTACTCACTGTTGATTCTGATGAGAAGAGTCTAGATGCTGCAAGGGGGCTGAGGGAACCCGTCACCGAGATTCGTCCCGACAATAATTACTGCAAGTATGTCGGCACCTGCAAGTATGCTTTCGATAGATGTAGGAAAGAGCGGCCGATTTTATCGGAAACGACAGGAGGGAGGAAGGTTTCTTGTCACAAGTACAACTAGATGAAGAAAAAAATCGTGGAGTGCCCTTGATTCGGATCTCTGATCTTTCGGTCACGTTCAGGAAATCCTGGAACATCCTGCGAAACCGGGAAGTGAACTACGAGATCAAGGCGGTCGATCGAGTCTCATT
>Ga0116217_10004576_pt1 | contig 12315 bp, 10 predicted proteins | sample Sb_taG_6_FD_89697 | JGI IMG/M metagenome (GOLD analysis project Ga0116217, IMG submission 89697) | Peat soil microbial communities from Weissenstadt, Germany - Sb_50d_4_PS metaG | ecosystem: Environmental > Terrestrial > Soil > Wetlands > Peat | place: Germany: Weissenstadt | collected 2010-09-21 | reverse complement strand
GGCGATCACCGTCTGGCTGGTCGGTTGCGTCGTGATCGCGGGAGCCACGATAGTACTCGTCACGGTTAGCACGGCGGCGTTGCTGGTTGCGTTGCCTGCGGTGTTGCTCACCTCGGCGGTGAACTGCGCATTGTTGTCCGTAGTCGTTTCCGCCGGAGTGGTGTACGTGGAGGAAATCGCGCCGCTGATCGTGGCGCCGTTCTTCTTCCAGAGGTACGTCATAGGCGCTGTGCCGGTAGCTGCCACGTTAAAAGTTGCCGTTTGTCCCGCGACGATCTTCGCGCTCGCCGGCTGCGATGAGATTGTGGGCGCGACCGGTCCGGTCGTCGAACTCGTGCCGGTGCCGCTCAGGGCTATTGAATTCGTCGAACCGTTAGACCGCTTGAATTCCAGGGAGCCCGAATAGGCTTGCTCAGCGGACGGTTTGAACGACACGGAGCCAGTCAGGCTCTGGCCGGGATTCAAACTGACGGGCAAGGAAGGTCCGGAAAAGGAAAACTGGGCTGCTGAAGAAAAAATGCTGGAAATCGTAATACTGTGCCTATTTTCATTCGTTATGGTCACAGCGTGCGACGCGCTGGTCGAACCTACCGATTCGCTGCCAAAACTGACGGATGAAGGGCTTACCCTTACATTCGCGTGCGCCACTGTTCCAAAAGCGAGCAAGATCGTGATGGCCGCCGCAACGGCCTGAATTTTATTTCTGATTTCTCGAGCAATCCGCATTGTGTTCCCCCAAAGGCCGTTTGTGCCGGGCCCCACGACTTGAGTGCACAGTAGTTCACGGCAAATTGACTGCTCGACTGGTCATTGGGACTGTTGAAGGACAGGCCCGCGACACGCCCGTTGATACAGGTCGAGCCCGGCCCTCGAAGAACGGGGAAAAAGAATTCCCAAGGGAACAGTGTTCTGCGAGAAATTCGAGAAGCTTGGAGCGCGACTTCAGAATTCGCCTGAAATGATCCGGCCTGCCGGAAGTGGTTTGAACTACATGAGCCAGAAAGACCGTTGCGGAGCCCGCGGCGGCATGTTAGGGTAGCGAATAAAAGGCGAAGTATGGAGGAGACCAGCAGTGGCTCAATCTCTAGCGGTGCGGCCCACGAAGGATTCGGTCACGCTCGCGCGCGTCCGGGAAATCGTCGAGCAATTCGCGGAGCGCGACCGCCTCGGCGAAATCATCACCGCCGTGCACCACATCCCGGCGCGCGAGGCCAGGTTTGCGCCAATGCCAGAATGGGTCCGCCCCGAGCTGGCGCACGCCTATGCGGAAAAAGCCGTCGCGCAGTTGTATAGCCACCAGGCCATGGCCGCGGAAGCCATCAAGGAAGGGCGCAACGTTGTGGTGGTTACGCCGACGGCATCCGGGAAAACGTTGTGCTACAACTTGCCGGTCCTGAACGCCGTCCTCGAAAATCCGGACACGCGCGCGCTGTATCTCTTCCCCACCAAAGCGCTCGCGCAGGACCAGCTCGCCGAGTTGCACGACTTGTCCGCGCGTCTCGACAACCACTTCGGCGTCTTTACCTACGACGGCGATACGCCCGCCGACGCGCGCAAGGCGATTCGCGAGCGCGGCCACATCGTGCTATCGAACCCCGATATGCTTCACACCGGAATCCTGCCGCATCACACGCGCTGGCAACGTCTGTTCGAGAATTTGCGTTACGTAGTGCTGGACGAATTGCACACTTATCGCGGCGTGTTCGGCAGCCATCTGGCCAACGTGCTGCGGCGGCTGCGGCGCATCGCCCGATTCTACGGCTCGAACCCGCAATTCATCTGCTCTTCAGCGACGATCGCGAATCCGGGCGAACTCGCTTCGCGCCTGGCGGAAACCAATTTCGAGGTGATCGAAGAAAACGGCGCGCCGGCCGGAGAGAAATTTTTTGTTTTCTACAACCCGCCGGTCGTGAACCGTTTTCTGGGAATCCGCCGCAGCTACATCAACGAGTCGTCGCGCGTCGCCCAGGAATTCCTGAAGCGAAATCTGCAGACCATCGTGTTCGCCAACTCGCGCCTGTATACGGAAGTGTTGCTCACCTATTTGCAGCGGGCGAATCCGGCGCAGCCTGGGCAGCAGCCCGCGATTCGCGGCTATCGTGGCGGCTATCTCCCCGGCGAGCGCCGCGAAATCGAACACGGCTTGCGCGAAGGCCGCATTCGCGGCGTGGTCTCGACCAATGCGCTGGAGCTGGGGATCGATGTCGGCTCGCTCGACGCGACGATCATGGCGGGATACGCCGGAACGATTGCATCCACGTGGCAGCGCGCGGGCCGCGCCGGACGGCGCAGCGGAAGCTGTTGCGCCGTGCTAGTCGCTTCCTCGGCGCCGCTGGACCAATTTATCGTCCAACACCCGGATTATTTTTTCGGCCGCTCGCCCGAGCACGCGTTCGTCCAGCCGGACAATCTGGAAATCCTGATCAATCACCTGAAGTGCGCCGCGTTTGAATTGCCGATCGCGACAGGCGAAACCTTTGGCGGCGTGGATGTCCCCGATCTTTGCGCCCGGCTTGCCGAAGCGGGCTTCCTTCATCGCACGGGCGAGCACTGGCACTGGACGCAGGAAGCCTATCCCGCGGACGCCGTGAGCCTGCGCTCGGTGACGTCGGACAATTTCGTGATCGTGAACATCACGGAAGGAGCCGAAGTGATCGGCGAAGTGGATTTCTCGAGCGCGCTCACCACGGTTCATCCAAAGGCGATTTACCTTCACCAGGGACAGCAATTTCACGTCGAAGCGCTCAACTTCGAGGAACGGAAAGCATACGTGAAGCGCGTCGATGTGGACTACTACACCGACGCCATCCGCTACACGCAGGTCCGCGTGTTGGAATGCGCGGCCAGCGAGCGCATCGAGGCGGGCGGCGCCGACGCGCAGGCCGCGCGATCGCACGGCGACGTGCTGGTTCGATCGCAGGTGATCGGCTTCAAGAAGATCAAATTTTTCACGAACGAAAATGTAGGCGACGGAAAGCTCGAATTGCCCGAAAATGAAATGCACACGACGGCTTTCTGGCTGACCCTCGAACGCTCCCTTGTAGAATCGCTTCCCTTTTCCGTGAGCGACCGCCAGAGCGGCATGTTCGGCCTGCTCCACGCCCTGGAATCCATCGCCACGCTCCTCCTGATGTGCGACGCGCGCGATCTCGGCACGGCCATCGGCGAGCGCCCGCCGTCGCCAGGTTCGGAGATCGAATGGGAAGACGCGGCGAGCCCGGAAGAAATAGCCGCCCTCGCGGAAAAAGAATTCTTCGAGCCCAACCTATATCTCTACGACGCCTACCCCGGCGGAATCGGATTTTCCGACCCGCTGTACCGCGCGCACAACATCCTGCTCGCAAAAACGCGTGAGCTGATCGCCGCATGCCCCTGCGAAAACGGGTGCCCCTCGTGCGTCGGCCCCGTAGGAGAGCGAGGCGAACGCGCAAAGGAAGCCGCCCTGGCAATCCTCTCCCGTCTCGGCGCGTAAATGAAAGTAAGAATGGAACCACGGATGGACACGGATGGACACGGATAAAAGAAGGAACATACAAGACTACTGGATTATGAAAACAAAATTCATATATGTGTTTCTTTCCCTCTCGATCTTATTGTTTTTTCATGTCCGTGTTCATCCGTGTGCATCCGTGGTTTCAAACTCCGTGCAATTACTGTGAGCAAAGACGAAAAATTCGCGCGCATTGCCGCGTTGCGTCCCGCGCGCGGGAAGTTAGCTCCGGCGCTGTGCGTTTCGGAAGCTGTCGCTGGAGGCGACCGCCTCGCGGAACTCCTCGGCGCGCGGATCAACCGGAATCATTACGGCGAACACTTATCCTTGCAGCAGTGGTACGCCACTCCGGAAATGTGTTCGCCGGATGAGCGTTCGCTTTCCTTGCTGCTTCCTCAGTCCGCCGATGCAGGCGCTTCCGTGAAGGCCGCGATCGATCCTGAACAGTGGCTGTTCCTCGACACCGAAACGACCGGCCTCGCGGGCGGCACCGGCACGTATGCGTTCATGGTCGGCATCGCGTGGTGGGATGCGGGAGGTTTGCTGGTCGAGCAATTCTTTCTGCGCGATCTCGATGAAGAACATTCGCTGCTGCTCGAACTCTCCGAGCGCATGAAGAAGCGGCCCGTCCTCGTGACGTTCAACGGGAAAAGTTTTGACTGGCCGCTGCTCGAGACGCGCTATCGCATGACGCGATCCGTCCCGGCCTTCTCTCCCAAGCTGCATCTGGATCTGCTGCACCCGGCGCGCCAGCTCTGGCGTCTGCGGCTTGGTTCCGTGCGTCTCAAGGACCTCGAGCGGCATGTCCTGGGCCGCGATGGCCTCTCCCTCGATTGGTCCCGCCGCGACGACATCGATTCCTCGCTGATTCCGCAAATGTATTTCGACTATCTCCGCGGAGGGCCGGCCGAACCGCTCGTGGGAATTTTCCGTCACAACCAGATGGACTTGCGCGGCCTGGCGGCGCTGGCGGGAAAAATTCTAGCGCTGCTCGACAGCGGAAATGGATTCGCGAACGCATTGAAAGCCGAGACCCACGACGCGATCGATGTCCTGGGTCTCTCTCGCCTGCTGCGCAAGCGTGGCGATTCCACGCGCGCGCGCGAACTCTACGAAACCGCCCTGCGTTTTGGCCTGCCGCGTTCCGTGGAACATATTGCGCAGCGCGAACTGGCTCAGCTTGCGAAACGGGAACTTGACTATACGCGCGCCATTTCGCTCTGGGATGCGCTGCGCCAAGCGCCCATCCCAAGCAAACGCAACGAATCACCCCTGCTCGCGGAAGACGCGCAGAAAGCGCTCGAATCCGCCATCGAGGCCGCCGAGCAACTTGCGATTTACTACGAACACCGCGTGAAGCAGCCGTCGCGCGCACTCGAATTGATACGCGCCGCGATCGATGAATTACAGGAAGCTCATCGCGCGGGAAGATTCACTAAGGATTGTGCAGGAAAAATCGAAGCGCGTCTCACCCGCCGCCTCACGCGGTTAGAGCGCCGCTGCACAGGCGCGCCACCCGGGAAAGCCAATCTCCCCGCCGCGGCGGGCGGCCTGCAAGACGCCATTCAGGAGAATGGCGTTCCCAGGAAACATCGCCAGCATATTCTTCGCCCACACTGAACGGGCGATTTGCAAGGAGTCAAAAAAGAGGGAGGCAGCATGTTCCTCGGCCATTTTGGAGTAGCATTTGCCGCGAAAAAAGCGGCCCCGAATACTTCCCTGGGCACATTGGTGTTTGCCGCGCAATTCGCGGATATGCTGTGGCCGGTCCTGTTGCTCCTTGGTGTTGAACACGTACGCATAGTGCCCGGCCTTCTCCCTGCCTCGCCGTTCGATTTCACCTCGTACCCAATTTCCCACAGCCTTGTCGCACAGTTGGGATGGGGAGCACTTCTGGGTCTCATTTATTTTGCGATCAAGCGCGATGGCAGGAACGCGCTGCTCGTCGGAGGCCTGGTGCCCACGCACTGGGTGCTCGATTTCGTCGCGCATCGGCCAGATATGCCGATTTATCCCGGCGGCCCCAGGTACGGACTCGGGATGTGGAATTCCATTCCCTTGACGATTTCAGTGGAGTACGTTCTGTTTGCGGCGGGGATCGCGCTTTACCTCAGCGCGACTCGCGCGAAAAATACAACCGGAAAATTAGCTTTGTGGTCGCTCGTCGGTTTGCTAGGCGTTCTCTACCCTGCGTCTTTGTTCGGGCCTCCGCCTCCTAGCGTGCACGCGCTTGCATGGAGCGCGATCGCCATCTGGCTCACGGTGCCATGGGCTGCGTGGGCCGACCGGCATCGGCAATCAAGCTCGGATAAACCGGAAACGCCGTCTCGTTGACATGCCGTTCACTCGGGTTTACCGGCGCGACTGGTCCGGCCGGCCATCCCATTTCCATCGTCAGGCGATCGAACATCGCGCGGCTGCCGCCTTCGAGAACGAAACAGTCGGAGTCCACGCAACGAAGGAAGACGCCGTCCTCCGGCGTGTCGAACGAAAAGAAATTCGGGCGGCGCATTAAATTGGTCCGTGGGTCGTACTTCATTTCCAATAGTTCGCTATAGGCGCCGAAAAAGCGGGCCGCGGCGGCATCGCTCGCCAGGCGAACGCGAAACAGAAGCATCGTCCGCTTATTTTTTTGATTCTCGAAGATCTCATAGCGATCGCCTGCCCATGTTGCGGCCAGCACGGTGGAGCGGTTTTTGGGCAGGAACTGTTTGAGAATTTCTTGCACCCCGAATTCCCCCATGTCATTTTCGTCCAGCTTTTTCCAGTCGGAGGAAACCACGCCCTTGGTCGACGGCAGTTCAATCCTGGCGGGCACGACGCCCTGCAAGTACAAATCGGGATGCATGACTTGCTGCGTCGATACCGGCGGCTTATCGAACACTTTATAGAAATCGGGCCACCCGTTCCCTGCCTTGAGCAGGCGCTGCGTGAACGAGATCCCCGCGAGATACGGAAACAACAGCTCATCCTGCAGCACCTTCGGGGCTTTGGCGAGTTCGGGGCTGCTGTCCAAATCGCCCATCAGCAGGGCGGGATCGAAATCGCCCAGGTCCCGGATACCCCCTTTCCCGCCAAGCTGGTAATCGAGCATGGCGGCCATGGCCGAGCCTTCGATCACAGCGTCCCGGGCAAGTTCCCCGTCATCGTTGGGCTTCGCCGCGTTCGTCCATTTGTCGATGTGAAAATGTTGGTCCTGCAAAGCGTGCGTCAGCTCGTGCGACATGACCGGGCGTTCCTCGGCGGGGGACGTCCAGTCCGCGATGAAAAACTCCTGGCTGTCGGGATCGTAGAGTCCGGCGATCTGTTCGGTCAGCACTTTGACGAGTACCTGTTCGAGGGGATAGTCCTTGGGGATCAGGCCGAATTTCTCCATGGTTTTCTGGTCCGCGTATCGTTTGTCGGCGTCCTTGTCTCCCTTCATTTTCTGCAGGAGGTAGGCGCGAATTTCTTCCCGGGAGCGGAGGCTCTTTTTCAGCGGGGAAAGAATCGGCAGGGAGATCAGCTTGCTCATTTCCGCCAGCACTTCATCGGCCGCCTGCAGGAATTCCTGGTTTTGTGCGGACGCGGGGGGCGCCAAAGAAGCGGGTGGAGCGATTTTTTGCGCCGCTGCTCCAAATGCCAGAATAAGTACGGCGAGGATGCCGGCAAAGATTCGTTTCACGCGATCCGTCCCTTCCGTTGCGAGAACCAGATTAACATTTTGATGTGATTTTTAGACGAATGGACGTCGGCGGAGGGGAAGACTTGATAACCCTTGTGACGGCTATTTAGAACAACGATTATTTCGTCGCTGGGGGTGGCGGCAGATCGGCCGTCTCGATGCGCTTCCATTCTCCGGCCTGAAAACGATACAGGTCGCGCGACATCTTGAGGCACTGTGACGGACGATCGTCATCCACCTGGGAACAGTACGCCAGGCGAAAACCCGTTTCTTCAGCCTCATAACTCGATTGCTGCAGCAAATCCGAATTCCACAGCGCGACCAGGCGATGTCCATCAAACTGCCAGGCCGAAAACATACCAGTGGACAAATCGTCCGTCCGGCCGGAAATAGTGACAAATACCGGTTCGGAGTTCGAGGCGGGCACCAGTTCCAGGTCGCTATCGAAAAAATCCTTCTGAACGAAATGGTCAATCTTCGCCGCCAAAGCGTAGTGCCCGGCGCCGCCCGCATAGATTCGCACGGCTGCCGGCCCGCCGAGGCCGAAATTGATCACCATGGCGTAGGCCGCGGGAGTGCCGCCGAGTTTCACGAGGCGGTAATTCTCTCCCACCGGGGGAGTATGGGAAGTCAGCTCCGCCAGGCCCCGATTCGCCCCGTCCAGATTCGGCCCCGCCGGAACATTCAAATCGGAAACCGCGATGGAATCCAAAAAGGCGAGAGCTTTCTCCATCTGCGCTTCATTTTCGTCCCCGCCGCTCAGCCGGGCCGCGGAAAGCTCATCGGAAATTCGTTTGAATTCCGCGGTGGCATCGCCGGCGGTCTGCGCACCCGCCCACGTTGCAAACGGAGTGGCACTGAAAATGACAAGGCCGACGACCATTGAGGCCCTGGCCATCAGGAGCCGAGCCACCGGACGAATTTTTCGATAACCAGAAAAAATAGAGTTCATTTGGGCCTCGACTCTAATACACTCTTTGCTCGGGGCGCAATAAGCGGGGGGATCCAGGCACGAAACGCTTCTTCACATATTCATTTTACTGTTTTGATTGTACATGAGCACGCGAGCACGAGGTCTATTTCGAGATTTTTCTGTAGTGCGGCCGATTGCCTGGAATCCTGATTCTAGTCGAGGGGATCTCTTTCCTCCTCGTTGCCCTTTGCCAAAATCGCAAACTGCGTAGGAATTCTTTTCTCATGCGCCAAGAGGACTAACTGCCGTAGAGGCGGTTGTTCTGGAAACATAACAGAAAGGTAGCTTGCACCATGGCGATTCGGAGTTTGAGCCACCCGGGAGAACTTCCCGCTCCTGACATGCAGCCGGGCACCAGGCTTCGCAGGTCCCGCGAACGTCTCGGCCTGACGTATCGCGATGTGGAGCGAGCGAGCTATGAATTGGCATGCCAGCGTGGGCGTCCCGATTTTATCGTCCATCTGAGCCGCCTGGCGGACATCGAAAATCGGGATGTAACTCCCAGTCTCTACAAGCTTTATGCTCTGGCGGTGATCTATCACCTGGATCCGAAAGAGGTTTGCGAGTGGTATGAGGTTCCCTTTGAGGGACACTTTTCCGACGGTACCCAACTCAGCGCTCCGAACACGCATCTTGCCGCGGCACCGGCCAAGTTACGGGTCCCAATACGTTTTGATCCAGCCTTCGACCCGCGCCGCACGGAATTCCTAACGCGCATGGTCGAGCGGTGGGGAGATCTGGAAGGCACATTCTTCAACCAGCCCTCGAGATACCTGTATGGATATGTAGGAGCGGACGATAGGAGAATGCACCCTCTTCTTCGCCCGGGGAGTCTGGTACTCGTAGATCCCAAACTCACGCAGATCAAAAACTCCGGATGGACGAACGAGTATGAGCGCCCAATTTACTTCCTAGAGCTGCACGGGCAGTTTCGATGCTGTTGGTGCCAGTGTGAGGGCGGGAAGGTAATCCTGACCCCTCACCCTTTATCTTCTTGTGCGCCTGAGGTTTACCGTTATCCCGAGGAAGCGGAAGTCGTCGGCCAAGTTGTGGGAGTCGCGATGCGGTTGGGTCCTAGTTAGATTTTCTCGAAGAAAATATGGCTAGTAGGGCGCCCATATTCGAACAAAACAAGTCCTGCAGATAATCTGGCAAGCCCTCCGGGCACATGTTCTGGAAATAGCGATTCTCACGCCAGTTCTCTACTACATCCCAATACTTGTCACCCGCCGAAGCCAGGCACGCGGATAAGTCACGCTCCTGGTCTCTCAATGGCGTTTCCAAAATCCTGGAAAACAGCTCTTCGTGGCAGTGCGAAAGGGCGGCCTGGACAGCGCTCTCGGGATAGAGGCTCGTGAGGCCGTCGTGCTCATACCGGCCCGAGCTCGAGTCCTTCAGCGAACTGACGTAATAGAGGCGCCCAAAAACACTGGAGATGGCCGCCAGCGTTTGAGAGGAAAAATCCTCGACGACGGCACGACTCTGCTGAAAACGCTCCAATGACTCCACAAGACCACCCGTTCTGATTTCTGAACTCTTTTGTCTAAACCGACCTCAATGCAGAGCCTTCAGTGTATCAAAGTGACGACTCTGGAGGGTCATCCACAATGAAAAAATTAATGAGCGCGTCGTTTCTTGCAGCCTTTGCCTTGACCATGCTACTCCCTGTTACACGGCAAGTCAACGCTGCATCGGTTAATCATTCCGTTCTGCGCCAAGGTGGCGTGCCCTTGCCGGGAAGCAATGGCGGCGGCCACTACCAGGGCGGGGTCCCCCTGCCGGGAAGCAATGGCGGCGGCCACTATCAAGGCGGTGTCCCCCTACCGGGGAGTAATGGCGGCGGCCACTAAGAATTTCGAGTCCGGGCCGAGCTGTCTCACGAAGAGTATTAACCCTGTATAGCGAAATCTTCGTGTTATGATAGGTCCGTTCGGTTCGGACTCATGAATCATTTTCAAACCGTACTGACATCGCTAACATTAGGAATTGAGACGGTTCTCTGTGTCATCGTGTTTGCAAGAAGAGTGCAGAGAGCTCTACCCTTTTTTGTAATTTACGCATCCGTTCTTTTGGCCCATACGATTGGCATGTGGATCGTATACCAAACTTTCGGATTTCATGCGTTGACTGGTTATTATTGCTATTGGATTTCACTCTTATTGAACGCAGGGGCGCGCAGCCTTGCCATCGCGGAATTATGCCGGTACAAGTTGCGCGTGTATCAGGGAATCTGGGGGCTGGTCTGGCGCTTGTTAGCCGGCGTCTCGATGCTCTTTCTCTTACACGCGGCCATTGACACCTGGGGGCAACCGAACCGGCTGGCGATTTATTCACTTACTCTCGATCGTGACTTGGACGTCGCTTCTGTGGCAATCCTTGCCGCCCTTTTGCTGGTCCACAATTATTACGGACTTTCTCTAGAACCACTGCAAAGGAAAATAGCCGCAGGTATTTGCCTCATCTGTGGTGTCGACGTGATTGGTAACACCATTCTGTTAAGTCTATTCACGGGTTACCTGTTCCCTTTATTCGGGGCTAACCGCACGCCACTTTGGTCTACCTTGGAGCCTCAAATCGTGCGAGCGAAAGATATTTGGAGCACGATCCACCTGTTCTGTTTCATGGCTGCGATGGGTATCTGGTGCTACGCGCTTCGAAAGCCGATTCCAGCGCGCATCGAGACGCCGGAGATGCTCCCTGCCGAGGTTTACCGGGAACTGTCGCCAGCAATCAATTTGCGACTGAGCGCATTTAATAACAGGCTGACGGAGCTTTTGAAGCCATGAATGATCTAAGCTTCGTCATTCTCCTTGCGATTGCCCTCTCGGGGGTTCTCGTGTGGCTTCTGATCCCCAGGCACAAATCATCAAGAACGGCCTCCGCGTCCTTTCATCCGGAGGCGATCAACTCGCTTCCCACCGCAAGGCATTACGGGTATTTCCCCCAGGTCCGCCAGGCACTTTCCGCGGCAGACTCTCAATACCTTATGGAAAACGCGCCTCCGCAGGTGGCAAAACAGGCGCTTCGCGAACGGCGCGCGGTTGCCCGGCGCTTTCTCAAGGGACTGCACGAAGATTTTTCAAACCTCGCGAAGCTCGGCCGGATGATTGCGGCGATGTCTCCGGAAGTCAGCCGCGAGCAAGAAACAGAACGGCTGATTCTGAGCCTGAAATTTCAAATTCTGTACGCCCTTGTGTGGCTGCGGCTTTCCACCGGCAATTTGCCTCTTCAACAGCTTGAGCATCTGACGGGATTAGTGGGAAGGCTTGCCACGCGCATGGATGAGGCCATGGCAAAGATTAGCGCGCTATCGGCGCGACCGCTTGCCGGCGGACTTGGCGCTTAAGGAACATACTTGCTGGATTTCAACTGGCGCAGCTTCCGAGTCGATTTTTCAGGGCACGCTGAATCTCGTAATTCGCAAATTCCGGAATGACTCGCAACCCCAATCCCGCAATTCATTTGCTGAGAAATCCCTAGTTACAAATTTAGCACTTCATTTCTTAATTCGACACTTGGGCGTTGGGGGAGACTCGCCCTGCCGTATAATAAACTTCTTTGAGGCTTTGGGTGGCCAAAACCAAATTACTGATCGTTGACGACGAAGAGGCGATTCGAGAAGTCGTTTCCACTCTCCTCGAAGCGCTGGGCTACGAGTGCTCTGCCGTCAGCAATGGGCGCCTGGCTAAGGAATTCCTGCTCCAACATCCGGTCGACCTGGTCCTGAGCGACATGGTGATGCCGGAAATGGACGGCCTCAGCCTGGTGGAATGGCTACGCAAGGCCGAACCTGACATTCCGGTCATCATGGTTACGGCCATGCACGATCTATCAACCGCGCTGGAGGCCATCCGGCGAGGGGCCTACGACTACATCCTGAAACCCTTTGAAAAAGATCAGCTCTATCTGAGCGTGCGGCGCGCTCTCGAGCACCGGCGCCTGGTCCTCGAGAATCGGAACTATCAGCGCAATCTCGAAAAGCTGGTCGAAGAGCGGACCGCGCAGCTCCAAGGCGCTCTCGAGCAGCTCGAGCGATCCTATGACGACACGCTGGAAGCCCTCGGCGGCGCGCTGGACTTGAAGGACGCCGAAACCGAAGGCCACTGCAAGCGCGTGACGGCCTTCACCATTGCGATTGCGAAGGCGATGGACGTGGAACCGGCGCTACTCCCGCAAATTGCCAGGGCC
>Ga0116217_10004575_pt1 | contig 12316 bp, 11 predicted proteins | sample Sb_taG_6_FD_89697 | JGI IMG/M metagenome (GOLD analysis project Ga0116217, IMG submission 89697) | Peat soil microbial communities from Weissenstadt, Germany - Sb_50d_4_PS metaG | ecosystem: Environmental > Terrestrial > Soil > Wetlands > Peat | place: Germany: Weissenstadt | collected 2010-09-21 | reverse complement strand
TGGATCGGCATGCAGCTTTTGATGCGCCGGCCGGAGATCGAGGGCTTCATCTCGATCGCCCCGCCCGCTAACCGCTTCGATTTCAGCTTTCTCGCGCCCTGCCCCTCCTCTGGCCTGTTCGTCCATGGCGACAAGGACCGGGTTGCGCCCTTGAAAGAGGTGCTGGCGCTGATCGAGAAACTCAAGACCCAGAGGGGCATCGTCATCGAGCATGCGGTGATCCCTGAGGCCAATCATTTCTTCGAGGATTGCATCGACGAACTGCAATTGGTGGTCGGCGCCTATCTCGACAAGCGTCTCGGCATGCCGCGGCATGCGCCCCCGCCCGTGCGCAAGGATCGGGCGAAGCCAGCCGCGCCGCAAGGAGAGAACCGATAGAGCCAACGAATCAAGCCTCCCTGATCACAACGACGGACGAACTCGCTCTCGCCTGCCAGCGCCTGGCGCGTTTCCCGTTCGTGACGGTTGACACGGAATTCCTGCGCGAGACGACGTTCTGGCCAATTCTCTGCCTCGTCCAGCTTGCTTCCGACGACGAGGCGCTGGCGATCGACGCGCTGGCCGCCGACATCGACCTCGAGCCGCTGCTGCAGCTGATGGCGGATGAGGACGTGGTCAAGGTGTTCCACGCCGCGAGGCAAGATCTCGAGATTTTCTGGAAGCTCTCTGGGCTCGTGCCAACGCCGCTGTTCGACACCCAGGTCGCGGCGATGGTGTGCGGCTATGGCGAGCAGGTCTCCTACAGCGAGCTTGTGCAGTCGATCTGCCATGTCGGAATCGACAAGTCGTCGCGGTTTACCGACTGGGCGCGCCGTCCGCTGGCGGAGGCGCAGATCGCCTATGCGATCGGGGACGTGACCCATCTGCGTGACATTTATAAAGCGCTGTCGAAGCGGGTGGCGGCTGCGGGGCGTCAATCCTGGCTCGACGACGAGATGAAGACGCTGACCTCGCCTTCGACTTACGAGCAGCATCCCGAGCGCGCATGGGAACGCTACAGGAACAAGGCGCGTAAGCCGCGCGATCTCGCGATGCTGATGGAGCTCGCGGCCTGGCGCGAGAGCGAAGCGCAGGCGCGCGACGTGCCCCGGGCGCGCGTCTTGAAGGACGAAGTGCTGATCGAGCTTGCGCTCGCCGCCCCGCGCAGCGCCGAAGCGCTCGCGAACCTGCGCGCCTTCCCCCGCGGCATGGAGCGCTCGCGGGCGGGTGCGGAGATTCTGGCGGCGGTCGAACGCGGGCTTGAGCGCGACCCCAAGACCTTGCCGAAGATCGAGCGCGAGCGGCGCAACGGCGCCAATGTCGGCCCGACGGTCGAACTGCTCAAAGTGCTGCTCAGGCAAGTGAGCGAGGAGAGCGGCGTCGCCGGCAAGCTGATCGCGACCGTCGACGATCTCGAGGCGATCGCCCAGAGCGACAAGGCCGATGTGCCCGCGCTCAACGGCTGGCGACGGAAATTGTTCGGCGCCCGCGCGCTCGAACTCAAGCACGGACGCCTGGCGTTGACGGTCGAGAACGGCAAGGTCGTCACCCTCGAATGGAAGGACGCCGAGGCGCCGCACCCCGTGGCTTGAGGTCGCGGCGCGAGCGATGACGCGGCTCACGCTCCCTTGCCGAGGGCGGCCAGAAGCGCGGCGAGATTCTCGCGCGCGGTCACGGTGTTCGGGTGCTCCATCCCTAGACTCTCTTCGCAAATCGCCAGCGCGCGACGGTATAGCGGCTCGGCCTCGGTGAGGCGGTGGGTGGCCTGGAGCAAGGTGGCTAGATTGTTGAGGCTCGTCGCCACCTGCGGATGATCCCGGCCTAACCTTACCTCATTGATTGCCAGCGCGCGGCGAAAGAACGGCTCCGCCTCGCGTAGCCGGTCGGAGGCATAGAGGAATGCCGCAAGACTATTGAGGCGGTTAGCAAGCCTGGGATGATCCGGCCCAAAGCTCGCCTCGTCGATCGCCAGCGCGCGCCGATATAGTGGCTCCGCCGCCCCGAGTCGATTCGTCTCTTGGAGCAAGCCCGCGAGATTGTTGAGGTCAACCGCCACATCGGGATGATCCGGACCGAAACTCGCCTCATCGATTGCCAACGCGCGGCGAACAAACGGCTCGGCCTCACCTAGCCGGCCCGAGTCTCGGAGCAGTAACCCAAGAACGATAAGGCGGCTCGCCGCGTCGGGATTTATCGGGTTGGGGCTCGCTTCGTCGATCGCGACAGCTCGACGAATAAGTGGCTCGGCCTCGCGGAGGCGGTTTGTCGCTCGAAGCAATTCCGCGAGATTGCTGAGACGGATTGCCACGATCGGATGAGCTTGTCCGTGCACCTTCTCGTCGATCGCCAACGAGCGGCGAAGTAGCGGCTCGGCCTCGGCGTATCGCGCTTTTGAGTAAGACAGGATTGCGACGTCATTCAATAGCGGTCCAATCGGACCCACGATCCCCGCTTCGTCCGCCCCGCGTGCGACCGCGAGCGCATGCGGCCCGAGCCGATCGAGAACCGGCCAGTTCCGCACGTCGCTCGGATCGCCGCCGAACGCCGCGTTGACCCACGCCAGCGCCTCCCGCAGCGCCTGGCCGCGGCGCTCGTCGGTCATCGCGCGGCGGGCGAAGTCCTGCACCAAACGATGCACGACGAAGCCCTTGGCGGCGCCGTCCTCGCCCTTCGCCTGCGTGGCGAGCGAATAGGCGTAAAGGCCCGCCCGCGCCTCGTAGGCGTCATAATCCACCGCCTCGCCGGGAACCCCGACATCGAGGAGTGAATCGGGAATCGGTTCAGGCGCAAGACGGGCGCCTATATCGCGCGCCAGCATATTGGCTTTGCGCGCTATCTTAAGCTGTGGCGGGAGAAGCGCGACAGCGTGCTGAACTGGTTCGACAGGACGACGATGAGCTACGACCACGACGTTGGCCTCGCGGCGACCTGGGCCGCGTCGGTCGAGAAACTGACTCCCGAGAGCTGCCGCTTGCTCGACCGCCTCGCGTTTTTTTGTTCGAGCCCGAGCGCGAGGCCGCCAAGCTCATGCGCGAGTTCGCGCGCCTGCGTCACGTCATCGGGCGCGGCGGCGCGATCGTCGCGCGTGCGCTCCAACAGAAACTCGGTGGCCGCGTCCTCGTCGAGCGCGTCGAGCGAAAGCTTGCGGATCGAGCCGGGAAAGTTCGAGGCGCGGGCGGTGACGATCACCTGCCCGCCCTTGAGCCGCGCCATAAGCTCGGCGACGGCCTTGACCGCCTCGTCGTCATCGACGTTATCGAGGATCATGAGCCAGGTCGGATGGGCCTCGAGCCACCGGAATGCGGCCTCGACCTTCGCTTGGTCCTCTTTCGCCTCCTTCTCCGGCAGATCGAGAACCTCGGCGCTTGTCAGCGCGGCCAGGCCTGCGTTCATTGTCGCCGGATCGTCGGCGCGCACAAACAGGAGCGCCGAATAATCTGCCTCGTGTCGCAACGCATATTCGATCGCGAGCCGCGTCTTGCCGATCCCGCCGAGCCCATGCAGCGCCCGTCCCGTCACCGCCGCGCCTTTCCCGCTCGTGAGCGCGGCGCGCAAGTCGTCGAGCGCGGCCTCGCGGCCCTTGAATAGATTGCCCAGCGAGGCGAACGGCAGGTCGCGCGGCTGATGAGCAAGCATGGCCGCCGCTTTGACCAGCGCGTCGATCACCGCGGAGGCAAAAATCTGCGCGACCAGATTGTCGGCGTTGGCGAACCGCACCTCGGGGTAGCGGCCGAGCGCTCTTAGTCTATCCAGATGCTCCGCCTGCGGGGACTTGGCCGTGTTGGTCGCCGCGAACTTCGCCTCGCGCAGGGGCGCGGCGATGATCAAATCCTTGGCGTAGTAGAGCGCGAGCCAAGCCTCCCACTGCGTGTAGGAAACCGCGGCGCCCGCATCGATCGCTGCGCCGAGCGGCGGCAGCCTCGTCTTCATGTCCGGATGGCGCGCAAGCAGCGCCTGCACCCCGAAATCCTCAGGCGCCGAACCCGTCATGTCGCCTACGATATGCACGACCGCTTCGCAACGCTTGATGTAGGCTTCGAGCTTCATCAGCGTGTCGCCGCCGAGCGCCTTGAAGTCCTCCTGGATTTTCACCTCGACGTTCGGCCGCGTCAGCGCGCCGCGCAATGCGTCGCGATAGACGCCGAATTCGTCGGATACGCAGGACAGGAACAGCTGGACCGCCATCGCCTCGCTCCCGCCAGGGCCGCGCAATGATCGTGCGCGAAGTGTGGCATAAGCGCGCGCGCCGGCAAAGGCCCGCGCCGGCAGCAAGAATTTAGCCCGGCTCCGCCGCCGATAGCGCCGCCTCCTGCGTCAGGAACTCGCGAAGCGCTTTGATGCGCGGCGAGTTGGCTTCGTCCGGCCGGCACAGAAAGTAGTAGCCGAACGGGGTCGCAACGCTGGTCTTGAACGGGGCAATGAGGCGCCCGGCTGCGAGATCGTCGGCGGCGATCGCGAACGAAGTTAGCGCCACGCCCTGCCCCTGCGCGGCCGCGCGCAGCGTCATCGCCATGTTGTTGAAGAAAACGCCGTGCGTGGCCTCGACGTTGCGCGCGCCCGCTGCTTTGAGCCAGTCGGACCAAGTGGGCCAGGACGCATGCGCGGGGTTCCAGTCGAGATGCAGAAGTGTATGGCGGGCGAGATCCTCGGGCGATCGCAGCGGATCGTCGCCCGCAATCAGTCTCGGCGCGCAGACCGGAAACACGTTCTCCTTGAACAGAAGCGTGGCCGCGAGGTCCGGGAACTCGCCCGCGCCCCAGCGGATCAGCGCGTCGGCAGCGCCGGATTCGAGCGCGTCGTCAATCGGATTGGCGTCGATCAGGACGTCGGTCTCGGGATGGCGCGCCTTGAATTTGCCAATCCGGCCGACGAGCCAGGTCGCGGCGAACGATGGCGCCGAATTGATGATCAGGAAGCGGCGCCCATTACCCTCGCGCATCGCGCGCGCGGACTTGGCGAGGAGCGCAAACCCTTCCGCGAGCGTTGCCGCCCCGGCCGCGCCCGATTCCGTCAGTTGAAGCCCACGGCCGTTTCGCTCGACGAGCCTTGCGCCGATCTCCTGCTCGAGCGCGCGCACCTGCTGCGCGACTGCAGCCTTGGTTACGTGCAATTCCTGCGCCGCGCGGGCGAACGACGAATGACGCGCGACCGCCTCGAAGGCGCGCAGCGCGTTGAGCGGCGGCAGTCGGTGGAGGGGGTTCATAGTATAGCTGTCCTATACCACGGGCGCAGAAAGAATGACTCCATTGCGATGTGGAAGCGCCTTATATATCCATGCGAAGCGGGCGCAAGAGGCCGCGAACTTAAGTTAAGGATTGGTAAAGTGACTGCGTCTTCGACAAATCTGGCTCATTCTCACGGCGATTTTGGGGTTTCCCGGGCGGGCGCCATTGTGAAAGGAATTCTTAACCAATTGGCCGAGCGCGCCGAGGCGGCCGTCGATCGCAGCCGGCTCGCGGCGCTGTCGGTTCGCTACCTCGACGACGTCAGCATGACGGTCGGCGAACGCGCCGCGATCCTAGGTTACGAGACGCCGGCGCGCGATCCTTGGGCGCTGATCGCGATCCAGCGTTTGTAAGGGCCCGCGCGTTTGCGCGAACATCGTTCACAATCTGAACGCGGCGCCGCGACTTTCTGACGCAGCAATCGAAACGACGGCTTTCATCCCACCATCGCGCGCTCAACTTGACGGGCGCGGCGCAGCATCGGAAAAGACGGCTCCCCTCGGTGCGCGGGAGACGAGATGCAGCGCGTCACGCTGATCGACAACTATGACAGCTTCACGTTCAACCTCGTCCACTATCTCGGCGAGTTGGGCGCGGATGTCTCTGTGTGGCGCAACGACGAGATCACGGTCGCCGATGCGCTCGCCGACAGGCCGGACGCGATCGTCCTCTCGCCCGGCCCTTGCACGCCGAACGAGGCCGGCGTCTGTCTCGACCTCGTCCGCGCGGCGAGCGAAACGACGCCGATGCTTGGGGTCTGCCTCGGCCATCAGGCGATCGGGCAGGCGTTCGGCGGCGAGGTCGTGCGCGCGCCGGCCCCGATGCACGGCAAGGTGTCGCGCGTTTCGCACAATGCGCGCGGACTCTTCCGCGGCCTGAACGGACCCTTTTCCGCCACGCGCTATCACTCCCTCATTATCGAGCGATCAAGCACGCCCGCCGAGCTCGAGATCAGCGCCGAAAGCGACGATGGGCTCGTCATGAGCGTTCAACACATTGATCGTCCGGCGTTCGGGGTGCAGTTCCACCCGGAGAGCATCGCCAGCGAGCATGGTCGGCAAATCCTGCGCAATTTCCTGGACCTGGCCGACGCCTTTCATCAGCGCCAGCAAGCATCCTGACCAGAACGCGAAACGGGGACATGGAATCCTTCAAGCCTCTGATCGCCAAAGTCGCCGCCGGGGCGACGTTGACGCGGAGCGAGGCGGAAAGCGCGTTCGATTCAATGCTGTCAGGCGAAGTGACGCCTTCGCAAATGGGCGGGTTCCTCATGGCGCTGAGGGTGCGCGGGGAGACGGTCGAGGAGATCACCGGCGCGGTCGCCGCGATGCGCGCGAAGATGGTCGCGGTAAAAGCGCCGGCGGAAGCGATCGATATCGTCGGCACGGGAGGCGACGGTTCGGGCTCGCTCAATGTCTCGACGCTGGCCGCGATCATTACCGCCGCCTGCGGCGTGACAGTCGCCAAACATGGCAATCGCGCCGCGTCCTCGCGTTCGGGCGCCGCGGACACGCTCGCCGCGCTCGGCGTGAAGATCGGTCTTCCGCCCGATGGGGTCGAGCGCTGCCTCAGCGAAGCGGGGATCGCCTTCATGATGGCGCCGACGCATCACGCCTCGATGCGCAACGTCGGGCCGACGCGGACCGAGCTTGGCACGCGCACCATCTTCAATTTGCTCGGGCCGCTCTCCAATCCCGCCGGCGTCACGCGCCAGCTCGTCGGCGTCTTCTCCGCCGCCTGGCTCGAGCCGATGGCTGAAGTCCTGCGCAATTTTGGTTCCGAGCGCGTTTGGGTGACGCACGGGCTGGATGGCCTCGATGAGATCACCACCACCGGGCCGACCAAGGTCGTGGAGCTGAAAGGAGGCGTCCTTCATAACTTTGAATTGACGCCGGAAGCGGCCGGCCTTCCTCGCTCGGCGCCGGCTCAGCTAAAAGGTGGAGAGCCGGCGCACAACGCCAAGGCGCTCAAGGACGTGCTTGACGGCGCCGAGGGCGCCTATCGCGACATCGGGCTTATGACCACGGGCGCGGCGCTTGTGATCGCCGGCAAAGCCGGTTCTGTTAAGGAGGGAGTGTCCATGGGCGACGAGGCGATCCGCTCCGGCGCCGCCCGCCGCACGCTCGATCGACTGATCGCGGCATCGAATGCTTGAAGGTCGAGAGCGCCGATGACGGACATCCTGAAAAAGATCGAGAGCTATAAGCGCCGCGAAATCGCCGACGCCAAGGTCAGGGTGCCGCGCGCGACCTTGGAGCGCGAGATCGATGGCCAATCCCCGCCGCGGGGCTTCATCAAGGCGCTCCAAAGGGCGATCGAAGAGGGCAGGTTCGGCCTGATCGCGGAAATCAAAAAGGCGAGCCCCTCGAAAGGGCTCATACGCGAGGATTTCGACCCGGCCGCTCTCGCCAAGGCCTATCAGGCCGGCGGCGCATCCTGCCTCTCCGTGTTGACCGACGGGCCCTCGTTCCAGGGCGCGCCCGAGCACCTGATCAAAGCGCGCAAGGCGACGACGCTTCCGATATTGCGCAAGGACTTTCTTTTCGACGCCTATCAGGTGCTGGAGGCGCGCGCCTGGGGCGCCGATTGCATTCTCATCATCATGGCCGCCGTCGACGACGAAATCGCGAAAACCCTCAACAAGGCCGCGCATGATCTTGGCCTTGACGTCCTTATCGAAACGCACGACGAGGATGAGCTCAAACGGGCGCTCGCCCTAGAGGGCCGCTTGATCGGCGTCAACAATCGGAACCTTCGCACCTTCGAAACGTCGCTCGAAGTGTGCGAACGGCTTCTGCCCTTAATCCCGGAAGGCAAGATCGTGGTCGCCGAAAGCGGCATTTCCAACCACGCCGATTGCAAGCGGCTGGCCAACGCCGGCGTGGAGGCCTTCCTTGTCGGCGAGGCGCTGATGCGCCACAAGGACGTCGCGGCCGCGACCCGAGCGCTGCTGACCGGAATGTAGGGCGAGCGCGGAGGTGGAGAGCGTCACAGTTTACCGAGTGTGCGCGTCTACGGAGCGCGGCTTCAGGTCCGGTTAGCGTAGGGCGGAACCTCCACCAGGGTTCCAATTAATCGCAACAGCGCCTGCTGCTCAGGCCCGGCCCCCTCTCTCAGGAAGACCCCCACTTCAATGTGTGACAAACGGCCTCCAGAAGGCGCATTGGGTTGATGAATAATGAACGCATGACCGTTCGCCGGCTCCCGGCCAAGGAACCAGGTGTCGCCGTTTGGGCTGCGGTAGAGCTCGCGCCGATCTGGCATACCGGGGCTCCCCTGCTTGCCGCTTGGCATAGCATGAGTTAGGGGTGCCCGCGACGGCGGGTCACATACCTTAAATCACAGAGCCGCGCTTTATCCGCGTCTCCCCGCGGGCGCTCTTGAACTTTCGCAGGCGCCGATCGCGCGACAGGCGCGAACACCTGTTCTATTTTCGTTCTCGCCGCGCCCATGTTAGTTTGCGGGCGGCATGATTCGCCAGAATGTGACAGAGGACATGAACGATCTTTTCGGCGCGGCGGCGCCTCGACGCGGCAAGCCGGCGCCGGCCAATGGCAAACCTGGCGGACGCAACGGCGCGCTCAGCGAAACGGACTACACCGCCGCCTCGATCGAAGTGCTCGAGGGGCTGGAGCCTGTCCGCCGACGGCCGGGCATGTTTGTGGGCGGGACCGATTCCAACGCGCTGCATCACCTGTTTGCCGAAGTCATCGACAATTCGATGGACGAAGCGGTCGCCGGCCACGCCACTTTCATCGAAGTCTCACTCGAGGAGAGCAGCTATTTGAGCGTGATCGACAACGGCCGCGGCATGCCGGTCGACCCGCACCCGAAATTCCCCAAGAAATCGGCCCTCGAAGTCATCATGACGATGCTGCACGCCGGCGGCAAATTCGACAGCGGCGCCTATGAGACCTCCGGCGGGCTCCATGGCGTCGGCGTGTCGGTGGTGAATGCGCTGTCCGAAAAGCTCGAGGTTGAGGTCGCCCGCGGTCAGACGCTCTATCGTCAGACGTTCGAGCGCGGCAAGCCGACCAGCGCGCTCACCATCGTCGGCAAGGCGCCGAACCGCCGCGGCACCAAGGTGCGCTTTCTGCCCGATCCTCAGATTTTCGGCGCTCAGGCGCGGTTTGATCCGGCGCGCGTGTTCAAGATGGCGCGCTCGAAGGCCTATCTGTTCGGCGGCGTCGAGATCCGCTGGCGCTGCGCGCCTGCGCTTATCGGCGAAGGCTCGAAAGTCCCGGCGGAAGCCACGTTTCACTTCCCCGGGGGCCTGCGAGACTATCTCGCCGCCGACATCGAGGGGCAGGAGCTCGTGGTCGACCAGGTGTTCACCGGCCGGGTCGAGAAAGCGGGCAAGCACGGGTCGGTCGAATGGGCGATCGCATGGCTCGCAGGCGATGACGGATTCGTTCATTCCTATTGCAACACCATCCCGACCCCCGACGGCGGGACGCATGAATCGGGTCTGCGCACGGCCTTGCTGCGGGGCCTCAAGGATCACGCAGACCGCATCGGCCAGAGTAAACGCGCGGCCCCGCTGACGACCGAAGACGTCATGGCGAGTTGCGCCGCGCTGATCTCGGTCTTTATTCGCGAGCCCGAATTCCAGGGGCAGAACAAGGGCCGCCTGCAAACGGCCGAAGCGGCGCGATTGGTCGACGGCGTGGTTCGCGACGCCTTCGACCACTGGCTCGCGGCGGCGCCGAGCCAGGCGCTGAAGCTCCTCGACTGGGGAATCGAGCGCGCCGAGGAGCGCGTTCGCCGCCGTATGGAGAAGGAGGTCGCCCGCAAGACCGCGGTGCGCAAACTGCGGCTGCCGGGCAAACTGGCCGATTGCACGAATTCCTCGGCGCAGGGCTCCGAATTGTTCATCGTCGAGGGTGATTCGGCGGGCGGGTCGGCCAAGCAGGCGCGCGACCGAGCGTCGCAGGCCGTGCTGCCGCTCAGGGGCAAGATCCTCAACGTCGCCTCAGCCGCGCGCGACAAGCTCGCGCAAAACCAGCAGCTTTCGGATCTCATGCAGGCGCTCGGCGCCGGCGCCGGCGCCCATTACCGATCCTCCGACCTCCGCTACGACAAAATCATCATCATGACCGACGCGGATGTCGACGGCGCTCATATCGCCTCGCTCCTCATCACCTTCTTCTACCGGCAGACGCAGAAGCTGATCGAGGAAGGCCACCTTTATCTCGCCGTTCCGCCGCTCTACCGCTTGACGCAAGGCGCGCGCTCCCTTTACGCGCGCAATGAAGCGCACAAGGAAGAACTGCTGAAGTCAGGATTCACCGGTCGCGGCGCGATCGAGGTCAGCCGCTTCAAAGGCCTGGGCGAAATGCCCATGCGCGACCTGCGCGACACGACGATGGACCCCGCCAAGCGCATGCTGCTGCGGGTCGCCCTCATCGGAGAAGAGAGCGCCGCGACGGCCGAAGCGGTCGAGCGCCTGATGGGATCGAAGCCCGAGGCGCGCTTCGCCTTCATTCAGGAGCGCGCGCCAAGGTCGCTCGAGCTCGTGGACGTGTAGGGATCGACCGACCCCACTTTTGTCTGCGTGCGGCGTACGGCCTTCGAGCGTGGCCCTCCCTCTCGGCGTCCATCTGTTGCGGCGACTCACTGGACGCCTGCACACTTGAATGAACACTTGTACATTTGGCGTTGCTTGGGCCGCTAATCCACATCCAGTCGCTATGCTTCCGAGAACGCGACGCCAAAATAAACCACTCAACATAGCGGTTTAAATAGCAAATAGTTTATCGCGCTCTCTTGGACCATCTGGCAACCGCGCGAAAAATGCGCTACTCTGGAACATGCAAGGTCCGCGTTCGTTTTGCGACTGGCCTAGCGGGTTTTCGATGATGCGGGCGCTATATTTAATTTTTATGCCGGCGGCGAAGCGCTATTCGCCGACCGTAGCGCGGATGCGCGCTAGACGACATCCCGAGTTCCCTTCGCTGACTGCGGGGCCCTGCCTTTGAAAGGGTCGACAGAGATTGGGATTGCGCGTCAACCCGACGAAGATTGTTCAGACGGAAGCATCGCTACGGAGTTTCGCTGAGAGACAGCGGACCGCGAGGGGCCGCGTCGCGCTCCCATCGGTTAGGGGTTTGGTGGAGATCTAGGACTAACATGAGCAAGGGTAAAGACTTTAGGCCGCGCAAGCGCGGGTTCGATGACGACGGACCGATGTCCTACGATTCGAAGCCTCGTCCATCTCGCGGTTTCGGCGGTGCTCCGGACGGCAGTTTTGGCGCTCCGCCAATGGGGGGCCCCTCCGCGCCGATCAATCCTGGGGCGCCGCCAGTCGATGCGGTCGTCAAATGGTTCAAGGCCGACAAGGGCTACGGATTCGTCGAGTTGGCGGATGGCCAGGGCGACGCGTTCCTGCACGCCAACGCGTTGCACGCCGCTGGCCACGACACCGTTCCCGCGGGCGCTAAATTGCGCGTCCAGGTCGGCGCGGGCGCCAAGGGGGCGCAGGTCACTCGAGTGCTTGAGGTCGACACCACAGGCGTTGTCGAGCGTCCACAAAGGCCCTCGAGCGACGGGTTTCGCGATGGGCCTCGGCCGCCGCGGCGGGTTGCGCCTGATCCGTCGACCGCAGTCTCGGTCACCGGCAAGGTGAAGTGGTTCGACGACGCCAAGGGATTCGGTTTCGTCGCCAGCGAGGACGGCGGCAAGGACGTGTTCGTGCATATCTCGATCCTCGGCCCGGCCGGCATTTCGCATCTCGCCGAAGGCCAGCAGGTCACGATGCGAGTGGTGGACACGCCCAAGGGACGCGAGGCGATTTCGCTCTCGCTCTGAACGGCCGCCCATAACCTGCCATTGCGCCGCGGCGCGCCCCTCGCGCCCGGCGTTTGGTCTTTGGTGCTTCCCAAACTATTGGCCCTGCCCATGCAGCCGTCCGGCGACATTCGCCGCCTGATCGAGATTATGGCGGCGCTGCGCGATCCCGTGGACGGGTGCCCGTGGGACGTCCAGCAAACCTTCGTTTCGATCGTCCCGTTCACAATCGAAGAGGCCTATGAAGTCGCCGACGCGATCGAGCGCGGCGCAACCGAAGATCTGCGCGAGGAGCTTGGCGACTTGCTGTTGCAGGTCGTCTTTCA
>Ga0116217_10004565_pt1 | contig 12329 bp, 9 predicted proteins | sample Sb_taG_6_FD_89697 | JGI IMG/M metagenome (GOLD analysis project Ga0116217, IMG submission 89697) | Peat soil microbial communities from Weissenstadt, Germany - Sb_50d_4_PS metaG | ecosystem: Environmental > Terrestrial > Soil > Wetlands > Peat | place: Germany: Weissenstadt | collected 2010-09-21 | reverse complement strand
CGTTGGAGTGCGGCAGGACGGCCCCGTAGGGGTTGCTCCTGGGGGGCGGGCGCTCATCGTTGCCGACCAGCAGCAGCGTCTGCGGTTCGCCTCCGTTGGTGGGCGCCAGGACGTTGGGCGCGATCGTGGGCGCTTTGCTTTGCCCGAGCGCGCTGACGACGCCGCTGACTTCGTTGAGAACCAGGATGGCGGTCGCCGCGCCGGAGAGCGCCACGATGGCGAGGACCGCGAGCAGGAAGCGCTTGCCCATCCCATTCAGCGTAATCGGTCGGTGGGACAGCCCATACGTCCGCCGGTGGAGAACCCTGCCTTCCGCCGGTAGGACATCCCACGCGCCTTGCGCCGATCAGAACAACCCGGGCGGTCCGCACAAATGATGGCCGGACCGGGCGTACCGCCTAAGCGCCCGGCCCAAGGCCATCGGTACTCTGCGAATCAAGCACGCGGCGCCGACGCCCGCTCGCCCACTTCGCCGGTTGCCCGGCGCGGCGTGCGGCGCCTCCTCTCCAGGGCGGGGATTTGGCTGACATCGCGGACATCCGTTGTCGCGCAGGCCGATACTGCCAGCGCTTTGCGATCTGTGAAAGCCCCGATACCGCTATTCGTATGGCGAATAGCCAGGCGCCCGGCCCCGAGTGCCCCGCGCAGCGCGGCCGCCCTGTGAGCGACGCCGCCAACGGCCCGCCGCCCCCGCAGGAGCAGCGTGCTGGGCACGGCGAAGTCCCCCACCATGGCCTCCAGGATGCGCTGCGTGATGAGGCATGCCTCGGGCGTCGAGGCCCCCGGAGCGGCGTGGTAGAAGCTGGCCATGGCGGTGAGGATCATCGTGTGGTGTTCGCCGTCGGAGAGAGCCCTGGTGCACCTGACCGCGCGCGCGGCGAGCGTTTGCAGACGCGAGGCGGCTTCGGCGGGGGAGGCGTAGTAGTCGATCAGGTTGCGCTGCCCGTCGGCGGCGTCTTCGCGCCGATCGATGAGATTGTCGAGCAGCGAGCTGAGCGAGGCGATCCAGGGGAAGTAGGCGTCTTCGACGGCGGCGGCATCGCACGTTTGCGTACTCGGTCTGGCCCCCGCGGCGATCAGCGCGAAGATCGGCAATGGGGAGCCGGCGGCGGCGCCCGTCTCCCACCAGCGCAGGCCGGTGCTCTGCCGTGTTTCCGCTCGCGCCCAGCGGGCGAAGGCCTCGAACGAGCCGTGGCCGTCGCCGTGGTTGAGGCTCTGATAGGCGACGATGCGGGCGGTGGCGCGCCGCACCGACCCGGCCACGGCGGCATAGGAGGGAAGCGCTTCCAGAGCGGTGCGACAGGTGTCCACGAGATCCTGCAGGTAGCCGGTGTCGCTGTGGCGGCTGTGGTGGGCGTAGTAGTCGCAGGGCTTGCCCTTCGGTTCCAGCGCGTGCAGCAGCGCCTGGTTGAGCCGCTGCCCGTTGGCGATGGGATCGGCGCCGGGCTGCTCGCTGATGGTGTCGATGTAGTCGAAGGCCACCTGGTAGGCGGTGATGGCGCGGATCACGAGCTTGCGGCTGGCGTGGGGCACGAACGTGGCGAAGGCGACGGCGCCCTCGATGCTCTCGTGCTTGCTGCGCTGCGCCTCCCAGGCGAGCCGGCGCAGCGCGGGGTCGAGGATCTCGCCGGCGCGCAGCCGCCAGTGGCGCAACTCAGCGCGAGCGCAGGGGAAGACCTCCAGCCAGTAGCGCTCGGCGGCGCGCGCGAACGCCACCGCCGGCGCCGTGGCGCTCCCCGTTCTCACCCTCATGTGGATAGCTTTGCGCAACAGGCCCCACAGGCACCATCACTCCTGGAAGCCTGTACGCGCCGGCGCGCGCGCCGCGGACAAACCAGGCAGTGCTATTACGGCCAAAGCGAGGCTGGCGAGGAAGGCAAAGGTGAGAAACACTTGCGGCCATCCGGTGCTGAAGGGAGAGGGAAAGCCGGTGGTCAACCGCAGCCAGCGATCGGCGAGCGCGTGGCCGTAGACACCGAAGAGGGCGCCCACGAGGCAGCCGATGCTCAGCACGATTGCGCTCTCCAGGATCAGCGAACGCCATAGCTGCCACTGGTCGAAGCCCTGGCTTTTCATCGCCGCCAGGCGCGTGCGGCGCTGCCAGATGACCGCGCTGAGCGACGCGGCGATGGCGAAGGCGCCGGCGAGCAGCAGCAGCATCGCTATCTGGCCGAGGCTCTGCACTGCCTGGCGGGCGTTGCTGTCGGTCTGCGCCCGGCGTTCCACGTACGTCTGCGTGAGCAGGCCGGTGCCGGGGCCAAGCGCGGCCTGCACCGTGCGTCTGCCCTGCGCGAGGGTAGTGCCGGGCTCTTTCAAATCGACCTCGAGCGCCGCGGGATCGGCGCTTTCCCAGCCGCGGCGAAAGTCGGCGGTCGAGAAGAGGATGGTCCCCGGCGGCCATCCCAGGTTGGTGGTGATCGCGGCGACGCCCAGGCGCAGAGCGCCCGCGGGCGTGGGCAGGAGGAAGTGATCGCCCACACTCAGGTGGTGTTCGCCGGCGAAGCCCTCGGAGATCGAGGCCCAGCCGCCTGCGCGGATCAGCCGGTTCGCCAGGGCCAGGTTGCCGTGCAGCAGCTGGCTGGGCTGGATCATCGCGCTGTCGCGGGGATCGCGAGCGCGGATCAAGAGCCGGCGGGGCCCGACGTCGAGCAGGGCGCCCTGGTAGGGCCGCACCGAAGCGACACCGGGCGCACGGGCGATCGCCTGCATCGCGGCGGAGGTCTTGAAGCTGTCGGTGTTGAAGACGCTCTGACCGGTGGTGACCCAGATGTCGGCGGTGCTCTCGTACTCGGCGATGGCGGTTTCCAGCCCATGGATCAAATCGCGCCTGGCGCCTCCGATCGCGACGCTGCCATAGACCGCCAGAGTGGCCACCGCGGCAAGCGCGATCGAGCGCGTGGCGCTGGCGCGCAGCTCGACGATGGCGACGGAGAGCATGCTGCCCCTGACGCGTTCGGCGAGGGGTGCGAGCAGCGAGAGGATCGCGGCGAAGGCCGCGGGGATCAGGCAGATCGCCGCGAGCGCAAGGATCGCTCCGCCGAGGACGGTGAGACTCGGCGCCGCGAAAGCGCCGACCGTGACGGCGAGGACGAGCGCGGCCCCGAGGAGGCCCAGGACGCGCACCGTACGCGGCGAGATGCTCTGCCCCGCCTCGCCGCTCTCGTAGAGCACGGCATCCAGCGCCCTGTCCGAGCGCAGGTCCAGCAGCGGCGGCAGCGAGGCGAGCAGCGCGGCGAGCATCCCGCAGGCGATGGGTATGAGCAGGATCGGGGCAGTGACGATCCGCTGCGTGCCGATGGCGAAGGCGGTCGTCAGATAATTTGGCACCTGCCCGAAGAGCGTGTGCGAGAGCACCTCGCCGCAGAGGATCCCGGCGAGCGAGCCGACCGCTCCGAGCGCGAGCGCCTGGAAGCCGAGCACGAGCACGACCTGGCTGGGGGCGAAGCCCTGCGTGCGCAGTTCGGCGATGAAGCGGCGCCGGTCGGGGACCGTGAGCAGCATCGCGTTCAGCGCCAGCAGGAAGCCGATCATCGCGCTGATGCCCGCGAAGAGGGTGGTGGACTGCGCGTTGGGCTGCGCGGCCTGGTGCAGAAGGCGCAGCTCGTTGTCGGCGGGCTCGACGTCGATGCGCCCCGCGGCGAGACCCCGCAGCTCGCCGGCCACCTGCGCTTCGGCGCCGGGGTAGGGCTTGATGAGGACGTTGGTGATGCGCCCGGGTCTGCCTGTGAGCATCTGAGCGATTGGCATCAGGGCAATCACCACCGGGCTGGAGGCGACGGCGCCGATGGTCTGGCTGCCCAGGACGGTTCGCACCTTCAACGTGTGCGCCACGCCGCCCACGATCACCGTCACGGAGCGTGTCGGGCGGGCCCCGATGGCATTGGCGACCGCGGAGGGAAGCCCGACGCCGCCGGAGATCAAGAGGAAGGCGCCGGCTGGGCCGAGGTTCTGCGTGACGACACCGCCGAGCGCGCCCAGACGCGGTGTGACGCCGATGAGCTGGACCGCCTCGCGGCCCCTGGGTCCGACGATGGTGGCGTCCTCGCGGAGAACGGGGACCGCGACCTGCACTCCCGGGAGCCTGGCGGCCGCCTCGGCGAGGCGCCCGTCGAAGCCATCGGCCGAGCGGGCGGCCAGCTGCAGGCGCGCGGAACCGACGAGCTGGTGGACCAAACCGCCGGCGGAGCCGGTGATGCTGGAGTTGGCGAGGAGCACGCCGAAGACGAGGGCCACGCCGATGGCGATGCCTCCGGCGGCGAGCAGCTCCTGCGCCAGGCGCTGGCGCAAACGCCAGGCATAGAGGGTGAAGAGCGAGCCCACGCGGACCCCCAGGAGCGCCGACCCCCGCATCATCACGCCGAGATGGCGGCGAGCTCGGCGTCGAGCCCGTCCGCGAGGCAGCCGTCGCGCAGCGTGTAGACGCGGTCGACGAACGCCGTGGCTTGTGGATCGTGCGTGACGAGCACCCCGGGGATGGCGCGTTCGTGGCAGATGTCGCGCAGCAGCGCGAGGATCTCGCGGGAGCGCCGCGAGTCGAGGTTGCCCGTCGGCTCGTCGGTGAGCAGCAGCGCCGGCTCGTTGACGAGCGCGCGTGCGATGGCGACCCGCTGGCGCTCGCCCATGGAGAGCTGCCGGGGCGTGTGCGTTTCGCGCTCGACCAACCCCACGCGGCGCAGCCAGGGGCGCGCTTGCAGTCGTGCTTGCGCGAGGCTGTAGCCGTCGGCGAGCAGCTTCAGGGCGGCGTTGTCAAGCGCGCAGGCGCCGGCGATGAGGTGGAATGCCTGGAAGACGAAGCCGACCTCGCGGCGGCGGTAGATGGCGCTCTCGCGCGCCGACATATTCGATATCTCTCGCCCGGCGAAGGACACGTGCCCGCTATCGGGAGCCATCAGTCCGGCGGCGAGCAGCAGCAGCGTGGTCTTGCCCGAGCCGGAGGGCCCGTAGAGCGCGACGAACTCCCCCGGGGCGACGGTGAGCGAGATGCCGTCGACGGCGCGCACCTCCTCGCCGCCCGCGGAGAAGCGCTTGACGAGGTCGCGCAACTCCAGCGCACCTGGCGCGCCCACCGCATCCACGGCGTTCATCAAGCCGAGACGCGCTGGTTGGGAAACGCAACGACCACGCCGGCCTGGTCCATAGAGCGCAGGATGCCGTCGGAGATGGACATGATCCTGCGAGCGCCCTCCAGCGCTTCGAGGTCCTGAGAGGCGATGAGGACCGCGAGATCGCTCCTGCCCGCGAGCGAGCGCAGGAGCGCGAACAGTTCCCCGCATTCGACGGGGCTGGGCGAGACCGCGGGCTCGTCCACGAGCAGCAGGCGCGGCTGACGGACGAGCGCGCGCGCCAGTCCAACCCTGATGCGCTCGCCCTGCGAGAGCCTGCCGGTCCAGACGTCGGCGCAGTCGCCCACGCCGACCTTTTCCAGCGCGCGGTGCGCGATCGGCCGCGCTTCGCGCAGGCTCATGCGGTCGCTCAGTAGGGACATGGCGACGCTGTCGAGAGTGGGCTGGTTGAGCTGCGGGCGCCAGTCGCCGCAGACGTGCGCGATGCCGTGGGTGCGCAGCAGGCGCGTGCGCTCCCCCGCGGGCATGCTCGTGAGCACGTGACCGTCGAAGCAGACCGCGCCGGCGCCCGGAGACTCGATGCCGGCGGCGACGCGCAGGAGGGTGGTCTTGCCCGAGCGTCTGGGGCCCCAGACGCCGACGAAGTCGCCGGCGTCCACCTCGAGGTTGACGCGATCGAGCACGAGGACCTCCCGCCGCCCATCCCCGTAGCGCCTGGTTACCTGGGTGAGCGAGAGAAGGGTCATGGCTTCAAAGGGACATCAGGAGAGCGTCGCGACCTCGGCGATGAGGCGGCGGGCGAGCACGATCCACTCGAGCTCGGCGCGCAGGTGCAGGCGCGCGGAGGCGCGGGAGAGGTGCACGGCGATGCCGGCGAAGGATCTGATCGGCGGGGTGTCCTGGGTGGAGGCGTTGAACATGGAGAAGCACTCGCGTTCGTAGGTGTCGAGCGAGGCGAGCAGCCGCGGCGCGTCCTGGGTGCGGGCGACGGCGATCTTGGCCTGGAACTCGGCGCGCACGGGAGCCATGCGCGTGCCGGCGTTCATCCACTCCGTCAGCGCGAGCTCGGCGCGCTCGGTCGGGGAGTAGATGCGCCGGTTGCCGGTGGGCCCGTCGCTGAAGACGCGACGCGAGGAGACGAGGCCTGCGCGCTCGAGCTGCTCGAGCATGCGATAGAGGTCTTTGGCCGTTATCTGCCACGCCGGGCCGAGGCGCCGGTCGAGGCGGTTGGCCAGGTCATAGCCATGGCCTGGACGTTGCAGCACGAGGCCCAGCAGCGCTCCCTTCAAGGGCGAGCTGCCGCGCATCCAATCTCTGTTCGCGGCGTTGAGAGCTTCCAAGGTAGACGTGTCTCCTGATTCGCTGGCTGGAACAGTACCTTACATCGACATCGAGTGGGCGGGGCTATGACGGCGAGCTATGGTGTGGGCCATGTGCATCGGCTGTGCGATGGCGGCGACATCGGCCGCGACGGGCCTGCGGACGTGGTTGCAGACGCGCGGCTTCTCCTGGTTGACGCCGCGTCGGATACGCGCGCTTACGATCGCGGCGATGTGCACCGCGGGGCTGCTCGCGACGGTGGGCTTCGGCGGCGCGACCCCACCGCCGAGCGGCCACGCCAAGGTTGCGGCGGCAGCGCGACCGGCTCGATAGCCACGCGACTCGCGGCCCCAGAACGCTTCACATCCACCCCGGCCGCTCTGCTATAGGCTGGAGCGGAAGGCCAAAAGGCAAGCGAAGACAAGCGAGGTGGATCGATGGGCGAGCGCACGCGGTATGAGCCTGGGACGTTCTGCTGGACCGATTTGACGACCACCGATCAGGAGGCGGCAAAGGCGTTCTACGGCAGCCTGCTGGGCTGGGAGGCGCAGGACATGCCAATGGGTGAGGGCGCGGTCTATTCGATGATGCGCGTCGATGGCAAGGACGTGGCGGCGATCGCGCCCCAGCCCGAGCAGCAGCGCGAGGCGGGCGTGCCGCCGGTGTGGAACTCGTATGTGTCGGTGGAGAGCGCGGATGCGGCGGTCGAGCGGGCGAAGGAGCTGGGCGGGACGGTGCACGCGCCGGCGTTCGACGTGATGGACGTGGGGCGGATGGGCGTGATCGCGGACCCCGCGGGCGCGTACTTCATGGTGTGGGAGCCGCGCAGGCACTTCGGCGCGGCGCTGGTGAACGCGCCGGGCGCGCTGGTGTGGAACGAGCTGGCCTCGCCCGATCTGGAGTCCTCGAAGACCTTCTACGGCGGTTTGTTCGGCTGGGAGATCGCGCCTTTCGAGGGCAGCCCCACACCGTATCTGGCGATCAAGAACGGGGACGCGAACAACGGCGGGATGCGCCCGCTGGACCCCCCGGGGATGCCCCCGCACTGGCTGGCCTATTTCGGCGTGGAGGAGATCGACGCGGCGCTGGCGAAGGCGAAGGAGCTGGGCGGCGAGGTGTTGGCGGGGCCGATCGACATCCAGATGGCGAAGCTGGGAGTCGTGCGGGATCCGCAGGGCGCGGTGTTCGCGCTTTACGCGGGGGTGCTCGAGCCGTAGGGGCTCTCTACGCGGTGGTGCACGAGCCGTGGGGGTTTTTCAGCGGTGCCGTCCGAGCGGTCAATGATGCTGACCGAGCAGTCCGGTGACGGCGCCTTCGAGAACGTTCGTGACTTCGTGGACGACGGCGCCGACGGGGTTGGAGCCGCTACCCGAACCCGAGCCGCCGGAAGGCGGAGAGCCGCTTTCTCCCGAGCCGCCACCCGAGCCCGACGAGCCCGAGCCGCCACCCGAACCGGATCCACCGCCCGCACCCGACCCACCACCGGAACCCGAACCCGAACCACCACCGGAGCTGGAGCCACCGCCCGCACCAGACCCTCCGCCCGAGCCCGAACCGCCACCTGAGCCGCTGCCAGAGCCAGAACTGCCGCCGGAGCCGCTGCCCGAACCCGAACCGCCGGAGGGCGCCGAGCCTCCTGCGGAGCCCGAGCCCGAGCCCGATCCCGCCCCCCCGCCGCCGCTGGAGCCGCCGGACCCGAGCGAGCCGCCGGAGGACCCGCTGGGAAGGCCGCCCGGGGGGGATCCGGAAGCGTGAGGTGCGACGCCGGTTGGGCCGGGCGCGTGAATGATGTGGCCGGTGGGGACGATGGGGCTGTTGGACGAGGCGCGGGGCAGGCGGCCTGGAGCCCCGGTTGAGATTTGCGAATGCACGACAGCGGTTGACCGCCGCGATGTGGAGGAGGCGGCGCGCGGATATCCCGCGGCGCCGAGCGAGGAGCCCGCGCGAATCCCCCCGTCAGCGCCCGAGCCCGAACCGTCGACAGCGGCGATCTCGGCATGGGCGGGAAGGTCGCTGCTCCGATGCGCATGGTGGCGCGTGGGTGGCGCGTGGCCGTGCACGATGGCGGCGCCGGTTATGAGCGTCCCGGCGGTCACGGCCGCGAGGCCGCCCTTGAGGAGCAGACCGCTCAGACCGAGACCGCCGCCGGCGGCCGCTTCGCCGATGCGCTCGGCGCCGATGCCCGGGCCACCGCCGGCCAGCCAGGCGAGCAGGGGCGGGGGCGTGACGGCGGTGATGGCGGCCCGCAGGGTGGCGCGGGCGCGATAGAGCAGGCCCCTGACGGCGCCGTCGCTGATGCCGAGGGCGCCGGCGACCTCCTCGTGGGAGTGCCCGGCGAGGGCGGTGCGCAGGATGACCTCGCGCTGCATGGGCGGGAGGGCGGCCATGCTGGTGAGGGTTTCGCGCAGAGCGAGGCGGCTGGTGAGGTCGGGCTCGACGAGAGTGGGCTCGAGCGTGGAGGCATCCTCGATCTCCAGGGCCAGGGCACCATCGTCGCGCGCGCTGTGGCGAGCGGCGTTGATGGCGGTGTTGTGCGCGATGCGATAGAGCCAGGGGCGCAGCTCGCGCACAGGGGCGTCCCGGCGCAGGGCGGACCAGGCCTGCAGGAGCGTCTGCTGCACGATGTCCTCGGCGCGGCAGTCCCCCAGCGGCAGGCGCCGGCAGTAGCGCAGCAGCTGCGTTCGGTAACGGTGGACGATGGCCTCGAAGGCGCGATCGTGACCGGCGCGCACAAGCGTGGCCAGCCGCTCGTCGGACTGGGTGGCCAGCAGGCGTGTGGATGCCTTGGGGCTCATGGCAACGCCAACGCCCCACCATCCGAGAGACCGGCCCACGGCCCGGCGGAGCGCTCCAATTTTCACCATATTAGACAGGCCCCCGGCGATCCTGCGCCGGTGGACGAAAAGGCCAGGTGGTGGCCGCCTACACCAAGCCGCGGCGATGGACGAAAGGGCCAACCAAGAGAACTTTGGGGGGCGGCCCCCAGGGCGGGCCGCCCCCCGGTTTGCCCTGCGCCACCCGGGACGGTGAGCGCAACAGCCCTCGGGGGTTGAGGTGGATGAGATCTGTGGGGATGACATCCACCGTCCCGGGAGCGGGGCATGCGCCACACCGGCGTCGGAGCTGCTGGCGCTCGACATGGCCTTGCAGAACACCGCCACCGGGCAGCACAGTCTTTGTTTGGGGGTTTGTGGTCTGGGAAAGCCTCTCCGTTTGTGCGGCGAGTACCCATAAGACACGGCCGGTCGAAGAACTTCACGCGCTTCTCGCAAAATCGCACCGCAACCATCGCGCCACAATCGGGTTAGAGGGGGCGGTCAAACGATTCGTCCACCGCAAGGAGAGGCACAAGATGCGTTCAGCGAAGATGGTCGCGGCCATGGGAGCCGCGATGGCGATGTCGTTGCCGATGCTCGTCCCGGCCGCCGCCCCGGCGGCACGGCTTGGAGGGCATTGCCGGATCAACGTCAACGTGGTCCCGCGGGAGATCACCGCCGGCGATCCGGTGACGATCTTCGGCCGGCTGGTGTGCCGGCGCCATCAGAGCGCGGCGGGGCAGGTGGTGAAGCTGTACCACCATCTTGACGGCTCCTTCGGGTTCACCTACGTGCAGAGCACGAGCACCGACGCGCAGGGCTTCTACGAGTTCGACCGCGCCGACGGAGTGGTGGACAGCAACCGCGCGTGGTACGTGCGCAGCCTTGGCGCCCGCAGCGCGGCCAAGCGGATAAGGGTGGCCGCACAGGTGACCTTGAGCGGGCCCCCCGAGGGCACCCAGCTGCTGACGGGCCGCGCCAACAGCGTGACCTTCACCGGCACGGTGAGCCCAGCCGATGCGGGCGCGCGCGTGATCCTGCAGCGCCAGAACGCGACCACCGGCACGGAATGGCGGCGGATCGACCGCGGGGTCGTGCAGCCCGGAGGCACCTTCACGATCGTGCACACCTTCCTGATCCCGGGCGACGCGAACATCCGCGTGCTGGTGCGCAGCCAGGGCCGCAACGTGCCGAGCCCCTCGAACGTGCTGGAGTACGAGATCTCCCAGGCGCAGAACCCGGCGCTGACGATCGCGGCCTCAGCCGACCCGATCCTGTTCGGGCAGTCGGCGACGATCACGGGCGTGCTGGCCGGCGGAGTCAACTGGCCCGTGACGCTCCTGGCCCGCACCGACGGCCAGCGCTGGGCGCCGGTGGCGCAGGCGAGCACCGATGCGCACGGCAACTACGCCTTCCCGGCGCAGTCCCCCGTCAACAGCGCCTTCTACGCGGTGCGCGCAGCGGATCCGACATGCGACATCAAGGCCTGCCCAACGCGCATGCTCACCTCCGCCGTGCTGTACGAGGGCGTGAGAGACGTGCTCAGCGCCCAGGTGTCGGCGACCACGGTGCAGGCCGGCGGCCAGCTGACGTTCTCAGGCGCGGTGGCCCCGAGCCACGCCGGCCACGTGATCTACCTGGAGCGCCAGAACGCCACGGGCACGGACTTCCACGTGGTGCAGGTGGGCGTGGTGAACCCGGACTCCACCTACTCGATCGTCCACACGGTGTACGACCCCGGCACGAAGGTCTTCCGGGTCTACATCCCGGGCGGCCCTGAGAACCTGGGCGCGGCCAGCCAGCCGTTTACGATCCAGGTGAACCCGGGCCCGGCATCGGCGCTGATGCCCGAAGCCCCCGGCAACAGCTCCCAGCCCTCCGAAGGCTCGGAAGCGAGTGGGGAAAGCAAGGGAGAATCGGAAAAGCCGTAGGGAGGCGATGCAAGCCGCGGACCCGCAGCGGGTCCCGGACACGCCAGGCTGTGGTCATGTGTGGCCGTCCTATCCGGGGCGGCCACACCGCTTCGCGGGCAGCGGCGGCCTGCCGCCGATCACAGCGCCACCGCGCGCGTGTCCAGATGGGCGCCGACCTTGCGCTTGACGCGCTGCAGGGCGTTGTCGACGGTCTTGGTGTCGCAGGCGAGGCGCTCCCCCACCTGCTCGTAGGAGCAGCCGTCGAGGTAGAGCGTGAGCACGCGCGACTCCAGCTCGGAGAGCGCGGTCGAGAGGCAGCCCACGAGCGAGCGCAGCTCCTCGGAGGAGATGACCTGGTTGACGGGGTCGTGGATGGTGGAGCCGGGGATGATCTGGTCGAGCGTGGGGACGTCCTCGCCGGCCGCGGCGGGGGTCGACGAGAACGAGACGTACTGGTTCAGCGGCGTGTGCTTGTTACGCGTGGCGGTCTTGACGGCGGTGATGATCTGGCGGGTGATGCAGAGCTCGGCGAAGTTGCGGAAGCTCGACTCGCGGTCGGAGCGGAAGTCGCGGATGGCCTTGTAGAGGCCCACGAGGCCCTCCTGGATGAGATCTTCGGAGTCTCCGCCGGCGAGGAAGTAGGAGGAGGCTTTGAGGCGAACGAAGCCGTGGTAGCGGCGCACGAGGCGGTCGTAGGCGTTGCGGTCGCCCTGCTTGGCGAGGGCAATCAGAAAGCCATCATCGACCTTGACTTCAGAGTTAGGGTTACTGGAGATCCGTGCCACGAGCAGTCCTTTCCAGGGCCGCATGGCAGCCCCAATTGCTCAGTGGCGCACTCCTCCCCTGGCGCCAACAGCTATTGATGCCTACCCTCAGATATGGTCAACCTGAGGTTCAGCGTTATGTTGGGTGGCAGCTTACACAGTTATGGAGCCTTGTCAAGGTCTTCAGGCGATCCTTGCAAGATCTCGTACAGCATCGCCGCGGCGGCGGCGACCCCGGTGATCACAGCGGCAGCAGCTCGAAGCCCGCGGCACCGTCGCGAACCTCCCAGCCGAGCTCGGCGATCTCCTCGCGCAGACGGTCGGAGGTGGCGAAGTCGCGCCGCGCTCGCGCGCCCTCTCGCTGGCTGGCCAGTTCCCGCACAGCCGCAGGCGCCTGCCCCGGCGGGGCAAGCAGTCCCTCGAGCCCCAGCACGCTGAGCATCTCGCGCAGGT
>Ga0116217_10004558_pt1 | contig 12338 bp, 11 predicted proteins | sample Sb_taG_6_FD_89697 | JGI IMG/M metagenome (GOLD analysis project Ga0116217, IMG submission 89697) | Peat soil microbial communities from Weissenstadt, Germany - Sb_50d_4_PS metaG | ecosystem: Environmental > Terrestrial > Soil > Wetlands > Peat | place: Germany: Weissenstadt | collected 2010-09-21 | reverse complement strand
TTCATGGCTGACAGCTTCATAGAGGACTTCCGGATCGGCCGACTTTGTCGCCAGAAGCTTGTTCGTTTCCGCAAACTCACGAACGTAGGCGAGATCTCCCGGCCGCAGAAGCGAAGAGAAAAACGAGTACGCGTACTTTTTCTCGATGCCGGGTAGCTCGCTCTCCCTGCTTCCGCTGACATCCAGCAGGAATTCAAACGTCAGCGGCGGTGCCTCTGCGGGGGCGAGGAACGTATTGATCTTCTGCGGCACGCCGTCCACGGTGAGCTTCAACTCGTCGGCCTTCAAATCCGTGACTATCTTGTTTTTGCTGTCCCGAGCCGAAAAATAAATCGTCACGTTCCGCGGTCCGCCGCCGGACACCGTTTGCGCGCTACCGCCGGAAGTGTGCCCGGCATCCTGCGCCCGCAGCGATACCAATGCGAGGCCGCACAAGACCGTCAGCACATAAAAGGGGAGAGCGGGGAAAAGGATGCGAGTTCGGTTTCGCATGCGCACACGATACCACACGGCTCAAGTACCACGCATGCCAACAGGCTGTCTATCCGGATTGTTCTGAGGGAAGCCGCCTATTCCGTCGGGGCGTAGTAGCCCCGGCGCGCGAGGACCGTCGTATCCGGCCGCGATACTTCTACCTTGACTTTGCGGTAGGTTCCGTCGTGCTTGCCGTTCGACGGATAGTAGCCCAGCGTGTACTGGCTGCGCAGCTCTTCGGAAATTTGGTCGAACGCGTCCATCAGGTTCTTCTCATTGCGGACGACGATGGTCCGTCCGCCGGTCTCGTTCGTGATCTTGCTCGCGCCTCCGAAATCGGGAGGGCCGTAGGCGGGATCGTAAACGAGCAGAATGTGCACGACGGTATCGGTTCGCTGCGCGGCCTCGATCGCGTCTTCGATTTTATACTGACTTCCCGTGTCGTTCGCGTCGGTCAGCACGATGACGGCTTTGCGTCCCGCCTCATCGGCTAGTTTGTCGTGGCACGCCAGGTAGAGCGCGTCGTAAAAATTTGTCCCGCCGCCCTGGCCCGTCGGCACCGGCCCCGGCATTCCAGTCGGATTGCCCGGCGCGTTGATCCTCGCTCGCCCAATCGCCTCGTCGAGGACGCGCTGTTGATCGGTGAGATCGGCCAGTAGATCCTCATCCACGTCGAAGCTGATGACCATCGCGAGGTCGCCCTTGCGCATCACGCGCCGCAAGAATTGCTCGGCCGCCTGTTGTTCGGCCCCCAGCGTGGCTTGCTCGCTCCCGGAAGTGTCAATCAGAAGGCCGAGCGTAATGGGGAGGTCGGATTCCTTTTGGAAATAGGCGATTTTTTGCTCGACGTTGTCCTCGTAGATCTTGAAATCGTCCTGGGTCAGATCGGTGACGATCGCTTTGTGCTTGTCGCGCACAGTGGCGAAGAGGTTGACGAGGTTCACCTGCACGTGAATCTGCCCGCCTTGTCCGGTGTCCTGAGGAGGCTGATCCTGCGCGAAGGCGCGCGTGGCGCGCAGGAGTCCAAGGCCGAGCAGACAGAAAACACAGACGAGAGCAATCGTGCGCAGGCGCTTCATCGGAAACCTCAATGGGAGATTCAAAGTGTCACTCGTCTCGCTTGGATGCGGTCGTCCGCTTCGAGGATGTGCGCCGCTTCATTCTGACGGCGCGCACGGCCTCGGCGGACATTTTGAAAATGTATCGTGACGGGAATCGCCAGCTTTGTCTACGAAAAATCCTTGCATTCCGGTTCGTTGCTTGCACCCCACATTTGTTTGTTCCGGTGTGCGCCGAATTTCTGCTTGACACTTTCCACGCACGTCCGTAAAAAGGTCGCTGACGCCGGGCGAACGGGGAATTCGCCGGACGCCATTTCTGAGGGGAGAAGTTCAAAGGCAAAGTGCGCGGAGCAGGCGCCAATCGCTTGCTCGCCTTCGACGAATAAAAGTTCAAAGGCAATAAGAAGGGCGCTTCGGCGCCCTTTTTGTTTTTCCGATTTCGAACACGGGATCTAGTCGTCGCCGGGTATCGCGGCCGCGGCGCCCTGCTCGTGTGCCGGACAAATCAGACGATAGTCGCAGCTCTTGCACCAATAGCCTTTTCGGGCCGGGAATTGTCCTGCGCGGATTTCCGCGGCGGTCTCCTGCACTTCGCTCTGCGCTTTCGCAAGCTGCTTGGCGTCTCGCGCCGCCGCCACGGTTTCATTGTTCTCCAAACTGTAGAAAACGAGCCGCACCGGATCCCATTCCATCAGCTCCTGCGCCGCCAGCGCGTACACGCTGAGCTGCAAATCTTTCTGCGCTTGCTTCTCCGTTTTCGGCTTTCCGGTTTTGTAATCGACAATTTCGACCGAGCGCTCGCCGAGGCGATTCACTTGGTCGATCCGGCCGGTCAGCACCACATTGTTGTCGAGCGGCAATTCAAACGCCTTCTCTTGCGCGATGGCGCCCGGCGGGTGCTCCAGCGCGCTCGAGTGGAAGGCCCGCAATTGCTCCAGACCTTCTTTCTTGTACTGTTCCTCCTGATACGCGTCCTCGTAGCCCGCGGACGTCCACTCGCGGTTGTAGATGTCCGCGACTTCCTCGAACGAAAGTTTTCGCCCTTTGCGCAGGTGGCCGACGATCGTTTTGACCGTCGTGTGCATCACGTTGCCGAAGCTTAGCGAAGCGTGCGGGCCGGTCTTAAGCTTCCAGCTCTCTCCGAAAAGATATTTTTGCGGGCAAGAATTGAATGTTCCGATCGTGGAGGCGCTCAACTGCAACGGCTCCGCGACCGGAGGCCGGTAGGATTCCGCCCAATCCGCGATGCGCGAATAGGCGCGGGCGTTCGCGCGCTCCTGGCCGAAAAGCGCGGCGGTGACGGCGCGTTGCGTGGCAGCGGGTTCGCCGGCTTGCGCGGGCGCGAGTTGCCGCACGTCGCGCTTTTGCAACGCGGAATCCATTAGGATGTCGTCGAGAAACGGTGACGGCTTGCTGCGCGGCCGCACCACCGTTGTGAGCGTCAGCAAGTCGCGCGCGCGCGTCACTGCGACGTAGAAAAGACGGCGTTCTTCTTGGATGTGAAAATCGCCGGCGGGCAATTGCTCTTTCATCAGCGCGGTGGGGAATTCCAGCACGCGCGGACGCTCCCGCGAAGGGAAGCCGCCGCTCACCAAGTGCATCACGAACACGCGGTCGAATTCGAGTCCCTTCGCGGCGTGCACCGTCATCAGTTGCACCGCGTCCCCCGATTCTTCTTCGAGATTGATCGCGCCGTTGGCTTGCTCGAAAAAATCCAGATATTCCGCAAATTCGGGCAGCTTGCCGGTCTCACTTTTCAATTGCCACTCGGCGACGAAATTGCGCAACCGTGCGACGTATTTGCGGTCGTCCGCGTCCGCGACGACGCCCACTTCGAGTTGCCCCAATAGTTCATCGAGCAGCTCGACGGCGGGAATGCGCCGCGCGCGCTTTTGCAAACCCGTGGTGAGCCCGAGAAATTCGCCCACGCTCTTTCGATGGCCCGCCGCGGCGAAAAGTTCTCCCTGAGCGGCTTGCAGCGTTTCCCAGATCGAGCTGCCGCGGCTCTTCGCGGCGCGTTCGGCCAACCGCGCCAAATCTTCCGGCGCGAGCCCCCAAGCAGGAGCGGCGAGCGCTCGCGCGCAGGCGACGTCGTCACGCTCGTTCGCGAGGAGGCGCAAATACGCCACGACGTCGCGCACCAGGCGATGATTCAAAATGGAAAGATTGCGAATGACGAAGGGAATTCCGCGCCGCTTCAACTCTTCCACCAGCCACTCGCGATGCGTGTGCATGCGATAGAGCACGGCCATCGAACGCCAGCGCGCCCCCGCGCCGTGCAGCCGCTCGATCTCCGACGCGACCCAACGCGCTTCCTCCTCCGAGCTGGACAGGGTGACGATGCGAATGCGTTCGCCTTCGTGCTTTTCCGCGACGAGCGAGGCGTCGCGCAAGCCTTTCAAGTCTTCGCCGGGAACGGAAAGATTCTGCTCCACGCGGTTCGCAACGCGCAGGATGCGCGCCACGGAGCGGTAATTGCGTCGCAGCGGCAATTGCACGCGTTCGCGTGCGGCCGCTTCGACGCCCGCGTACCTGTCGAGAAAAAGCGCGAAGCTGCCGAACGAGGCGCCGCGAAAGCGGTAAATCGCCTGCCGGTGATCGCCGACGACCACGAGATTGCGATGTTCGCCGCCGAGCAGCCACAGCAATTCGAGTTGCGCGACGTTGGTGTCCTGAAATTCGTCGACGAGGATGTAGCGGAAGCGTGCCCGCAATTTCGCAAGGTGTTCGGCGTCGTTGCGGAGGCGCACGACCGTGTCCATCAATTGCATTCCGAAGGTCATGAGGTTGCGTTCACGCAGCATCGCTTCGCTTTCGCGATAGGCGCGCGCGATTTCCATCTGCTGCGCCACTTCCTCTTCGCGCAGCTTGCGCTCGTCGTCGGCAAGCGATGCGCGGTCGCGTGCGTAGCGATGCGCAAGCGCGTCTGCGTAGGCCTGATATTCTTCGGGCGAAACCAGCTCGTCCTGGCAGCGCGAAAAAAAGGTCAGAAAATCGCCGAGGAATTGGCCCGGCTCGGCGAGATGGCGATAGCGTTCGAGTTTCAGCCGCGGCAAATTGCGGCGCAGCAAAATCCAGTGATCGACGTTCTCGATCGTGCGCAGATCCGGATTCAGCTCGGTCAGAAGCTGCGCGCAGAATGCGTGAAACGTGCCGAGCACAACTGCCTTGCCGCGCTCGCCCGCCGTTTCCACAACGCGGCGACGCATCTCAGACGCAGCCTTTTCCGTGAAGGTGAGCGCGAGGATCTCGCCGCCGGTAAGTTCCGGCTGCGATTCAAGAAGGTGGCGAATGCGTTCGGTGATGACGCGCGTTTTGCCCGTGCCCGCGCCGGCCACCACCATGAGCGGTCCATCGCGATGGCGCACCGCGGCGATCTGCTCTTCGTTCAGCCCGCCGTGCGTTCCCGTCGCGCGCGCCGGCGCCGCATCATCTTCAAACAGTTTGGCCATCGCCCCATACTAGCTTATGCGTGGTCGTTCTTGCGCCACTGGGCTACAAGGTCTCTGGCTGCGACTGGCCAGTCGGGAAATTGGAACTGGAACCCGTCGCGTAAGAGACGCCCGGGAATGACGCGGCGGCTTTTCAGAATGAGTTCGGTATCGGTGCGCATCACGATTGCGCCGAGTTCCAGCATGAGCTTCGTTGCGTGCAGTCCGAAGGAGGCTCCCCAGGCTTCCCGCAATGCCCGCATGAATTCTCGATTGGGCAACGGGTTCGGCGCTGCGATGTTGACTGGGCCATTCAGTTCCTCGTGGGCGACCAAGAATTCGATACTGCGAAGAAAATCCACCTCGTGGAGCCACGAGACGAATTGTTTTCCTGAACCCGACGAGCCTCCCAATCCGAAGCGAACGAGGCGGAGCAACTGGTCGAAGACGCCGCCTTTGTCCGGGCTCATCACCATCGCGCTCCGAAGGGCGATCTTTCGTGTGCTCGGCGTGGGCGCGGCGAAGAATGAATCTTCCCAGGTTTTCGCCACGTCGATGCTGAAGCGCCAGTACGGCGGAACGCCCGGCTCGGTCCCTCCGAACTCGCCGGTGTCCTCGTCCATGGGACGATCAAAGGCGTGCCGATAAATTGTGGCCGTGCTGGCGTTCATCCAAAGGCGAGGGGGATGCGCGAGCCGCCCGATCCCTTGTCCCACAAGACGCGTGGTTTGGACTCTGGACTTCAGAATTTCTGCGCAGTTCGCACGTGTGTAGCGGCAATTCACGCTGCGTCCCGCGAGGTTGATTACGATGTCCGACGATTCTAGTTCGGGAACCCAATCGCCCAGATTCATTCCATCCCACTTGACGATCTTCCAAGGGGCCGGTCCGACGGAGCGAGCGAGTACGACAACGAGGTGACCCTGATTGTGAAAATAGCGGGCGAGGATAGTTCCCACCTGTCCAGTGCCACCCGGAATGACGATCTTGAGTTTCGTGTTCACGAAGACGCTTCCGGCGAGAGAGTTCCATCGTCGCCATATACGATCTCAAGCAGGTTTGTGGCGATCCGACGGATCGGGCGCAACAGCGGAAAGCTGGAAAGCTTGATGAGATTCACCACGATCGAAATGGTCTTCTCGAAAAGTTGTTGGGTCTTGATCTGTCGCGGGGAACGATCGTAAATCCAAAAGAGAATCAGTCCCATTTGGTAGAGCCACAACAATCGAGGTAGGTGAGTCTTCAAATCTTCTGGGACCCGCACACGCGAGTCTCTAATGAGTCGCTCGAAGAAGCGGATATCCTTCTCCCGAATTTCACGCGTCTCTTCGCTGAACGGAGAAAGGGGATGCTGGGGATCGATGTGCGCGGAAAGTGCCCGAAGCAGCTCACGGTTCGGGGCAAAGTATTGAATCGTCATCTTCACCAGTTCCCGCAGTTGCTCTTCCAAACCTTTTGATTTCGGGAGGGTCTTCTCAACCAGCGCGCCGAGCTCGTCTTGCGCGTGCCCGTAGAAAGCCATCACAAGAGCATCTTTGGAGTCGAAGTAGTAGTAAGCCGCGCCGAGGGCCACTCCGGCTTCCTTGGCGATATTTCGCATGGTTGTTTCCTCGAAGCCCCGCTTGCGGAATAAAGCCAGTGCGGCTTCGAGGATTCGAGTTCGGGTTTCATCGGACTTCTTCGTTGTGGCCATAGGATGTCTGCTCACTGGGCGAGCCCTAGCTGCGCAGACTCACAGATTTGGCCCAGTTTCGGCCGGCTCAAGTCTGCGCAAACGGGAGAAGATAAACAGGAGCAGGAAAAGCGTGAGTCCGAGGAATAGAGTCGCCCACGCAATGCTGCCAACCAGCGACAAGAAGCTTTCTCGCGTACCCGTCTGGGTCGGAATATTTTGGAGCAGAAGCGTGATGATTGCCAAGTTCACCAAGCTGTAGGCCACAACCGACACCTGGCCAACGGAGATTGCAAATTCACTCAGCACAGGAGCGGAGCCCGTCCGCAATGTGAGTGAGCACTTGTGAAGAACGACGACGGCCAGAACAAAAAGCGCAAGGGTGATCGCCAAGAAGATTACGTTGTAGAGGGCAACTGACATTTGTGAAGCTCCTTTCGAGGTATTTGAACACGTTCAAATAAAGAGTACGGTCCCGGAGAACCGATGTCAAGAGAAAAATGAACGTGTTCAAAACTGGATTCCGTATCCCAACCCAGGGGGCGTTAAGGGGCTTGGCGGAGAGCAGCTTGCGCGCAAATTGACCCGCGCGAATGGGCGCGCCTATACTCGCGTCGAGAGCTGGCAGAGGGGAGCGGCTATGGATCAGCCCGTGATTTTGAGCGCGGTGCGGACGCCGATCGGGAAGTTCCAGGGCGGCCTTGCGCCGCTTTCCGCTACGCAGCTGGGCGCGAAAGTTGTAGCGGAAGCGGTGCGGCGCGCGGGGATCGAGCCGGGCGCGGTGGACGAAGCCATTCTCGGCAACGTCGTGCAGGCGGGGCTGGGACAGAATCCGGCGCGGCAAGCGGCGCTCGGCGGCGGGCTTTCTCCGCGCGTGGCCGCGATGACAATCAATAAAGTTTGCGGATCGGGGTTGAAAGCGGTGGCGCTGGCGGCGCAGGCAGTGCAATTGGGCGAGAGCGAAATCGTCGTCGCCGGCGGAATGGAATCCATGTCGAACTGCCCGTATCTTCTGCCGGGCGCCCGGACGGGCTACCGTTTGGGCAACGCGGAAATTGTGGATGCGATGATTCGCGACGGGCTGTGGGACCCGTATGAAGATTTTCACATGGGGATGACGGGGGAATTGGTCGCCGAGAAATACGGGATTTCCCGTCTGGAGCAGGATGCGTTCGCGGTGGAAAGCCATCAGAGGGCCGTGTGCGCGAGGAAGTCGTGCTTTTTTGAGTCGCAGATCCTGCCGATTGAGATTCCACAGAAGAAGGGCGAGCCGGTCGTGATTCGCTGCGACGAATCGCCGCGCGAGGATTCCACGCTGGAGGCGCTCGCAAAACTGAAGCCGGCATTCAAGAAAGACGGCACAGTGACCGCGGGCAACGCGCCGGGGACGAACGACGGCGCGGCGGCGCTCATCGTGACGAGCGAGCGCCGCGCGGCGCAGCTCGGGAAATCGCCGCGAGCGCGCATCGTGGCGCAGGCGGTGAGCGGCGTTGAGCCGAAATGGGTGATGATGGCGCCGGTGGACGCGGTGGAGAAATTGCTTGTGAAAACCGGCTGGAACCGCGATAGCGACGTGGACCTCTACGAGTTGAACGAAGCGTTTGCGGTAGCGGCGATTGCGGTGACGCGGGAGTTGCGTCTCGATCCGGCGAAAGTGAACGTCAATGGCGGTGCGGTGGCGCTCGGCCATCCGATTGGCGCGTCGGGCGCGCGAATTCTCGTGACGCTGCTGTACGAGCTTGAGCGACGCAATCTGAAGCGCGGGATCGCGGCGCTGTGCCTCGGTGGCGGGAACGCCGTCGCGATGGCGATCGAACGCTGACGAGCGCGTCCGGGACTGCCGCCGGAGATGATCGATGTTTGCTCGGTCATTTGTACCCGTCCAAAATTGTGGGCAGGTCGGCGGTTGCGTCTCGATTGAGGAGGTCTCCGTGCGTATTCTTGTTGCGGCGTTGCTTGTGCTCTCTTCAGCACTGCCCTTGCGGCCCCAGGAGTCACACTCGCAAGCAGCCCCTTCCGCGGGATGTGTCCAGGAAGGTCAGGCTTTGGGTTGGCGCTACGATGAAATTGTTAGCCTAATTAGGCCGCCCGATTGGGATCAGCAGGCAGTCACCATTGCAATGGGCGAACCGAGCAAGTTGATTCTAAGGACGGATGGCGACAAGGAGTTCGAGCTGCTCGCGGGTGAGCCCGAGCAGCCGGACGTTTACGGGTTCTTACTCGATCTCGCCAACTCCTGCCGCTTGCCGGCCGATCCGGAGGCCGCCGCCGACCTCGTGAAGATGCGCTGGGAAACGAGACAAATCTCGCGTGCTCAGTTTGAGAAGCTCCACGCCGATTTCACGGCGGCGCTGGCGCAATACGCTGCTCGTATCAATGCGACCTACGGCTCAATTATTTCCACGCACCTGATTTCAGCGGCCGTCGACGCTGGCCGCGAACTCATCGTGTACGACAATTTCAGCGAGCACGTTGAAGTTTACTCTTGGATCGTAGAAGGCAACAAAGACGATCCCATCCTCAAATGGGGCCGTGAATTGAACCAATCTGCTGCGGATACCTTTCATCGACCGTACCGAGGATATTGAGGGCGAGGCTTAAATGTTTTGTCCCATTTGCAGAGCGGAATATCTTCCCGGGCCGAAGGTTTGCTCGGATTGTCAGGTGGCGTTGGTCGAGAAGCTGCCGGAGGAAGGAGCTGCTCCTGTAGACGATTCCGGGGCCTCGGTGAAACTCTGGGCCGGGATCGATCCGCGAACTTTTGCGGCGATCCGCACTGCGTTAGATGAGAGCCGCATCGCTCACGACGATATGGCCCGCGAGAGTTCGCTGTCGTCGAGTAACTCGTCGGAGCCGATGCAGATTTGGATCGGGAAGCCGGACGTGGACGCTGCGCGGAAAATACTCGAAGGAATTCTCGGTCATGAGGAAGCCGCCGGGCTCACGCCGGATGCCGAGTTGGCGCGAGATTCGACAGAACATAATCCGTTCAGATTGGGCGGGAGAGTGTTCGGCAAAGTCCCTGGCACGGAAGAGCCGATTTCTGAAGAGGAAATTGCGGGCCACGAGCAGGACAGCGGGCCTGCGCCGGACGACCTAGTGGAGGATTTCAATCCGGAAGATGCGACTTGCGAGGTATGGTCGGGCGAGGACGAGCAGATGGTGGAGGTCTTCACAGAGTGTCTACAAAATGTCGGCATTGGAAGCGTTACGCACGAGGATGGCGAGAAGACTCGCATTCTGGTGCTTCCCTCGGCCGAGAAGCGGGCGCGCGAAGTGATTCGCGAGATTGTGGACGAAGCTCCGCCGGAGTAGCGTGGCGCGCGCAAATATGGTGAGTCAATGAATTGTCCCGCATGTGGCGGGAACTATCCCGCGGGCACGGTGCGATGCCGGAACTGCGAGGTGTTGTTGGTGGCGACCGCGCGCGATGCGGATCCGCGACGGAATGGCGGGGACGCGCCTTCATTGTTGTGGTCCGGGATGGATGCCGTGCTTTTTTCCGCGCTGGTGGATGCGATTTCCGCGGCGGAGATTCCGCTGCATCAATCCGTTGTGCATGACTCGGCGGCGGGCACCTTCGGCAGATTTCCGCTGGGATTTGGCGGCCATGCGGCGGGCTACGAGATTCGCGTCGCAGAAGCCGATCTGGGCGCAGCTCAGCGCGTGGTGGATTCCGTGCTGGCGTCCGCTGAAGAGATTGTTGCCGAGGAGGAGGACGGCGAAGCCGCGGAATCCGCGAGCGGGTTGAATGTGTCGCCCAAGTGGCGGGCTGCCGACGCAATCACCGAAATTTGGCGCGGCGAGAACGGCGAATGGGCTGTTTATCTCTGCGACGTGTTGCGCGAGAATCACATTCGCGCGCGCGTGGCGTCCGAGCCGGGAGTGTCGCAGCGCATTTTTGTCCGGCCCGCGGAGGAAAACGCCGCGCGGACCATCTTGCAGGCAATCGAGGGTTCCGCGCCCGGAGAGCGAGAAGTGTGATGCAAATTAGCGAGATTCGCACGGTCGCCGTGCTGGGCGCGGGGACAATGGGCAATGGGATCGCGCATGTGCTGGCGCGCGGCGGCTATTCCGTGATTTTGCGCGACATTGACGGGCGCGCGCTCGATCTCGCGCTCGCAAACATCGCGGCGAATCTCGATCGCGAAGCGAAAAAGGGAAAGATCGCGGAGGCGCAGAAGCCCGAGATCCTCGCGCGCATTCGTGTGACGACCGACGCCGCGCTGCTCGCGGCCGCGGATTTCGCAATCGAGGCGGTGCCTGAGCGGCTCGATCTGAAGACCGCCGTCCTGCGCGAGGCGGACAAGTTGCTGCCGCCCGCCGCGATTCTCGCCAGCAACACCTCATCGATTTCGATCACCACACTCGCGGCGCTGACGGCGCGGCCCGACCGCTTCGTCGGAATGCACTTTATGAATCCGGTGCCGGTGATGGCGCTGGTGGAGGTGATTCGCGCGCTGCAAACGAGCGACGCGACGTTTGCTGCGACGATGGCGCTCGCGGAAAAGCTCGGCAAGAAGCCCGTGGCCGTGAACGATTCGCCGGGCTTCGTCTCTAATCGCGTGCTGATGCCGCTCGTCAATGAGGCCGCTTTCTGCGTGATGGAAGGCGTGGCGACGGCCGAAGCCGTTGACGCCGTGATGAAAACGGGAATGAATCATCCGATGGGCCCGCTCGAACTTGCGGACTTCATCGGCCTCGACGTGTGCGTAGATATCCTCGACGTGCTCTACACAGGTTTTCACGACTCGAAGTACCGCGCCTGTCCGTTGCTGCGAAAAATGGTGGCGGCGGGCTGGCTGGGACCCAAGTCCGGGCGCGGCTTTTACAACTACGCCTCGTAAGTGCGCCAAGCGTTCGGAAGAATCCTACCCCCATCTTTAGCCCCATCCGAATTCCAGGATGAAACGAAGCGTGCTCGGGACCGCCGACGCGCAGGGAAGACGTGTACTGATTCGGAACAGACCGGCGCGCGCAAATCACGAGTGGACGCAGCGGACTGCTAGGATTTGTGGCGTAGCGGCGTAAGGGTCCCAGCCTTAGACGCCCTAACTAGAGGGTCGATCCAGGTGAGGCGCCATCCAATTTTTCGTGCCCTGAGCCACGCTGCAAATCTGCTTACGTTCACAGCGGTCCTCTTGGTTTTCTACGCCGCAGTGTGGGAGTTTTCCACCGCCGAGTACTTGAAGGGCTTCTCGGACGCCGCCCTTCCTCAATAGGGAAAGACGCCGCAGAAAGCGCAGGCAATTCTTGCGTGGATGCAACACGGTCCCGCACGCGAGTCCGACGTAGAGAACACAGCGGCCGTGCCGCGCGATCCGGAAGAATCGCTGGACCGCGGGGGGCTGCTGCAGGTCTGTGGATCCGCCACAAATGCGTTCGTGAATTTAGCGCGAGCCGGCGGCATCCCGGCACGGCGGTTGCTATTGCTTGGAGCCGACGGCCAGACCCGGCACGTGGTAGCGGAGGTTCTAATCGACGGGCGGTGGGTGGTCGTGGATCCCGTCTTTCACAAGATCATGACCGACGATTCGGGCAGACTCCTGACTCGCGAGGACTTGAAGAATCCAGGGGTGCTGGTCATCGCGACCCGAGGTCTGGCCGGTTACAGCCCCGCCTATAGCTATGAGCGGACCGAACACGTTCGCATCGAGGCGATTCCGCTGGCCGGCGCGTTTTTGCGGAAGGCGCTGGACA
>Ga0116217_10004553_pt1 | contig 12351 bp, 14 predicted proteins | sample Sb_taG_6_FD_89697 | JGI IMG/M metagenome (GOLD analysis project Ga0116217, IMG submission 89697) | Peat soil microbial communities from Weissenstadt, Germany - Sb_50d_4_PS metaG | ecosystem: Environmental > Terrestrial > Soil > Wetlands > Peat | place: Germany: Weissenstadt | collected 2010-09-21 | reverse complement strand
CGCACCAGGTCATCGACAATACGCACGGCATCAGCGGCGAACCTGCCGAGCTAGTCTCAGTCTCCTGCGTCTCCGAACACTATTGCGTAGCGATAGATCACGAAGGGACCGCAGTGATCTATAACAATGGCAGCTGGGGCGAACCCACGCCAATTTTCGGCAGCGAACTTTACCGAGAGATTACGGCGATCTCGTGCTACTCGGCAAAGTTCTGCATGGTCGTGGACGGTTTCGGTGAAGGCTATGTGTATAACGGCACCACTTGGACGAAGACCGGCAGCGTGGATCAAAGCGGCAACGGGCTGAACTCGGTGTCGTGCCCGTCAGAAGAAACCTGCATCGCGGCCGATGGCTTCAACGAGGCCTTCCACTACCACGGCGGGACCTGGACCAGTGAACCAGTCGGGTCAGGTGAAAACCTTGCATCGGTCAAGTCGCTGTCGTGTCCTACGACCGGGTTTTGTGTCGCGGTGGGTATCGAAGGCAATGCGTTCCTTTACAATGACAGCGCTTGGCTTGGTCCAGATAAAATCGATCCTGAGTTTGCGAACGGGGCACCGATTTATCCGTCGCCGAGCCTTGAATCGGTCTCCTGTTCTTCAACCACCTTTTGCATGGCCGTCGACTTCGGCGGCGGCTTTGTCACGTATTAGGGCGAGCGGATGCCAAGACGCGATGCTGGATATTTCGTGCCCCGCAGCGCACGGTGCGGGATCACTCGGCAGAGGGCGGCGGCACTGGCCGCTCTGTGCATCTTGACGTTCGCTGGCTGTGGCTCCAGTGGGTCTGGTTCGAGCGCAAGCAGTTCGACCAGGACCACGACGCCAGCTCGGGTCGGCACGCCCGCGCGATCCGATCTGACTACCAAACCAACCACCAACTCGACAACGGCTGACACGGCATCAACGGGAGCACCTTCGTTCGTAGTCCAGGGGACAACGCAGGAGGGGGACAAGGTGAAGGTAGAAGGTCACTTTGGATTGCCGCTGCGTCCAAGTGAATCGGACGTCGATCAGACAGCGCTCAGTGAATGCACACCGCCAGCTCCCGATGGACGAGCACTGGTGGTACGACTGGACCTAACCACTACATTGGAATCGAGCCTGGCGGGGGAAGTCACGCTTTCAACCAGTCCGGTTGTTGGGCCGTTGGTTAGTTTTGTCATGGGCTTCAAGGAAGGAGTCCGTTGTGAGGGTGGAGAACCAAAGAACGCAGAAGCAAACTTTGGCAGTGTTCAGCCAGGTCAGTCAGTCAACTTTACGATGTGGGTGGTACTACCAGATGCCATCACGCCGGCTGATCCCCACCCGTCAGAACATGCGCTTGCTGCCGATCAGTGGCTCATGGGCGTACCCACGCCATTGGTCAACGGCAAAGGCATCGGCACCCCTAGCAAGCTCAGTGGTCCACGGGTCGTTAGGTGCAGGCACGAAGACTTTGGACTTGCAGGCTACGAGCACTACATCGCCGTTGTGGGCGACACGCCCACAACGTTGCATGAGTCGGAGTGTCCGGTGGCATAGGCGTGACCGGCACGGTCAAGATCAGGTTGACGCGATCGGGACGCGACTACAGCGAGGAGAGTGAGCGCTGCATATTGAGAAGGTCGAGGCCGCCATCGCGGCCTACTACGCGACCGTGCAGCTTCCAGAGGACGAGCTGGTGGCGACCCGCGCGTTCCTCAAAGAAGAACTGTCGAGCCTGGATTATGATTCCGTCGCTCTAACCGACTGAGCTACTCCGGCCCGATGGGGTGGTGAAGTGTAGCCGTGGTCCGGCCGGGCGCCTGGCACTCTTGTCCCCCGTGCGCGATACGGTAAGCGCCCATGAGCGAGCGTCGGTCAATCGGACTTGCAGTCACGCTCAACGGTCGTCAGGTCGACAGCGAGACCACCTGCGTATGGGCCGGACCACACGTGCTGGTGATCGCCACCGTCCTGCCCGACCACGGACTCGCGCTAGAGCTTGATTCGGTCTTCGTCGGCCACGAGGGCGTGCCGACTTGCACAACTCACCTCACCCTCGGACCAGTTGGGCACGACCCCGTGATTGTTCCCGTCGAACACGAGCACGCGAGCCTCAATCCGAAGCTCAAGGCGCGTGATTGCGTCTACGAGCACGCCGAGATCGTGCTCGAGACCCTGAACCGGCTGGGCTACGAGGCTGGGATCGACATGCCCGACGACGCCTTCGAGGAGCTGGAGCGAGTCGAGCGCTGAGCGCCGCGTTGGTCGCTCAGACCAACGCTTCCTTCCCGGCAGCAAGAGGGTATCCGCTGCGAGTCTCGACCCCTCCAATGTTCGCACGCTGCGCGTGCGGTGGGTCGGGGATCGGCTCCGCACCGGGCGGGGTCGCCGACTGAAAGGAAGCGCAATGGCGTCCCACGCCAGCAGCTGGCCCTCGCAGAAGCGTCTTGCCTACGCCGGCATCGGCTCACGCGAGACACCGCCGGGCGTGCTCGACCTCATGAGCCGCGTGGCCTCGCAGCTCTCCATCCAGGGCTGGGTTCTCCGCACCGGGATGGCCGGCGGCGCCGACCAAGCGTTCTACCGGGGCGCGAACGCCTGCGGAGCGCTTGAGCTCTACCTGCCCTGGCCCAGCTTCGAGGCCAACGCTCGCGCATCCGCCGGCGCCGCACAGCAGTACGTCCTCGGGCAGCCGAGCCCGGCCGCTTACGAGATGGCCGCGCAGTTTCACCCGGCATGGTCGCGGCTGGCGCAGAGTGTGCGGCGCCTGCACGCCCGCAACTGCCATCAGGTGCTCGGCCCCGATCTGGCGAGCCCGGCGCGCTTCGTCTTGTGCTGGACGCCCGACGGCAGCCTCGACGGTCGTGGCCGGCGTGTCGGCGGGACCGGCCAGGCGCTTCGGATCGCCCACCACCACGGCATCGCGGTCTTCAACCTCGCCCGTCCAGAGCACGCCGAACGACTGTCAAGGCACTGCCCGCTCGACGCTCGCTGACGCAGGCAGTGAACGACACGCCGGAGTCGCACTCACGAAACACGAAGCGTAGATCGCGGGCGCCGGCAGCCCATGATCGCACCCCTTGCGGGGTGCGGAGGGCTGCCACCGGCACCCGCAGTCGAGCGGGTCCACGACAGAAAGGACAGTCGTGATACGCGACTCCTACGACACGACCCTGATCCTCTGGCCTGCCACACCGCTAGCGGCGAGCGTCGCCGATGAGCTGCGCGGCATCGGCGTCCCGCTCGCAGAGCCGGAGGCAACTCCGGGGTGGCTTACCGCGCAGCGCACTGAGGACGGTCAGCTCGTCCTTGAAATCTCCCGCGAGCAGCTCCACGGGCTTACCGATCTCGAGGCGGTCCTCGCCACCCTCCGGCTCGCCGGTGTCTCCTACGTCGCCTGGGACGCGAAGCAGGCTGAGATAGCCGGCATTGCACGCTCCTATGACCCCGAGAGTCGCGTGGAGCGTGAGTTCACTGTGATGCCTGACGGTGAGCCGGTACTCACGTTGAGCGACCTCAACGAGTTCGAGGGTCGCTACGGCACCGCAGAGGGCCTGCTCGAGGGCGTCCAGGCATGGCTGCGGCTGCCGCTGCCGCAGAACCTCAGCCAGGTCGACGGATTCACCATCGTCATCGAGCCCGAGGACGTTCGTGCGCGAATCGCCCAAGCGCTCGAGGACGCCGAGTGGCCAAGTGTCGCCGAAGACGTGCGCGACGGCGTTGACCTGGACACCGTGATCTGTCGCATCGGCGAAGCGATGGACCCCGAGGAAGCCCGCGAGCCGATCGAGATCATCGAGAGGCAGACGGTGGCTGTGAAAGGTGGTGATGGGTCGTGAGTACATCACTCACTCGCATCCGCGCCGGGCTCTACCGACACAAGCGTCTCGGCGTCGAAGTGCAGAGAACGGCGATGCCTGACGCTCCCTGGCAGCTCGCCGGACCTGATCCCGAGGGCAGCGGCGTCGTGCTCGCACGGACGCTCAGCGATGCCCGCGCGTTCCTGCGGGAGATCGAGGAGCGCATCGACTACGAATGCGGAGCCCGAGCGCGAGCGTTGCGCGCGCTCGGCGAGGCGGTGCGCCAAGAGCGCGAGCGGGCAGGCTTCAGCGCGGTCGCTCTCGCTGCAGCGAGTGGCATCCAGATGAGCGAGCTCGAGGAACTTGAAGCAGGTCGACTTGACGCCGAGTTGGATCTGCTGCTGGCGCTCGCGCAAGCGCTCGATATTCGCTCCTCGGCGTTCTTCATCCGGGCCGAAGCACTGACGGCCGATGGTCGATCCTCGCCCGAGGGCGCCGAGCGTGCTCTGCTCGCGCTTCACCGCTACCTGTTCCCTGAGCGATATGAGGACGTGTCGACGTATGAGTGGCACGCCGGCACGATCGAGGACGTGGCGGCGATGCTCGAGAAGGCACTGGTAAACGATCCGCGCGCGGAGCTCTCACCGAAGTGAAAAGCAACGGTCTGAGCACCTCCGTCACCTCGGTGCAGAAGCGGACCGTGCTGACACCTGGCGGCGGGTCCCTTAGCTCCCCAATTGTGGCACGCCCTACGGGCGTGCCGGGGGGTCGCACAGGGCCCGCCGCCCCGGTGGGCCTGCGATACCAAATGGAGGACGAAATGCCAACCATGACCCAGGCCGACCAAGCCACACCGGAGGCCGAGCACGGCACGTACACGCTGTGTGACATCCCCGTGACCCACATCGTGGTCTCGGAGAACAACCCGCGCAAGCAGTTCGATGAGCAGGAGCTCGAACGTCTCGCACACGCGATGTCCACGCGCGGGTTTAACCACCCGATCCTCATCAAGCCGACCGAGCCGGAGGGCTACTACGAGATCATCGACGGCGAGCGGCGCTGGCGTGCCGCCCAGCAAGCGGAGGTCGAGCTGATACCCGCGCTGGTGAAGACACGCCCGGATGCGCCTGGTGCTGACCTGCTGGACGCCATGCTCGCCAACGGCCTCGGCATCTCGCTGGACGTGCTCGAGGAGGCGCTCGGCTACGAGACGCTAATCGGCGATGCCGGCTACACCCGCAAGGGAATCGCCGAGGCGTTCCAGATTCCGCTCGCGCGGGTTCGCGAGCGGCTGCTGATCCTCGACCTTCCCGAGAAGCTGCGCCATCAGGTAGCTGCCGGGCTCGTCCCGCTGATGGCCGTCAAGACCCTCGGTGCACTCGCGAAGATCCATCCCGATCTCCCCGAGGTCGCTGTCAAGCGGGTGCTCAGCGGGCCTGTGCAGCAATGGGACCAGCCCACGACCTGGGACGATCTCCTCGCCAACCCGATCTCGGTGGTGATCGGTGGATATGAGGAGCAGCTCGCAGACTTGCCCGAGGACGTGTTCGTTGCAGGCTGCAGCTACCCGGCCTCGGTTTTTGAGCTCGACGAGGAGACGACCCAGAGCATGGGCTTGCTCTGCGAGCTCCTGCGGGTCGAGCCGGAGGAGTTCCAGCTGGGCTTCAACCGCGAGATGGTCGACCAGGCGCTCGCGCTGAACGCCGCGCACCTGTCGGCCAACAAGGCGGAGGCCCTCATCGTGGGTGCCGATGTTGCCCGCCAGCTCGCCGGCGACCTCATCGAGAGGAGCTTGAAGACTGAGCTGGGGCACGCACAGGACGAACGTGGGAACGCTGAGCGTGCGAGCGCTCCGCGACGGCACCGGGCAGACGGTGGCGACGGCGAATCGGGCGAGGCCGATGCCACGCAGCGGCCGTCAGACGAGCAGATCGAGGCAGGCCGCAAGCGCGCGCTGGAAGAAGACCGCCGCCTGTGCGACGAGACGATCGCCCGCAACCAGCGGCTCGGCGCGGCGCTCATCAAGCACCTGTGCAAGGTCAGGGTAGACGAGCGCGCTCTCAAGATCCTGACCTCGGCGCCGATCTCTGCCGACCTCGCCAAGATCACTGCGCGTGGGGCGCGTCTCGCGTTTCCCGGCTGGGCGGAACTCTCGACTCGCAAGAACGGGTCGACCAAGGCGGAGTACCTCGACTACCTCGCGGGTGAAGCGAAGGCGCAGGAGTTCTTGGCGGGTGCAAGCACCGCAGCCGAGATCGCGGGACGCACACTCGCGCTGCTGGCCGCCGCCCGCTGGGCCAAGGAGAAGCACGCGGTCTCCAACTCAAAGGCCAGCAACTACACGCTGCACTTCACTGGTTACAGCGAACGTGGCGTGCCGTGGCAGGGAGAAGTCGAGGACTTGCTCGATGAGATCCTGATCGAGAAGCTGCCCCCAGAAGTCGCCGATCCGATCCGCGAGGCCAAGGAACACCGCGAAGCGCTGCGCGCCGACGAGGAGCGCCGCAAGCGTGAGCGTGACGGCGTTGTCGCGCAATTCATCGAGCAGGTCCCAAGCCTGACGTGCGATGAGCGTCAGGCCGAAATCCAAAGGCTGCGCCGCGAATATGGCTTCTCCGCGATGCCGCCCGAGCAGAGCCGCAAGATCATGGAGCTGCCCGAGCCCACCGACAGAGGGGCTGCCGAGGAGGCCAGCGGTGAAGCCACGCCGCAGGACGAGAGCGAGACGCCAGCCCCACCCGAGATGGCGATCGCCGCCTGAACAACCCAGGACCGTGCGGCGGGGCGCTCACCCCGCTCCGCCGCACGCCCAACAAACCATCGCCCCAGCACGGGGCTTGCCAACGCCCTTCACAGGAGGAGAGATCATGGGCTGGACCGGAGGACAGCTACAGGCACCATTCACCGCGCGCGCTGCAATCGAGTTCGATCTAGGCGCAGACTTCGCCGCCCGCGTCATCGACACCGTGCGCTACGGCACCGTCATCTACGCAGCCGTGCGCTCACGCGAGGGCAAGGAGATATTCGGCCTGGTGCTGCTCGCTGAGCGTCGAGGCGGCACCCTCTACACCAAGCCGATCAGCGAGGACATGGGACCAGCGGAGGACCGCTGCCCCGCGCGCATCCTCGATCTGCTCACCCCGCCGAGCAACGATTGGGCACGTCAGTGGCGCGAGCGCTGTCGTGCCCGTCTCGCCAAGCCGCACCCACGCAAGGGACAGACCGTCGTCTTTGCCGAAGCGCTCACGTTCACCAACGGGCAGTCGCACAGCACATTCACCTACCGGGGCGGCTCGCGCTTCCACACCGCCGACGGTTGCGTGTGTCACATCCGTTGCTGGCAGGATCTTGAGTTCACCGTCGTGTAGTGACGAGTAGGCCGCTGGGCCGTAGGTGCTACCGGCCGCTACTCCGGGCCGGGTTCGAGCGCACCCCTGTAGGCCAGCAGACCGGCTCCCACGGCGCGTAAAGCCCTGCGCTTCGCGTCGCCTGGCGGCGATCCCCGAGGGACAGGGCTTGACACGCCTCGCCGGCCCGCTCAGGCCGGGGCGTGCTCAACCCCGACCTCAAGGAGCCAGCGATGAACAAGCACGCACGGCGACCCAGCGGTCTACTCGTCCCAGCGCATGTGCAGCTCGGCAAGCCACGCGCGGTTCACTGCAAGCGCGAGCGCCACCACGTTTATATAGGGCGCCCCTCGAAGTGGGGCAACCCGTTCGTGGTGGATAAACACGGCGCGCGGGGCGAGTGCATTGCGCTGTACGAAGGTTGGCTGCGCGAGAACGCGGCGCTGTTCGCAGCTCTAGACGAGCTGCGCGGGCTGGTGCTCGGATGTTGGTGCGCGCCGCGCGCTTGCCACGGCGATGTGCTGGTGCGGTTGGCGAACACGAGCATGGTCGAACGCGAGCGCTGGCTCGCACTGGCTGCATGAGCGCGGCACGGCCACTCGCATAGCTCGCGGGGAGAGGTCCGCGTTGAGGCCGCCCCTTGCAGATCCGCAAGGCACGCCCGGGCGCCGGCAGCCGTCAATGATCGCACCCCTGCGGGGTGCGTGAGCGGCTGCCACCGACACCCGCACGTACGGGGTCATCACCTCAAAAGGAGAGCCGACCGTGACAATCACACATCCTGCGGAGGACAAGCAGACCGAGCTTCACACCAATCTCGTCTGCATGTGCTGCGGGCACATACAGCCCGTGCAGCGCGACCAGCTGCCGTCGCGCTGCGAGAACTGCCGCGAGTCCTTCACCGCTCACGGCTACTTTCTCGAGGACTACGGCACAGACGCCGAGGAGCTGTCCCAGCAAGTCTTGGACACGAGGGCCAGCCTGCCCGTCACGGGAGCCAGCCGATGAGCGTGCCGCGGCCATCCCTCACAATCGCCTATACGGGCGAGCTAGTAGCGGTCGACCCCGAACGGATCACCGAGGAGATGTTCGTGCCCAACGTCGGGTACGACGACGAGCTGCGTGCCGACGATCAGCCAGGTGCGAGCGCCGTCAGCCTGTTCAGGGAGGCCGAGTCCGAAGGTGCGCTCGTGATCCCCGACTCTCTCGCGGTCGACTGCCACGCCCGAGACGACCTTCGCTTCAGCGGGTTCATGCTGGTGGCCCAGCCGACCGGGGATCTCTGCACGGGCGTCACGCGCGGCTGGTGTGACGCGGAGACGATCGCACGATCGCGCGGCGACGAGCGAAAGGACAACGATCCAGCGGTCGTGACGCAGGCGCTGACTGTCATCGCGGCGGAGCTCAACGCCGCGCTGAGCGGGCAGTGAAGCCCAATTAGGTGAAAACCGGCGGCGCACGTTGCCCGGACGGGTTCCAGATGTTTGCTGGCGACGCTCGCGTCTAACACAAGGGTCCTATCACACCCCTCCCTGAGAGATCGGCTGACGCCTTCAAGCAATTGAGAATCTCCCCCTGGCGGGGGAGCACTGATTTCACATTATCAATTGCTTGACTCTCTTTCCGGGGCGTGATGAGCAGAGGGCAAGTTCGCAAGCTCACAACCACAGAAAGGCAGCACACCATGAGCCCTCTCGCATCAGCACGCAGCACAGCGACCCCCAGGCAGCTTTCATACATCAAGCAGCTCGCTCTACAGACCGGCACCACGTTCACCTTCCCCAAGACACGACGCCACGCTAGCTGCGAAATCGAGCGGCTGAAGGGACTCAAGGCAACGAGGGGCCGTTACCTCGAAGCTCCGCCGCTTGATCTGGACCCAGGCGAACAGCCCTACGCGACCGAGCAGAAGCCCGGCGAGATTGTCGGCTACGGGTCAAGCGCAAGGCGTGGGGACCCAGCCCCGCGGTGCTCGGCGCCGGCGCCGCAACGAGCGGCGGGTGAGCCGTTCGAGCTCGGGCGCTATGAAACGAAAGCAGGAGAAAAGCGGGCGCTCTACGGCATCCGCGTGGACGGCAACCCGCGGATCATCGACGCGGCGGCCGATCAGGCGGGGCGCATCTACACAGTCGAGGAGGAACTGTGCGAGAAAGGCGGCAACAGCGAAGTCAAGGCGCTTGTGGCGGACTACATCGTGCAGGCCGAGCAGCTCGGGCGCATCCCGATGGCAAAGAGCCGGCGCCGCGGGCACGAGCAGGTGGCCCAGGATGCCTAGTGTGTCCGAGGCGCTGGCCGCACCCCCGCGGGTGATTCGATCCGCGGGGGCCAGGCCGGGGGCCGTCGCCCTCCGCATGGTGGCACGCCCTCCGGGCGTGCCGGGGATCGGGCTCCGCGGCCCCGCACCGGGCGGGGCCCGAGTCCTGATCGGAGGCCCTGCAATGAGCAACAGTCACGAGGTGGTTCTCGTCGTCGGCGAGGGACACGAGAACGAGTCGCTTGCGCAGGAGCTCGCGCTAGACGGCTACCAGCTGCGTCGCGCCAGCGACTCGCAGGGACTCCGAGCGCGGTCGACTCTGGGCGACATCGACCTCATTGTCCTGGGTCCAGCGCCGCACCCGGCCGAGAGGCTTCACGCCATGCGTGCGCTGCGCGCGGGCGAACTCACCCCCGAGGTGAACCCAGGAGCGCGCGTGCTGTGGGTCAGCGCGACCGAGGAGACAGCCGAGGTGCTGCGCGCGTTCGAGGCGGGCGCCGATGATGTGATCCGCTCGCCATTCATCTACGCGGAGCTGCTCGCCCGCGTGCGGGCGCTGCTGCGCCGCAGCACCCTCAGCTCCGCCGGCGTCATCCAGTTCGGGGCGCTGCGGATCGACACGGCTGCTCACCAGGCGACATTCGGATCTACACCGCTTCGTCTACGCCGCCTTGAATACGCGCTGCTCGTTCACCTCGCGCGTGACCCCGGCCGTGTCTACACCAAGGACGAGCTGCTGCGTGACCTCTGGGGCTATCGCTCTGCGGGCGCCACGCGAACCGTGGATACCCACGCTTGCCGCCTGCGGCGCTCGCTCGCTCACGCCGGTGCTGGAGGGTGGCTGACAGCGGTGTGGGGTGTCGGCTATCGCCTTGCACCTGACGGGCACGGCGAGCTGCGCGTGCTGGCCGGTGGACGTAGCGCATGAGCGCGGTCCACGGAGCCTTGCCCCTCCCGATGATCGCACGCTGCGCGTGCGCGGGAGTGGGGCAGCGGCCCGCGCCCCGCGGGCTCAGAACCTGAAGGAGAGCCATGAGCACCATCACAGCATCCGAGCCCTACGCAGCTCCGGCGCAAGTCGACTCAAGCCCACGACGCGCCCGGCACCTGGGCGGGTATGTCGCGCTTGACACCGGACAGACGCGCCAGATCCTCAGCCTCCAGCGCCCTGACGGGAGCACGCTCGTCGTCGACTATCACCTCGACACGCTCGGCGACGGGCGCGTGGTCGCGCACATCTCGCCCGATGAGCCACCCGAGAACGAGCGCATCATCTGCGAGCTGTACCTCGCCGACGACACCAAGGGTCGCTGCCGGGCACTGACAGCAGAGGACCTCGAGACCACTCGCCACGCCACCCCGCCACCGCCGAGCACCCGCGCCAAAGCGCAGGGCACGCTGCTGCAAGACGCCGAGGGCCACCTCTACCGCATCCGCGAACTCGCCACCGATGAGCCGATGTCCGAGCTGCGCTGGACACGTTCTCGTCAGTCCGGCTGCGATGAGACCTTCGACGTGCTGACTCTCCGCGATGTCGTCGCCCGCCTGGAAGCCTATGAGCCGGCGCGAACCCTCACCAGCGACGCACTCGCTCTGCACAGTGAGGACTCATCGCCTTCCACCTATCGACTCCGAGCCGAGCTCGACCGCCTGACCGAGAGCGCGATCGTGCTCAACCGTGGCTTGCGCGAAGCCGTCCAGTACCGGGTCCAGCGGGGCGATACGACCTTGAGTCAGATCGCGCTGCGCTGCGGGCGCATAAAGCGCGACCCGCGCGGAAATGTCAGCGGAGAGACAAGCTGGCTTGCCCGTCGCATTGGCCAGCTACCCGAAGGAGGCGAGCAGAAGCCCTGCCCCTGGATTCGCATCGACGTGCTCGCGCTGATCGCGCGCGACGGCCTCGGCACGAGCCCTCTCGAGGTCGAAGCGGCGTAGCCCGACGCAAGAAGTGTGGCGGCGGAAACCGGCGGTCGCACCGACAGCATCCAGACACCAACACAGAGAGGAGCAGTTATGAGCACGACGGGCGCAGAGACAGACAGAGACGAGCCGTGGGCATACGGCTACACCATCCGCGACATCGAAACGATGGATCGCTTCGATGCGTTCGAGGCCGGCGTCACCGCCGGCGAGAGCCGCGCACGGGAACAGCTCACAGGATGGGTCTTGCTCGTCGGCGACCCACGCGGCGGGTTCGACGTGATCGGTCCATTCCCGAGCCAGGAGGCAGCCGAGGCGCGCGCGTCGCGCTGGGACGACGCCGACTGGTGGCCGATCGAGCTTCAGCAGCGCGCCGGCGGCGAGGAGGATGCGCGACCCGGCACATGACGTCCTACCCGACACGCCGAGGTCACGGCCTCGCCGTGGACTAACGTCAAGGAGCGCCGCCGGCGAGTTGGCGCCCGCTGACGCCCACATGATTTCGCTTGGCGGGGTGGCCCTCACGCGGGCTCGCGCCCGCTCCGCTGGCCCTCCGCCGGCTACAAGCTCGCCGAGCGGCGACCGGCGACGCTCGCCTCAACAGCAACACGGCAGATAGCGGACGCGGGCTTCGCCCGCTGTAACCGAGCCTCCCTGCGGTCGGCTCTGCACCGACCCAGGCACTGCACGCCTGACGGCCTACGGTCTGCTCGCTGAACTGCTGGCTTACGCCACAGCCAGCACGGCCCGCCGCTTCGCGGCGACCTTCGCAGCCCTCCGGCCTGCGCGGCTTCGCCTTCGGCTCGCCGCGACCGGCGCACAGCACCAAGCCCGGACAGACTAGATGCTCACCTGAGCGAGCGCTGTGTACGCGCTGTGCAAATTCGTTGGCCGGTCCGGAGCGGTCGGGGTCTGTACCCGTTGTGATGACCGCAGCCAGCATCGGTGCCGCCAAGGGCGGCGGGTACGCGCGCTACCTGGAGTCAAAGACCGTGGAGCCAGAGCGCGGGGACTACTACCTGAGCCCCGACGGGGAGCCCACCCAAGCCCCCGGCCAGTGGCTT
>Ga0116217_10004548_pt1 | contig 12355 bp, 14 predicted proteins | sample Sb_taG_6_FD_89697 | JGI IMG/M metagenome (GOLD analysis project Ga0116217, IMG submission 89697) | Peat soil microbial communities from Weissenstadt, Germany - Sb_50d_4_PS metaG | ecosystem: Environmental > Terrestrial > Soil > Wetlands > Peat | place: Germany: Weissenstadt | collected 2010-09-21 | reverse complement strand
CGGGCTGACCTCGCGGACGGGCGATGGCGGCTGGTCCTTTCGATCACGCCCTCGGCGCGCGCGGCCAGGATGACGTTCGTCACCTGACGCGGGCGGCGGGGCTCCTCCGGGATGGCATCCCAGAGGTCATCGACGGTGATCTCCTCCTGGCGCACGGCGAGCTCTCGCAGCGCGCGCAGCGCCAGCGCTTGCCATGCTGCGTCGCTGGCTTCGTGTACGGCGCGGGCTTGCTTCGGGGTGATGACCGCCTGTGGTGTCTGCTGCGGCAGCCCGATCGCGTCGGTGATCGCGCCCTCGGGCGTGCGCCAGTTGCCGTCTGCGCCGAGCGTCGCGAGCTCCTCGAGCGTGTCGGCGCGGCGGACGCTCGCGCCGCGCAGCAGCACGAGCGGCTGATTGGTCCGAGTGACTTCAAGGGTGGGGCCGTCTGCCACGGCTGGCCTCCTTTCGATGGGTATGGCGTCGTCCGCGTTGGCTGGGCGACGAAGAAGGTGGTAGGCGGCCTGACGTGATGGCCGCCTGAGCTGCCTGGGATCTAGGCGGGCTGTTCGTCCTCGCGGCGCAACGCTTCGAGTTCGATGAGCCTCTCTTCGAGTCGGCTCGCCCAAGGGCCGCCGCTCATGTCCCAGCTGCCCCCGTCCTCGCACAGGTCGATGTCGCCGTAGTACAGCGGCCCCGGTTCCTCTGCCACCAGCCGGATGACGGCCTGCTCGTCGAGGATCGTGCAACCCCGATTCTCGAGGACACTGATGAGGTGCTTGGGTTCCCGGTAGTCGACTTCGTGTTCGATGCGGTCGCTCCCTACCTTCAGTGCTTGCAGCGAGGGCAGCAGTCCGTTGGCCTGCACGATGATCCGTGCGATCGCCAGCGCGAGTGACTCGGCGCTCTCGGGGCCGCTGATGATCTCCCGCAAGTGAAAGCTGCGGCTCACCGCAACTGGTTCCTGTTCATGCACGTTGCTGAGGATGAGTCGTAGCCGCTGTACTCCCCTGATGCTTGACTGCTCGCAGTAGAACGTGACTCCTTCCGGGGGGCTCATTGCATTGTGGAGTCGGGTGAGGTCCACGAGGTCGGCGATCGGCGTGGCGTCCTCTTCACGGTTTTCGGAGACGTAGGGGCTGACGACGCGAACGGTCGCGGCGTGGTCGATGGTGAACTTGGGTGTGCTCATCGGGGATTCCTTCCGTTGGTGTGGACTTGGACAGGTGTGTGTGCGCGCGCTTCGCGGCGCGACGGTTCTCGTGACGCTCGCCAGGACGGGCCGGGTGGACGCGCGGTCCGATCAGACCGGGTCGGCGTGGACGCGGGAGCGCCAAACGCGGACCGTGCGCCCGCCGTTGATCGGCCGGATCGAGCGTCGGTGGCGGCCGGTCTTCTCGACCAAACCGTCCTTGGCGGCGATCACCATGAGCCGGCTCATCAGGAACGGCGTGCGTGGCGGCATCGACACAGCGGCCCAGCAGTCATCGACCGTCAGGTCTCGCTGGGAGGCGGCGAGGGTGCGCAGCACGTCGAGGGCCTGGGCGAGCCATACGGCGTCCTGCGCCTGGTGAGCGGCGCGCTGCGCGCTCGGGGTGACGATCGCTCGCGCTGTCTGCGCTGGCACGCCGATCGCGTCGGTGATTGCCCCATCCGGGGCCCTCCACATTCCGTCAGGGCCGAGCGTGGCTATCTCTTGCAGGGTGTCGGCGTGCAGGAGGCTCGCGCCGCGCAGCAGCACGATCTCCCTGGTTGCTGTCAGGTTCACTGTTTTCTCCTCTCGTGTTCAGGGCCACCCGCCGCTCGGCGGCGAGCGGCGGGGGTGGCGCCGGATTTGCTTAGGCGGCTCGGCGCGGCGCTGAGCGCTGCGCGAGCGGCGAGGCGCTCCGCATGAGCGGGCGCTCGACGCGCGCCGCCTGGACTGGCGGCGTTGGGTCTTCTGGCGTCCAAAGGTCCGCCGGGAGCGCGTTCAGCAACCGGCGCTCTTGGGGGTCGCCGGGGTAGCGTGGGGCTACGGTGACTGCCTCGTAGCGGCTCGGATCAATTGACGGCAGTCGGTAGCCGGGCTCGATGCCGCGGTCCCGCCACATCTGCTCGATCGCCTTGGCGTCCCGGTCGCGTGCGATCAGAACTCCACGGAACGCGCCCATTCCAGGGATCTGCCAGAAGCCGTAATCGCCGAACAGGCGGTGCGCGGGATCTCCGCGTAGGTTCAGACGCCCGGATGGGTGGTCTTGCAGCAGCAGGATGCGGTCGATGACACGGATGCGGTCGAACACGCGCCGGCCGTTGCCGTTCGTGACTCTGATCGGCCCCAGCGTCAGGAACGGCCGGTGCTCGTCCGGTTCGGTGAGCATCCAGACCGCGAGACCCGGCTGGTGCGGGCAGTCCTCCGGTAGGCGGCCGCGTACACGCTCGCAGTCACACCAGCACGTCACGTCGATAGCGGTCTGCTCGCTGCCGTGGTGGGCGGCGAGCATCGCTGTCGCGGGTGAGTGCGGCCCATTGGCGTCGGTGAGCGTGAGCTTGCCGCCGTCACCCTCGGCGAACTTGCCGATCGTGGTCTGTGCGAGGTGGACTCCGTACTCGTCGATCTCTAGGAACGGGACGCTGTTCACCTCGAACGCTTCCGGTCCAGGGGTCCGGCCGGGTGAGTGAACGCGCACGGTGATCGTGACCGGCTCGGATGTCCCGTACTCGTGGACGGTGATCGGCGGCCGTGGCGCGATCTGCTGGACGGGGCAGTCGGCTAGCGCAGCGAGGCGCATCTGACACTCGCCGCACGCCGGGCCGGTCTGCGAGGCGGGCTCTCTCCAGCTCTCTCCCCACCGTGACCTTGCGATACCCAGCCGGTCCGCGAGGCGTTGCAGCCGGAAGATTTCCTGCGCGTCCTGCGGGTAGAAGCGCGCGATCATCTCGAGCTCGCCGTCGCTGGCGTTCGCGCCACACAGGCACTCGCCCGAGTAGTGCAGAAGGTCAGCGACAGGGTTGCGCGGGATGTCGTGTTGCTCGCGCCACACGGCGAGGTCCGCCATCGTCCAGTCGATGAACGGGGCGACCCACAGCTTCGCGCCGTCCGCATTGACTGCCCGCGTGAGGATTTTCATTCGTTTCAGCGACTCTGTGCGCCGGATGCCGGAGAACAGCAGCACCTTGCTGGTGAGCGGGTGGCCTTGCTTGCGGTGGGCTATGTACTCGCCCAACGGCCGTTCCTTCAGTCGCTGGTAGGCGATGCTGTGCGCGGCGGGTCCGGGGAACCCTCCGCTGATCGTCGTGACCATCTGCTCGTAGGCGCCTGGTGGCGCGTGCCACTCTTGCAGCGGCAGCCCGAGGTAATCGGCGAAACGGCGGACGAACCGTGCTGTCTCTTTGATGCCGATCCCGGTGTTGAGGAACAGCAGCTCGTCGACGTAGCCGTGCCATGCAAGCCAGTGCGCGAGCGTCGATGAGTCGTTGCCGCCCGAGAGCATCGCTGTCCGCCGGATGATCCGGTTGGGGTTCTGCTCCCAGGCTTCCCGGATGATGTCGTGCGGATCAGCGGCGAAAAGCGTGAGTTGGTCCTCACGCGGATGATGAGAGCGGGCCATCCTGGGGCCTCCTTTCATGGGTTTCAGAGCGCGAGCTCGAGCTGCCGGCTCTCGCTTTTCGCGAGCAGGCCGTGGCGCCAGCGCATCGCGTACCGGGCACAGTTCTGGCAGGACTCGTGCGTGCAGCCGGGCAGCGGCGGATCGCGCCTGGCGGCCGAGCTCCACGCCATCGAGTCAGCCGAGGCCAGCACGGTGCCGTAGCGGGCAAGGCCCTTCTTCTTGACCCCGAAGCCGTGCAAACGAATCCCTGCGGCGGCGAGGGTCCGCATAATCAGCCCAATCTCGACGGTGCTCTGGCGCCGGCAGACCGACCCGACGCCCACGAGCGCCTCGGCGGTCAGGTCCACTCCCGCCGTCTGGTACAGCTCGACGCAGCGTTCGTAGTCGCTGATCGTCCAGCCCTGCAGCACGGGGATGAACGGGCCGTGCCCGCGCAGGCGCAGGTAGTTGCTGACGGTGCGCTCCTGGTGCTCGCGGACTGTCAGCCCGGTCTTCGCGAGGATCGACGGCTCGCACATCCAGTCCATCGGCGCGGCCCACGCGAGATTCCCGATCTCTTCGCGGTAGCGCGCGACCGCCTCGATGTACTCGGGCTCGGTGGTCCGCCAGCGGCCGTAAAGGTCGAGCTCGCTGTAGCCACCGGAGTCAAGTGCCCACTCGCCGGCCGCGACAGGTAGCCGCTTGTGACGTCGCAGTCGTCGATGGCTGACGAACAGCGGCACCTGGAACCTCCGGAGCCACGCTGTTTCGTGGGTGCCGAGGTAGAACTTCACGGTTCGGCCCCGCGGCGGCGGGCACACCGGCGCTTCGGTTGTTCGGCTCGTCGTGGCGAGCCGAAGGTGAGTGACGGCATTCGGGTGCTCCTTCCTGCCCACGGGTGGGGGCGTCGGCTGGTGCGCCGCCGCCAAGGGCGGACGGCGGCGCAAGGGGGTGCCGGGGGCCGCGAGGCCCCCTGGATGGGCTGGCGCGACGCAGCCGCTTTCGGCCGCGTTCAGGGCTGCGTCAGCCGGGCTGCTACGCCGTCGGCGGGTGCAGCGTGTGCTCGTATTCGAGCTTCACGACGGCCGTCCCGTCTGGGGCGATGGTGGCCGTCCCGATCTGCACGTACACCGGAATCGGCTTGTGCTCCTGATCCTCGAATCCGCCGAGGTGCGCGACGATCGAGATGACATCCGAGCCGTCTGCGATGCGCGTCCGCATCCCGGGCTCGAGGCGCAGGCTCATCCGCGCGCACGCCAGCAGCTCGCCGATCTTGCTGTACGCGTTGCGCTGTGCCGTGGTGGTGGCGTTGGTTACTGGCTCGCCGTCCTGGGTGACTTGCTGCCAGGTCCATCCGAGGCCAACGTTCCAGTGAGGCTCCCCGTCGATGTGCACCGCCTCAAGTTGCCAGGGCTCCTGTGGCTTCTCGTCGGGTCGGCCGCGATCTGGGAGTGTGCTCACGACGATCGCCTCGTCCTTCCACGCGAGGCTGTAGTGGCCGGGAAGATCCTCGGAGGGCAGCGAGTCGAGGAGAGCCTTCTGGTCGGTGATGAGACGGCTGGCGGTCTCCCGGTCGAAGAATGGGTTTGCGAACCCGTTCCACAACTCGCCGAGGCGTGCCGGGTATGGCGTGACGGGCCCCTCGAGCTGGTCTTGCCAATCGCCCACGACGAAGCCGTGGGCAAGGTCAGTGGTGTTCACTGGTATTCCTTCCTGTCGATGTGACGGGTCGCGTGCCGGCGCCGCATGGGCGGCGGGACGGTGCGCCCGCGTGGATGGACGCGCGTCAGGACGCGCGTTGGGCGGCTGTGGGCCGCCCGGGGTGGCTAGGCCGCGACGGTTGGGATGTCGCGGCAGGCCATCTGGTGGGCCTCGTCGGCCTCAGCTTGCTTGCGCTCGGCGCTGCGCTCGGCTGCCGAGTTCGCGTCGTGTTCGCAGTCCTTCCTGCCGTAGAAGCCCCACTCGGACTCCCACTCCGTGCCGGCGTGGTCGCGGATGGTGAACCCGAACACGTCGCCCGTGAGGTAGGCGCTGTACTCCGCGATCTCACCGCGAAGGATTCCCGTGGCCTTCCTGATCGCGGCTGTCGTGACTCGCTTGACGGCGAGTTCTGACTTCAGCTTCTCGCCGGTGACGTACACCACGCCGCTGCAGTAGGAGAGGCTGTCCTCGTCGAGGATGTCGCCCATGTGCAGGTTGCAGCGTGGCCCGTGGGAGGTGTAGAAGACGGGCAGGATCAGTCGCGCGCCTTCGCTTCTCAGGCGCTCGACGATCGCGGCGGTGGTGGTGCAGTCGATGCTGACTTGCCGGTCGCCGAGCTTGAGGGTCGGCTGCTTCCAGCCGACGATCGTGCCGAGATTGTCGAAGTCGCCGCGAGGGTCTGAGTCGTCAGGGTCGTAGCGGATCTCCACGTACATTCCGGCGTGCGGATAGGTGAGAAGCGGTGCTGTCATCGCGTTCCTTTCGTCGTGTGGCGCGGTTTCACCGCGCTCTCGGGGTGTGACCGCCGGGCGGGTCCGCGCCGGGCGGGGCTTGGCGGCCCGGGGGGTTTGCGTGGCGTGCGGTTACGCGTCGGCGGCGGTTACGGCTGGGTCGTCGAGGACGATGCCGACGTCGCTGTACTCGCGTCCGTCGGCTGCTGCGATCCAGAACGTGCCGTCGAAGTGCGCGAGGACGGTGGCGTCGGCGTCCTGCAGGAACTCGAACATCAGGTACACGCCGCCAACCGCCTGCACGGTCAGCTCCCGGTCCTCCCAATCTGGAAAACGTGAGGCTTGACCCTCCGACATGCTGAAAACGACTTTGCACATTGACCTGCTCCTTTTCTCGTTGTGGGTAGCGCGGCTCGCGGTGGCCGTCGCGGGGTGGTGCTTCACACGCCCTGTGCGACGAGCGCGCGGTCGAGGAGTTCGGCCTCGACGCCTGGGGTGAGGCTGTTTCCCGCGAGGCGCACCCGGTCGCGCTTGCTGCCGCTGAGGGTGTACGGCAGGTGCCGGTATGTGCCGTCGCCGTTGGGGATCAGCCTTTGGTGAATCCCCATTACTCGCGCGCACTCCTCGGGGGTAATCATCCTGAACTCGGCGTCCTCGACCCTGTAGGGAAGCTCACCCTCGACGGGTGGCTGGCGCTGTGTCCAGTTGCCGTTGACCGGCGGCTCGATCACCGAGTGCCGGTCTGTGGCGGTCTGTGTGCGGAACGGGTAACTGGAAGCGTCGACCGTGACCGTCGAGCCGCTGTAGTAGCTGGCGATCACGGCGTCGCGTGGGACTCTGAGCACCGACTGTTGGCTGATGCCGTACTGGCCGCCGCCGGTGAGTGTGCCCATCGGCTGTTCGGTGACGTCGCGGACGTGACCGCCGCGGTCGGTGCCGAAGTTCGCGACCGCGAACGCCTCGCCCGCGATCACCACATCCTCCGGCGGGTTGACGATCGCCTTGTCGAGCGTGCCGCTGATGACGGGCGACGGCGCGTCGGTGCTCCATGCGCGCGCGTAGCCGGGCCGCTCGAACGTGTGTCCGGCCGCCTGGACTAGCATCCCTTCGGGGGGCACGACGAGGCCGTGGTGGTTCCCCGACGCGCAGATCGTTCGCCACGGATCAGTGACGGGGGCCGTGTCGAGATGGCGGCGTAGCGTGAGCTGCAGCGCGTCCGGCGGTGGCGCGACCAAGGCGATGTCTTGGCGGCCGGTCTGAGTCGGGTAGGGCATCCACACCGGCACCGGCTGATCGCGGCGGGGATCGTTCAGCCGTGAGAGTCGTGCGAGGTGCTCGGCGTGCTGGCGGCGCAGCCCGGTCTCGACGCGCCGCATCGTCGCCGGGGCGAGCGGCTCCTTGCGGTCCCCGATTCTGGTGCCGCGCAGCTGCCATTCGATCGCGGCGGCGGCGGGGATGATGTACGGCGCGACGACCGTGTTCTTCGCCCTGCTGCAGACGGGGCAGCGGTAGTAATACTGGCCGGTGCGCGGCCCGTACTTGCCTACCGGGCCGGCCGCGGTCGCGCGCTTGAGCGCCTTGTCCTTCCATGTCTGGATACCGAAAACGTCCGTGTCGCAGCGCAGGCAGCGGCAGAGAGGCCGAAACTCGGTGTCGGGCTTGGGGATGCTCTTGCGGGTGACGAGCAGGTACAGCCGGTCGCGGGATTGCGGCGCGGCGCCCCAGATCGCACTGTTTGCGCAGACGGCCTGCACACGCCACCCGAGGGCGTCCCATTCGGCGACATAGCGTGCGAAGTCCTTCGGCTCGCGCACCATGTCGACGACCTGCTCCATGATGATCGTGGTGAGGTTCGCCAGCGCGGTCGCGAACCTCATCGGGCAGTACACGGTCGCTCGGGATCGGCCGATTCCCTGTTTGGGGTCGAACGGCCCGAGGCGGCTGACCTCCTCCTGGTGGTTGCGGGACAGGCTCCAGCCGTCGCACTCGGGGGAGGCGCAGAGCACGGGGGCTTCCCGGATGACGGGGTCGAGCTTGAGGGGATTGGCGATCGCGAGGTCGCCGATGAGATGTTCGATGTCGGGGTAGTTCGCGCCACTGTTCTCGATGGCGCACGTCCAGTGGTTCGCGGCGAGGACGCCGTAGCCGCCGATCATCTCGACGGCCTGCAAGTCCCCGCCTCCGCCGGAGAAAAGGTGAATCGAGGCGAAGCGAGTCATCGCTCTCCTTTCAGGTGAACACTCACGCCGGCACCAGGGCCGGCGGGTGTTAGATGAGGGTCATCTGGTCGCTGCCGGCGCGGTCGGCGCTGTGCTGCGCCTTGCGGTCCCGGGCGAGGCGCTGCGTGAATTGCGACACCAGGCCGGGCAGCTCCGCGAGTGCGTGAAGCCACCCGGTTTGCTGCGCGAGCCCCCGTTGCGCGACGGTGGCGGGGTCGAGCAGGCTGTCGCACGCGACCTGCTCGAGCAGCGCCGTTGCCGGGGTGCCGTGGGGCGTTTCGGTGATCCGCTCTATGACGCTGGCCGCGAACGTCTCTGGTGCTTCGAGGAACGGCCCGTCAAACGTGCTGTCCCACTGCCCGGCGAGCCAAGCGCGGAGTGCGTGCCCGCACGGCAACAGACGGCTGCCGGCCATCTCCACGATCGCCAGGAATAGCGGGCTTGTGTGCCGCTCGACGTGGAACGGGTCCAGTCGCCGTTGTGTCTCCGCTGCCCCATCGACTTGCGGTGGCGGGATTTCCGCGAGCTCGCACGCCCGCGCAGCGCTGACGGGCTGCCAGCGGCTCGTGCCGTCCCCGGCGGTCAACAGGGCGGCACCGTCGGTGAGGCTGACGGCCAGCCCGGTCCCTGCCAGGAACCGGCGGGACTCGACGAGATACGCGCCGTCGCGGCGGTGCAGATACCCGAACGTGTTGTCCACACCGATCCTCCACATGTACGGGACGGGAGAGCTCACGGGCGTCTCCCGGCGTCGTCGAGCGCGTACGTTTCAAGGCGCTCGGTGGTGTGCGCGATCTGCTGCTCGCGTAGGTAGCTGCGCAATTGCTCGGCGAGCCGGTCAGTCGCGGGCTCGAAGACGAAGTGCTCGGCCCACTCCTTGAACCGGGCCGGTTGGTGGCAGAGGATGTCCTCGATGCGCCGGAACTGCTCCTCGGTGATCGCCTGGGTGATCTCGATGGTCTCTCCGGCGTAGCGGTAGCCGGCGTTCACTCTGAAGGTGTCGCTCATAGTGCGTTTACCTCCTATTCGTGGGGTGGGGCGCCCTAGCCGCCGGGCAGGCGGGGTGGGCGCGAGGGGTCCGGTCAGGCGGCGAGTAGGTTCAGCTGCTCGCCCGTCTGCTCCGCGGTGCCCGCTTTGTTGCCTCGGGCACGGCGGGCGGCTGTGTCGGGGCCGGTGTCGCTGCGCAAGAACCCGACGCTGTCGGTCTGCGCGGCCATCGTGCGCTTGAACGCGTCGGCGGTCATGAAGCCGCCGTCCTGGGCGATGCGGGCGAGCATGTCGATCACTGGCACACCCTCCGGGGTGCGCATCGACAGCATCCCCGGCACGTTCTCCATCACGAACGTCTTGGGCTTCACGGCCACCACGAACTGCATGAACTCGAACACGAGGCTGTTGCGCGGGTCCATCGTGTCCCTGCGCCCCGCGCTTGAGAAACCCTGGCAGGGTGGTCCTCCGAACACGCATCCGGCCTCCCCGGGCCGCAGGCCGAGGTCGTCCATGACCTGAGCGGCGCTCAGGCTGCGGATATCCCCGAGGTAGAAGTGCTCGACGGGCCTCTGGCCGGGCTGTCCCGAGATCCAGCCGCTGCCGGGCGCATACCCGGGCAGCTTCGCCTGGCGTGTGCGCTTCGCCTCGCCTGCGAGCGCCTTCTCCCAGCGGCGCTTCACGTCCGGGCCGATGAAGTGCAGAACGGTGTCCGGCCCGCCGAGGTTGCACAGATACGTCATGGCTGCTGCCGGCTCCCACTCGACCGCGGCGGCGACGTGCCACCCGGACTGGTGAAAGCCGAGCGAGAAGCCGCCGGCGCCGCAGAACAGGTCGATCGCGACCATGTCGGTGATCGGTCGCACGCCTGGTTGCTGGTCGGCCGGAAGGTACAGGCCGCCCGGCCCGCGCTGCCAGTCATCCCCCAGCATCAGCGTCCTTTCCCGGTAGCTGCTGGTCATCGGTGCCTCCGGTTCCGAGCGAGCGCCTCGATCGTCTGCCGTGTCCTTTCGGCGCCATCGTGCGCGAGGAGGTACGCGAGCTGGTCTGAGAGGCCGCGGTGGTTGACTGCCGCGCCGTCCTCGCACGCCGCTTCGAGGACCGCCTCGTCGAAGTCGCGGTCAGGAAGGCGGTGCCTTTCTGCGAGAGCGAGGAGAGCGGCGTGCTCCGCGACGCCCGCGGAGTCCGCTGCCCGGTCGAAGTCGAGCAGCACCATGTGGCACGTCTCGCACTCGACGGCGGCGTTGACGTCACCGCCGTAGATCACGACCTCGATGTCGTGGCCGTGATGCGCCGCGAGCTCGGAATAGTTGGAGGCGCTCATCGCTTGCCACCTCGCGTGCCGTGCTCCCGGTCGCCGTTGGCGTCCCGGTTCTCGCTGTCGAGCGGGTTGACCATGATGTCCTGGTCCTCGCTGCGTGTCACGACGGGAGTGGTGGTGTGAACTTCGATCCGCTCGCCGCTGTCGAGGTCATACACCGCGTCCGGCAGCCGGCCGCTGTCGAGGATCTCTTCTCCGGCGAGGGCGCACGCGTCCTCGAACGTCGCGAGCGTCGCGATACTGTTTTCACTCGTCTGATCCTGGCTTTCGACCATCACGAGCGCGAACCGCAACGGCCCGGTGGTTGGCCCTTGCTGCTGTGCCGGTGAGACGCGGTAGTGGTCGAGCAGCCGCGCGTAGCGGCGTGCCCGCGCCGGCGGGGTGTGCTGGTTACTGGTCGGCGGGTTGGTGTTACACATGCGTGCGGTCCTTTCGGGTAAGGGATGCCCGCGGTACTCGCCCCGGTGTGGGCAGCGAGTACCGCGGCTAGGGTTTGCTGAAATTGCGGGGTGCGGCTCGCCTCGCGGGCCGCTAGTCCGTCGAGATGACCCGCCATTTGGCGGCGCTCTCGGCCTCGGCGACGGTCTTGGGGTCCTGGTCGCCACGGAGCCCTACGAGGTACGTCTTGTCGTAGTAGTCCGGGTCGCCGGTGTGGTCCTCGGCGAACCACCGCGGCTCCTTCTCGATGAGCACGACAGTCGTTGCGCCCTGGCGCGCGAGCGCCCTGGCCTTGGCCGTGAACTCGTACTCGTCGCAGAGCTCGCCGATGAGCGCGTCCGCGGGCTCGCTCGTCTTCTTGTCCTGCGCGGTCGCCCACGCCTCGGCGTAGGCGAAGAACGCGTCCCGGTTGGCCCTGGTGTCGAAGTGGTAGCGGTTGCAGCCGCCGCGACCGTCGTTCTCGACGTGCGCGGCTTTCTTGCCGTCGAGGTAGAGGTTGGCCCCGAACGCGCCGCCTTCACCGATTTGCGGTGCCGGCTGGTAGTTGCGGATCGCCACCGTTTTCACTGCGGGCGGTCCTTGGTCTGACGACATTGGTCTGTCCTTTCGTTGGGGTGGGTGCCGGCGCGCTGGTGCGCCCGGCACAGGTGGTGGCGAGACCCGCCCGCCCTACGGCGGGGCGGGGTCTCGCCGGTCCTGGCCGTCCGTTGGGGCGGCCGAGGCTTTAGCCGAATAGCGACAGTTGCTCGGTGTCCTTGAGCGGCTTGATGGGCCGGTAGGTGCGTGGAAGCGGCGCTGGCCCCTCGGTGACTTGCTGGTAGTCGGACGCGTCGACCGGCGGCGGCAAAACCGACCGGCGTGTGACGTACGGGACGGCATCCCAGGCCGCCTTGAGCTCGGCCTCCGCGATCTCCTCACCCGTCAGCGGGACACCCTGCTTCTGGAGGTCTTTGAGGACTTGCTCCAAGGAGATGGGCTCCTCCCGCTCGTCCATCAGCTGCCCGTCTAGCGCCAGGTCTGCCGCTTCTGCCTTCTGGCAAAGCAGATCCCACTTCTTCTCGTCCAGGCTGCCCTTGGTGAGCATCACGTACACGGTCACCGGCTTCTTGCTGCTCAGCCGGTGGGCACGCGCGATGAACTGGTCGAACATCTCGTAGGAGAAGACGAGCCCGTCAACGAGCACGACCGATGCGGTGTCGAGGTTGTGCCCCAGCCGGATGGCCGGGATGCCGCACAGCAGCACTTGTAGGCCGCCGTGGCGGAAGTCGCGCATGACCTTCGCGCGCTTCTTCGGGCTGACTGTTGCTGCCTTGCCGTCGCGCTCCTCGACGATGTGCCCGGCCTTCACACCCTTTTCCTTGAGCCGCGAGCACAGCCAGCGGCCGGTGTCGATGAGGTCCGAGCCGACGAGGATCT
>Ga0116217_10004545_pt1 | contig 12356 bp, 9 predicted proteins | sample Sb_taG_6_FD_89697 | JGI IMG/M metagenome (GOLD analysis project Ga0116217, IMG submission 89697) | Peat soil microbial communities from Weissenstadt, Germany - Sb_50d_4_PS metaG | ecosystem: Environmental > Terrestrial > Soil > Wetlands > Peat | place: Germany: Weissenstadt | collected 2010-09-21 | reverse complement strand
GTATGACTGCGTTCCATGACGGTGCCGACCAGGAGCCCGGCCTGGCGGCGACACGCGCGGCACTCCAAAAGAAGACCCGGATCAGCTCGGTTTGCTGGAGGCGCGCGTGGCCACGGCGCCATTGGTGCCCGGCATCCGCGAAAGGGTCAAAGCTTGGCGCGAAGGCGGCTACAAGGGGATCAGCGACACAACGCGCATCCTGCTGAACTATTGGTTCTTCACCGATCATCGGCTGCCGAACGGCGGGAAGTTCGCCTACCATTATTTCCAGCGCGAAGCCGTCGAGACGCTGATCTACCTATACGAAGTCGCAGGGGTGCAGCGGCACAAGAGCCTGGTCGAGACCTTCGCCACCCGGAGCGATCTGCGCCTGCTGCAATACGACGATTTCTCGCGCTATTGCGTGAAGATGGCGACGGGAAGCGGCAAGACGAAAGTCATGTCGCTTGCGATCGCCTGGCAATTCTTCAATGCGGTGGCGGAGGCGCGCGACGATTTCGCCAAGACCTTCCTCCTGATCGCGCCGAACGTGATCGTGTTCGAGCGTTTGCGGACGGATTTCGAGGGAGGTCGCATCTTCCGCGCAGACCCTGTCGTTCCTCCGGAGATGAAAATCTATTGGTACGACTTCCAATGCTACATGCGCGGCGAAGGCGAGCGGGCAAGCTCGCTCGGCGCGCTTTATCTGGCAAACGTGCAGCAGTTCTACGAGCGCCAGAACGGCGGGCAGGACGAGCCGGAAGAGCTGACAGCGGTGCTCGGGCCGAAGCCCCCTACGCAGGCCTCTGGGATCGAGGATTTCGACAAGCGCATTGTCGACCGCGGTGGACCGGTCGTCGTGCTTAACGATGAGGCCCACCATACGCATGACGAAGACAGCGAGTGGAACAAGATCATTCGGGGCCTGCACGCCGCGGCGCCCGGAGGCTTGGCCTCGCAACTGGATTTCACGGCCACGCCGCGCCACAGCAAGGGACAGCTCTTCTCCTGGACCGTGTACGATTATCCGCTCAAGCAAGCCATCATCGACAATGTCGTTAAGCGGCCGCTCAAGGGGATCGCCCAGGGGATCGCCGAGCAGCGATCGGACGTGGCGAGCACCCGCTATCAGGCCTACCTGGCGGCTGGCGTGGAGCGATGGAAGGAGTACCGCGAGCAATTGACGCCCCTCGGCAAGAAGCCGGTGCTGTTCGTGATGATGAACGACACGGAGGAAGCCGACGATGTGGGCGATTGGCTGCGGAAAAAATATCCGTCCGAGTTCGGCGGCGAAAACCTCTTGATCATCCACACCGATCGATCGGGCGAAGTATCGAAAAAGGATCTGGATATCGCGCGAAAGGCCTCGCGCGAGGTCGATGACGAGAGGAGCCCGATCAACTGCATCGTCAGCGTGATGATGTTGCGCGAGGGCTGGGACGTCCAGGGCGTCACGGTCATCGTTGGCCTCAGGCCCTACACGTCCAAAGCCAACATCCTGCCCGAACAGACCGTCGGGCGTGGTCTGCGCCTGATGTTTCGCGGTGCGACCGGCTATATCGAGCGCGTCGATGTGATCGGCAACAAGACCTTCATCGAGTTCGTGGAGCAGCTCGAACGCGAGGAGGACATTCAGCTCGAGACGTTCAACCTCGGCGAGAAGGTGAGCATCATCACCATCGCGCCCGATCCGAACAAGGCGGACAAGGACATCGCGATCCCGAAGCTCAGCCCGATCCTCACCCGCAAGAAGTCGTTGGCGGAGGAGATCGCCGAACTCGACGTGAGCGCATTCGTTTGCCCCGTCCTGCCGCGCAAGCAAGACGACGCCGCAGCGAAGACGTTCCGCTACGAGGGCTACGACATCATCACACTGCAAAAGCTGATCGAGCGAGACTACCGCATTCCGGAGCCGCAGACGGCCGAGGAGGTCATCGGCTACTATGCACGGCGCATAGCGCAGGACGTGAAGTTGCCGTCGCAGTTTTCAGCGCTTGCGCCGAAGGTAAGAGAGTTTCTCGAAACCAAGGCGTTCGGCGAACCGGCAGCGTTGAACGAGCCTGCGATGATCAAGGCGATCAGCAGCAACGTGGCTCAATACGTGACGGTGAAGACATTCGTTGAGGCGTTGCGGAAGATGGTCATCGCGGAATTGTCGCCCGCGCTTGTGGACGCAGGTCGGCCGCTATCCGAAACGCCGCCGTTCCCTTGGTCGCGTGCGACCCTCGCCGCCGAGAAGTGCATCTTCAATCTCGTTCCCTGCGACAACGAGTTCGAAAAGGAGTTCGCGCGGTTCTTGCAGAAGGCGCCGGATGTGCAGCGCTTCGCCAAGCTGCCTGAGCGGTTTGGATTCGTGATCGAATACATGGATGGCGCCGGCAACTTGCGATATTACGAGCCGGACTTTGTCGTGCTGAGCGGCGACGGCATTCACTATCTCGTCGAGACGAAGGGCTTGGAGGATACCAACGTCGCCAACAAGGATCGGGCGGCGCAGCTATGGTGCGAGAACACGACGCGGCTGGCAGGAAAGCCGTGGGCGTATCTGAAGGTGTTGCAGACGAAGTACAAACAGCTTCAGCCGAACCGTTTTGACGACTTGTTTGTGCTGGAGCCAAGCAAGCTCGTATAACGTTTTCCTTCCGCCTTCCGCCTCCCCGAAGCAAGCGCCCGTGAGGATGATGTGCCGACGGCGGCGCAGTCCACGCATCCCGGTCGCCGAGATCAATCCGCGATTGTCGCCGCCGCCGGATCGCGTATCATCATTGGGACCGCGGCCTTCGTCGCGCCAACCTTACGGCCTCCCCAATGCTGGATACGCCCGCCGAGCCCGTCCCTTTACCTCCGCCGGCCGATGACGCCGCGCCCGCCCCTCCTCCCGCTCCCTCTCCCTTCGCCCTGCCGCCGGTCTCGCCTGACGACCCCTGCGGGCCGGATCTCGATCTCGAGGGTGACGCGGAGTTCCTCAATTTCGTCGCGGCGACCGAGGGGCTTCTGCCGACCCAATTCTATTCGTTCAACCGCGAGTCGATCGACTTTCCCGCCGCGTTCCAGGCGACGGACAAGCTCATCAAGCGCACGCTCGACATTCGCCTGCTCGCGCTCGCCGCCAAGCTTTCGGTCCTCAACCGCGACGTCGCTTCTTTCGCGCGCTGGATCGGGAGCATCGCCTGGCTCTTGCGCGAGCACTGGGAGGGGGCTCATCCGCGGGCCGAGGGGAACGACTATTCCGCCCGCCTTGGGCAATTGATGGCGCTCGAGGACAACGCGGTCGTCCTCCTGCCGCTGCAGTATGCGCGGCTCCTCGAGACCTCGCGCGACGGCGCGTTCTCCTACCGCGACCAGCTGGTGGCGACGGGCGCCGCCCAGCCGCGGTCGGTCACCCGCTACAACGAAAAGGGCGTGAAGGAGACGAGCGCCGACGAAAAGTTCCTGCCGCAGAAGACGATCGACAAGATTCTCCGCGACGTCGAGATCGAAAGACTCGCGGCCCTGGCCGAGACGTTGCGCGGCCTTTCGGCGGCGCTCCAGTCGATCAAGGCGACCACGATCGAGCATGTCGGCTACGAGAAGGGGATCGAATTACCGAAGCTCGACAAGCTCGTCCGCGAGATGACGGACTTTTCGCGCGCGGCGCTCGTCACGCGCGACCCCTCCTTTGCGCCAGCGCCCGAGGCGGCGGCGGTCGGGGAGGGCGAGCCGGCGCCGTCCGCCGCCGCGCCTGCGGCCTTCGCCACCCGCGCCGAAGTGGACGCCGCGCTCGCCTCCGCCCTCGGCTATTTCGCGACTTCCGAGCCGACCAGCCCGGCGCTGCTCCTGATCCGCCAGGCGCGGGAGACGCTGGGCAAGAACCTCTACGAAGTGATGAAGCTCCTGGCGCCGCCGCATGCGGACAACGCGCGCGTGTTCGTTGGTCCCGACGGCGCGTTCACGGTGCCGGTCAAGAGCCTCGCGGGCGCGCCCAGCGCCGAACTCGCGCGAGCGGCCTCCGAACCCGCGCCGTCGCGCGCCGCGGCGCTGGCGCTGATCGAGGCGGTCGCCCAGCACATGCAGCGCGCCGAGCCGTCGAGCCCCGTCCCGTATCTCCTCGATCGGGCGCGGAACCTCGCCTCCAGGGACTTCGTGAGCCTGCTCTACGACGTGTTGCCGGAGGACGCGATCGCGTCCCTGAAGAAGGGCAAGTGATCGCTATCTTCCGGGCTCGGTGAGGAACGTCGTCCAGTCGGGCGAGTCCTGGGTGTCGATTTCGGCGAACGCAACCGCCTGCAGGCCACGCCGCCAGCAATTCTCGATGCCGAAGACCTTGAACTTGCCGCGGTCGATGCACATCGTCACCGCGCCCTTGAGCACGTCCGCGCCATTGGTGTCGGTCCCGTAGAGATACAAATACCGCCCGGTCAACGGCCCGCGGACCAGCGTCGCGCAGGAGCCGGGGGTCACGGTCCACCAGCCCTCGGTCGAGAAGTCCTCGCCGGCGGCCGTCCCGACCGCGAGATTGATCAGCGACCGCGTCTCGTTGCAGACGCGAAAGTCCGCGCTCGCCGGAGCGTGCGACGCCGCGAGCAGGACAAAGGCGGTCGACGCGCGCGGGAACCCCGGGCGCGTCAAAGCGCCCTTTGACAGCGTGGATCCGCGGGAAAATCGTTGGGATCGCGGCCGGTCGCACGCGCAGCTCGGTTTCAGGGGCGCGTTACGCTCTTCGCGCTCACTCGTCCTCGGCGTCATCTTGCCGGCGATAGAGTGCGCCCCATTCCGGCTTCCAAACGCCGTCGAGATCGAGGACGACGATTGCGAGCTTCAGCTGATTGGCGAGCCTGACGGCGCCGGACAGCGCGTCCTTCGGCGCCATCAGCTCGGTCACGCGGTCCACGGCGAGCGATTCATGGGCGCTCTTTGGGCCGACGACCTTGGCGCATTGCCCGTCTGGCTGCTGGGCGAGAACGATCGTGATCGCGTCGGCGACGACTTCGTCGACCTGTTCGAACCGGTTGGCCATAAGCGTCTCTCCCGAGGTCAGGTCACTTCATAGACGAAGGCGCCGTTCGGAGCCGACACCTTCGCCTCGTGGATCTCCGCGCGCGCCAGCGAGCGCTTGAGGATGTCGCGCGAGAGCGCGGGCAAGATCGTGTTGGTGATGACATTGTCGATCACGCGTCCGCCCGAGTCGGGGTCGTTGCACAGCGACACGATATGATCGATCGCGGTCTGCTCCGCGACGAATTTCGCACGGTGGTTGTCCTCGATCCTCCTGCCGATGCGGCCGAGCTGCAGCCGCACGATGCCGGCGAGCATTTCCGGCGACAGCGGATAATAGGGGATGGTGACGATGCGCCCCAGCAGCGCCGGCGGAAAAACCTCGAGCAGAGACGGCCGCAATTGGACGGCGAGCGCCGCGGGATCGGGCTGGCCGGCGCCGGCGGCGGCGCGCATGATGACCTCCGTCCCGACGTTGGTCGTGAGGAGGATCAGCGTATTTTTGAAGTCGATCCGCCGGCCCGTGCCGTCCTCCATCACCCCCTTGTCGAAGACCTGGAAAAAGATCTCATGCACGTCGGGGTGAGCCTTCTCGATCTCGTCGAGCAGCACGACGCTATAGGGCCGCCGGCGCACCGCCTCCGTCAGACGGCCGCCTTCGCCGTAGCCGACATAGCCGGGTGGCGCGCCCTTGAGGGTCGAGACGGTGTGGGCCTCCTGGAACTCCGACATGTTGATCGTGATGATGTTCTGCTCGCCGCCGTAGAGCGCTTCGGCGAGCGCGAGCGCCGTCTCGGTCTTGCCGACGCCGGAAGGCCCGCACAGCATGAAGACGCCGATCGGCTTGTTGGGATTGTCGAGCCTGGCGCGATTGGTCTCGATGCGCCTTGCGATCATCTCAAGGCCATGGGTCTGCCCGATGATCCGCCGGTTCAGGATGTCAGCGAGATGCAGAACCGTCTCGATCTCGTCGGCGACCATCTTGCCGACCGGAATGCCAGTCCAGTCCGACACGACGGAGGCGACGGCCTGCTCATCGACATGAGCGTAGATCATCCGCTTTTCGGGGTCGATCGCGCCAAGTTGGCCGACCTTGGCGCGCAAAGTCTCGCCGTCGGCTGCAGCCGGTTCGCGATCCGGCTTCCGCGCTTCGGCGGCCGGGGCGGCGGATGGAGCGTCCGCAGACGTCGGCGCCTGCTGCGGCTGCCCGCCCTGCTTGGCGATCCCGTCGCGCAGAGTTACGATTTCCTCGACCAAGGCGCGCTCCTTGGTCCAGGCGGCCTCGAGCGCGGCCAGGCGCTCGCGCCGCTCGGCGATCTTCCCCTCGATCTCGGCGATGCGTTCCTCATTCGCGGCGCCGAGATCGCGTTCGCGCGCGAGCGACTGGCTCTCGCTTTCTAGCGAGGCGATGTCGACTTCGGCGTCCTCAACCGCGGCGGGCTTGGCGTTCTGGCTGATCGCAACGCGCGCGCAGGCCGTGTCGAGGAGGCTCACCGCCTTATCCGGCAATTGCCGCGCCGGGATGTAACGATTCGAGAAATTCACCGCCGCAACGATCGCCTCGTCGGTCACGCGCACTTTGTGGTGCTTCTCCATCGGCCCGACGAGCCCGCGCAGCATCACGGCCGCGGTCGCGACGTCAGGCTCGCCGATGTAGACCGGCTGGAAGCGCCGAGTCAGCGCCGGATCCTTCTCGATATATTGCCGGTATTCGGCCCAGGTGGTCGCCGCGATGGTGCGCAGCGTGCCGCGCGCGAGCGCGGGTTTGAGAAGATTGGCCGCATCGCCCGTTCCCGCGGCGCCGCCCGCGCCGATCAGCGTGTGCGCTTCGTCGATGAACAGGATGATCGGGGTCGGCGAGGACTGCACCTCGTCGATGACCGAGCGCAGCCGCTGCTCGAACTCGCCTTTCATGGAAGCGCCGGCCTGCATGAGCCCGACGTCCAGAACGCAGAGCTTGACGCCGCGCAACGGCGGCGGCACGTCGCCCGATGCGATGCGCTGCGCGAAGCCCTCGACGACCGCCGTCTTGCCGACGCCCGCCTCCCCGGTGAGAATTGGATTGTTCTGGCGCCTCCGCATCAGCACGTCGACGATCTGGCGGATCTCTTCGTCGCGGCCGAGAATCGGATCCATGCCGCCGGCCCTCGCCTTGGCCGTGAGATCCTGGCTGAAGCGATCGAGCGCCGTCGTGCCCTTGGCGCCCGGCGCGGCGATCGTTCCCTCCGCGCTCGCGGCGGCCACTCCCGAGCCGTCCATGGGGCGAAGGTTGCCTTCGTCCGATCCCCCCCAGATCGAGCGGTGGCTGACGGCGACCTCGTCGACCGGAATCTTGGCGAATTCCTGCGAGACCCCGACGAGCGCGCGCCTCAGCTCGATCGATTTGAGCATCGCCACCAGAAGATGGCCGGTACGGATTTGCGTCTCGCCGAACAGCAGCGTCGCGTAATGCCAGCCGCGATCGAGCGCGTCCGCGACCTGGTTGGAGATGCCCGGCATCTCGGTCTCGTTCTTGCGGAAGCTATTGACGACCGCCGTCGCGTCGGCCAGGAGTTTGCCGCGGTTCAGCTTGAAATGATCGGCGGTCAGCGCGATGTCGGTCCGGTCTTTCTGCAAAAGCTGGAAGAGCCAATGGCCGAGCTCGATGTTACGGTTGCCCGCTGTTTTGGCTTGCCGCAGGGCGAGAATGAAAGCCTCGTAGCCGACGCGGTTGAGTTTGCCGGCAACCGACTCGACGCTGATGTCTGCGCCCATGGTTTCCCCTGGCTATCTGGCGGTTGAGGTCCGCCGTTGCTGCGCGAGACGGCTGACCACGTGGAATCGCGCGTCCTTGCGAATTGTCTCATCGGTCTTGGCCCAGTTCGGGGCCATCCAGCTCGTCCAGCCGAGTTGGACACTTTTGCCGAGGCGAACCGGGGTTATCTCTCCGGCCGGAATCGCCAGCTCCATGTCCCAATCGTATTCCTCTCCGACATTCAGAAATACGGCGTCGGCGATCTCCCTTGCCAGCGGCGAGCCCGGCAGGAATTGCCTGAAATGCTCGATATCGCGGACATAGACTCGGATGCGAAACTTGTCGCTGACACTGTACATGCTGGCGCCAGAGACGCAATCGACGCCTAGACGGCTATTCGCCTCTCCCAGACGCGTGCGCTCACTCGGATCCAACGTGAGCCAAGCGCCGACGAACTCTTCGATTTCGACACGGGACTTCAGCAGGCTCGATAAGAACGAACGCAAGCGTGAGGCGGTCTTGACCCGCGCAGCGAGCAACCCGGCATACTGCAGCTTGGCAAAATCCGAGATTGAATCGGCGTCGCGGAACGCGGGCGTGCCGATCCCGACCATCGAGCCGATATAGGTCCGAAATCGATCTTCGGCGGGCCGATCGTTTTGCGCGACGGGGTGTGCGTCGGACCACGCGCGGAAGAACAGCGCGAGGAACCGGCGCTGGAAGATGTCGACGAAACGCGCAAAGGCGTCGTCTCTTTCGCGAAGCCAGCCGTAAGCCTCTTCGGTCGTCGTGAGCGGTAGCGCCCCCTGCGGGCCGAACATGCCGAGGAACCTGGCCTTGAGACGGATGAGACCGGTCGGTTCGATGCTCACGGCCTCGACGTTGGAGTCGGGAAATTCGAAATACGGATTCTGGCCGATGGTCACGAATTCGTCGGCGAGCTTGCGCGCGTCGCCGATGCGGGGCTTGCCCGGATTTTCTCGTTCGAGCCGCCGCAAAATAGCCAACAGGTCGAACCGCCAGGGCTCGGCGACGAGTTCGGCGCGGAATGTCACAAGATGCCTCGCAGCCCGATTCGCGGCGGCCAGCGCATGATCTCGCCCCGCTCCGGGGTCCGCACGATCGTTTGAGTAAAGTGGTTGATCGCCACATACTCGGCGAAGAATCGATCGAGGACCGCGCCGAGGAGAAACGCCCCGGAGCCCTCGAAGGCCTTGTCTTCCAGGACCACGGTGATCTCGAGCCCTCTGGCCGCCGCCGCTCCCTGCGCCTGCCGGAGACGCCGGACGATCGGCCGCGCGCTGAGGCCGCGCACCCCGCGGATCTTGCGGTCGGTCGCGCTGTCGGCGAGATCGGCGAAAAGGGTGAGCGTCTCCTGGAGCGCCTTCGCGCCGTCCCCTGCCCGGTCGACGAGACCCAAATGGTTGAGGCTCAGCATGTTGACGAGGCGCCAGGCGACCTCTCCCGTCGAAGCCCCCGCTACTTTGCCCTCGAAAGCCGTCAAGTGGGGCTCGCGGGCCGGAGTGGGACCCGCAATGCAACGCACCTCCAGTTCGACGTCGTCGAGGAAACGAAAATCGGCGCCGCTTTCGCCGACCGGAAGATGCTCGGCGAGGTGCCGGTTGGTGCAGAGGGCTTCGACGCTCAGTTCCGCGACGCGGAGAAGCTCGTCTGGGTCAGAACGTTCGCCGAGCGAAAGAAAGACGTCCGTGCCGGCGTAATTTGAAACCGGCCCGTACTTCTTTTCCTCGATCGTGCGCCGGCGCGGCAGGCGTCGAATCGTGTAAGAGAGGCCGGTCGCGCTGCGCGCGGCCATCGCCGAATAGAGCGGCTCCACCGGAATTTTCTGCGGCGCGCCGGGGATGTGGGCGAACACCCTGGTCACGCGGTTCGTCTCGAAATCGAGCAAGCGGCTGCGATCGGGGATGACCGCGAACTCGTATTGGTTGGACCTGACCGGAATTCGGTCCAGCGTCTTTTGGAACAGATTGACGCCGGGCGCAGCGTAAAGCGCGAAGAACTCTTTACGAACCGCCGCGGCCAGTTGAGGCTTCACCTCGTCAAAAGCCACGACGACATCGACGGTCTTGGCCGCGAGCCGCGGCGCGACCGCGCCGAGGTCGATCAGGTCGAAGCCGAGGAAGCGCCGGGGAAATGCAAAATAGTCGCGCAGGAAGTCGAACCCCCGGAACAATTGATTGTCGTTCGGGATCAGGGCCTCCTTTTCCTCGAAGCCGATCTGCCGAACCATGCCGGGTTGGCCTGGCGTGACGATCGGATCGCCAAACGAGTCGAGCACGCGAAAATAGACGCCGCGACAATGCGCGAAGAGTTGCTCGTATAGGGCGACCGCATCCGTTTCCTGGCCGAGCAGATGAAAACGCAGCGCCGTCACTCGGCATGACGAAAATCTCAGATCCGGCCGCGTCTGCGCCTCTTTGTCGGCCGGTTCGTCTTCGGGTCTGGCGGCCGCCCGCACGGTGAGTTGCACTCGCAGGCTCGCCGCGCAATCCACTGCAACGTTAGGAATCAAGGCCTGGAGCGCCGCGGCGCTGGTGAAATATTCCGCCTTGACGATCTCGAACGGCCAGAGGCTTATCGGCACCGCCAATGTGAACCGGCAAGCCACGTTGCGTTGAGCCTCGCGATAAGTCGCGTCGAAATTGGCGCCGCGCGCGATGGTGCGCCCCTCGCGCAATGCCGGATCGCCGAATTTGGGTCTCGCCTGGACGAGCACGAAGGATGGCGTCGGGGCCAAATAGTGCGGCGCCAACTGGTCGATCAGGTTGGTGGTGAAGTCGGCGAATTCATGCTTGAGCTTGAGCTGGACTCTAGCGGCCAGGAACGCGGCGCCCTCAAGCAGTCCGCCGATCATCGGATCGAGATTGTCCTCGAGCAATCCGCCCAGGCGCTCCGCCACGCCCGGATATTCCTGGGCGAATTCGGCCGCCTGTTCACGAAGTATTGCTAGCTCTTGGTTGTAGAACTTGAGAAATTCCCGATTCATGTTCTACAGCCGTTCGATCTTGATCTTGCCCGAATCCAGTTCCAGCTCCGCGACGAACTCCATGGGGACGTCCATGGGTTCGACCCTGAGCTCGGCGCTGACCAGAAATCGCACGCGCAACTCCTCGGCCGATACGGTTTCGTCGCGACGGACCTTGATCGACTCGGGCGCAAGCCTCGGCTCAAAGTCATGCAACGCCGTCTCGAGCTGCTTCGCCACTCCGAAGAGGCGATTCTCGTCGATCGATATGCGCGCGAGATCCGGGAACCCAAAGTTGAGGATCGACTTGCGCACCTCGAGGGCGTTGGTCAGGTCTTCAGCCGAGTCGAGGTTGACCGTGTTGAGGAGCGCGGCGATATCCGAACCGACAAGCCTGCGCAGTTCGGTCTCGGTGATCGGCGCTCGGGTCGTCACGCGTCTGGGGGCGAGCACCCTCTCTCCCTTCTCGCGGATATCGACCCGCACTGCCGCGTCGCGTTCACGATGCGCGGCGCGAAACGCATGCATGAGCGGCGGCGCCAGGCGATCATTGCGGCGGGATGTCACGAACCACCATACTCCGAAAGGGAACCATCCAAACACCCCGAGGTTTTGGACGAGATAGGACATTGGCGCCTTCGGTTGGCGACCGCCAGTCCATCTTCCGCTACGCCGGCTATCGCCCGCCTCCAAATTATTTTTGTATGCGCTGGTGAAACGTCAAATCGGCGACTGGCGGAAGCGGACATAAAGGAAGGACCTGATATTACTGACCAAGTTTGTCTGGTTCTGCAACTCGCCTAAGGTCTCTCATCATCTTCCCGCAGACCGGGTGAACGATCATGGGGAGTAGTTCCTCATTTGCTTGAGGTCCCAGCCCTTGGGGTTGGCAGCGTCGAGCGAGCCGTCCTTCTTCTGCGGACTATATTTGAATTCGATCTTCGAGAAGTTGAGCGTGACGTTTTCGGTCGGCAGCAAAGAGCCGTCGCTGCCGGCGTGGTTGTAGCTCGAGATAAACACTTCTTCCATGGTGATCGTGAGGTACTCTTGGGGTTTCTCGCCGGCCTTGCGAACGTGGAGCATCGCCTTGTCGATGTGTGCGCCGTTGGCGCAGCAAATGAAAAAATTCGGCGAAGATCTGTCGACGTATTTCGTGATGCTGATGTCGTTGAAGTGAGCCCTGGAGACGCCCGAACCGCTCCCGACGCCGCCCGAACCCGAGTTTGAAACGCCGAGGCTGTACGACAAAATCTCGATGCAGTCTTTGTATCTGTCGTCCTGCGACTCACCATTGAACGCGTTGCCGCCCTGAAATTCGAGAAATGTGTCGATAGGCATGATCTGCCCTCCTGTAACCGGCTGTCCAAAAAGTGGCCGTCAGCGCTGTGGTGAGCCTCGCTCGCATCAAATACCCGAGTCCATCGTGTCGTAGAACCAGACGGTGCGGCCAAACTGCTGGTCTATCCAGCCTGCGTCCATGTAATCGGATTGCAAAATGTCGAAGCCGTCCCAAATCTCGGTATGGGTTCCGATCTGCCCGGGATCGCGAAACACCATAATTCCGGTCCGGCCAACCAAGTAATTCCTGACGTCGTTGTGGAATCTATGCACGTTATTGGTCGAATCCCAAGTGACGTTCTCGCCATAATCCCCGAACGTCGCTCTCAGGAATTCATGAAGTTC
>Ga0116217_10004543_pt1 | contig 12357 bp, 21 predicted proteins | sample Sb_taG_6_FD_89697 | JGI IMG/M metagenome (GOLD analysis project Ga0116217, IMG submission 89697) | Peat soil microbial communities from Weissenstadt, Germany - Sb_50d_4_PS metaG | ecosystem: Environmental > Terrestrial > Soil > Wetlands > Peat | place: Germany: Weissenstadt | collected 2010-09-21 | reverse complement strand
TGCTTGAACTTCAACTTGAATACCAGCTACGTGCGATCCGACAACTGCGAGGAAAGAATGAAACCGAGCCTGTTCTTGCAACCAGGCGCGGGAGAAGACGTCAGTCTCTTGTCCAAGCAGAAGGTTTCGTCTCAGAATTGTGTCCCCGAGACGCCGTACCCCCACCATCCAGGCCGCCGCCATCCAGAGCCTTAAAGCGGTCATGGATGCTAAAATGAAGAATCCAAATCGCGAAAAGCCCGAAAATGCGAAATAGAGAAACGCCAGGGCTATTCCATTGGTAATCAGTGAGCCGGTATGTCCCCATGGAGCACAGGCCCGTAACGTCCGACCCGCCCCCCCATCACGCCAACTGAGCCACTGGCCCGGTCTTTCGTCTCAGTACGAGACACGATGAATACAAACCCTACCCAGTAGATTACCCGATGGCTATCCCGATATCTGTTGCAACCGCTCGAATACACTATTTAATTTCGCAATATACCAACTATTACTACTCGTCTTACGTTATAAAATAAAAAAATCAACAGCTTATCGTTATTTTATGCTTGACTGGTTTTGTAATGTGACGGATTTTAAATACGTGTGAGGATCGTTGAGTATGTCAAAGAGTATGTCAAAGGCTAAAACGGACGCAACAAAAAAGCGCTTCCTGGCAGCCCTGCGCGAAACCGGCAATGTTACCAAGGCCGCGCTGCTATGTAAGTTCCCACGATCTACGGTTTACGATTGGCGGCTGCAAGACGCAGAGTTCGCGAAGGCTGCGGATGCCGCAATAGACGAGGGTGTCAACCACCTGATCGATGAGGCGCACAGAAGAGCCCATGATGGCGTCCGTGAGCCGGTGTACTACCTGGGGGAAGTTTGTGGGACAATCGTTAAATACTCGGATTCCTTGCTGATGTTTTTAATCAAAGGGCGAAGACCTGAGTTTGCAACCGAGAGTAGGCGGATGTCCGGCCCGGATGGCGGTCCGATCCGCGTAGCCAATCTCACTGACGATCAGGTGAAAGCAGAATATGAGGCCATGATCACGAAATTAGGGCTAAAAACACCCGCACCCGAACACGGGCAGGACTGAGATAATCGATTGTAGCGCATCCTGATGAGGTGAAGAAAAGGTGAAACCCTCGAAATTAGTACCAAAGTTCCTCGCACAAAGCGAAAACGAAGGCTGCAGGCTCACCTTCTACCTCGACGAGCACAATCTGAGAACCATCGGCATCGGACACAAACTCACCCAGTCAGAGCTCATGTCCGGCAAGATCCTGGTCGGTGGTCAGTTTGTCGAGTACAAAAACGGCATCACGCAGGACCAGGCGAACACGCTCTGCCTCCAGGACTGCGAGGCCGCGGCTGGGGCTGTAAGCCGGAATATAGCGGCGCCCTTGAGCCAGTACGAATTCGATGCGCTGACGCTGTTCGTTTTCAACGTCGGCGCGGGAGCGTTTGCCGGATCGACTCTTGTTCGGCTGTTAAATCAAAACGAATACGGGCAAGTGCCCGATCAGATGAGGCGCTGGGACCATGTAGGCGGGGTGGTATCAAGAGGGCTTGCGGCTCGGCGTGAACGTGAAATCCTTGTGTGGCAGGGGGTCTGGAATGGATAAGGACTGTGAAAAGTGCAAGCACAAGAAAAAGGAAAGCGACGAATTGCCCTGCGATATCTGCGGAGACGTGGAGCAATTCGATCAGTTCGAACTCTCTGACGCATTCAAGGCCAAATATTAATGGACATGGAATCCCTAGCAACATCGGGCAGCCATGGTGTGTTTGGCGCTATCGTCGGCTGGTTCGCAAATTTGATTTACATGCGGGAAAAGTTCGTCTTAAAAAGCGAATGCAAGGAATGTAAGGCTGAACAAGCGAAGCGCTTTGCCGATGGCGATGCCAGGATGCAACGGATAGAGGCCGTACAGCTCGAAACATATGGGATGGTGAAGGAAATCCACGGGAGTTTATCGAAAGCATAGCCGCGAGGGTTGACCTGGAGGCCATTTCCGATGGATGCGAAAACTAAAACAACGAATCTTACTATTTTAGGAGGAGAGAACGATGAGCTGGAACGTAACAGCACAGGGGAAGGCGGGGGCACTTCGGTCATATTATGCCGATGAGTTTGGAAAGATCAAATGTGCCGAACCAGAGCAGTCAATCGTAATGAAGCTAGGGGAAGCGGTTGATATTGCACTCGCCAGTTTTCCCGAAAATTTCCCTGTAAAGGTTCAGGCATACGGCAGTCAGGGACAACCGGACTTCCACAAAATGCCGAACAAGTTTTCCCACACAATCAGTTTACAAATCGAATCAATCTGTGGATGGAAGGAATAACATGAGAATCAAATCACTGCTTTATGTGACGACCATGCTTGTTTGTATCGGACTCGTTTCGGCATGTTCGAGCCTGGGCGTTTGGTCCTCTACCGCACAAACCGATATCGCAGCTTTTCAAGCCGATTCGGCTAAGTTCCTGGCAGGCGTCCAGCAGGCGGCCCCGGCAATCCTGGCCGTAGCATCTGGCATTCCCCAGGCCGCAAAATATGTGCCGGCTGCAAATGCCGCGATTAACGCCTTGGTAGCGGTCACCTCTGCCGCTCAGGCGGTTGGCGCAGCCTCCACCTCACCGAGTGCTGTGGCGGTATCGTCCGCACAGGCGGCAGTCAGCCAGGCAATCGGCGCCGTACAGTCGGCGGTTGCCGCAGCCAGCTAAAGGAGCAAAAAATGAAATCCGGTTCCGTGCGCCCGAGAGCGGTGTGTGTCGTCGCAATAGTGATGTTTTGCTCGGCCGGTTGCGCCTCATACCACGTTGACGAGGCCGTCTATTCCAACCTGTCGCCCAACCATGTTGTAGGTACTGTTCACTTGGTGGATAAAGACGGTGTTTTTGGTACGGACGCCAAGACATCTCAATCTTTTTTGATAGAGACGCAAGTTGACCCAGGTACGGGCGAGAAGACGGCAAAAGCGGTAACCCCGCTTCCGGCTGTTTCGGCCAGCGCACCCGCCCCGGGCCAAGCCGTATTTAATGCGGCGGCGGCGTCGAGTGCTAATGCGGGTTTGATCACCTGGTTTTCGTCTTTGTTTCAACCCAAGGCAGCAACTACTAACGTCACAGTGGGGAAACAATGAGCCTTGTAAACCTCTTGGCGAGAACAGCCGGGGCACAGGCGGTGCTAATGGTGATGCAGGAAGAACTTCCAATCTCCATAGAACTTCTGGACGCTCTTACTCCAGCTATTCCGGGTCTGTGCGCGGTGCTGGCAAAGCACGGCATATCCGAGATAGCCGGGATCAATGTGGCTGATTTCATCGAGGCTCTTAGCAACGATGAGCAGGCGGAAAAATGAAATGAGAGGATCAGACCTTGGAATTATCGGAATTATCTTACTGGGCGCGATGGCTTTGGTACTCGCTTTTGCAACGATTGTGGTGTCCAAAGATCCCGAGGTTATCAAAGCGGCACTGGGGATCGCGGGCGTAACCGCTGCGGCGGTGTCCGGCCTGGTCGGATACATAGGCGGATACCATGTGGGGAAAAACGATGGGAATAATGTCGCGCCTGAAAAACCGATTGTCACATAAAAAGGAGAACACTTTGAAAATCTCGATAGTACCTGGAGTAAATGTAGTCGAAGTGACCGGCCTTATCCCCGGCCAAATCGTTGAAGTAACCGCTACCAATTCCGTAGGGACCGGCCCTGCCGCAACTTACGTTACACCTTCGGCGACAGAGGTTCCCGGCGAACCAGTAGTCACGGATTAGCCGGTTGTGAAACGCACCTTCGGCATGTCGCGCCATCAGCTATGGCATATGTGACTGTCGAAAACCAGGCTGGACGCTTGGCAGGCGAATGCGTTTATTGACCGCCGAACAAAAGAAGGTTGCCGGGAGTTTTTGAGAAAATATGAATGTTCCGTGTGCGGCCACTTCCACATTACCCATGCCGTCGACGATTGACAAAATGCGGTGGTTTACCGAACTGGGTGAGCGTTACCTGCGAATTTTAAAACGCGAACAGTACGCCGTTGACCCGTATGCGTGGGTGCTTGATGCGTTCCCGTGGGGCGAGGGGGAGCTTAAAGACCGCACGGGTCCGGACACGTGGCAGCGCGAATCCCTTGAGTCAATAGGGGAGCAACTCCAAGCGGCCGGAAGCGATGGCGTAGTGATCCGAGAGGCTACGGCCTCCGGACACGGCATAGGCAAGTCCACACTTGTTGCGTGGCTAATGCTGTGGGCAACACTGACCGCAGAGACCAAAGGCGTGGTCACGGCGAACACACAAAGCCAGCTTAAAAGCAAGACGTGGAGCGAGGTTTCCAAGTGGTATCGGCTCTTAAAGGACAAGAGCGATTTTGCTCTGCACGCCACAAGCCTTAAAAGTGGCAAAAAAGAGCATGAGGAAACCTGGAAGGTCGATCAGATCCCATGGAGCGAGAGGAATACGGAGGCCTTCGCCGGCCTTCACAACCAGGGCAAGCGGGTCCTTCTCATATTTGATGAGGCCAGCGCCATTCCCGACCTAATTTGGGAAGTCTCGGAGGGCGCCCTGACCGATGCCGGAACTCAGATCATCTGGTGTGTGTTCGGAAATCCGACGAGGAACACGGGCCGGTTTAAAAACTGCTTTACGGGTAAAACCCGCAATCGTTGGAAGTCCAGACAGGTAGATTCCCGGACCTGCGCCATGACCAACAAGGCCCAGATACAGCAATGGGCCGAAGACTACGGCGAGGACTCCGACTTTTTCAAGGTCCGCGTGCGCGGCATGTTCCCGTCGATGAGCGCCAAGCAGTTCATATCCGTTGCCGATGTGGATGCGGCTTTCGGACGCTTCTTGAGCGAATCCCAATACAACTTCGCCCCCAAAATCCTTACCGTTGATCCGGCCTGGGAAGGCGATGATGAACTTGTCATTGGCATGAGGCAGGGTTTGGCCTTCAAGATCCTGCGCACGATGGCCAAAAACGACAATGACTTTGATGTAGCAAACATTATCGCGCAAATCGAGGATGAGGAAAAGGCCGATGCAGTATTTATCGATGCGGGATATGGAACGGGGATTGTCTCGGCTGGCAAGGTTCTTAAACGAAGGTGGCGGCTTGTCTGGTTTGCTGGAGAATCCAGTGATCCGGGATGCCTTAATAAGCGGGCGGAGATGTGGAAGCTTATGCGCGACTGGCTCAAAGAAGGCGGGGCCATACCGGAGGACACCGTTTTATATAACGACTTGATCGGACCGGAGACCATTTTTAGGGCCGATGGCAAGATTCAACTCGAAAGCAAAAAGGACATGAAGGGGCGGGGGCTTCCTTCCCCGGGCCGGGCGGATTGTCTGGCCATATCATTTGCCTTTAATGTCCAAAAGCTAACCGAATTCGAACAAGCCGCCGCAAGGTATCCCGATCGCGGCTACGACCCGTGGAAGGATTAACGGTTAATGAAGCCTCCCGCCCTAACCGAAAAGCAACTCATAAACCAGATCCTTCGTCGTAACGAAGCGGCTAAATCTATTCGCCGGCAGAAGTGGGAATGGCTTTGGAATGAGGTTATGCAGTTTCTGTGGCCTCAAATGGGGTCCATGCTCGCCGGTACTGCGTTTCAGCCGGGAGAAAAACGCGGGCAGCGTTGCTATGATGGCACTCCGGAGGATGCGCTTGATATTTTTGTCGCCGGTATGCAGTCCGGGACCATCCCCGAACAATACCCGTGGATTGAATGGGAACTCATACCCAAGTGGGCGAACACCCGCAACGTCAAAATCTGGTTGCAGATGTGTCGGGACATTACCCTTGAGTTTTTGGCCGCAAGTAACTTCGCCATGGCCACTAATCTCACCTACCGGCACCTGGCGGCGTTTGGCACGGCGTGCAAACTTCGGCTGAAATCTAGCGAACCGGGGAAGCCTTTTTCTTTTAACTGCCTGCGCCTAACCGATGTCGTTTTTTTTGAGGGCACGTCCGGTATTGTTGATTCAATGATGTGGGAATTCAAGCTCTCGGCGCGTAATGCGGTGATGAGGTGGGGAGATGATGCCCCCGGAGCGTGCAAGAAAGCTACAGAGAGCGGTAACCATGAGGCAGAGTTCCAGTTCCTTCAGGCGATCTTCCCAAGGGAAGATTACAACTCAGAGCTCAAAGACAACAAGAATATGCCCTTCGCGAACCTGGTGATCAATCCCGCGAAAAGGGAAATAGTTGAAGAATCGGGATTTAAGACCTTTCCGGCCTCGGTCCCACGGTGGGATAAGCTCGACGATTCGGCTTTTTCGGGCGGGGCGCAGCTTGGCGGCGGCGTGTATGGCCGGGGCCCTGGAATTAAAAGCTACCAGGACATGGAACTTTTGAACCGGCAAGCCCGCACGAACCTGATTGGCGGGGAGAAGATGGGCAATCCCGCCATATTTATTCCAAGCGATGGCTATGAGAGAAAAATCAAGCGATACCCGGGCGCCGAAAATTACTACGACCCGAGCATCGCCGCTAAAATATATACGGCAGATGATTTGCGGGGGCTGCCCTTCAGTCGTGAAATGCAAATGGACCAACGGGCTATGATAAAGGAGCGGTTCCATGTGGATCTCTTCTTGCCCCTTATAAACCTGCCTCCCGGAATGACGGCGACCGAGGCCACAATCCGAAATCAACATGCACTGGTGATCAATGAGCCCATGATTTCCCGGCAACGGGTTGAGCATTTGGAGCTCGACATCGACTGGGCTTTTTCCGTTCTCTACGAAGCAGGGGAATTTCCGCCTCCACCTGATGAGGTTTTCAAGTTCGGCCAAGGTATCAAGAATATATTTAAATCCCCCCTGTTCATGGCCCAGGAGGGGTTGAAGGCAACGAAGGTGTTGACAGCATACCAGAAAGCAGGCGCGATTGTGCAGGCCCGAGGCGGCAATCAGGACGTGCTTGATAATTTTGATGACGATAAGGCGCTGGCCGTGATGATGGAGGCAGATAACGTGCCGGCCGAAATCATAAGAGATCCCAAGGATAGAGACCAGATTCGCAAGGCGCGAGTTGACGAGCGCAAAAAGATGGTCATGGAGCAGCAACTGGCGATGGCGGCCAAGGCTGCCGGGCAGATGGGCAAAGTTAAGACCGGGGACGGCGGTGGCGATAACATGGCAAATGATATGGCAAAAGCCGCAACGGGCGAAGGGGATTAATTATGCCCCTTGAACACGACACCGATCGGCAAAAGGTGCAGGATCGGCTTAACGCAATAGTCGATGCCTACCAGTCGCCTTTTTGGGGCAGTAACGACGGCAAAATGATCCTGAGTGATCTGTTCGAGTTCTGCTGCCTGTTAACGCAAAGCGAACCGCAGCAAACAGCAAACGGAGTGACCCACACCAACGAATACGACGAAGGCAAGCGGGCGGTGGGCATGAGAATTTTAACCTTATCCGGCAAGCTCAAAGAGATGCGGGAAGCCATGGGAGTACTCTAAATGGACTTAGCAAACGAAACATTTGAACAGTACGCAACCGATGACCTCAGAGCCGACGAATCTTTTAAACCCTACGCGGCCATGAAGGGAATCGACCTGATAAACTCGCACAAGGAACTTACCGGCCAGGTAAAGACAGCAACGGAAACTCAGGCCCAGTACGAGACCAGACTTTCCACGGCGGTCGAGCCACTACCGGAAAACGCGACGCCTGAACAGCAGAAAGACTATCAGGCCAAAGTGCGAACACTCATGGGCGTACCGGAAAAGCCAACCGATTACAAGGTCCAACTTCCGGAAGGCGTATCACCCAATGATCCGCTCCTAATGGCCTACGCCGAGAAGGCGCACGCTGCGGGAATGAGCCCTGCACAGGTTCAGGCGGGGATAAACAGTTTTACCGAGTATGCCGCCAAGGCTGAAACCGAAGCGGTAAAATCGGCCGAGACCGCACTCAAACTGGCGTGGGGTCCTCAGTATGAGGCTAACGCAAAAACCTCACAAGCAACACTTAAAGCCGTAGCCAAAGAGGCCGGCGTACCAGATACCGAACTGGCGGGGCTCGTGCCCGTACTAAACAGATCGGCGCCTTTTGCCCAGATGATTTTCAAAATCAGCCGCCACTACAAGGAGGCTACGCTTCAGGGAATTGGAAGCTCGGGCGCACCCGGAAGCGATACCGGCAAATCGGCAGTCGATAGACTTGCGGAGAAAATAGCCGCGAGAACTCCAACGTAAAAATAAACAGGAGATACACGGATGGCCACCGCACTTTCGGGATATTACCCGACAATGCTTGATATGTTGAAAGCCACGGACCCCAACGGGGACCCGGCTCTTGTTGTTGAGTTAATGAACCAAACAAACGAGCTCCTTTGGGACATGCCGGTGCAGATCGGAAACCTCAAGACCGGCCACCAGACTACGGTTAGAACGGGACTGCCTACCGGTGTATGGTCTCGGCTCTACCAGGGCGTTCCGCCCTCAAAGTCCGGATATCAGCAAGTAGATGATACGGCTGGCCGGTTCGAGATGCGTTCTGAAATCGATGTGAGGGCCCTCAAGATTCAGCGCAGCCCCGATGGATTCATTGCAAACGAGCAGCTTCCTTTTTTCGAGGCGATGAATCAGCAGATCGTGCAAAACGTTCTCTATAACGACACTGCGCTTAACCCGGACAGGTTCCTTGGTCTTTCTCCAAGATACCCCACTTCGAGCATGGAGAATGTCCTCAGCGGGGGGGCAACCGGTTCGAGTTGTTCATCCATCTGGCTCATTACATGGGGGCCAAATACCTGTTTTTCCTTTACCCCCGAGAACGTACCGGGCGGCTTGGTCGTAGAAGACAAGGGTGTCGAGGCGGTAAGGTCCATCGCTGCCGGAGGGTCGGCCTTGGCGTCGGGCACATATTACGCCCGCGTCCATACCTACGAATGGAATTTGGGGTTGTGTGTTCGTGACTGGCGCTACATCGTTCGGGCGGCCAATATCAATATGGCCAACGGTGCGACCACCAACACTCTCACCCTGGATCTTCTTGTCGACATGCTCGGCCAACTCCCGACATGGCGGTCTGTTGAAGGGCGCCCGTGTTTCTACATGCACAAAAGCCTGTGGACTCAACTGATGAAGCTGGCCATGAACAAGAGTAACGCCGCCCTGGGTTGGTCGGACGTGATGGGCCATAAGGTTCTTGACTTTTGGGGGTTCCCGATCAGACAGGTCGATCAACTGCTCATAACCGAGACGAACGTATAAAGGAGGTCCGCGATGTTGTTTGATTCGTTATTGATGTTTAGCAGCGGCCAGGACATCCACGCCGCATCCGTTGCCAGCACGAACAGCGTTCCGCTCGGGCAACGCAGCAACTACGATGATGCTTGGACCCCCGCCACCAGTCCCGGCACGGGCCACGCAGGCAATTCCAACGTGGGCGCAGGCAACCGGGTTAAAATTGCCGGTGTAATCCAAGGGGCTGTACTGTCGGGAGAGACTCCCACCCTTACGATTTCGCTTCAGGATTCCAACGACAACAGCAGTTTTACAAACATAGATGTAGGCCCCGCAATTACCGGGGATGCGCTGGTCGCCCTTGCGGCCACGGGATACGCCTTTGAATTCACGGTCCCGGACAATACGCGCAAGTACCTGCAAATGTATTACACCATCGGCGGAACGGGCGGCTTCACCGCGCTTACCGCAACAGCCGGGGTGGTAATTGATTCTCAATCAAACGGTGTCTGGTAAAAACACGGGGGAGGGGAAACCCTCCCTCTTCCTTAAAGGATAAAACCAAATGGCAAGGAAACTGTATCAGTGTATCAGGAAATGTGCATGGTATCCGACCCCTCCGGATATGCGCGGGCAACCTACGTCTCCCCTGCATATCTTTGATCCGGACGACGATACAATACCAATGGGGCGAAGCCTGCCCATGAGTCAGCAATACTTGGACCCCGAGGACCCGTGGGTAAAAGAGTCGGGTATTTTAAATCATTTCCGGCTTCCCTCGGAGGTTGATCCGGAGATGATAGAGAGTCCCGAGCAATACATGGCTCGATGCAAGAAGGGCGTGCGGGCTCCCATGAATACCGAAGTAATGGAGCGGCTGACCAAAATGGAACCGGGTCCGGTTTCCGATAAGCCGATGCACATCGACTCGACGAAGATCGAACACGCGAACGAAATAGGGGAGCGAGGCAAATCGAAATAGCAGGGCCGGGGCTGACATCGGCCGCAACAAGGAGAAGAGGCGATGGCCTACAATTTTACACCCAGCACGGACAGTCACGAAGGGATCGGCTCCAAAATCAAACGATGGCTCTACGGCTACTTCATAAACCTCAATGCGGACGGCGCGCTTACTACCGGGGCGAGTTCAACTGTGGGCCTCTACGGCGCAGCTCCAAACGCGCAGCGGGCCAGCAATAAACTAACCGCACTCACAACTCTTGACCTCTCGGCCATAGGCACCTACTGGGCTTTTTCGAGCACCCTGGCGCTTAACTCATTACAGGCGGCCGTGATCGAAATCCAGAAGGTTTTGGGAACACTTTCCGGTATCGGTGCTACGACCAACTTCGGGGTGTAGCGCCGTGGACAAAACAGTTTTTATAGCAACTCCTTCTTTTGACGGCAAAGTATGCTGCGAGTATAAAAATTCCGTTCTGGAATCAGCAGACCTTTGCCGTCAAAACGGTATCGGCTTCATGTCTGAAGATGTAATGCACGTCTCGGACCTCGAAGTTGCCCGCTCGTTCCTGTTCGAGAAGTTCAGGCAGTCGAACGCAACCGATCTATTCTGGATTGACGCCGATGGTGGATGGCCGGCTGCGGATTTTTTGCGGCTTTTGCTCTCTCCCAAGGACATCATCTGTGGGCTCATGGCCAAAAAAATTCCGGACTGCGAAGACTACCCCGTGGTCTACAACGACAATCTGGACGGGACTCCTATTATGGACGAACTGGACGGGACGATATCAATTAAATCCATCGGCCTGGCGTTCATGCGGATCACGCGCGGGGCGACCGAGAAGATGGTCAAATCCTATTGGTTCCCCGGGCACGCCTTACGACTTTTTGAACGAACGGCCAGCAGTCTAGCGAACCTGCCCTACGGCGAGGATTATTCCTTTTGTAAAAAATGGACCGACATCGGCGGTAAAATATGGCTCGATCCCAACATCGACACCGTGCATGTGGGAACGTACCGATGGAAGGGCAATTACCACGAATACTTGAGGGCGCGACGATGAACGGAAACGATCTCATCAGAAAGCGAAACAGGCTCTTTGCCATGAAGGAGCAGATATTTGCCGAGCACTTGCAGGCCAAAAAAATCGCAACCGTAAAGCTCGGGGAGTATCTGGAGATGAACATAGAAATAGAAATTTGCGACGGCATTATAGAGGAATGGAACAGAACCGCACAGCCGGAGGAAATGGCGATATGAAACACGCACTTATAACCATAATTTTTCTGCTTACCCTGCCGGTTCTGGCCTTGGCCGGCCGAGCAACATCCATAAATGTCACGGCGCAAAACACCGGTACCACCGCACTGGTGATCCACAATCACGGCACGGTGAGGATTTCGGGCACCTTCGTGGCTACGGTCAGCCTGCAACGCTCGGAAGACGGCGGCACGACATGGGAAGACACCGGAGACACCTGGACAACTCCGGGGGTCTATACGTTTAGCGACTACACCGGCCAGACATACCGGGCGTGGGTGGAGACCGGGAATTTCACATCCGGGACGGTCTGCCTTTGGATAGGAGATTCGATATGAAAAGAATCTTAGGGGCGATATTTTGTGTTTTGGTGTTTGCTTGTTGTGCATGGGCCGGGGTGCAGGACGGCGGGGCGCTACCTGAGAATCCTGTTTTCAATTCCGTAACTATAGGGACTGTGCAACCTACTCCCGTGGTCAAAAGCCTTAGCAGTTACGGAGCGGCTGGTAATGGCAAATACAACACATCTGGAGATGCGAATGGTCTTCAGGCGGGGGCCACTGACGATACTACTGCTATTACTGCTTGGTTAGCGGCAAGAAAGGCCACAAACAGCACGGGTGGCCATGAGGGTGGGTCGGGTTATCTCCTTCTTCCGTCGAATGTTTTTTGGACAACCGGAGCGTTTACGATCAATGATCATTACACAACCATTTCCGGTCAGGGTTATGGTGCGTCCATGATCCATGCAAATGTAAGCGGCGGGAATCAAGCTACTCCTGTTCTGACGTTTCAGAAAAGCGTTACAGGGAACGCATGGAATGATCTTTTATCTGGCGGCGGGTTGCAGGGCCTGACCCTGAAAACGGACAACTCATCTATTCGCAATATCGCTTTGAATTTGGAATATGTTGAAAAAATGAGATTCAGAGACCTGCAAATCGAG
>Ga0116217_10004542_pt1 | contig 12357 bp, 7 predicted proteins | sample Sb_taG_6_FD_89697 | JGI IMG/M metagenome (GOLD analysis project Ga0116217, IMG submission 89697) | Peat soil microbial communities from Weissenstadt, Germany - Sb_50d_4_PS metaG | ecosystem: Environmental > Terrestrial > Soil > Wetlands > Peat | place: Germany: Weissenstadt | collected 2010-09-21 | reverse complement strand
TCGGCCCGGCTGATCTTGGTCATCAGCAAGCGGGTCGGTGATCTCTCGGCGGATCCGCCAGCCGCTTGCTCGCGAGCCGCTGGTCAGCTAACGCGTCGAGACGCCCATCTCCTGCAATCGCCGCGGAGCGGCACTGTGGCCGGCGGACACACCCTGGCTGCTGGTATTGCTCAAGAACAGCACTCTGCGCCCCGGCTTCCGCATCGCCGGTGGAATCGAGCAGCCAGTCGTCATGTGGCCGGCGCTCTCGGAGCTCGTCCCAATGCGGGTGTTCTCGCGGCGCACGGTCGAGGCCCGCGCTCGCCTCTGGCAGTGCAGCTGCGCGAACTGGGCGAGATCGTCGCGTACACCTGCTGTATCGCACGGTGGGCGTTGGCCGGTCTCAGTGGTGCATTCACGGCCTCATCGGACCGCTGACGCGACGTACTCGGCAACCGCGTCGGCGTCCCCGTCGGTCAGGATGCCGGCTGGCATGGCCCCGCCGCCGGTAGCGATCTGACGCCGCACGATCGGCTCGATGTCCGCGCGTCGCCTGCCCGCGAACAGCCCGTCGAGATCAGGGCCGACGGTTCCACCGGTGCCCGCAGCCGCAAGCGTGTGGCAGCTGCCGCAGTTCTCGACGAACAGTTGACCACCTCTGCTGTGGAGTGCCCCCTGTCCGGATCCGCCGCAGGCGGTCGTCAACAGGACCATGCCGACCGCGAGTGCCGCTGTGGTCGCAATGACAATGCGACGGTTGCGGACGCGCGTTCGAACACGGTTTGCTGTCCGCTGCTTGGCTCCTGACAGAGCACGGCCAGCCCATCTCACTGCCAGCAATCGCTTAGACCGGTTGTCTGTTTTCTGGACCAACGATGCCATGGCCCTCGGTTCTATCGCTTATCGCTTAGCGATGGGAGATGTTGTCGGTGGGCGTCAGCTCATTCATCTGGTTGGGACGACTCACGTGTTTTAGGCGCGATCAGCGCGACGTCCGGGAATTAGGTTTGGCCGCGCTGGCGATCTCTGCTCAGCAGCGGAATCTCGGCGGCCGCGGCGTGCGCGGCGACGAAGAAGTGCGGCAGCGGGGTGCGCCGAGCTGCCGCCCTCGCCGGGCCATCCAGGACCTGCGCGCCGCGCTGCGGATTCCTCCTTGCCGGTGTTGCGGAAGTCGAGACGCGCGTCGAACGGCCCCCGCGAGGCGACTGCTTTGGAACGATTCCGGCAGTCAGCGGGCCGGGGCTGCCCGGCGTCCGCCGGGCTTCTGCTCCCGTTCCGTTGCAGGCATGTCGCCCGAGATGCCGCCCGCTGCCGCTTCTCGCGAGAGCGATTGCGCTCGACCTCGCTTCTGCCTTTGGGCGAACGCGATCGCGCGGCCGGGCCGGCCCTGACGATCCAGATCGTTGCAAACCGCTAGTCCGGCACCGGCGAACCCGACGCCTGCTCAGTCGCCGAAGCGATGGCGCATCGTTGATTCGCCAGGAACCCAAAGGGACAGTGCCGGACCGAGTCAGGCGCCGTTGCTCTCTCGACCTTCCCGCATGTTGCTGATCGTGGCGAGTGCGCGGCACCTCGGCGGACGCGGCGCGCGATCGGGCTCGCGTGTCGGCGAGTTGACGGCCGTCCTGGAGTTGACGGCCGCGATCCGCCCCGGCCGACCGCGGGCGACAAATGTCGCACCCACCCGGATCTCACCCGGAGTTAGGGTTAAGCGAGGACCGGCGTGGACGTCCGTCCGTCGACCTCGTCGGCACGAGAGCGACACCGGGGAGATGGGGAGATGGCCAACAAGTGGACAACGGTCTCGGTAGCGAACGCACCGAGCGGATTCATCGCGGGCACGATGCTGCTCATGACCGACGGCTCGGTGATGATCCATGGGGACACGAGCCAGAACTGGATGCGGCTGACGCCGGGTAACGACCCGACCCAGGCCGGGGGGATCTACGCCAACGGGTCGTTCGCGCAGACCCAGACGATGAGCTCCATCCGCGAATACTTCGCTTCGGGCGTCCTGGGCGATGGCCGCATGTATGTCATCGGCGCCGAGTACTCCGATACGTCCGGCACCCCGAAGGCGCTGAAGGACGGCCAGATCTTCGATCCGCAGTCCGGTGCCTGGACCCCGATCAGCAAGCCATCGCCGGGCTTCGACTTCGTCAAGGGCGACGTGGGCTCGTGCATCCTCACCGATGGTCGAGTGCTGCTCGGTGGCGACGGCGGCACGCAGGCGGCGATCTGGGACCCGACCGACGACAGCTGGATCGATGCCGGTACTGAGTTCGGGGCGGTAGCCAATACCAAGCAGGGCGGTATCGACGAGGAGACGTGGACGCTGCTTCCCGACGGCACAGTGCTGACGGCCGAGATCACGGCGAGCGGGGCGGCCGAGAAGTACGTCCCCTCGAAGGATCAGTGGGTCCCGGCGAGCAAGGCCAAGTCGCAGCTTGCCCTAATGAGCTTCGGCAACCCCTCGATCAACGTCAGCGAGATCGGTCCGGCGCTCGTGCTGCCCAACGGCAAGGTGCTGGCGGTGGGAGCGACCGGCAACACTGGGATCTACACGCCACCCGCGAACCCCACGAACGCCGGGACGTGGGCGAAGGGGCCGAGTTTCCCCAACGACTCCTCCGGAAATCAGCTGACCGCCATCGATGCGCCCGCGGTTCTGACCCCTGGCGGGCGGGTGATCTGCGTCGGAGGCACGACCACGGCGACGACGAACTCCGCGGGTCAGACCACCGGCTACTTCTCCCAGCCGTGCACGTTCCTCGAGTGGGACCCGTCGAGCAGCGTGACGACGATGCCGACGCTTGCCAGCCCGCCGCCGAACACGAACGTCTGGACCTACCAGGTCCGCTTCCTCGTGCTCCCCACCGGCCAGGTGATGATGAGCATCAACGACGGCAACGTCTACATCTACACGCCCGACGCCAGCGACGGCACGCCGGATCCGAGCTGGGCACCGGTGATCACTGAGTTTCCGAGCGCGATGATCGTCGGGCACAGCTACACGATCACCGGCCAGCGTCTGAATGGGATCTCGTCGGGAGCGAGCTACGGCGACGACGCCCAGATGTCGACGAACTACCCCGTCGTCCAGCTGACCGAGCGCGCTACGGGCAAGGTCCGGTTCCTCCGCAGCTACGACTTCTCGACCAGGGGCATCGTCGGCGCTGGCGACACCACGACCGCCTCTTGCCAGGTTCAGGTGCCCTCTGATCTCGACGGGGGCGCGTACGACATGGTCGTTATCGCCGACGGCATCGCCTCGGCGTCCGTGTCCGTCCAGATCGGGAGCCGCGACTGCTTCATAACGCTCGAGCGCGACACCTACAGCCAAGGCGATGTCGAGGGCATGATCCAGCAGGCGCACGGCGGGGCCGCGGTCTACGACCCGGCGCTGTTCGTCGTCGTCGAGGGGTTCAAGCCATCGGAGCTGGGCATCGCAACCAGCGCTGACCTGAATGCGCCCGGGGTCGTGCCCGGTGTGGTCATGTCAGACCCCTCGGTCACGGCAAGCTTCGCGGGGCCCGTCGAGCCCGAGGACAAGACGCTCCCCGACGCTCCGCAGCGGTTCACGTACCCGTTCGAGCTTTCGTTCGCCGACGCCTCGGCGTTCGGGTTCACGGGCCCGCAGGCCCCATTGACCGCTATCGCCCAGCTGAACACGGCGGGAAGTGCGGTTAGCGGCGTCAGCGTCATCGAGCTCCTGAAGAGCGCTGATCCGATCATCCTCCACGGCGACCAGACCGCGGGCTTTCCGTGGTACCTGAGCGTCGACATCCGAGTCGTGCAGCTGAATGCGGGCGACGGGCGCTTCGGGACGACCGTACCGAGCAGCGGAACGCCGTCGTCGGCGGCGACGACCTTCATCCAAAAGGCGATCGCGAATCTCAACGGAACCGGCACGACCGCCACGAATGCGCGAAACGACTTCAACGCGATCCAGCAAGCCGAGGACCTATCCTAGCTGACGCTGGCGCCCGATGACGGCCACGGCCATAACTACTACAACTTCGGGCTGGCCCGGGTGCGGTTGCGAGACACCCTGCTCGATGCCAAGAACGTCGCCCTGTTCTTCCGGCTGTGGCCGGCTCAGCAGACGAACGCCGCCTACGACCAGAGCACGACCTACCGCCGCGGAACCAACCCGCAGGGTGAGACGATCCCGCTGCTGGGCGTCAACGGCGACGAGATCGTCTCGATCCCGTTCTTCGCCCAGCCGCGCGTCGCCAGCAGCCAGCCGCTCACCGCGCAGCGGGACACCCACAACCGCCACGCCACGATCGTCCACGACCCGTCCGGCAAGGAGGTCGATACGTACTTCGGGTGCTGGCTCGACATCAACCAGCCGAACGACACCTATTACCCGCAACGGATCCTGGGCGTCTCGGGGGACGGTCCGTTCAACACCGTATCGCCGCTGTTTGCGATCCAGCAGCTCGTCCGCTCCAACCACTGCTGCCTGATCGCCGAGATCGAGATCGATGGGCAGCCGGGGCTGATCTCGAAGCAGGCCGACCCGTCGACCTCGGACAAGCTCGCCCAGCGCAACATCACCTTCGTCGGCATCCCCAACCCCGGCGTGCTGGCTTCGCGGCGGGCGCCGCAGCCGTTCGAGATCAGGCCGAGTCAGTCGGTCCTGCCAGTGGGTCCGGGCTTCGACGAGCTGATGATCGACTGGGGGACGGTCCCGCACGGGACCACGGCGCAGATATTCCTCCCTGCCGCCTCGGCCGACGAGATCCTCAAGCTGGCCAGCGAACGCTACGTCACTCATCGGATCACGAAGTCCGACCAGTCGACGGTGCAGGTGCCGACCGACGGCCTCACTTGGCTGCCGATCCCGACCGCGGCCGTGGCCGGCGTCAACCTCGCCGGCCTCGTCACGATCGAGTTCCCGGCCACGGTGAAGAAAGGCGACGTCCACACGGTCGTCATCCGCCAGGTGTCGACGGTCGGCCGCGTCGAGCAGCTCCGGGACGCCGAGACCGGTGCTGCGGCCCTCCGCAGCTGGCGGCGGGTGATCGGGAGCTTCGCCATGGTCGTGCCGGTGAGCACGAAGGCCGCGCTCCTCCCGGGCGCCGAGCGCAAGCTCTCGATCATGCGCTGGATCGGCGACGCGATCCCTAACCAGAGCCGCTGGCACCCCGTCTTCCGCCGCTACCTCGACCAGCTCACCGCCGGGGTCACCGCCCTGGGCGGCGACCCGAGCACCATTCCCGCGACCGGGACCGGCTCGTGGCCCGGGTGGATAGGCCAGGGCGGCCACGGCGGCGACGGTGACGACGGGCGCCACAGGTACCCCGGAGACGAGCGGGCCACCATGGGCAAGGTCATCGGGCTCTGCTACGACCGTTTCGGCGACTTCGACGGACTTGTGCTCGAGACATACGAGGGCCATCGCAGGCGCTACTGGAGCCGGGAGCGCCGGATCGAGCGGCTCGCCCGGCGGGCGTGGCTCGACCGGCTCGTCCTCGTCGTCTTCACCGAAGTGGACGACGAGCGCATTGCCGGTCTCGAGCTGCGCGGCTCGCCGTACCATCCGGATCGCTGATCTACGGCCCTGGTGGTAATTCACCACCACCAGAACAGCGTTGTCGGCTTGCGATAGCGCACCGTTCCGGCGACGGGACCCGAATGCGATAGTCGTGCCAGCCGGAGCGCGTGATCGCATGCGTGGCCAAGCAATCGCGCGGCGTCGCCGACACTCGTGATGCCCTCGCCGCCATAGCAGTGGTGCGCTCCTCTCCGATCCGAAACACCAAAGCGCCAGCCGGATGCTTGGTTGCCGCGCATCGCGGGTCCTCCGGACGTCGCCGAAGCGCTATCACACCAGCATCGCCGAGACACCGCGAGTGAGAGCTCGGACGAGTCTGAGTCCTCCTGACGTGAGTCTCGGACTTGACAGTGGCTCTCGCCGTCCAGCGTGATCATTTCTTGCCGTGCTTGAGGCCGACGTACTGTCGCGCCGAGGTCTTCCGTGCCGTGGGGGTAGGTGGTTGCAACACTGGTCGAGCGGTCCGGGTGAGGTCCGTGACGGCTCGAACTCTCGAGCACGATTGCGGCGGTCGCTCGGCGTTGTGCAGTGGGCTCCTGCACATTCTGTGTGCGTAGCTATCGGCCGGCTGCTAACACAAAACGCGGAGGAGCCCATTTCACGATCTGGCCCAGGAACCGGCCAACGGACGGTCGCGCGGGGCTAGATCACAAGCTTGCCACCGGTGGCGCCCGTTGCGGGGCTGAACCTGTTCTCGTAAAGCCCACCGGACGCGGTGGTCGCGAGGACCTTTCGGCCGTGCTGGTGTCTCGATCCGGGCAGAGCGTGATCGACGCGTTCGTGCTCGGTAGCGACGGGGTGATTGGATAGACCTGGTACGACTGGGCCAATGGCCGGTGGGTGGCTGGATCCCGATCGGGAGTGACTCCTTCAGTAGCGAACGGCAGGCTGCGGCAATCTCAGACGGCCACGATCAGCGTTCGCCGGCGCGGACACGCCGAGCGGCGTCTGCGAGGGAGGCGTGGGCGGCGCGGCGGGCGCGGCCGCGCGTGCGGGGCCGCTCTTGAGCGGCGCCGGGATGGCGGGCGGGGAGGTCAGCGTGTTGGCGGCGGGCGCGGTCAGCGCGGAGCCGGCGGTGCCGATGCCGCCTCCGTCGGCCTGGGTACCGATGTGGCCGATCCGCGGAGGACGGGGCCTATGAATGCCCGCTCGATCGCTGTGGAGATCCCCGGCGGGGATGTGGTCGTTGCCGTCGCTTGAGACTTTGTGCGTCGAGGTATGTCTGCTTCGAGCCGGCGGTGGATCGTGGGTGCCGTGTGTGACGATGAGCCCCGTACGCCCAACCTTTCGCGGCTGCCAGGAGATCGAGGGGTCGGCCGGAGCTACCGGCTTCTCCACGTTGATGATGGCAACGCCACGGCGGTTCACAGCCGTTGTGAACTCGCGCGGCAGCGTTGAGATCCCGACCGGTGTGATCGGCACGCCGTGCGGATCGGCGCTGGCGTCGTGACTCGCCCGCCCGGGTACGGATGCGGCCCGCGCGCGGGAGGCGGGCGTGTTCGCGGCCGGGCTTACGCGAAGCACCTGGTGTGGCGACTGGCTAGGCCGCGCCGAGACCGCCGGCGCGGTGAACGCGGTGATCGTGAGAGCCGTCGCGGCGAGGGCAATGGCACGGTGGTTTGTGTCAATGGATGCCATCGGATTCCGGCTGCGGCATCGTGTGATGCGTAGGGGGTTACCGGCGCGCGCTGCTCGTTGCTGCCTGTGGTTGGGCCGGGAGGCCCCACTGGTTTCTGGGGGCCTCCCGGGTCGACCCATCCGCTACCGGATGCAGCGTTGCGCGGCTTCGAGGCAGCTGTAGTACGCGGCGGGGTTGCCGGTGGTGCCGCTGGTTTGTGGGTTGAGGGTGGCGTGCTCCTGGCGCGGACCTAGGTAGCGGGTCTGCGGGGTGGAGCCGGTAGCGGCGCGAGGTGCCGTCGCGGGGGTCGCGGCGGTGGTGTGATTCGCGGTCAGCGCGAGGACGGTGATCGTGACCGCGATCGCGACGAGCAGACCGAGGGCGCTCAGCACCGTCCGGGGTCCGATCCGGAATCGCGGGGTGACGTGGGGGATGCTCTGTGTTGACATGTTGTGCTCCGGTTGGTCGGGGCCGCGGTGCGGCCCGGGTGGGGTCATTGGGTTCGAGCTCGTGCGGGCGTAGTGATCGGGGGGCGGATGCAGGCAACGAGGCGGGTGGTTGGTGCGAGCGGCCCGATCGTGGTGAGGAGCCGACGAGCTTGAGGTACAGCGAAGGGTCTCCGCGACTGCTGGCTTGGGACGTCGGTGGCTCTCAGTTCCAGCTCCAGGCCCGCGGGCTCGGGTCGGTCGCGGCCGATTCCGAGGCGGCCCGCGGCTCGCCCGACGGCAGCGATCGCAGGAGCTCGATCACCCACAAGGGGTTTTCGCCCGCTCGGGTTGGCGGTAGGACGTAGAACTCCGTCTCGTGCTGCGGGTGCGCCGGTCCCAGGTAGTTGACCTTTGGTGTGGACATGTCCGTCCTCCTTGTGGCGGTTGGGTTGACGCGTGGGAGGATCGGCGGGGCCGCTCAAAGGATCGGTCAGCGTCGGCTCAATGGCCGATTGAGCGCTCCGGGCGGCCGGCCGCCTTTTGGCGTGCTGCGGCACACCGGGCGGGGCGTGGGACCTGTCGGGGAGCAGGGAGGTGTTTGCTCTCGGGCCGTGCCGGCAGTTCGTGACGGCGGTGCGTTGTCGCTAGCGCGTAGCAGGGGGTGGTATGGCGGTGCTGTGCGGGGCGGGTTGGTTGCGGTGTGCGGTGGCGGCTCTTATGCTTCTGTTTTTGGTGCGTGACTGCCGGGGTCATGGTGGAGTTCCGGATTTTGGGAGCGTTGGAGGCGGTTGGCGGCCGCGAGGAGCTTTCGCTCGGGAGCGTTCAGCAGCGAGCGGTGTTGGCGTTGCTGCTGGTGCGCGCGCCCGAGCCGATCTCGCGCGATCGGTTAATCGATGAACTGTGGGGAGAGCGACCGCCGGCGTCGGCGGCGCATGCGGTGCAGGTCTACGCGTCAGGGATCCGCAAGGCCCTGCGCCCCGCCGGCGACGATGCCGTCGCTGTGCGCAGCTCGCCCGCCGGGTACGTCCTGGAAGTCGAGGCTGAGCGCATCGATGCGCGGCGGTTTGAGCGGTTGATCCAGGCGGGCCAGCGGGTGTTGACCGACGATCCGGCGGGAGCGCGGGAATTGTTTGAGCGGGCGCTGGAGCTGTGCCGGGGCCGGCCGCTGGCCGAGTTTGAGCAGTTTGAGTGGGCGCAGCGCGAGGCCGATCGCCTCGAGGAGCTACGAGCCGTCGGGCAGGAGGGGCTCGTGGAGGCCAGGCTCGCGTGCGGTGAGCACGGCGAGGTGATCGGAACACTCACCGGCCTGGTCGCGGCCAACCCGTTGCGCGAGCGCCCCCGGCGGCTGCTGATGCTCGCGCTGTACCGGTGCGGCCGTCACGCCGAGGCACTGGCGGCCTACCGCGACGCGTGCGCGGCGCTTGACGAGATCGGCCTACAGCCCGGGCCGCAGCTCAGAGAGCTAGAACAGGCGATCCTCCAGCACGACGAATCACTGGCTGCTCCTCAACCGCCCGCGTCGGTGACCGTCGACAGTGCCCCGGTTGCGGAGCCGTCTTCTAGAGTGGATAGGGTCGCAGCGACGAGTGTGTCCGCTCCGGTCGCGGCCGAGCCGCAGGAACGCGGGGGCGATTCGCCACTAGTCGGGAGGCGCAAGGTGGTGACGGCTCTGTTCTGCGATGTCGCCGGCTCCACCGCGCTGGGGGAGCAGCTGGATCCCGAGGTACTTCGCGGGGTGATCAATCGGTACTTTGCGGCGCTGCGGGCGACCATCGAGCGTCATGGCGGGACGGTCGACCGGGTCGTGGGCGACGCGGTCATCGCGGTGTTCGGGATCCCACGCGTGGAGGAGGATGATGCTCTGCGGGCGGTGCGGGCGGCGGCGGAGATCAGGGAGCGCCTGCCGGCGATCGCGCATGAGGTCGGTGTCGAGCTGCGGTTCCGTACTGGGGTGAACACCGGCCTGGTGTTGATGGCGGAGGGGGAGAACCTCGCGATCGGCGACGCGATCAATGTCGCCACACGTTTGGAGCAGGCCGCCCAGCCAGGGGAGATCCTCCTGGGCGAGCAGACCCTGCGTCTGGTGCGCGATGCGGTGGAGGTGGAGGTGCTGGAGCCGCTCGAGCTGAAGGGCAGATCCACACGGACAGCGGCGTATCGGCTGGTGCGAGTCGACACTAGCGCGGCGGGTTTGAGGCGGCGTCTCGACGCGCCATTGGTGGGGCGCCAGCGCGAGCTCGGACTGCTGCGCTCGGCGTGGGATAGGACGGTGGACGAGTCTGGGTGTCATCTGTTCACGCTGCTGGGCACGGCGGGCGTGGGCAAGTCGCGGCTCGTTTCAGAGTTGACGACGGGGGTGGGGTCGACGGCGATGGTGTTCAGCGGTCGCTGTCTTCACTATGGGGAAGGGATCACTTTCTGGCCACTGATCGAGGCATTCTCGACGGTCGCCGAACCGGCGCGTGACGTGCTCGAGCGTCTGAGCAGCGGTGGCGTGGCGGTTCCCGAGGAGCTGTTCTTCGAAGTCCGCGGCCTGCTCGAATCGCTCGCGCTGGAGCGACCAGTGATCCTGCACGTCGACGATCTGCAGTGGGCCGAGGCGATGCTGCTCGATCTCCTCGACCACGTCGTCGATCTGTCGCGCGGCGTGCCGATCCTGGTGTTGTGCTCAGCTCGTCCGGAGCTGCTCGACGCGCGCCCGGCATGGGGCGGCGGCAAGGTCAACGCCACCAGCGTCCTGCTCGAGCCACTCGACGCCGGCGATAGCGAGCGGCTGTTGGATCAGCTCGGCGATGGGCTCGCTCCGGACGCCCGCGCCCGAGTGATCGCCGCCAGCGAGGGCAACCCACTGTTCCTGGAAGAGATGGCCGCGCTTGCGCGCGAGCACGACACAATCGCGGTCCCATCGACGATCCAAGCTCTGCTCGCAGCACGGCTCGAGCGGCTCGAAAGCGCCGAACTAGAACTGCTTGAGCGCGGTGCGATTGAGGGCGAGGTCTTCCATCGCACCGCGGTCGGCGCGCTCGCCAGCCATAGGAGCCCCGTAGAGCTTGACCGACAGCTCGCAGGGCTGATCCGCAAGGAGCTGATCCGACCGCAACCATCAACCTTCCAAGGAGATCAGGCGTTTCGCTTTCGACACCTTCTCATCCGCGATGCCGCCTACAACGCCCTCCCCAAGGAAACCCGCGCTGACCTTCACCGGCGTTTCGCAGACTGGCTCGAGCGCAACGCCGTCGAGCTCGCTGAGTTCGACGAAATTGCCGGCTGGCACCTTGAACAAACCATCCACTATCAACACGAGCTACGCCGGCACGCCGATCCAGCGGTAGCCCGCCGCGCCGCCCAACACCTCCACGCCGCTGGCCGGCGCGCCGGCCAGCGTAGCGATCCATCGGCGGCGAGAAACCTGCTCGAGCGTGCGCATCGCTTAGCGCCCGAACCGGATGCGCTGCGCGCAAGGATCGGGGTCGATCTCGCCGAGCAGCTGATCGAGGGCGCGGACCTAGCGCGCGTGGACCAACTCCTAGCCGCGGCCGAACAGAATGACGAAACGGCCGCGCCCGCCCAGCTCATACGGCTGCAATGGTCGCTGTGGGCCCAGACCGAAGACCACAGGAGCTCGCTCGAGTCGGCCCTCCCCCGCTTGATCGCGCAGCTTGCGAGGGCAGGCGATGAGCGTGCGCTGGCAAACGCGCACCTGCTCGGGGTTCAACTGAACTGGATGCTCGGCAGCTCCGCGGCAGCCAATGAACAAGCCCGGCTCGCGGCTGAACACGCACGTCGTGCCGGTGACGACGGGCTGCGATCCAAGGCGATCGGCTACTTCCTAGGAGGCTTGATCGCCGGGCCTGAAAGCGCCGAGACGATGGCGCAGGAACTCGCGGCGCTCGAATCGGAACAGCTCGGCCCTTACGCCGAGGCGTTCATGCAACACGTACGCGGTGAACTCGCGCGGCTATCGGGTGATTTCCCAAAGGCCCGACGGCTAATGCGAGCGGCGATCGAGCGCTTCCTCGCCCTGGGTATCAACGCGATGGCCGGCGGCTGTTACCACCAGCTTGGGCCAATGGAGGTTCAGGCCGGGAAGCCCGAGCGCGCGCTCGCTGCACTGCAGGAGGGGGACCAAATTCTCGCCGATCTTGGCGAGCGAGGATTCCGGTCCACGATTCAGTCGACGCTCGCGATCGTGCACGCGTCACTCGGAGAGACCGAGGCCGCGCTCCGGGCGATAGACCTGGCGGAGCAGCTCGGCGATCCCGAGGATGACCTCACCCACTCAATGACATATCTGGCGCGCGCGCGCCTCGCGCTCGCATCCGGTGACGCTGACGCGGCGGAACGCTGCGCTCGAACCGCCGTCGAACGCGCCTCGAGAATGGACTCTCCGGTTGCCCGAGGAGACGCGGAACTCGAACTCGGTCGCGTACTTCACGCCCAGGGAAACACGCGCGAAGCGCGCGAACACGCTGGCACCGCGCTCGAGCTGTTCACCGCCAAGGGCGACTACCCTCGCATCTGCCAAGCTCAGGCGGCTCTGAACGGACTCTACGATGCTGTGCTTTGAAAGACGTCTCGTTTGCGACCGGAGAGCCGCGGGCATTGCCTTCCTGCGACTTGCTCTCGCGGGCCGCTGCCGATAGCCCGCGTGATTGCTTTGGTCGGCGAGGGGCCGTGAGTCGCACAAGCGCCTTGGCGACAAGAGCATCACGCGCGGCGAGCGACTCGCGCTACCGCAATGCCTACGATGGCAAGCGCGGCCGCCGGCC